>NPID01002055.1_pt1 | contig 81387 bp, 76 predicted proteins | sample 8637491 | NCBI WGS metagenome assembly NPID01 (sample SAMN07420843, study PRJNA396082) | bioreactor metagenome | isolation source: sample BA6 brine-fed electro-methanogenic bioreactor BA | place: Japan: Kochi | collected 2016-06-14 | reverse complement strand
GACTGATAAAGCTTAAAACCAAAAATCCTGCAAAGACATTTACTAGACGAAGTCTAAAAGTAAAAGACTTTTTTTCAGGGAGATAACTTTTAACATCTAATTCATCATAGCGATTGCTAATGATAAATTCTGCATTATCTTTAAGATCTTTTTTAAATTGCTTAATATTCATAATTATCTCCTTTCAGTTTATTTTGCATTTTCTTTAAAGCTCTTGAGTACAGCCAAGTTACTGTGCCAATTGGTTTATCAATGATAGTCGCGATTTCTTTATGAGTCATGTCTTCTAGTACATGCAATAAAAAGATATTCTTTTCTTCGTTATCAAGAACTGATAAAGCTTTGTTAATTGCTTCCTTTGCTTCAGTTTTAAACTCAACATAGTCATAGTATGAAAACTCACTAAAATCTTCTATCTTTGTTACTTTCTTTCGGCGATTATACTCATTAATTGATAAGTTCTTAGCTATTGTAATTAAATATGCAAGTAAGTTATTAGATTTATAATCATCAAGTTTTTGTAAGAATTTGAGATAAGTATCTTGAATAATATCTTCAGCGAGGAATTTATCTCTAGTAATAGGTAAAATAACAAAAAAGATTTGACGATAAGTGTTGTTATAGATTTCTTTAAAAGCAGTCTCATCACCGCTTTTAAGTCTTTTTACGAAGACTTCAAGATTTTTGCCCAATATGCTCACCTCAATAATATTCTATCATATTGGGTTTTGTTTTCCTATAGTCATTAATATAAACAAATGAACAAGTGTTTTTATTGGAAAAAGAAAACAAAACTATCAATTAATAGTTTTGTTTACGGATTTTACCATCTTTTTTATGAATTACTATTGTTGTATCTTGGTTAATAGCTTTGATTGTTGCATAAGCGATAGCTTCTTTTTGCGTTTCTAAAACTCTAATTATTTTATCAGAACCCTCTCTTTTTATATACCATTTCTTATCATCACGACGATACAAGATATGATATCTTCCTAACTCATCTTTTGTATTTTCTGATTCAGCATCTTCAGTTTCTTCTTCATTTAGATTATCTTGGGCTTCAGATTCTTGGTTTTCTAAGTTTAAATGTTCTTGATCTTGTAGTTCTTTTTTTATAAATGTTTCAGTTTCTTCATGGTCAAGTTCATCTTCTTTTTTTAGTGTCTCTTCAATAACCTTATCAACTGTCGCAAAATCATTAGATATTGGTAAAGGATTAGCTTGAACATCGATTGACTTAGCCTCCTTTTCAACTGCTTTAAATGAATCAGTATGTTGATTTTGATTAATTAGGAGTTCTTTATTATCTGGCTTTTCTTTAAGAACTTTTTTCTTCCGATTTATTCCTTTAGTTTTAGGCGCAAAAAACAAGTAATAAATAACAAATATCGTAACTACTATCCCGATAAAGATGATTATTAGATTACGAATCGCTGGTGTTAAATTAAGTAGAAACACTTTTATCTCCTCCTAAAAAAGTTTTAATTGGGTAAACTCATCATCTCGATACAGTGAAATAATATCTCTCATTGCATATTTTAATTTTGTTTTCTTCGTGTTGAAAATAAAGATTTTCTTCAAATCAGTGAAATTATGACTTTCCCAATTATATTTTAAACCAAAATTATCGATGTAATAGTTCCTTAATTCTGGTCTTTCTACATCTATTATATCATAAAAGTTCTTTAATTTAAAACTGTCGAAATGAAGACTAAAACTAGGATAGATAAATCTCAAGTTTAAATTATCAGCTTTTGTGATTATCTTTTCTAAGTTTTCACTACTATCATTTATTCTAGGAATTAAAGGTTTTATGATTAAACCAACATTATCTATAGTATCACTTAATTTATGAAGAGTCTTAAGTGAATCTTCAAAACACTCAAGATTATTAAAAAAACTTAAGTTAATTCTTTGGTATGAGTATAGTGGATAAGCTATGATTAAAGGTTGCGTTTTAGAGAAATTCTTGAGTTCTTCTAGATTGTTGAGAATCTTATCAGAAGAAGTCTCTAAAAACAAGCCTAAATCATACTTTTTTAAATCATCTAAAACAAAAGCTATGGAATCTAAATCTTGATAAACATCGGGATTTTGAAAGATACCAATTATTTTTCTAGGTTCTAAATTTTGGATTTCTTGTAAAAACAATTTGTATTTTAGACTATTAAAACTTACTTCTTCATGTTTATAAATTTTCAACTCATCGATAGCACTTGCAAAGTAACGAAATGAAGGATTGGAACCATCATAAAAATTAGCGAAATAATCAACGCCGAAATATTTACTGCGATTATTATTTGGGGTGAGAACTTTAATATTATATGGATCCATTTTTACCTCCTAGAATCGCCAAATAACTACCATCATGGTTAAGAAGATAATAATTAACCAATAATTACAAATTGTGAAAGTTTTGGGATTCTTATTCTCTTTTTTCTCGAAAGATTTCATAATTTTTCTAGTCTTATCTGGTTTGATATTATTAAATTTTAAAATATAAGGATATTTTTTATTATATGAGTATGAATTTTCTTTTAAATCTTGTTCGGATAAAAAGGTACTCACTCTAGTGAAGTCATTTTTTCTAATATTTAATAACAAGAAATACTTTACCTTCTTATACTGTTGGAAGATTAATAAGCCAATATAAATACTAAGAAGTACAATTGAAATAATTAAGAAACTTACGTGATACTCTCGATCTGTATAAAATATCATCAGAATAACATAAATACTTACAAAGCCAGCAGTTAATAAATCATTAAAGACATGAAACTTAAAAATGCTATTCAAGACTAAATAGCCAATAATAGTTGATATTAAAATTTTTAGAACTAGATCAAATGTAATCATTTATTTTACCTCTTTTAGCTTTTAGAAATGGTTTAACTAGCTTAATTAACTCGTTGATACTTAATTCTTCTGTCACTTTTAAAACTGGTGCAGAAACGTCTTCAAGCCATAATAAATGCTGCTTTCTAGATCGGATATACTCAGGATTAGTTTCATAATCACTTACCCATTTGAGGAAATCAAGATGTTTTTGATGGAGGTCGCCTCCGGGTAAAACTCTTTTCCCAAATCTTTTTTCTTCTCTTTTTTGAATTCTTGCTAGTCGAATCGAAATGTCAAGATTTATAAAGACAAACAAATCAATTACATCCTTAATATCATCACCAAAGCCAACTAAAGACCCAGAAATGACAGCGTTTTTCCCGAGTTCTAACTGTTTTAAAATATACTTTTTAGCAGCTTTATCGCTTCTTCTAATTGTAAAAGGTGGGTCGGTTTTCTCCCATAAAGCATCATCAACATCAATATGTAGATAATCATAGTCTTTAGCTATTGTTTTTGCAAGAGTTGTCGAACCGGAACCAGAAGAACCAAAGATATTAATAATTGATTGTTTCATAACTCACCTATTTTGCAAACATTATTTTTTCGCTATTAAACATCTTATTTAAAATAGTAACAAAAATAACTAAGTAACAGATATTTGCAAGGACAGTTATTAATAAATAAGTCCAAGCGTTTTCTGAGAAAGTCATAATTGCTATTAAACTTTGAACACTATTAAATATTGGTAATACATACAAATATAGATTAGGATTAGCTCCATTAGAGAAAGCTGATGTGACAGAAACTAATATAGTAATAATATAGATTGGCGCAATATATGAGTTTGCTTCTTTTAGTGATTTTGCATATGCACTAACTATGGAAATTATTCCGACTATTACAAATATCGTAGAAAATAAAACCAATAGAATCATTAAGTATTCACTAAAACTATAAATTGAAATATCAGCATTTTCATAATTTAGCAGTTTAGGCAGCGATAGAATGATTCCTAAAAATGATGATATTGCTGAAAGCAAAGATAATACTGAAAGACTTAAAACCTTACCTAAGGCTAATTGACTACGCTTTATAGGGGTTATTAATAATGTTGCGATAGTTCCTCTTTCTTTTTCTCCAGCAATTGATTCAGGGCCTACACTCATTGCTCCTGAAAATAAAAACATAATTACTAACATTGGAAGCAATGAAGCCATTAAAGTCCCAGCCATCAAATTCTCATCAAGTTCAGTTCCAGTTTGAGCTAAGGTAAAATAATTTGTATCTCCCCATAAATCATAACTTAAGGTGTTTTGATAAGTAATTAAATAACTAATAAATCTAGAAGAAATACTACTTGATGATAAAACATTAGGATTAGAATAAATTGATACAATTGGTTTTTCTCCAACCCCATTGTAACTTTCAATATTCTCTGGGAAAACAATTACCATTGTCCATTCTTCGTTATCAACATTTTGTTGATAAGTAGTGATTTCGCTTGTCTCAATCTCTACAACATTTAAGTCAAAACGATTTTCTTCCATATTATAGATATCTTGAAAATCATCGGTTAAATTGACGATAGCGATATTATAAACATCTTCCTCAGCGAAGTTTTCAATTGCTACTCCTAAGAAACTATAAATTAAGTAAATCATTATCCCTGGTAGTAAAATAACAGTAATAACTAATCTTCTATCTTTAATAACTCTATCCCATTCTTTTTTAAATATAGTTAAGATATTCTTCATGCTAATTTCACCTCTTCTTCTACTAAATCAAAGAAAATATCCTCTAAGCTCTTTTCTTTGATTAGATTATCAAGGGTATCTGTAAGTTTAAGGCTTCCTTCTAAAATAATACCTACTCTATCACATATTTTCTCAACTAAAGAGAAAATATGGGTTGAAACAATAATTGTTTTTCCTTGATTCTTGAGTTCAATCAAAAAGTCAGTAACTACTTTTGCGGTTAAAACATCTAAACCATTAGTCGGTTCATCAAAAATGATGATATCAGGATTATGAACAATCGATATCACTAATTGAACTTTCTGTCTCATACCTGTAGACAATTCACCAACTTTAACTTCTTTGAAATCATCAATTCCGAAACGTTTAAAAAGAACTTCTTTTCTTTCACTAGCTACTTCTAAAGGAACGTTATGAAGTTTAGCAAAAAAATCAAATAAATAATTTGGTGTAAAGAAGTCTTCCAGTTTAAGTTCGCTAGTTAGAAAACCGATTTTTGATCTAACAATATTTGGTTCTTTGACAACACTGTGGTTATCAATAAAGATATCGCCTTTATCAGGTTTAATTAAAGTTGAAATACAACGAAGTGTGGTCGTCTTACCAGCTCCATTGGGTCCTAACAAACCATAAATTTCACCTTTAAATGCTGTGAAAGATAAATCATTAACAGCGACTTTATGCTTGTCCTTAGTCTTGTCAATTTTCATTTGTTTTTTTGATAAAACAAATGTTTTAGAAATGTTTTCTACTCTGATTGTAGTTTCCATATGTCACCTCGATTAGTAAAATATTCTCGTGAATATCTTATCAAATAATCACATTTTTTACAATAAAATTCCTTATTAAAAAGAAAAAGTCTAAAAATAGACTTTTTTACTTCGTATTCAATGCTTTCTCAGCTTGTTTACATAGATTAGTAAATCCTTGTGGGTCATTAATAGCGATGTCAGATAAAATCTTACGATTTACTTCGATATTTGCTAATTTCAAACCGTTGATAAGTTTAGAGTAACTTAAGTTGTTTAATCTAGCAGCTGCGTTAATTCTAGTAATCCATAATTTTCTGAAATCACGTTTTTTACGACGACGATCTCTATATGCATATTTAAATGAATGCATAACTTGTTCTTTAGCTGTTTTGTATAATAAATGCTTAGCACCATAATAACCTTTAGCTAACTTTAGTACTTTTTTACGTCTTTGTCTAGTTACAAAGCTTCCTTTAACTCTTGGCATTTTTCTTCAACCTCATTTCCTATAAATATGGAACCATATGTTTGATTCTTTTTTCGTCTGATTTTGAAACGATCTCTACATTTCTTGCCTGACGATTTTGTTTTGGTGATTTATGGCTCATTAAATGGCCATGAAAAGTTGATGGTCTAGATAGTTTTCCAGAACCAGTTCTTTTAATTCTTTTTTTAGTTCCTGAGTGTGATCTCATTTTTGGCATAATAAATCTCTCCTTAAAATTATTTTTTTGCTGGTGTTAAAACCATAGACAGAAATCTTCCGTCATGGGAAATTCTGTTTTCCAACTCGCCTACTTCGTTGCAGCCTTCAGCAAAACGATTTAGAACTTCCTTGCCTTGTTCAATCAATGTTGAACCAGCACGATACGGTAAACGTACAGATACTTTTAATTTATTCCCCTTAGAAAGGAACTTAATTCCGTTTCTAAGCTTTGTTTCAAAGTCATGAGTATCAATAACTGCTGTCATTCTAATCTCTTTAAGTTCAACAGTTTTTTGATGTTTCTTGGCTTCGCGCGCTTTTCTTTGTTGTTCATATCGATATTTACTATAATCTAATAGTTTACAGACTGGTGGCTTTGCTGTTGGGGCTACTAAAACCAAATCGTATCCTGCTTCTTTAGCTATTTTATTAGCTTCGGCTATCGGTTTTATACCATACTGAAAACCATCCGCACCTATTAATAGAACTTGTTTAACGCGAATATCTTCATTGATTAACGTCGCATCCTTTTTTACCGGTTTTTGATTGTTATATAAAATATTAAAACACCTCCAAGGTATAAAAAAATGAGTACCAATAGGTACCCACTAATTAATTAAGAAAAATAAAATATTCTCTAGCATTAACCTATTGATTCGTCAATCAGGTGAGAAGTGGGTACTTCTACTTTCTATTTTTTAACCATAATGATTATATTACATTAACTAAAATATGTCAACTATTTTCTTCAGTTATTTTCTTCTTGTTTCGGATGTAATGCTCTTTATTTACTTGATATGCTCTAGCAATTGCTAAAGAGCCTTTAGGCACGTTTTTATCTAAAGTTGATCCAGCAGCAATAAAAGCATCATCTTCAATGTTAATCGGTGCAATAAGATTTGAATTACAACCAATAAAAACATTATCTCCGATATTTGTTTTGTATTTATTGACACCGTCATAATTAACTGTGATTGAACCACAACCAAAGTTTACATCATTACCGATAGTTGCATCACCGATATAAGCTAAATGAGAGGCTTTAAAGGTGTTACCAGTTTGTGATTTTTTAATTTCTACAAAGTTACCAATGCGGTTATTTGGTCCAACAACAGCTCCGTCTCTTAGATGGGCAAATGGACCTACAGAAGAATTTTCTTTAATTTCAGAGTTATAAACTAATGAGTGTTTACAAACAACTCCTTCACCAACCAAAGAGTTATGAATTTCTGTATTAGGGCCTATCTGTGCTCCTTTTTTGATAACAGAGTTTCCTGTGATATATGTATTTGGATGAATAATAACATTTTCTTCAATAATAACGTTTTGACCAATTGTTATAGTATCTGGGTTAATCATTGCTACACCGGATTTCATTAAATCACGATTGATATAATGTCTTAAAATACATTCAGCGCGACTTAAGGCATAAAGGTCATTTATTCCCATCGCTTTATATGATTCATCTAGAAGATAGGTTCCGACTAGATTAGACTCGTTCTTCATTATCTTAACAATATCTGTTAAATAATACTCTTTTTTAGCATTTTTGTTACTGATCTTTTTTAACGCTGGAATCAATAAATTATTATTAATTATATATATACCAGTATTAATTTCTTTAATTTTCTTTTCTTCAGAAGTAGCGTCATTTTCTTCAACAATAGAACTTAAATATTTCGCTTCATTTCGAATAATTCTACCGTAACCATGAGGATCATCGAGAATCGTACTTACTACAGTTAGGTCATGTCGAAATTCAATATGCTCACTGATAGCGTTTCTAATTACTACATCATCAATTAATGGCATATCACCTGGTAGGATAATGGTATATCCTTCTGGGTCTTTAATATAATCTTCTGCCATTAAAACAGCATGTCCTGTTCCTAATTGTTCATCTTGATTCGCATATTTAACTTTAGAGTTTAATATTTCCTTGATTACTTCTTTCTTGTGACCAACTACGGTAATTAATTCATCAATCATTGTTGATTTGTACAAATGTTCCACGATATAAGCTATCATTGGTTTTTTTAGCAAAGGGTAAGCACATTTTGGCAATTCCGTTTTCATCCTGGTACCTTTACCAGCCGCTAAAATTATAGCATATTTTTTCATAATTTTTACTAGGGATAAACTAATCCCTATTCCCCCCTTTTTATACTTAAAATTTTTTTGACTAAATCATCAACAATTTTTTCAACTAATTCAATGGTTTTTGCAGATACAGAAACCCTTATTAAAGGTTCTGTTCCACTAGCTCTAACTAATACCTTCCCATCATTACCTAGTTCTTCGCGGTAAAAATTAACGAGATTAATAACTTCTTGGTTTTTCGCTATAGTTTTATCAATATCTTTAATATTTACTAATTTATCTGGATAATACTTAACTTCTTTTTTAAATACTGATAAAGGCTTTTGATAGAAATTTAAAATTTTTATGAGATACCAAGCATTCAAAACCCCATCTCCTGATTCGAGAATAGCTCGGTTAATAATATGGCCTGAGTTTTCTCCACCTAAGGTTCCATTTTCTTCGTATAAAGCTCTGAAGATATATTTATCTCCTACCTCGGTTTGGATAACGTTAATATCTAGTTGTTCTAGAGCTCTTATTATACCTAAATTACTCATCTTTGACAAGACAACTACATTATTATTTAATTGTTCTTGGTCCTTCAAATATTTTGCAAATAAATAGATTAGAAAATCCCCATCGATAGTATCTCCTTCATCATCGATAACAAGAATCCTATCTCCATCCCCATCAAAGGCAATTCCTAAATCTAACTTTTGCTCTAAAACAAGATTTTTTAAAGATTCTAAATGAGTTGACCCGCAGTTCTTATTGATATTCTGTCCATCTGGATTATCACCGATATAAGTAATTGAGTTAACAAAACTTGGTAAGGTTTTTTTTGCAGATTTTAAAGTAGCTCCATTAGCTAAATCGAGGGCTATATTTAGCTTAAGTTCTTGCTTAAAACCTGTAAATAATTGATAATAGTTTTCTAATAAGTTGGGAATTTCAATATCTTTACCACTTTCAGAATTTTCAATGGTAACTCCTCTATCAATTACAGCTTCAATTATTTCTTCTTCATCTTCTTGAAGTTTCTTGCCTTGATAAAAGACTTTTATCCCATTATCGATATAAGGATTATGACTTGCAGTTACCATAATACCGAAACAATCATTACTTAGAGATGAATAAGCTAAAATCGGTGTAGCATATACTCCGAGATCACAAACGTCTAAACCAGCAAGTTTAGCTCCTTTTTTAATGTTATTTACAATCATTTCTCCAGATTCTCTAGTATCTTTAGAAATTATTAAAGTTTTTGATTTATCTTTAAAATGAACAAGGCTTTTACCAACTGCAAAAGCCATGTCTTCAGTAATAAACTCATATGCTTTACCTCTTATACCATCAGTTCCAAAATATTTCATAAAAAACTCCTATTCAACTGTCACAGATTTTGCTAGATTTCTTGGTTTATCTATATCTAGTTCTAATTCTTTTGCTTTAAAATAAGCAATTAACTGAGTTGGAACTACACTAATAAGTGGAGTTAAGAACGGATGAACATCATCTAAAATAATATCATCATGACTATCAGCTAAAGATTCCATTGAGATAATCATGGTATTTGCTCCTCGAGCTTTTACTTCTTGAACATTAGATCTAGTATTATGATTTATTTGTTTCTGTGTAACTATTGCGATAACGGGAATACCCTCTTCGATAAGAGCAATAGTCCCATGTTTTAATTCTCCAGCAGCAAAACCTTCAGTTTGGATATAAGATATCTCTTTAAGTTTTAATGCCGCTTCTAAGCAAGTGTAATAATCAATACCTCTTCCAATGTAAAAACAGTTTCTTTTCGTTAATTTCTTTATTACTAGTTTTTCAATATAATCCTTTTTATCTAATAGAGCTTCCATAGCTACTGATAATTTAGATAACTCATAACTTAGATTAAAATCAACTTTTTCTGCTAAGCAATAGGCAAGTATTGCTAGAATGGTAACTTGGCCAACATAGGCTTTGGTTGAGGCAACTGCTATTTCAGGACCAGCAAATATTTCAAGAGCATTATCAGCTTCTCTTGAAAGGGTCGAAGTTATTACATTTGTAATAGTTAAAGCGCTAAAACCAAGTCTTTTGATATTAACTAAACAAGCTCTTAAATCAGCAGTCTCACCAGATTGAGAAATGAAGATGAAAATCGAATCTTTTTCAAGTAAAGGTGGATTATAAGCGAACTCACTAGCAATAAAGACTTCTGTAGGGATTTTCGTGATGTTTTCAAAATAGTATTTTCCAACATATCCTGCATGCATTGAAGTCCCAGCAGCGATGATATATATTCGATTTTTGTTTTTAAATAATTCCATTACAGTATCATTGATTTTTAACTTATTATCAACAGTATAATTAGCGATTATTTTTCTAATAACAGTGGGTTGTTCAGAAATCTCTTTTAACATAAAGTGTTCATAACCAGATTTATCAATTTGATTGTCTGCTAAATCAAGGATATGTTTCTCTAACTCGATTTTCTTACCGATAATGTCATAAGCTGTGAAATCAAAATTACCATTAGCTGAGGCGATGATAAAGGTTTTGTCTTCTATTAAATAATAGTGGTCAGAGTTGCCAACTAAAGCCATTAAATCAGAAGCGAATGTAACACCTTTTTCAGAATTACCTACTAAAAGAGGGCTTTTATTCTTAGCTGCATACATTCGATGTTTATCTTGATTATCAATTATTAATAATGCATAAGAACCTTCAAGTAAAGAAAGGGTTTTTCTAATTGCTTCTTCTACAGCCATATCTTTAGCAAAAACTTCTATTAGATTTGCAATTACTTCTGTATCAGTCTCACTTACTAGTTTGATTTTTTCTAAATACCGAACTATTAATTCTTGAAAGTTATCAATCACTCCATTATGAACAACAATGAATCTTTCAGAAAAGGAGGCATGAGGGTGAGAATTTATATGATTAGGTGCACCATGAGTTGCCCATCTTGTATGACCGATACCAATATGGTTATCCATACGATAGTCAAAACTATTAATTAGATGATCAACACGACCTTTATCCTTATATGTAATAAATTTCTGGTTTTGGGCATTAAAAAAACTGATTCCACAAGAGTCATATCCTCGGTATTCCAGTTTTGTTAATCCATTTAATATTATGTCTGAAGCTTTTAGTTTTCCAATATAACCAACAATACCACACATAGATGTTTCCCCCCGATAAATTGTTTTAATTATATCAAATAAAATGAACATATGCAATTCATTTAAGCAAAATGAAAAAAGATTGCAAATAAATTGGATTATTTACAATCTTTAAAAACATTGATAAAAATCGTTAAAATCAAGAGGATAAAAAGAGGTAAGATATATTCTTCTATTCGGTGGTAAAGGCTAACTTCAAAGATATCCAGTTTAAATGCAGGGACAATTCTTATCAAGTAATCAGCGAGTTTATTTACTGCTAAATCTACTGAAATTAAGGACTTAATATACCAAAAAATAATTATGGGAATTACTAAAACTAAGAAGTGTCCCAACAAGGAATTGAGAAACATTAATACTATTTCCAGGGTAAATAGCTGAAAAAGTATATGAAGGTTAAATTTTACTATGAATGCTAAATCTAGCGAAAAAGGAGTGAAATATGATGTAAATACAATGAAAAAAAGTAGAATAATCATAAAACTAAGAAGATTAATGAAAATAATCGCTAATAATCTTGAAGTGATATGCGTATACTTCATTTTGTAGTTACTAACATAGTATATCATTAGGTAATCATTAGCTTTCGATGATATGATATTTGTTATAAAAAGCAACAATATTGTCAAAATAATCTCGATTATTAAAAGACTTTGATGCAGATAATCAATTACAAATTCTTCTCTTAATGCATCCAAGTAAAAATATCCTAAATCAATACCTGAAGATATTACTATTCCTATGTTAATTAAAGCAAGTGTTAGAATGTAACAAATAATAAACAAATCATTAAAAACATAGTTTAAATGGAGCTTTATATATTTACCCATTCATTCTACCGTTTTCAATATGATGGATTTTTTTTGCTTTAGTATTAAACTTTTCTGGATGATGTGTTGAGATAATCACTAATCTTTCTTTAGCTAAATCTATCAGATATTTACTGAGTCTTTTTTGAATATTAAAATCAAGTGAAACTAAAGGTTCATCAAGTAAAATTATTTTTGGCTCATGAATCAAGGCTTGAATAAGATTAACTTTTTGTTTTGTGCCATTAGAAAGAGAGTTTATTTTTTTGAATTGATATTTTTCCATTTCAAAAAACTCAAAATAATCAATACTGTTTTCTTTAAAACTATCCTTATCTAAGCCTTTTATCCGGCCAATATTATATAAAAATTCATTTACTGTTTGAAACTCAGGCATAATGTAATGTTCAGGTGCATAACCTATTTTTACTCTTCTTTTTAATATTTTTCCATTATATTTTACTAACTTCATGATACATTTTAATAAAGTTGATTTTCCTGAACCATTTTTACCGGTGATCAAATGTAAGCAACCATATTCAAATGCAATATTAATATCAAAAATCCCCTTGTTTCCATAATATACTTTACTAACTTGTTGGATATCGATACTCATATTTTTGAATTCTTTCATCGTATAGCTCCAAATTAAGATTTTGTTCAAAAAAGAGGAAGTCATCAAGGATATATTCATATTCTTGATTATTAAAAACATATTTAATTACTAGAGGAAACCGGTTAATTCCAAGGGTTTCTTCAGGATGTTTAATCGGAACAATTAAGTAATTGTTAGACTCAAGTTTTATCCTATCTAAATTAGTATTTAACCAATCTAATGATTGATAATCCGGGAAAAGCTCTAAAATTTCTGTATTTGGTAATGGTGGTTTATCTAAGTAAATAGTCTCCGAGAATCCTACTTCAATTAAATTTGAGTTAATATTAATTGATTCAATAAAGATATCTTGGTTTGTTAGATTATCAAATCGAAGACAAATTGCCTTTAACAATAGATTATTATTACTATCTTCATTAATTATTCCAAAAAGATGCATTAAATCAAGGTGATTACTAGAGATTATTTCTTTAAAGAGTAAATCAAGATTACCAATTTCAAATTGAAAAACTACTTCGTTAGTATAGATAATTTCCAGAAGAGCGTTTCTCAAATTAATACTAGTATCAATCATATTTATATTATCAAAAGTAATCTCTAAATAATAAAAGTTATAGTCTTGATTATTATAACTAATTAACGTTTTTGTGTTACGAATATTTTTGATATTAACCTTTATCTCATAATCTTGACTAATTATATATGCTTCACTTATATTACTATCATTGGTAAAAAATGTTTGATCAGAACTAACAAAAATAGGAATATCAATACTTTCTTGATTGTTCAACAACCGATAGTAGTTTTGACTAAATGTTATAATCTCAACCTGCTTTGGTTTTTCATCACTTAGGATTATTAGGATTGCACCTAAGAGTAAATACAGCATTATCAGTAAGAAAAACACTTTTTTCATCTTACTCTTTCCTTAATTATTTCGTAATATTCAGTAGTTACATTAAATGTTTCCCAACCACCTTTTTTTGTCCTAATCCATAAAAAATAATAATTACCTACACCATTATTGACTTCTCCTGTACCTCTAGTCACTATTTTTACATAGGTTTTTGGATCAACGATAATCTGAAAATCATAAGTTTCTTTGTTTGTCGTAGTTTTCGTATAGGAGATACTTGCTTTTATATCTGCATCTAAGCTACCTTTGAATTTCTTTACATTACCTTTAATGTTTACCTTAATTCCACCAGATGCTGAAATCTGATATTTAGTCTCCTCTTTTGATTCCAATTTTATATCATGCTTAATTGTAGAATAGCCATTATTATAGATTTTTAACTTAGTTTCTGAAACAAATTCTACCTCTTTATTCTCATGGGCTATATAGAGTTTCCAGCCGATAAACTTCTTCTTTTTAATCTCATCGTAATAGTCTTGATAGTCCTCTTCAGTGAAATCTTTTAGTAAGATTGCTTCTTCGTCATTAAAAATGATTTCTTGATAAGTTTGATAATCTTCAGCTTTAACTTGAATCGTAATGAAAAACAAAACTGTTAAAAACATAATACTTGTCATAATTTTCTTCATAAAAAAACCTCCTCTTTAGTTACATAATACCTAAAAGGAGGTTAAATTCTTTTATTTAATTGGATTATCTTGAAAAGCTTTAATTGTATCGTTGTAACCAAGTTCATAGCGTTTTAAAGCTTGATCCTTATCAAAGTTTAAAACTCCTCCTAAGGAACGCCAATGTCGAACTTCTCGAAAATCAATGCCTGGATACTTACTTTTTCCGATAAAGAAGATCCGATGAAGATGGATTACAATAATTGTATCACAGCCAGCATCAATTAAAGGTTTGACAGGAATGTTATCGAACAACCCACCATCAAATACTTGTTTTCCATCAAGATTTACTGAAGGGAAAACAAAAGGAATGGAACATGAAGCAAGAATTTGCTTGAAAATCAAATCATTATCCTGCTCATGAATTGGTGAATAGATTACCTGAGATTCGTTTCTTATATAATGATTAAATGAAGCTTTAAGGAGACCCATAGCACCTTCGTTGTCCATACCAGCAGGTGATAAAGTTACAAAAACCTTCTTCTGTTTCAGGGTTTCAATATCTAGATTTTCTCTTAAAAGTTGTTCTAAGTCACTTATTTCATATACTCCAGAATTAACAATCCCCAGTTTTTTTTCTCTAATAGTACGGAAGACTGATCTTATCCCTTCAAACTCTTTATTAGGCATATCAATCCAGAGTTTCTTAACTTCATCAACAGATTTCGTTGCTAAAAGACAAGCATTTACTGAACCAATACTTGTTCCTGAAAAAGCATATACTTTTTGTAAATAACCTAGTTCTTCTAGTGCTTTGACTGCTCCAACCTGATAAGCGCCTCTAGCTCCGCCTCCAGTCAAACATAATCCTAATCTATTCATTACTACTCCCTACTAATACTGTAATTTCTGATTGTTTTGATAAGCAGCTTTGATTATACCGCCGCCTAAACAAATCTCACCATCATAAAATACCGCTGCTTGACCAGGTGTAACTGCTCTAACAGGTTTATTACTAATAACTTCTAAACTTGTCTCATCAAGCCATTTAATTAAGACAACATTGTCGCTTTGTCGATACCTAAATTTTGCAGTACATTCAATTAGTCCTGTAAATTTTTCTTTTGATATCCAGTTTACTTCTTCAACAATTACTCTATTAGCAAATAATTGAGGATGATTAATACCTTGACCAACTAACAAGACATTTCTCTCAATATCTTTAGCAATCACAAACCAAGGGGCATTAGGAAAACGGGAATCACCACCGATGTTTAAACCTTTTCTTTGACCGATAGTATAATACATCAAGCCATCATGCTCCCCTAGAATTTCACCTTTTAAGGTTTCGATCTTTCCCGGTTTTGTAAAGATATAGTTCTTAAGAAACTCCTTGAAGTTTCTTTCACCGATAAAACAGATACCGGTAGAGTCTTTCTTTGTTGCAGTTGGAATATTATTATCAACTGCAATTTTTCTCACTTCTTTTTTTGTTAAGCCCCCAACAGGAAATAAACTAAATTCCAGTTGTTCTTGTGATAATTGAGATAAAAAATAACTCTGATCTTTATTATTATCAATTCCTCTTAAAAGAAATTGTTCACCATTTTTTTCGATTCTTCTTGCATAATGACCATAAGCAAAGAAATCGGCTCCTAACTCTTTTGCTACTGCTTGAAATCCAGCAAATTTTACATACTTATTACATAATATATCCGGATTAGGGGTTCTATTTTTCTTATGCTCTTCAATGAAGTATTCAAAAACATAGTCCCAATACTCTTTGATAAAATCGTGTCGATGTAGTTCAATTCCTAAATGATTAGCGACTTTTAAAGCGTCTAAGTAATCTCTTTCTTGTGGACAAATATCTTCTTCTAGATCGGGATTGCCAAGAATATCATTATTAGCAGCTGAATCCCAGTTTCTCATAAACAAACCAATTACATTAAATCCTTGTTGTTGAAGCAAATATGCACTTACTGCTGAATCCACTCCACCGCTTAATCCAACAACTACTCTTTTCATGATTTTCTCTTTATATCTGAAACGATTTTGAAATCACTTCTTGGTGAAAGAGCAAAATCAAAGACCTTTGGTGAGTCTGGACTTGCTGCTCTTTTAAATTGTTGCGAGAAAAACCTAGTAAAGAAATTATCAACATAAGAATTAAGACTTTCTTCACTTAAATCAAAGACGACTTTTAATAAATATTTAATCCTATCAGAGGTATCTCCACAAATCATATACCGGTACAGAATAAAATCATTTATTTCATACTTTCCGATTAAATCTTCTGTTGTTTGATCGGTTTTTAACTCAGGTGTAATAGGTGTATCAATAATATCATAGAGAATCTCTCTAATCTCTTTATCAAACTTATAATCAGCATAAGCTTTAATCATGAACTTAACGACAGTTTTAGGTATACCACCATTAACATTATACATTGACATTTGGTCACCATTATAGGTTGACCAACCTAAGGCGATTTCTGATAGATCTCCTGTTCCTAAGACCAAAGCATTAAGTTTATTTGCTAAGTTCATTAAAACCATTGTTCTGGCTCTAGCTTGAGAGTTTTCATATGTAGTATCTTGGATTGTTGAATCATGTTTAATTAACTCTAAATGGTCTTTAATATGTTGCTTTAAGTCTATTTCTTCTGCTTTTACACCAAGCAACTCCATGAGTTTATTTGCATTACTATTGGTTCTCTTAGAAGTATGTAAACCTGGTAAGGTATAGGCATGGATATTCAACTTATCAATGCCTAGGTGTTCAAAAGCATTAACTGCTACTAACAAAGCTAAGCTAGAATCTAATCCACCACTAACACCAATCACTAAATTTTTAATATTTGTGTGGCTTAATCTTTTGGCTAAACCATATTCTTGGATTGATGCAATCTTTAAAAAGTCCTCATAGGCATTATCTTTTGGAACAAAAGGAAGTTTATCCCATTCTTCCACGAAAACAAAATCATCTGCTTCATCTAACTCAAACTTAACAGTTTGATATTTTAAACGATATTTTAAGACTGAATCACGATAAGAGGAATTGATCCTTCTTTCATATTTAAGCCTATCAATATCTAAATCTGTTTCTAAGATAGTTGTTTCTAAAGAGAAAACATTAGTTTCTTTAATTAGTCTAGCATTATTAGCTACAATATTATGTCCAGAGAAAACTGTTTCTGAACTTGATTCAGAAGCTCCGGCAGAACAATAAATATATGCTCCACTATTCTTTCTAGAATGCTCTAAAACGGCATTCTTACGGATATTATTTTTGCCTACTACTTCATTTGATGCAGAAATATTAATTATTAGATTTGCCCCATTAACGCTTAAAAGGTTTCCTGGAGAAATAGTTGCCCACATATCTTCACAGATTTCTACACCAAAACTAATTTCACCATTAGAGAATATTAAGTTTCCAAATGGAACTTGTTTACCTAAAATAGAAATTTCTTGATAATTGTCTATTACATCAAACCCTGAATTAAACCATCTTTTTTCATAATACTCTTTTGTATTAGGTAGATAAAACTTAGGTATGATTCCTAGAATCTCTGTTCTTTGAATAACAACTGCACAATTCAATACTAATTGATCTAATATCAATGGCATACCTAAAACAACAACCCCTTGGAAATGGTTGTTTTCAATAAAATATTTGAGTGCTTGATAGGCATCATCCAAAAGATTCTTTTGGAAGAACAAATCTCCACATGAATAAGAACTTATTGAAAGCTCAGGAAAAATTGCGATATCTGCTTTTGTTTTATTAAGCGCTAATAGCATTTCTTTAATATTGAAGTCAGGATTTGCAACTTCAATTTTTGGTGATATTAGTGCCGCTTTTAAAAATCCGTTATACATATTAATTACCTCGATATAAGTCTTTTTTCATAATGTATTGAAACACTTCTTTTGTAACTAAAGAATCATCTAAAGTTTCTCTAAAGGCTGTAGAAGAGATATATTGATTAAACCCAGGGAGAATCTTGAAATTACTTTGATGCTCTTTTAATAAAGGATTATTGGCTATTATTTCTAAAGCATCTTGATTATTACGATTCACGACGATGAACTGAAAATCTTTAATTAATGACTCAGCTTTAATCCAGTTTTTCATCAGTAATAAATTATCTGAACCGATGACAAATGCAATCTTCTGTTGATAATCAGCTTTTATCCTTATCAAACTTTCATAGGTCCCAAGATAATGATGATCATTGACTTCAAGAAGGGAAATCCTTGCTTTTGGTAAATCTTTAATCAACAATTTTAACATATCAACTCGAAATGAATCGGCGATTAAGTTAGATTTACGGTATTTATTTGATACAGGTAAGTAAATGAAATAATCAAACCCAAATTTAGCCTCAACAAGATAGTACATATCTTTATGAGCTATTGTTGGAGGATTAAAGGCACCACCAAAAACAACAACCATAAAACCACTTCCTTTACGTGAATATTTTATCATAATAAAATTATAAATTAAAGCAATATTCTTGCTTTAAAATAAACTACTCTCATGATATACTAAATATTATGATAATGAAAGGAAGTTTTTAGATGAAAGATTATAGTAATTTTATATTAAATTTTGCCAAAGAGATTCTAGCAATTCCTTCTCCTAGTGGATTTACTCAAGAAGTAATTGATTATATTAAGTTAAAAAGTGAAGAACTTGGCTATGTTACTGAAAAATCAAAAAAGGGAAATCTGATTATAAACGTTTCTGGACAAACTGATTTCACTTTAGGACTTAGTGGTCACGTAGATACTCTAGGTGCAATGGTCAGAAGTATAAATAGCGATGGATCTCTAAAATTCACTACTATCGGTGGACCTATTTGGCCAACACTTGATGGCGAGTACTGTACTGTTCATACTCGAGATGGTTTAGACTACTCTGGGACTTTTTTATCAAAAAGCCCATCATCTCATGTTTTTAAGGATGCGACCTCTTTAAACAGAAGTCCAGAAAACATGGTAGTAAGAATTGATGAGTTAGTTAAGAATAAAGATGATGTATTAAAATTAGGTATAGCTCCGGGAGATTTTATATTTTTTGACCCAAAAACAGTTATTACTAATTCAGGATATATTAAAAGCCGGTTCCTAGATGATAAGATTTCCGTTTCTATCCTCTTTGGATTGCTAAAATATATTAAAGATAAAAATATTACACCGAAGCAAAATCTTGTATTTATTATTTCTACCTATGAAGAAGTTGGACATGGAGCTTCAAATATTCCTGATGTTGATGAGTTGATAGCTGTTGATATGGGTTGTATTGGCGATGATTTAAGTTGTAGTGAGCAAGATGTATCTATCTGTTGCAAAGATTCAAGCGGTCCATATGACTACAATATTATCTCTAAACTAGTTAAAATCGCTAAAGATAATAATTTAAAGTTCGTTACAGATATCTATCCTTATTATGGCAGCGATGTTTCTGCAGCTTATCATGGTGGTAAAGATTTCCGTGGCGCCTTAATTGGACCTGGTGTTCATGCCTCTCATGGTATGGAAAGGACTCATATTGACGCTGTGGAAAACACTTTAAAACTCTTGGTAAAGTATATACTATAAAAGAAATTCCAAATTCTTAATAACTAAGAATTTGGAATTTTTAATTTATAAACTCAATAAATGATTTTGGTAAATCTAATTTAATTTCTACTTCTTGTTCTGTTATCGGATGTATAAAATTCGTAGAGTAACAGAATAACAGTAGATTTGTTGGATATTCAACTTTATTGTATAGTTTATCACCAATAATTGGATGATCAAAGTAAGATAAATGAACGCGTATTTGATGAGGTATCTTGCCTTTAACTACTACATCTAACAAAGAATAATTCTTAAACTCTTTTTCAACATGATATTTTGTCGAACAGTCTTCACCAACTTCAGCAACTTCACGAAGGAATGATTTATCCATCTTAGCTATCGGTAAGCAAATATCAAAATCCTTAACATCTAGTTTACCTTCTACGATAGCTTTAAAAGAGAAATGTAATTCATTATCTACCTTATTGCTCAATAAGAACTTAATGAATCGATGTTTAGCTACAACAACTAAACCAGCTGCTTCTCGATCAATTCTATTGACAAAATGAATAAGTGAGTTAATATTATTCTTTTGATAATAACCAACTAGGTAATTAGCAAGTGTATGTGAAGGTTGCTTTTTTGAGATAGTCATCAACATATTTGCAGGTTTATTTACCACTAATAGATATTCATCTTCATAAACTATTTCTAAGTTCAAATCTTCAGCTTTAATATTATTATTTAAGCCTTCATCTTCTAAAAGGAAATGAATTTTATCCCCTTTTCTCACTGTATCTTTACGGCTTTTTATCTCACTGTTGACAAATATTTTATAGTTCTTTTCATCCTTTTGTAAGATACTAGTCGGAATATTGTTTTCCGTCATAAATCTTTTTATTGTTTCAGGTTTTTTGACTTTATAGATTAGCTCCATATTAATCACCTATTATACTAAGTAAGTATACCTTTCTTAAAAGGAAAATAACCGGGATTATTTGTCCTAATGAAGATTATAACATAAAAGAAGATTAATATCAAAATTAATCTTCTGTTTTTCTTATAAATTTTCGGGATTAAGACCTTTTAATTCATCAATAATAAATATTCCATCTTTTCGAACTAAAACATCATCAAAATAGATTTGTCCACCACCATATTCTTCAGTTTGAATCAATACTAGATCCCAGTGTACAGAGCTATTGTTTCCATTTGGAGCATGATCATATGAGTTACCTGGTGTAAAATGGATTGAACCAGCTATTTTCTCATCATAAAGTGTATTTGTCATCGGTTTTGTTATCTTTGGATTAACACCAATTGCAAACTCACCTACATATCTTGCACCGGCATCAGTATTAAATATTTCTTCTAACGCATCAAGGTGATCATCAGCTGTTGCTTTAACGATTTTACCATTTTCAAAGGTAAGTTTAACATTATTAAATACTTTACCTCTAAATGCACTTGGTGTATTATAAGCGATTGTACCATTAACAGAGTCTTTAACAGGAGCTGTAAATATCTCACCATCAGGAATATTGTTTTCTCCAGCGCAAGGAATGACATTGATTCCTTTTATTGAAAAACGTAAATCTGTACCTGGACCAACGATATGCACCTGATCAGTTTTCTCCATAAGTTCTTTTAAAGGTTTAAAAGCTTCACCCATTTTTTTATAATCAACATTCATTACATCAAAAAGATAATCAAAATACTGTGCATAACTCATTTTAGCTTTTTGAGCTGCACCTTCTGTTGGATAGTTGAGTAAAACCCATTTTTTTCCTAATCTAATACTCTGTAATGGTTGGATATTAGCTCTTTCATTCAAAAGAAATTTAGTAGGAACATCAGCATTGACATAATCAGATTCACTTGAACGAATATGAATCATACAGTCAATATCTCTAAGTTTAAACTCTAACCAGCGATATTTACGATTTAACATTTTTTCGTTTTGTGATAATAATAATTCTCGAGAAATATCGTCATCACTTAACTCAACAATCGGATTTCCTTTTTGTTTTCTAATTTCTTCTACCAAAACTAGAATTAATGGTTTTGCTTTCCATGAACCATAAATCATGACATTTTCTCCTGGTTGCATTGAAATCGAATGATTGATTAAAGTTTTTGCTAATTTTTCTATTCTTGGATCTCTTAACATATTTCACCTCTATAAACCTATTAATTTGTCATACCAACTTAGCACTAACTTAGCGTTAAATGGTATGTTTCTCTTATCTATTCTTTGTTTTAAATCTAACATTTCTCTTGCAAGAATGTTTTTAATATCCTCTGGATAATTCATCAATTTTTGATGATTCTTATATTCATAAATATCAAGAATCTTATAAGTAAAATCACAATTGACTTTAATATCCAAATCATAATCAATGTATTTTAATGCTTCCTCATCAATTAAAACTGGTGACCCGACATTGCAGTAATAAGTAACTTCGTTTTTCTTTATTATAGCTATAACATTATACCAATGATTTTTAAAGAAAAACGAGACAGAAGGTTCTCTAGTATACCAAAATCTTCCACTAGCTTCAACAACTTTTGTCCTTCTATTAGCAACAACAATATAATCATCGTTATCTTCTAAAATAGTAGCGTTCTTCCAAATTCGATGTAAACTCTTATCATGTTTATAACTATGGATTATAATTTTATCGCCGATTTTTCGCTCCATATAATCACCCTTACTTTTCTAACCAATCAGGTCCTTTTAAACTTTCTGGTTCGTTTTTAAAAAGACCATGATAATCTTGTTGTCGCAATACTTCATAAATTAAAACACAAACTGTGTTGGCAAGATTAAGTGATCTAATTTGATCATTCATCGGTAGTCTTAAACAATTATCTAAATGTTCTCTAAGAATTTCCTTAGGTATGCCAGTGGATTCTCTACCAAAGACTAGATAGATATCTTCTTCAATATTTGAAAAGTTAAAATCTTTTGGTGACTTTTTTCCATACCTAGTTATAAAATAGATTTTTCCGTTATTCTGTGTTAAAAAATCTTGATAAGTATCATAGACAAAATAGTTTACATGTTCTAAGTAATTTACAGCTGTTCTTTTCATATATTTTGGGTCAAGTTTAAAACCCATTGGTTTAATAAGATGAAGTGTGGTATTAGTACCAGCACAAGTTCTCATAATATTTCCGGTATTCTGAGGAATCTCCGGTTGATATAAAACTACATGTAATGGCTTATTATCTTTTCTTCCTACTTAATACTTTTTTCTCTTTATCAACTTTTTGCTGATACTTCTTTTTATAGCCAGGTTTAACCTTTTTAGGCTTTTTAACTCTTGCTTTTGCTTGATAGTCAAGTTCGTTCTCTGGTCTTGTCCTTTTTTCTCTGCCTTTACGAATGAAAGCATCAACTATTTGCTCTTTTTTTATTTGCTTGTATTCACATTTGATACCCTTAGCTTCTAATTTATCTAAGTATGAATTATCATCAAACTCATAAAGAGATATACATTCGCCATCAAAATTAATTCTTCCTGTTCTTCCACTACGATGGATATAGAACTCGTAATCTTTTGGTAACTCATAGTTTATGATATGAGACACACCGATAATATCAATTCCTCTAGCTAAAATATCTGTTGCGACTATATATTGAAATTCAAGGCTATTGATTCTTTTAATAAGTTGTTTCCTTTTTCTAAAATCAATATCACCATGAACAATCGTAACATTAAACTCTTTTTCTTTCATCCATTCATAGACAAGATTAGCTGAGTCTTTTGTATTACAAAAAACAATGGCTAAATAAGGATTAATAGCGGATAAGATATTTTTTAAACCTATGAAACGGTCTTGTTCTTTGGTTTTAATAAAATAATGCTTGATGTTGAGATTGGCAATTTCTTCTGGATGGACATTAATCATAATTGGGTTATCCATATATTTTCTTAAGAACGGCTTAAGCTTCTCTGGAATCGTTGCTGAGAAGACCATAAACTGTGCTTCTTTAGTTGTAGCCGCTAAACTATCGACTATTTCTAAAAAATTATTGTCTAATGTCATATCTGCTTCATCGATAACAAAATAATTGATATTATAAATCTTTAGAATATTTTCATTAACTACTAAATCATGAATTCTTCCTGGTGTACCAATAACTATGTGCGGTTGACGATTTTTAAGCTGATTCATTGATTCAGATTTTTCTTCACCACCAATAAACAAATCAACAAGAATATCCTTTTCACTATGTTTAGTTAATTCCATAGTAAAACGATAGATTTGGGTTGCTAATTCTCTAGTTGGCGCTAAAATAACTGCATGAATCTTTTCGTTTGTTAAATCAAGATCATCTAATATTGGCAATAAAAAAGCATGGGTTTTACCAGACCCAGTCTTTGCTTCTATTACTAAATCTCTATCTTTATCAAATATTTCAATAACTTGTTCTTGAACCGTTGTTAATTCTTTAAACTTAATTGCTCTTAAAGCAACATTTAGGTATTCATTCTTAAATTTTTTCATAATCAGATTCCTTTTCTGGTATAATCTCACTAACTATTATATAATATATCTGTAACAATGTAAAACAAAAAGAGGTGATTAGGTGATTGTAAAGAAAATAACACCACAAGGTTTTTGTAAAGGGGTTTATAATGCAATTGAATTAGTTAAACAAAGTCTTAAAGATTCTAGCCTACCAACGCCAATTTACGTCTTAGGCTTGATTGTTCATAATAAACATGTAGTAGAGGATTTGACTTATTTAGGTGCAATTACTTTAGATGATAAACTTAAAGATCGTTATGAATTAATTAAAGATATAACAGAAGGGACTATCATTTTATCAGCTCATGGGACAGATGAGTCAGTTAAAACAAAGATATTAGAAAATGGTCTTACTTTAATTGATGCCACTTGTTCAGATGTCTATAAAACTCATGAGTCAATTAAAGAGCATTTAAATAAGGGTTATAATGTAATTTATATAGGGAAAAGAAATCATCCTGAAACTAATGCATCATTAAGTATCAGCAGTAAAGTAACTCTAATTGAAACTTTAAAAGATTTAGAAGAAATAAAGCTCAAAGAACCAATATTTGTGACGAATCAAACTACGTTTAGTATGAATGATATCTTGCCGATTCATCAGAAAATCCAAGAACTATATTATAATGTAATTATTTCAGAAGAAATATGTAATGCAACTAGGTATAGACAAAAAGCCATTATCGATGGTAATAAAGGAGTAGATCTTTGTTATATCGTAGGTGACCCTAGAAGTAATAACACAAGGAACTTAGCTAAGATTTCACAGGAATTGACTAAAACAAGGACCATCTTAATTGAGTCAGTAAAAGATATATCACCTAAAGATCTTTTAGGTGTAGAGATAGTAAGTGTCAGTTCAGGAGCTTCAACACCAAAATATTTGACTGATCAAGTAATTGAATATTTAGAAAACTTTGAAAACTAAGTAAATTATCCTTTATTTTTTCTCGCTTTTGGTTTATAATATTAAAGACATTAAAGACAGAAATTAATGAGGTGAGATTTGTGCCAAAGAGTAAAGCTAAAGCTAAACCAAAAAAGAAACTTACAGTTGCAGAAAAAGAAATTAAGACTTTTAATCCAACTAAAAGTAAGTTTGGGAGAATTATACTGTTAATATTAGCTATTGGAATGTTCTTAGCGATGTTGATTGCTGCAGTATATGGAGCTATTGAAGTTTTATCAAGCTAATTAATATCAAAAAATCACTGCAAATATTTGCAGTGTTTTTTTTAATTATTCTCAGGATTTATAAGTAATTCTCTAGCTATTTCTCTACCAGCATTTGTAACTTTATCAGCACTAACCATTTTTGCTATTTCATCTATTCTCTCTTCATAGTTTAAATACTTGACAAAAATCTTCGTTTGATTCTTAACAATTTCCTTAGTAACTGATAAATGATGATTACCTTGAGCCACTACTTGAGGAATATGCGTAATAGATATCACTTGGGTTATTTTTGCTAGCTCCGCAATTTTTCTTGCGATTTGCTTAGCAATAAAACCAGAAATACCGGTATCTATCTCATCGAATATAATAGTTGGTATATTTTGCGATCTAGCAAAAATCGTTTTAAAAGCTAACATGATTCGACTCATTTCGCCTCCTGAAGCAGTTTTTGCAAGAGGCTTGAGCGGTTCACCTTTATTTGTTGAAATCATGAACTCAATAGCATCTAAACCATCTGTCTTAAATGCTTGATAATCAAATTCATCTTTCGGCACTATTTTTGTAAACTCAACTTTAAACTCAGCATGCTTTATGACAAGTTCATGAAGAGTTTCAATAACGTCTTTAGTTATCTTTTTAGCTATATCTTCTCTAAATAGACTTAAATTATTTGCTTCTATCAGTAGTTTATCAAAGAATTCTTTAACAGATTTAGCTTTTTCTTGAATTATGTCATCATAGTTTTCAACTTGATTAATTTCTTCTTCTAAAAAGTTCTGATAATCAATTAATTCTTTAATATCTTTATGATACTTTTTTTGGATTTTTTCTAAATCATTCAATCTTTGATTCATCATTTCAAAATCATCTTTATCATAGTTTAAAGTATCTAACTTGTCTATAATAGTTGAGTTTATATCATCTAATTCATAATAAATATCTTGCAGACGATCATGAATATTCTCAAATTCTTTAGATGTTGAGGAAATCGATTGAAAATCAGCTTTTATCTCATACAATCGATCGAGCAACATCTCTTCAGTTAAGGTGTTATGAGATTTTTGTAATAAAGTATTAATCTTATCAATATTATCTAAAACATTAATATTTTCTTCTAACTCTTGATACTCATTTTCGATTAGCTTCATATTCTTGAGTTCGGAATATTGAAACTTATAAAGGTCAAGCTGCTTTAATGTTTCTTCTTTTTTTGCAATAAGTTTATAGTAGTCTTTAACTACATGACGGTAGTTCTCTAAAGCTTCAGTATAGGAGTCAAGAAATTGTTTTATCTTATCTCTTCTGAAGTTATCGATTAAACCCAAGTAATTGTCAGGATTAATCAGTTGATTTGTATCAAATTGTGAATGGATATCAGCTAAAAATATCGCCAAATCTTTCAATGTCTTTAATGAGGAAGTCTGATTGTTAATCTTAACAAGATTACGATTATCCTTAGAGATGATTCGTTCAATAACTAATAATTGGTCATAATCAATTCCTTGTTGGTCAAGGATATTTTTTATATCTTTAGACTTAATATCAAACTCACCAATGATTTTTGCTGAGTCGCTATGTGATGATATCATTTCTTTTGCTGCTCTATCGCCAAGTAATAGCGAAATAGCATCAACGATGATACTCTTCCCAGCACCTGTTTCTCCAGTTAGAACAGTCATTCCTTGATGAAATTCTAAATCGATATTATCGATAATCGCAAAGTCTTTAACATGTAAACTTTTAAGCATATAAACCTCATCTATTCAAGTATTTGTTTAACAATACTTTCTTCATCTAATTGATATTGTTGGTAAATCTGTTCTTGAGTACCTTGGAGGATAAACTCGTCTGGTAAACCGAAAATCTTGAACTCTAAACTGTATTTATTCTCTGAGAGATATTCCAGAATACTTGATCCCAAACCACTGATCTTTGTAACATCCTCAAGACAGAAAGTTGGTAACTTTGAATTGATTATCTGGTTAAGCATATCAATATCCATAGGCTTAATAAATAAAGCATTGAAAAGATTGATTGGTAGTTTGTTCTCTTGGATATATTTATTCATTCTTGTAAAATTATCTCCATAACAAATTAAGTTATATCTTCCATTATTGTTTACTTCTATCCAAGTAGGTTTATCAATACTAGAATACTTCTCATCAAGATAGATCTTTGTTTGATTTCTTGAATATCTAATTGCTACTGAAGTCTTACTAACATTAAAAGCATAATCTAATAGTTGATTAGCTTCAACAGCATTTGCTGGTTGAACTATCTCAATATTAGGGATATGTTTTAAATAGGCAATATCATATATTCCTTGATGAGTTTCCCCATCAGCTCCTACTACACCTGCTCTATCTATTCCAATAACTATCTTAGCATTTTGTCTGGTTAAATCATGAATGACTTGATCATAAGCTCTTTGTAAAAAAGATGAATAAATTGGTAAGAATATCTTAACACCATTTAATGCTAAAGCTGTTGAGAAACAGACAGAAAAACTTTCACATATGCCAACATCGATAATCTTATCAGGATATTTTTCTTCAAATCCATTTAGTTCAGAACCATAAATCATTGCTGGGATAATGACTCTTAAATTATCATTTTTTTCTGCATAATTTTCTAGGTATTTACTAATAATGTTACACCAATTATGCATATTTTCTTCTTTTTTCTTCTTTAAAAGGCCAGTTTCTTTATCAAAAGGTCCTACACCATGCCACATCCCTAAAGCATCTTCTTCGGCATATTGATATCCTTTACCTTTTTTAGTTATTACATGTAAAACTACAGGACGGTTTTTATTCTTAATCAAGTTTAAAAACTTGATTAATGTTTTTAAATCATGGCCATCAATCGGTCCATAATATGAAAAGCCAAATTCATCAAAAATCGTTAAATTATTAGCAAAACCTCTAATCATATTTGCTAATCGTACTTTAAGAGAATAAATAAACTTAGGCAATCTTCTCTTTGATTTGGTTGCGTAATTATATAGTTTTGTTGAACGAGTTTTATTGAGTAATCTTGATAATCTTCCAACATTTTTTGAGATACTCATCTCGTTATCATTAAGAATAATAATTGGAGCTAGTTCTTTTTGCTGACCAAGATAGTTTAAGGCTTCAAAAGATAATCCGCTGTTTAAACTTCCATCACCGACAACAGCGATGTTTTTATTTGATTTCTGATTAATTTTTTTTGCAAGTTCAAATCCAGCAACAGCAGCAATTGCTGTCGATGAGTGGCCAGCTTCCCAAGAATCATGGATTGATTCACTGCGTTTTTGATATCCTGATAAACCATTGTATTGTCTTAACTTATCAAAATCTTTAGCTCTCCCAGTTAAAATTTTGTGAATATAACTTTGATGTCCTACATCAAAAACGATTTTATCTTCTGGTGAATTGAATACATAATGCAAAGCTATTGTAAGTTCAACTACACCAAGATTGGATGAAAGGTGTCCACCGGTTTTACTGACACTGTCAATAACAAAAGACCGAATTTCTTCAGCGAGATTTTTTAACTCTTCTATTGTCATATCCTTTAAGAAGCTTGGGTTTTTGATATCAAGTAAATTCATCTTCTAATTTATTCCTTACTAAAATCAACTAGTTCTTCTGAATCCATTAACTTAACAATAGTTTCTTCTGCGTTTTTTAATTCTTTATGACATTCCTTAGCCAAGACAATACCTTCATGGTATAACTTAACTGCTTCATCTAGATTATTTTCACCTGATTCTAATTTTTTAACTAGTTTTTCTAGTTTTTCTAGGTTTTCTTCAAAAGTTAGTTTATTCATGGTTGTTTCCTTTCATATCAATAATTTTAGCAGTTATTTCACCACCAGTTATTGAAATATTTAATGATTTAGCTTTGTCAATTTCACTTATGTTCTTCCTGATAACATCATCTTGTTTTACTATTGCAAAACCTTTTTTCATAATATTCAAAGGATTAACCAATTCAAGTTTCTCAATTAAATTATGATAATAACTGTTCTTTTGGACAAGATAATGTTTATATTCAGATTTCACTTGCTTTAATAAATTATCAATTTTATCTCTTTGGATATCGATTATTCTTCGTGGATTATTCTTTAATAATCTATCATAGAGGTTGCTATAAGCTAGTTCTTTGGTTTGGATTAACAGCAAAGGATTTTGAAAAATAGTATTGTTAATTACTTGTTGGTAATGTTTGTTAGCTAAGTTATAATGGTTTTTCAAAGCAAGCTTTATTCTTTCTTGATAATCATTAATCTCGGAAATTACTTCCTTTTTATTTCTAACAGCTAACTCAGCAGCATGTGAAGGCGTTGAAGCTCTTAAATCAGCAACAAAATCACTAATGGTAAAGTCAGTTTCATGGCCAACTGCACTGATGATTGGAATTTTCGAATCATAGATTGCTTCGGCTACTATCTTTTCATTAAAAGCCCATAAATCCTCAATTGATCCACCACCACGGCCTACGATTAAAACATCTACTAGTTTTTGACGATTAGCTTTTTCTATTTGAGCAACTATTGACTCTTTTGCAGATACACCTTGTACTAAAGCAGGATAGATAATAATGTTCGTTAAAGGAAAACGATTGTTAATGACATTGATAATATCTCTAACAGCCGCACCAGTTGGTGAGGTTATAACACCTACTGTTTTTGGATATTTTGGTAATGGCAATTTATGTTCATTAGCAAACCAACCTGCTTTTTGTAATTCTTCCTTTAATTTCTCATATGCTAAGTATAAATCACCTATTCCATCTAAATCCATTTTTTGAATATAGATTTGGTAGGTACCATAGGCTTCATATACCGAGATATAACCTTCAATGATTACTTTATCACCATCTTTTGGGTTAAAGTTTAAAGTTTTTGTATTAGAAACAAACATAATTGCACTAATCTGTGATGATTCATCTTTTAATGTAAGATACAAATGTCCACGGGAATGTCTTTTAAAATTTGATATTTCTGCTTTTAAGAGAATAGATTGAAGTTCAGAGTCATGATCAAGTTTATATTTTAGATAACGATTAAGTGCAGATACTGTTAAATATTGTCTAACCATTATTGTTATCGATTGCGTTTTTAATATTTTGCAATAATCGGTTATTAAACTTTCTCGCTGAATCATCATCTAAATTAGAATACTTCTTAGTAATCTCTAAAGCTTCATTAACTACAATTTCAAAAGGAATGTTTAAATGTTTTAATTCAAAAACACTATATCTAATAATTGCTAAATCAACATAATTTAACCGGTCGATGGACCATGAAGTTAGGTTTTCTTGAATTATTGCATCTAAGTTAGTGTATTCATCCCTAACAAGATTAAATTGCTTAAGAACTTCGCTAGAGTAATCTTCTGCGATAAAATCTCCACCAATTATATCTTGATAGATTAATTTAATTATAGTTTCTCTTAATAGTCTACGATTCATATCAATTCTCCCGCTTGTATATATTCAATCAATTTATTTTATCATAATTAGCTTGTAATTTAAAGCATTTAAAGTTGAAAAAGACATAGCCTAGCTATGTCATTTCTTTTTATAACAACATGTTTCATATGGTTTAAGTAACATTTTCTTTTTGAGTTCAATAAAATCTCCATAAAAATAATCGAAACCACTGATATCTAGATCATTTAAGTCAACTTCTATTTCATAATCTCTAAAGTTTGCTATCACTAAATAATCTGAATCTTGCCCATGATTAATATAGCAATAACTTTCATTATCATCAATATTGATAAACTCAATTTTACCAAATATGATGTTCTTAGCATCTTTTACTCGATGTTTAAGAATAAAGCGATAAATGTTTAAAATTGAATTTGGATCTTCTTCTTGTAATTCCACGTTAATATCAGGATAATTAAAATTAGTTTTTATCCAAGGATCTACTTTACTAAAACCACCGTGCCTTTGATCATTCCATTGCATTGGGGTTCTAGCATTATCTCGACAACGATCTTTTATTGCTTGTAAAGCTCTTGATTCACTTACTGATGCATTTAACATATTTTGATATTCTGTAAAGACTTCAACATCTCGGAAATCATTTATATTATCATACAAGACATTTGTCATCCCGATTTCTTCACCTTGATAGACAATAGCCGTTCCAGGCATGAAATATAGCGTGATAGCAAGCATTTTAGCTGACTGATGATGATAGAGTTGGTCATTACCATAATGTGATACAACTCGAGGTTGATCATGATTATGCCAGTATATTAAGTTCCAACCATCTTGATCAAGAATCTCATATTGATGAGCATAACTCTTCTTGATATCACTAACACGTAGTTGACCTTTCGACCACTTGCCAGTAATTGCTTCTCCAGAATATTCTGTGTCAGCCCAGCAATGTCCAAAGTGAATTAATAAGTTGAATTCATTAGAATCAAAACCAACATACTTAATTACCTCTTGTTTTGTAGCTCCACCAGATTCACCTAAAGTTAATAGATTATTGGGAATAAATATCTTCTCCGCAATCTCCCTAATGTACTCATGATGTTTTGGTAAAGAAGAGAAATGTTCATAGCCTGGTTTCGCGTTAGGAAAATCCCAGTTCTTTTCTAAGTGATTAGCTGCATCAACTCTAAAACCATCTACTCCAATAGAAATCCAATATTTAATGATATCATATAAGTCGTTCTTCATATCTTGATTACGCCAGTTTAAATCTGGCATTTTCTTAGAAAAAATATGTAAGTAGTACTCATCAGTTGCTTCATTATAGTCCCAAGTAGGGCCACCGAACCAACTGACCCAATCTGTTGGTCTTGTTCTTTCACCATTTACATAACGCGGTTTTTGCCAGATATAATAATCATGGTATTTCTCGAAATCTGGATGTAACGGATCTTTAGCTGCTTGAAACCAAGGATGTTCATCAGAGGTGTGATTTAAAACTAAGTCAATTAAGACTTTCATTTGAAGATCTTTAGCCTTTTTAATTAGATTTTTAAAGTCATCAAGACTACCATAATCAGAACTGATCTTATAAAAATCACGGACATCATAACCGTTATCATCCATTGGTGAATCATAATGAGGAGAAATCCAAATTGTTTCAATTCCTAAATCTTTTAAGTATCCAAGTTTTTCTGTAACACCACGAATATCACCAATACCATCATTGTTAGAATCATAAAAGCTACGCAAATATATTTGGTATATCGTGGTCGTCATCCACCATTTTTTTTCCAATTTAATCCTCCATTTGTTTAATCTCTCTTAAGAACTCATATCTGCCATAAGCTTCTCCCATAACCAAAACTAAGCCTTTACTACTTAAAAAACTTTTAGTTAGATTCGAAGTGCCATGGTCGTAGATAATTTCTATTGAAAAATCATTTAGAACATTTAAAAAATAATCACTATAATTATTCTCTAACTCTTGATAAGTAATGATTACTGTATTAACATAGTTCAAGTTCTTAATATCTTGAAATTTAAAATTATTAAAGAGATTATAGAATACAATGTTATCATTTGTTTCTGTCAATTCCGTATTATATTCCTTAAACTCTTGATAGTCAATCAAAAACTTAACACTAACTTTATTAAACCCTTTACCGATTAATTTTTTATGGATTTTTTGCATTTCATTTTTATCTAAATATGTCTTCATCGCTAAGTCAAGAAGGAAAACAGCTTGAAAGTTAGTTTGCTTTACTTCTTTTCCTAATTGATTTAATAAGAGATTATTCCAGGAAAAATCAAGATTATTCGCTCTTATGACTCGTCTTAAAGAATCCTTACTTCCCAAAATTTTCTTCTCTAAGACATCTACATAAAGATACTTATAAGTATTTGTTTGCCAGTTAACCACAGGTTCATAGCTTAAACGAATATTATTTTCTTTCAACATTCTTTCAGCATTCTTTAAAATGGTTTTCGATACTTCTTTATTGAAACGATAATTCTTATTATCCTCAAGATATTTTAACTCTTTAGTAGTTAAAGAGTTTAGAAATCTTAAATCAGCTAAATCATTATCTGTGATACTATCTTTTAAGATTATACTAGAAATCCTGATATCATTATCTTGACCCATAGTCTGTATTGATTCATTAAGGCGTTTGATGACTCGTTTGTCCTTGGTTTTTAATAGGAGATATAGGTTATCTAAGCCTTCTTGAAAAAGAGAATCAAAGTGATTTCTTGCGTTATCACGTACAGTTTGATAAATACTATCAATTAGGTCAAGATAGTTATGATAATTATAGCTTTTAATAACATCATGATAATTCCTGATATTGATTAAGAGTAAAGAGGATTCATCGGAAACAATCCTATTTTCAATATCCTTAAACTCTTTTATTTTTTTGACAGCCGGTTGATTATTTACTTCATTACCTAATAAATATAGGTCTAAATCATCTTTGAAGACAGTAAAATGAAGTGCTTTAGTCTTACTTGCTTGATATTTCACTTCAAAATTCTTTTCATTTACCAATTGATCAACATAGATATTTTTGACTAGACCTGTTTGAAAACCTTCAAAACTTAAGTAATCTTTTTCTGTCTCTAAAAGCACCTTAGCCTGATTGTTTAATAAATATAGAGTGTTTTCTTTCAATAAAAAGACTCCATATCCTAAACTATCAATAATTTGCTGGAGATTATTTAAAATTCGCTGGTTAAATCCATACTTAGCGAAATTATCTAATTGCTTTCTTAAAAGCATTTGATTAATATCAAATATCTTCTTAACATTATAGAAATTCTTTGATTCCTCAGTATATGCAACAAAATACTCAAAATCATGGATTTTTGCTACAAAAATGTAAGATGTTTCTTCGTTTAAATATAAGTCATTGTTTATAGCCCAAATATTTTCCGAGTCATATACTTCTTGATATTTATTAGCTAAGATATCACTATAAACATTATTGGCAAGATATGGTTCAGTTAATTCTTTTTCTAATAACAGACCTTTAGTATAATGCAATAGTTTAATTGCTCCATCTATAATCTTAACATAAACTATTTTCGTAAATAATCTAGTCTTTGCTAATTCTAAGAATTGATGATGAATAATATCACGTTCTTTTAAAAAACTCTTATTTAAAGAATTATCTAAAAAACTAAGCGTGTAATCATAAACATTATTAATAGGAACTAAGGTATTTTCAATATCTCTCATTAGACTTGTTATATAAGCTAGTTCTTGTTCGTTTTTTAATTTTTTTAACAAACGAAGACTAGCAGAATAAAACAGCAACCTAGATTGTTTTGATAATACTTTCTCCATAGTCTTAAGATGCATTTGATAAAAGCTATATGCTTCTGCAAGATTATTAAGTTCGATATTAAGATTGATGTAACGGTCTAAATAACGATACTTATTCTTAGTCTTGATTAAATAGTCTTGATACTTCTCAAGGGCTTTTAGATAGTTTCTTTCAGCATATAAAAGGTCACATTCTGCTAGAAGAAAAATAGGATTGGTCATTTTTGGATCGAACTTCCCTGCTCTTTGTAAGTATTTTCTAGCAAATTCCAAATTATCAATTTTTAAGTTAAGCATTGAGAGTTTTAGATATTTATTGACTAGGTTTTGGTTAGAAATATTATCAGGTATACTTTCTAAAACCTTTATTGCCTCAGAAAAATCATCTAACCCTTCATGACAAACAGCATAATAAAACTTCTGCATCACAAATTCTGATTCTTTTGTTATTAAATCGTTTCTTTGGTCTAATGCTTGTTTTAGCTTAGAAAAATCTTCGATTTTTAATAAAATAGTGATTAATTTATTAACTAGTTTTAAACGAATAGTTCTCTCTTGAATAAAGTCTTCGTTTATCGCTTTTTCAAGTGTAGAAATAATTAACTCATAGTCTTTTTGCTCAGTTAAATAGTTGATGAAAGAAAACAAGATTTCTAAATATAAAGAACTGTTAGTTTGAGCATCTAACAGTAGTTTTAAATAACTATTCTTTGTTGGTGTTATTTGAATATTTTTAAATCTTTCTTCTAGTTCCATTTCTACCTTTTCTTAATTAAAGATTTGATTTTATTATTTTTTAAATCAAAAATATTTATTTTAACTTTTACACTATCTATTTCGATCAGTCCGTAAGTTGCTGATTCAAAAGAACGATGATTAGATAATGATCCAGGATTAAAAACAATTAACCCATCGATTTCTTCTAAATATGAACGATGAGTATGGCCAAAACAAACCATATCAAAATCACGATACTTAGCGTTGTTAATTAGTCTTGTAAGACCTAATTTAACATGATAAAGATGCCCGTGAGTAAAGAGAATATTAATACCTTCAAAATTAAAGTTTAACTCAAGGGGAAATTTCGGTTCGAAAGGAAAATTACCTTTAACACCTATAATATTCAAGGCATTAAGCTCTGCTTCTGTCATTTCTGAATCACCTAAAGAGATTATTCTATCAACCCCTGGGTTTTGCTTGATCATTGCTTGGACATTTTCTTTATTACGATGATTATCACTAAAAATTAATATCTTCATATAAAATTATCCTCAATTAGTGCATGGATAGCCTTGCCTCGATGAGAGTAAATTTGTTTTTCTGAGAGAGTCATCTCAGCATAGGTTTTATTCACTTCATCGACTAGAAACACTGGATCATAACCAAAGCCGTTATCTCCTTGTCTCTGATAAGTGATTTTTCCAGTTGTTTTGCCTTGATATACCTTTATTGTATCTTTATCTATTAGTAATACAATTACACAGATAAAATAAGCGGTTCTATCTGTTTTATTCTTTAACTTCTCTAACAGTAAATCAATGTTATCACTATCTGTTTGAGTTTTTGAAAACCTTTTAGATTTGACACCTAATTGACTGGGTAAGGCATTAACTACTAAACCAGAATCATCAGCTAAGATTGTATTAGAAATGACTTCATGTACGGCTTTTGCTTTTAAGATAGCATTTTCTTCGAAAGTCTTTCCAGTTTCCTCGATCTCAGGAAAACTTGGGTAATCTAACAAAGATTTAAGTTTTATTTGATAGGGTTCTAAGGCTTTTTGATATTCTCTAATCTTACCTGAATTAAGACTAGCTATTATTATTTCTCTCATATTATAATTGAAAAAAGTTAAGAATTATTCTTAACTTAATTAATCAGCTTTTTTTGTTTAATCCATTGAGTAAATTTTTGAATTAAATCATTTCTACCCACTAAAAGGATTTCATCATTTACTTCAAATGGAGTTGTTGAACTAGGGATTAAAATTTTCTCATCTCTTCTTACTGCGACGATGTTAACCCCAAAATTTTTACGAATATCTAATTCTAGTAAGTTCTTCCCTATCATTTTTTTTGATATATGTGTTGATATAAAACTATAGTTTTGGTCTAATTGCAAATACTCTAAGAAATTACCGGAAATTAATATTTTTGCTAAACGTTTACCAGTAGCTTGCTCCGGCCAGATTAAGTGTTCAGGATCAACTCCAAGTTTTTCTACAACTCTAGCATGATATTCGCTTTGAACTTTAACATAAATTTCTTTAACTCCTAAGTCTTTTAAAATTAAAGTTGTCAAAATAGAATTATCAACATTCATTCCTGTAGCTACAATCACCACATCATAGTTGCTAATCCCCACTTCTTTTAAAGCTTCAATATCGGTAGAATCTAAGCAAATTGCGTTGGTAACCATTTTCGCAATCTTTTCAATTTTATCAAAATTCTTATCTATAACTAAAACATTAGCATCTAGACTTACGAACTCTTCAATCAAAGCTAAGCCAAAACGACCTACTCCAATTACTGCAAAAGATTTTTTAGCCATGTTTATCCGTCCTTTCTATCTATATCTTATTATACTTATATTGCTGGTTTTGTCAATGAAAGAAGCGAGTAAATTTTCTAAATTAGACCTATACTTTTTTTATGTTTTAGATTATAATACTTGTAATGAGGTGATTATAAATGAATGATTATGATGATTTATTCGACAAAAATGATGAAGTAAAACAAGAGGTTGTTTTTAATAATACAACTATTTATGATAATCAAGCTGGTGATTTTTACAGTCAAGCTGAACAAGATAAGAAGAATGGTTTATTGCTAGCAATTTATATATTAGTTAGTTTATTTATTTCTTTTGCAAGTGGAATTATTATCCAAAGCCAATATGGTTATTTAAGTGAAGCAATTGATTCGGTCACTGAAATAAATCAACTTAACTATACTGTTGTTAATACTGAGGATGCTCAATATCCTTATACTGTTTTTGTCACAGGTGAGTACACTAATGGTTATGACAAAGATATCCCTGTTTTTAGCATCGAAATTGAGTTTTTTAATCAAGATGATGAGTCTATGGGCTTTTATACATTAACAAAAGAAAACTTTCAAGCTAATACTACATATAGCATTGATGAAGAAATCTTAACTGATTTTGAACCCTTACGAATTAATTATGTTGAAAGTGCAGATGCACCTTCAATACTCTATACTTTAGTAGCCTTGATCCAAGTTACAATAACTACAGTAATCTTCTTTATCGTTGACAAATTAAACTTTAAAAAAGATTGGGAAGACTTCAAACGTTATCGTACTCAAAAAATTTCCATGATTTTTACAGGCTTCTTATTAGTCTACGCTTCATTAATTGTAGCTAACCTAATCTTAACACTTTTAGGGGTCACAGGGACATCACAAAACGAAATGGTTATCCAATCATTGTTTAGTGATTCTCCATTAACTTTATTCCTACTATTCCTATTATTATGTGTGTTTACGCCAATCGTTGAGGAAGTTGTGTTCCGTAAAGTAATTTATAATTTTGTTGAACCTAGAACTAATTATAAAGTCGCGATATTTATAACAGGTGCAGTCTTTGGTTTGATGCATGTAATTACTTTTGGTGATTTTATTCAATCAATTCCTTATATATTAATGGGGTTAGTCTTCGGTTATATTTACTGGAAGTCTAATAAGAATATTTATGTTACAATCGGAGTTCACTTCCTTAACAATTTTGTTTCATGGTTACTATATGTCTTAATGATCTATGGTATATATCAATAAGTTGTTTTAAAAGTCTAGTTATCTAGACTTTTTTTTTGCAAAAAAAAAGACTAAGAATTTAATCTTAGTCTATATCGTTAAACTGAATTAACGAACTTTTTCTTTTAAAACTTTACCAGCTTTGAAAGTTGGAGCGTTAAGAGCTGGAATTTGAATAGTTTCACCAGTTCTTGGGTCATGACCCACTCTAGCTTTACGTTGTTTCACTTCAAAAGTACCGAAACCAGTTAAAACAACTTTTTCTCCCTTAACCAATGCTTCTTGGATAGCTAACACTGTTGAGTTTAAAGCCACTTCAGCATCTTTTTTTGATAATTCAGATAAATCAGCAATTCTTGCAACTAATTCAGATTTGTTCATATTTTTTTTCCTCCTTTTAAAGATATCAATATTATAAAACTAAATAGTAAAAAAAGCAAGGCATTTAGCGAAAAAACCTTGTTTTTTTGCTATTTTTACTCTCTATTACGTAAAATTATTGAAATTGGCGTTCCAAAGAAGTCAAAATTTTCTCTTAATCTGTTTTCTAAATACCGATAATATGAGAAATGTAGCGCTTCTGTGTCATTAACAAATAGCACAAATGTTGGAGCTTTTACCTTAACTTGAGTCGCATAAAAGACCTTAATCCGTTTTTGATTATGCTCTTTTGGTGGATTGATAATCATTGCTTCTTGAATGACTTCATTTAATAATGAAGTTGAAATTCTTCTATCATAGTTTTCATAAACATTTTTAATTACAGGGAATAAAGTATGAACTCTTGCTTTTGTTTTTGCAGAGAGATAAACAATCGGGATATAGCTTAAGAATCTAAACTCATTTCTAATGGTTTTTTCCCATTCTGGCATTGTGTGATCATCTTTAACCAATAAATCCCATTTATTAACAACAAGAACCAAAGCTTTTTTATTGTCTAAGGCATAACCAGCGATATTTTTATCTAAAGCCCTAATACCTGCTTCAGCATCTAAAATCATCAAACATACATCAGATCTATCAATTGCTTGCATTGCTCTTAGATTGGCATATCGATCGACACTCTCATAGATTTTACCTCTTTTTTTCATACCCGCAGTATCGATAACTGCATACTTTTGGTCATCTAAAACAAACTCAGTATCGATGGAATCAGTAGTTGTCCCTTCAATATCAGAAACAATAACTCTTTCATATCCTAATATTGCATTAGTTAATGATGATTTTCCTACATTAGCCCTACCAATGATGGAAATCCTAATAACATCTTCATCATAGTCATCTTGAGTTTTCTCAGGAAAATGACTTACTACTTCATCTAATAAATCTCCAACTCCGATTCCATGAGTAGAGGAAATATTCATAACTTGAGTAGCTCCTAGCTCATAGAAGTCAAAGATGTTATCGGCATATTTTTGATTGTCAACTTTGTTAACAGCGACAATAATCGGTTTGCTTGATTGATAAAGAATCTGCATAACATCTCTATCACTAGGTAAAAGACCAGTCTTACCATCGACAGTAAAGATGATGACATCTGCTTCTTCAATGGCAATTTCAGCTTGAGCTTTTATTTCTGTTAAAAAAGGTGCATCGTTAATCTCGATGCCCCCTGTGTCGATAACTGTAAATTTTTTATTTAACCAAGAAGCTTTGCCGTAGATACGGTCTCTAGTAATTCCTGGTTGGTCATCAGTAATAGATTTTCTTTCGCCAACTAAGCGATTAAAAAGGGTTGATTTACCCACATTTGGGCGACCAACTATTGCTACAACTGGTAACATAATATCACCAACTTTTTTTATTTTTTAAATTGTTGAAACAAATCCTTGAGTGATTGATTAGAACTAACGTTTTCTTCTAATTGACTTTCATACTCTGCACGATTCTTTTTCTCTAATACAGTTTTCATTGAAACTGTTAGTTTCCAATCTTTAGGATAGAAATCCAATACTTCAACAGTAATGATATCATCAATTTTTAAAACTTCTTCTACGCGATTAACGTGATCTGATGAGATTTCGCTGATCGGTAAGAATCCTTCAACTTCTTCAACCTTTACAACAGCACCTTTTTCTTCAAAACGCACTACTGTAGCTGAAATTAATTCTCCTTTTTTCAAAGTTAAATCAGCCCATGGGTTGTACTCTAAATGCTTTTTAGATAAAGAGAATTGTTCTTTCTTTTTATCAATAGAAGTAATTTCTACTTCAATCATATCGCCAACTTCAACTTCACCAGCAAGATTCTCTCTTGGATTCCATGAATAATCAAAACGATTTAATAAACCAACTATTTCTTTTTCTACTTCTATTAACATTCCATATTGCATTTTTCTAACGATTTTTCCAGTTACTTTATCGCCAACTTTATATTTTTCTAAGAATAGTTGCCATGGTGTAGGTTGTAAAGCTTTAAGTGATAAACTAATTTTCTTACCTTTAACTTTAATAACTTTTACTTCTACTTCATCACCAACATTTAAATACTCTTCAACTTTCTTAATGTGATAATGTGATACTTCAGAAATATGAATTAAACCATCTACATGTTCTGAAATACTAGCAAAAGCACCAAAATCTTTAATTCTAACGATTTTTACTTTTAGAATGTCATCAACTTTAATAGCTTCTAATTCTGCTTTTTCTGACTCTTTTAATTGTTCATAAGCGATTTGCTTGCGATTAACAATAATTTTATCACGATTTCTTTGTTTAGAAATCTCAATAATTCTTGCTTTAATCGTCTTATTTACTAAATCATCTTTATTTCCATTTTCTTCTTTGATAAATATTAAACTATCTGGTAAGAAAGCTTCAATTCCATGATAATCAAGTACTAAACCACCATTAACACTTTTTCTAACACGAAAATCATAATCAGAATTTTCTTCTAATTCAGCTTTAAAAGCTTTTAATTTTTCGTCTTTTAAGATGTCGATACGTGATAATAATAGCGAATCTGATTCATCTCCCTTTTTGAATTGGGTAACCTTTACTTTTATTTGGTCGCCTTCTTTTAAGACGTCTTTTGCACTGTTAATCTTTTCTAGACTTAAGTAGTCTTTGTAGATTACTCCTTCACAAGAATAGTTGATATCAACTAAAACTTCTTCTTTACCGACTCTAACTACTGTACCGGTAACGATATCTCCTATTTTTGGGGTATACAACTTGTTTTCGCTATACATGTCCATGTTCATACTAAAACTCTCCTTCATTAACTATCTCTATAAATTTGTCATATAATAAGTCGGCAACTTCATCTATATTTTTATCTGAAGTGTCGATGTATATCGCATCATCTGCTTGTCTTAAGGGATTATATTCCCTGTTTGAATCATATAAGTCTCTTCTTTTAATATCTTCTTCAAGTTCTTCAAGTTCGATTTTATTCCCTAAATTAACTAATTCTTCATATCGCCTTTTAGCTCTTACTTCAACTGAAGCGGTTAAAAAGACTTTTAAATCTGCATTTTTTAATACTACAGTTCCAATATCTCTTCCATCCATAACTACATTATTGTTTATAGCTATTTCTTGTTGGAGTTTAACTAGTTTATTCCTAACAGGAATATGACTAGAAACTAAAGAAACATTATCACTAACTTCTTTTAAACGATTTAGACTTGTCATATTAACGGAATCCATAAATAACTCACCGTTTTTGAAGACAAAATCTGTACTATCTAAGAAATCAAAGGCATCAGGATCTGAAATATCAATTTCTAAACTTAAGGCTTTATATGTAGTTGCACGATACATTGCGCCTGTATCGATATAGACATAGTCTAGTCTTTTAGCTAGAGTTTTAGCGACAGTTGATTTGCCTGCACCAGCAGGTCCATCAATAGCTAAAGCATGATAAACCATAAATACCTCCTTAACCTCTAAACATTATACCATATTTTTTTAATTTGACCACTATAAATATTTAGAAATATCAAACCTTTTTAGCCATTATTAATTAAATTATATAGCGTTTTTATTTCATGAGGTTTTAATGGGCGATATTGGCCTTCATATAACCCATCTAAGGTCACAGAGCCATATCTAATTCTTTTAAGTTTAACAACTTCATGCCCAAATACTTCAAACATTTTTTTAACTTGGTGATATTTTCCTTCAGTAATTATTATATTTAAAAAAGTATTCTCTTTTTTGTCATCATATTTAACGTTTTTAATATATGCTGGTTGGAGTTTTTCGCCTTCAAGCTCAATTCCTCTTGCAAATAATTTTGAGGTATCTTTTCTTAATAAACCTTTTATTTTTACATAGTATTCTTTTTCAATCTTAAATTTTGGATGCATTAGCATGTTTGCGAAATCACCATCATTTGTTAATATCAAAAGTCCAGTTGTGTCATAATCTAGTCGACCAACTGGGAAGATTTGTTCATCCACATCTAAAAGATCAACAACTGCTAATCTTTCAAATTGATCATCAGTAGTTGAGATAACACCACTTGGTTTATATAGTACGTAGTAAACACGATCTTCTATCTTTATTCTTTTGCCATCAACTTCAATTCTATCGCTGATACTTGCTTTAGAACCTAAAGTATTTACTATTTCACCATTAACTTTTACTCGACCGGCTTTTATCATTTCTTCAGCTTTTCTTCTTGATGCTACACCAGCTTTTTGGATAATTTTTTGGAGTCTTTCCATAATTTATTATCTCTCTTTCCCTTCAAAAAAGTGAGGAAAGCACCCTCACTTATTCTTCAGATTCAATAACATTAATTGTCATCAACACTGACTTAATTCTGCGTTTATTAACTTTCAAAACTTTGAAGACTAATACAGCTCTATCTTCTTTAATTAGTTCTGAAAGTTCATCGTACTCTTGATTATATCTTACTTCATATTCAATTTCTTCATCAACACCTGGAATGTCTTGAAACATTTCAAATAACCATCCACCAACACTTGTTGAATCAGAAACTGGTGGTTTACCAAGATTTAGGTCATCAAATAAATCTTCTATATCGTAATCAGCATTTATTAAATAGGTATAATCGTCTTTTTTAGTGATTGTTTCGATGATGTCGTCGTGTTCATCATAGATTTCGCCAACCAATTCTTCTAATGCATCTTCCATCGTTACTATACCATCAACGCCGCCATATTCATCTACAACAATTGCTAAATGCATATTTTGAGTTTGCAATAATTCGATTAAGGCATCTACTTTAGTTGAAGCAGGAATAAATAATGGTTTTCTAACCATTCTTCTTAAATTAATGTTCTGCTCCTTAATAAGTTTTGTATAAAAATCACGTTCTGAGAGAATCCCAATGATATTATCAGTGTTATTATCATAGACAGGCAATCTTGAGTACTTATTCTTGAAGAAAGTATCGGTAATAGTTTTTATATCATCGTTTACCTCTACGGCAATCATGTCAACACGTGGTGTCATGATTTCTTCAACACTAATTTCTGATAAATCTAAGACCTTATGCAACATATCAGCTTCTTCTTCATCAATCGATCCTTCTTCCTCCATTGTGCCAATGATGGTTTCTAGATCTGACTCAGTAACACTTATCCGGTTATCTGTATCAATTCTTTTAGTTACTTTACGATTTAATAAAAGAAATAGATAGGTTAAAGGCATCATTATTTTAATTAGCATATAGAGAAATTTACTTTCCCATAAGCAAATCTTTTCAGCGTTTGTTTTCGCTATACTCTTCGGTAATATCTCACCAAAAATTAAAATAATAACAGTCATTACACCGGTATTCATAAGCGTAATAACAGTATCTGCATTTCTAAGATCTTTAAATAACCCTGTAAATAACAAAACACTAACAGTTGCAAGGGCAATATTGGCTAAATTATTCCCAACTAAAAGCGTCGTTAAAGTTTTATCAAAATTATCGACAATCCATAACGCTTTCTTTGAACCTGGTTTTTTTAATTCGACTAAAGTCTTCATCCTCAATCTGCCGATGGAGGAATAGGCTGTTTCTGTCATTGAAAAAAATGCCGATATTAACAATAATCCTATCATTAATATAATTAATACTGGATTAAAAGTTACGGCTTGAAATAATAGCCACGACTGACTAACTTCCAAAAAAAATCACTCCCTTATAATAATTACTTTGCTCTTGTATCATATCTACCTGTTGCGGTAGATACAACGATTTTTTCACCTTCATTGATAAACAAAGGTACTGATAAGCGAAGACCTGTATTTGTCAAAGCTTCTTTTGTTGCATTTGAGGCAGTATTACCTTTTGCGCCACCTGCAGTTTCCACAACTTCTAAGGTTACTTTTTCTGGCAATTCAATTCCTAAAATTTCTTGTCCATAAGAAATTATCGTAATATTCATACCTTCAACTAAAAACGGTAATTCTTGCTCAAGTCTTGTTTCATGTAATTCGATTTGTTCATACGTATCATTATTCATAAAAACGTGTGTATCACCGTTTTTATAAAGGTATTGCATAACAGACTTCTCAATCATTGCTGTTTCGATCTTTAAACCTGAGTTAAAAGTCTTATCAATAACTGCTCCAGTTCTTAAGTCACGTAATTTTGTTCTAACAAAAGCACTACCTTTTCCTGGCTTTACATGTTGAAACTCTATTACTGAATAGATGCTTCCTTCATACTCAATTGTTACACAAGTTTTAAAATCATTTGTTGTAATCATCAATTTCACTCCTATTTTATTATATAACATATGATATTATAATACAAAATTGTCTTATTGACAATATATTTCAACTCTACTATAATATATTTGACTACAAAAAGAGGTGAGACAATGTTTTTAGCAGAATTTAGTATTACTGAATGGATATTGCCGATTAGTTTAGGAATTCTTGTCGGAGCTCTAATTGCTTTTAAGCGAAATTCAGGCAGTGTAAAATTAATTTATTTAAATGCTGAAGAATTTAGAGCTAATATGCGCAAAGGCCAACTAATCGATATCAGAGATAAAGATGCCTATGAAAAAGAGAAGATTAATGGTAGTAGAAACTTTCCCAAAAGAGAGCTTTTAAGTAATCTTTTTAAAATCAGAGCTGATCAACCTGTTTTCCTTTATGGAGATACTGATAAAGGTAAGGTTAAGGCTGTAGGTAAAAAGCTTATGAAAAAAGGGTATCGACCAGTGTATGTATTAAAAGATGGTTTTCTAAACTGGCCATTTGTTAAGAAATAGATTAAAGAAGTTATTAGTTTAACTTCTTTTTTATTGTTTCAGAAACTTCATAAATCGTTTTATTGAAGTTTTCAGGATCTACCCTGAACCATTCACAGTTCATCTTATTTCTAAACCAAGTCATTTGTCTTTTTGCATATCTACGTGAGTTTCTCTTTATTAAATCAATAGCCGTTGGTAAATCAAATTCACCATCAAACATTCGGTATAGCTCTTTATAACCAATTGCTTTTGTGCTTTGTGAGTTTACTTTACTCAGATATAAAGCCTTTACTTCTTCAATCAAACCTGACTGAATCATAAAGTCCACCCTGTTATCTATTCTTTGATAGAGAATCTCTCTGGGCATCTCTAAACCAACAACATATGCAAAGTTATAATATGGAAGAAGCTGGTCTTGAAGATCAGTTTCTTTTTTTTCTAAAGCTCTTAGAACTCTTCTTCGATTATCTAAATCTGTTCTTTTTGCTAACTCAGGCTTTTCATTTCTTAAAATTTCAGCTAGTTCTTCAGTGCTGTAATCACTCAAGGTATGTTCTTTTGCTTTATCTCTTTCATTTCCATGAAACTTATAATCATAGATAACTGAACTAAGATACAAACCACTACCTCCGACTATAATTGGAAGTTTTCTTTGAGATTTTATCTCAGAGATCTTTATTCTAACCATTTTTTGATACTCGGCAACGGAAAAATTAGCTGTAGGATCTAAGATATCTAATAAATGATGGCGAATTCCCTTTTGTTCTTCTTTTTTAATCTTAGCTGTCCCAATATCTAAGCCTTGGTAAAACTGCATAGCGTCACCATTGATGATTTCACCATCAAACAATCTTGCAAGTTCAAGACTAAGTTTAGTTTTTCCAGTAGCTGTTGGACCAGCGATTACTAAAAGTTCAATCATTATATCACCCGATTAAACCAATGTTCAATTTGCTTTATAGACAAACTGACAATAATTGGCCGTCCATGAGGACATGTATAGGGACGTTTACACTTTCTTAAATCATTTAATAACTGATTTGCTTCATTCTTTGTAATATAGTGATTAGCTTTTAATGAGTGTTTACAAGCAAGTAGTTTGGCTAAATCATCTATCATACTTTCTTTATTTACAACTTTATCATCAATTAGTTGCATAAAAATCGCTTCAAGATAAATTTCTTCATAATCTTTTGGAAACCAATTAGGAATTTGTTTTACTAAAATTTCGTTATTCTCTATTGTTAGTTTTACTCCTAATTGATCGATTTGGTCAAGATAATCACTAATTTTTATTAAGATATCGTTAGAAAACTCTAGTCTTAATGGTGTAAGCAATTCAATTACTTCATTGTTTCTAGCACTCATATTTTCTAAATACTTCTCATATCTTATTCTTTCTGCAGCAGCGTGCTGATCAAGCAAAAATAAACCATTTTCGTTTTGCCAAAGCAAATATGTACCGGTATATTGGCCGATATAATCCATATCAGGAATTATTTGTTCTTTAGAAGATTTTTCTAATTTGTTTTCTTCATTATTTATAACTTCATCACCTAAATTTTTGGTTTTGAGAGAATCTTCTTTTGTTTCGCTTACATAGTTAGATTCTTCTTCGTAAAATGCAATCTTTGTTTGGGTAAAATCATCTTTAGGCTTTTGATATATATTGGTAATCTCTAATTTTTCACTAATACAATCCTTAATTAGCTTAAGTAGTTTCTCTCGTTCTGAAAATTTAATTTCTAATTTTCTTGGGTGAACATTAACATCTATTAACAAAGGATCTACATCAATATATAAAATAGCGATAGGAAATCTACCTTTAGGGATTAATTGGTCATAGACCTCGGAAATAGCACTTGTAATGTATTTGTTTGTCACTACACGGTTATTAACCACTATATTTATATAATTGCGTGATGAACGATTAATCACAGGATTGCTTGTATAACCATAGATTTGATAATCCCGATTTTTAGCTTCAAAATAGATTAATGATTTTGCTACTTGTGTTCCATATATTTGCGCCATTAAGTTAGTAACTGAATCATTCCCTAAAGATGCAAAAAGTAATTTTCCATCATTAGATAAGCGGAAAGAAATATTAGGATTAGCTAAAGCAAAACCATTAACTAAATTTACGATATTTGCCAGTTCTTGTTGTAGTGATTTTAAATACTTAAATCTTGCAGGTGTTGAGTAAAAAAGTTTAGAAACTTCAATTTTTGTCCCTTGATTTAAAGAACTTTCTTTTTTTTCGATAAAATTACCATCTTCAAAAATAACATTAATTGTTTTATCACCATTAGATGTGGTTAAATCTACTCGAGAAATTGCCGCAACTGAAGGCAAGGCTTCACCACGAAAACCTAGACTTTGTATTCGGAAAAGATCATTAACAGTAGAAATCTTTGAAGTGGCATGTCTTTCAAATGCTAAAAGGGCATCTTCTTCATCCATGCCCTTGCCATTATCTATTACTCTAATTGATTTCATACCTGAATCGACTAAGTCAATATCAATCTTAGTCGCTTCAGCATCGATAGAATTTTCTACTAATTCTTTTACTACATTGGCTAGTTTTTCGATAACTTCACCAGCAGCTATTTTATTAGCAATACTCTGATCTAATCTTTTAATAAATCCCATAATTTATCCAATCTTCTTAATTTCTTCGATGATATCGTTTAAAACATTAATAGCTTTTAACGGTGTAAGTTCTAAAATATCTAATTGTTTTATCTGATCAATAATCGATTGATATTTTTCCTCTTCATCAGGAGATGATAAAGTCTCCATATAATTAAACAAATCAATTGTTTGTGGTTTAATTATATTCTTTCCATGATTCTTTTCTAATTCTTCAAGTATCGCTTGTGAACGATTGATGATTCCTTTTGGTAAATGCGCTAGTTTAGCTACGTGAATACCGTAGCTTTTATCAGTTGGTCCCTCAACAACCTTATGAAGAAAAACAATATTTCCTTTCTCTTCATTAGCTTTGACATGAACATTTCTTAGACTTTTCAAGCCCTCTTCTAGATAGGTTAATTCATGATAGTGAGTTGAAAAGAGAATCTTACATTTAATGTGGTAATTACAGTACTCAATTATCGCTTGAGCTAAAGCCATACCATCATAAGTAGCAGTTCCTCGTCCAATTTCATCAAAGAGAATTAAGCTACTTTCAGTAGCGTTTTTTAAGGCGTAATTAACTTCTAACATCTCAACCATAAAAGTTGATTTACCACTAGACAAATCGTCACTAGCACCAATTCTAGTAAATATTTGGTCAAATATTGGTAGTGTCGCTGACTCAGCAGGGACAAAACAACCTATCTGTGCAAGAATAATAATCATTGCTAATTGACGCATATAAGTTGATTTACCACTCATATTTGGTCCGGTGATTAGTAGGATTGAATTATCCTTTTCCATCACTAATGAATTTTCTACATAAGGTTCATCCAAGAGTGCTTCAACTACTGGATGTCTACCATTAATCACTTCTATCCGCTTTTCTTCAATTAGTTTTGGCTTGATAAAGCGATTGTTCATTGAACTGATTGAAAAAGCAATTATCATATCAAAAAGAGCAATAGTTTTTGCTAGTAACTGTAGATCAAAAGTTCTTTCTTTAACTTTCTCTCTAAGTTCAACAAACAAACTATATTCCAGTTCAACAATCGCATCTTCAGAACCAAGGATAATGGCTTCTTTTTCTTTTAATTCTTGAGTAATAAATCTTTCAGAATTAGATAGAGTTTGTTTTCTTTCATAACCGAACTCATCTTTGACTAAATCAATCTGAGATTTAGTAACTTCAATATAATAACCAAAAACTCGGTTATAACCAACTTTCAATTTCTTAATATTTGTGCGTTCTCTTTCTTTTTCAACAAAACCTTCAAGCCACTGTTTAGCATTAGCTTTTATATCTCTTATTTCATCTAATTCTTGATTATAACCAGTTTTGATAAAAGAACCTTCCTTGATTGATTGGGGAGGGTTTGGGATGATTGCGAGATCTATTTCTTCTACTAAGTCAGTGAAATCAGGTAGTTCAGCAAGTAAACCATTAGCATATGAGTTATTCAAAGTTTTTAAAGAAGTGATTATATCTGGTATTACTGCTAGTGACTGTTTAAGATTGACTAAATCTTTTGCATTAGCATTACCAAATGACACTCTTCCTACTATTCTTTCTAAATCATAGACTTTCTTTAACTTATCAATTATATCTTGTCTTGCGACAAAATTATTATTGAAACTCTCAACTAGTGAATATCTTTGAGTAATCTGAGATTTATCTATTAATGGTCTTAAGATTGTTTGTTTAAGAAATCTAGAGCCCATTGCTGTTTGACATTTATCCAATAACCAAAACAATGTATTATTACCAGCTTTTGAAGTGTAAGTTTCTGTTAACTCTAAGTTTTTCTTCGAGTTATTATCAATTCTTAAATAAGAAGTAGATTCAAAAACCTGGACTTTCTGCAAATGTAACAATTCTCTTTTTTGAGTCTGTTCAAGATAGTTTACTAGTAAAGCAAAAGCAGACAATAAATGTTTATCATAGATGTCATTAACTAAGTTACGATAATACTTTTTAAGTGATAAATCATCATTAATTGAAATTGTGAGTTCATAATTACTAAGATTATTCTTGATTAACTTATTGGAAAACTTAGAAGTAATAATTACTTCCTTTACATTAAGATTAAGGATTTCACTCAGTAAGATGTTAATGTCCTTGGGAATCTTTTCTAAATAATTTTCGCCAGTGGAAAGATCTGAGTAAGCAAGAATATAGATTTCTGGACTTTCATAGATAGCAACGATATAATTATTATCTTTTTGTTTTATTGATCCATCTTCAATGATAGTTCCTGGTGTAATTAACTTAACAACTTCTCTTTTAACTATCCCCTTAGCAGCATCAGCATCTTCAACTTGTTCGACGATAGCTACTTTAAATCGCTTTTCCACTAATTTCTCTAGATAAAGATTAACTGCATGATAAGGTACACCACACATAGGAACTCTATCTTCTACTCCTGCATCTCTTCCAGTAAGCACTATTTCCAGCTCTTTTGACGCAACAATAGCATCTTGAAAAAACATTTCATAGAAGTCACCAAGTCTAAAAAAGACTATATAGTCACTATAGTCTTTTTTTATTTCTAAGTATTGTTGCATCATCGGGGTATATTGGCTTATGTCTAGACTTTTCAAATTTAACTCCTTATGTTTTACCAAAAGACAGGGATGTTAAATGGTAGAACATTATTATTGCTATAATAGATGTAAGAGTAGGCTGCAAAGCCGATAATCGCTACTAATAAAACAATAACAATTGTCCAAATAACTCTTCTTCTCTTTCTTTTCTTATAATATCTCTTAATTATTAAGTTGATCTTTTCATCAAGTAATTCTTTCTCTTCAGAAGATAAAAGACTTGAGTCAGCTAATGAAGGCTCTTCAGTAATAGTTGGTGTTTCCACTAGAACTGATTCTTCAACTGGTTCTTGTTTAGGTTCTTCTTTAACTTTTTTAGGTTCTTCTTTAACTTTCTTAGGTTCTTCCTTAACAAAAACCGGCTCTTCTTTTACGTCTTCAACTTTTTCTTCAACTTCTTCAGGAGCCTCTTCTACTGATTCTGTAACAACGACTTCTTCAACTTGATCAACAATTATTTCTTCGTCTACTTCATCAGCTACTTCTTCAGGAACATATACTTCTTCAATTTCTTCTTCAACAGGTTCTTCGATTTTTACATCAGCAATTATATCTTCTTCAATTTCTTCAGCTGCAGATGTTAATGGAATATTATAATTAAACTTATCCTCATGAATTTCAGTATGATACATATCTAAACCAAATTTTAAATATTCGATCATATCAGTTTTCTTTAAATCTATTGATATCTTGAAGCCTTTTTCCTTTGCGTAAATCTCTAGTTCAAGAACACTTTTATTATTTAATAGTTCAGCTTCATCAGGGCTTAATTGGAATTTAGCTGCTAAAATATCAACTAATCGACCTTTATTAATTCTTCTTGGAATGCTAACACCATATTTCTGGCCAAGGTTCTTTAAATCTCCAAGAGTATAAGATGTAATCATTTCTTCATCCCACTGATCCATTCTGATACCATCTATATAACCATTTGCAGAATAAAAGACATCTTTGAAAACATTCATGAAGTTGTGATATTTCATAACTTCTAGATCGACAGCGTAATTATGTTGTAATTGCTCTAAGTCCTTTAAAAAGTTGTTCTTTACCTGTAATAAATCTCTATTTACATATAAAAAATTTAATAATAATTCTTTATATCTAGCTAAATCAAAATCAAGATTATAATTTTCAATCATTTTCTCTAGTAGAAAAATTGAGAAATAATCATATCCTCTTAAACGATACTGTAACTCATCAGTATAAGTCTTATAGATTTTTTCTTCAAAAACATTAGTCCTTATTGTCTCTTTTAGAAGAAAACGGTGAACATAAAGTGGTATGCGAATTTCATGTTTTGTTAGTAATTGCACTAAATCTTCAATAGGGATAACTACTAATCTTTTTGAAAAATCAAAAAATTCTTCATTTGTTTTAAATTTACTCATTATATCACCCTTTTTTATTAATATATTATAATCTTACTATAAAATTTACTTTATTTCAATAGACTTACCCAATAATTTAGCGATTTCCTTTAATTTTTTTGTTTTCTTAATTATCAAGAAAAATAAGAAGCCTTATTGCTTCTTACCTTCTTTTACAATTTTTCCATCTAAAGACCATGTCTTTGCCTCTTCAATATAGACATCAACTATCTGTCCAATCAGACTATCATCGCCTTTAAAATTTACTAATTTATTGTTTTCTGTATAGCCAGATAAAACATCATTTTGTGTTTTTGAGTAACCCTCAACTAAAACTTTAACCGTCTTATGAAGAAAACGATGATTTCCTCTAGCATACCCTTGGTTAACTAAATCGTTTAAAACATACAGTCTTTTCTTTGCTTCTTCTTGAGGTATGTTGTTTTCATAAAGAGCTGCTGGTGTTCCTTTTCTTGGTGAATAAATAAAGGTATAAGCACCTTCAAACCTTGCTTTTTCAACTAAATCAAGTGTTTCAAGAAAATCCTCATGAGTTTCAGTAGGAAAACCAACAATTATATCAGTTGTCAGGGAAACATTAGGAATGTTATGATAGATTCTTTCAACTAGATCTAAGTATTGCTCTTTTGTATATTTTCGGTTCATTTTTTTTAAGACTTTGTTAGAACCAGATTGAACAGGAAGATGGATAAATGGCATAATATTATCATATTTTGCAATCACATCAATAATGTCATCAGAGAAATCTTTAGGATGAGAGGTGGTAAACTTAATCCTTGGGATATCAAGCTCAGCTAAATCAGCTAATAACTGGGCAAAAGAGTATTTTTCTTCGGAAAAATCTAAACCATAGGAATTAACATTTTGACCAAGCAAAGTAATTTCTTTATACCCTTGTTTGATTAAATCCTTAACTTCATTGATGATATAATCTTTATGCCTTGAACGTTCTTTTCCTCTCGTATAAGGAACGATACAATAAGTACAGAACTCATCACAACCAAACATTATATTAACCCAAGCCTTAAATCGATTTTCTCTAACCTGTGGTAGTTTTTCAACAATATCACCTTCTTTAGAGTATACTTCAATTATTCTTTTCTTCTCTCTTAAGACATAATCTAGGTATTCAATCATCCGGTTAACGTTATGCGTACCAAAAACTAAATCAACATGGGGATATTTCTTCATGATTCTTTCAACGACTTCTTCTTCTTGAGGCATACAGCCACTAACTGCTATTACTAAATCAGGATTTACCCTTTTAAAACTTTTTAATCTACCTAACTCTCCAAAAACTTTGTTTTCAGCATTTTCTCTGATAGCACAAGTGTTGATTAATACTAAATCAGTTTCTTCAATAACTGTTGTTGGTTGAAAACCTTGATTTTCTAATAAACCTCTGATAACTTCAGTATCAGCTTCATTAGCTTGGCAACCATGGGTTTGAATTAGGTATTTCTTCCCTTCTCCTATGTTTTTTATCTCATTTTTAGCAGTATAGGTAACAGTATTAATACTGTCTTTACTTCTTTTTCTTGCATTATTTAAATTAGGTTTCGTTATTCTTTCCATAATCATCTCATCTTTTCTTCGAATATATTGATTCTTTCAATTTTTTTGTTTTCTAGATCTAAAAATACAGCATTAAACTGAAGAACAGACTCATCTTGCGGTTTAACTCTCTCTGGAACACCTGTTAAGAATTTTCTAATTCCTTGTTCGACATTACCGCCAATAATTCCGTATTTTGCGCCTGTCATCCCAACATCCGAGATGTAAAGTGTTCCCTTTGGTAGAATGATATTATCCGCTGTTGGGACATGAGTATGTGTACCAATTACAGCATCAACTCTACCATCAAGATAATATGCCATTGCATACTTTTCTGAAGTAGCTTCAGCGTGAAAATCAACGATGATATAATCAGCATTTATCTCTTCTAATAACTCATCCATCTTAACAAAAGGATTATCAGTTGGATCATGCATGAAGATTCGACCAATCAAATTAATAACCGCTACTTGTTTATCATTATATTTTACAATTACATAAGGTTTACCAGCGGTGTTTTTTCCATAGTTTGCAGGTCTAATTACATAAGGTAAATCTAAAACATCACGGTAATCATTTCTCGAAAACGCGTGATTGCCAAGTGTAAAAACATTTACCCCTTGAGATAAATAATCTTTATATGTTTTTAAAGATAAACCATTTCCCTTTTCAATATTCTCACCATTTACTATGATGAAATTTGGTTTGTAATTTTGTTTTACTTGTTGGAAGTATTTATTGAAAGCCTGTTGACCAAGTTCCATATATACATCCCCAATAAATAATATTCTCATAATTTACTCTTTTCTTAGGATATCAAAATAGTTGATATCAGGTAGATCTTGGATAAAATCCCAAAACCTTTTTTTGGTAATTAGTTCGATAATTTTTGTTTCAGAGAAATAAGCTACTGCTTTTACTTCGTTATAATCAAGTACTAATGTTTCTAAATCAACATCTTGCTTTATTTTATATACCTCAATGATAAAATTTGACCTTGAGTTTTCAACAAAAATCCTCTTTAAATGTTTTAACTTATCTGGTTGTAAAACCAAGCCAAGTTCTTCTTTTGTTTCTCTAATGGCTGTTTGAAAAGGCAACTCACCAGCAATACATGATCCAGCTGTTGGAGCCCACTGATAGGGGTAAGTATCTGTTGTTTTGTTTCTTTGTTGGACCAGATATTCTCCCTGTGAGTTCTCTATCCAGATATGGACTACCTTATGGTATTCTCCCTTTAATGTCTTATTACCCCTAATTAAGGTTTTATTTATCAACTTATTTTCCCGGTCATACAAGTCGAATAGTTCCAAATTCACTACCTCCAAATACAAAGCCTTCCAACTGGAAGGCTACTGTTTGTTATTTTGCAATATCTTGAGCTCTAGTTTCACGAATAACCGTGACTTTGATTGTTCCAGGGTAGCTGAGTTTTTCTTCAATTTGTTCTTTGATATCTTTAGCAACTACATGGGCTCTAGCATCATCAATTTCGTTTGGTTTTACAATAACTCTAACTTCACGACCTGCTTGAATTGCGAATGCTGATTCCACACCTTTAACTTGAGAAGAGATTTCTTCTAATTGAGTTAAACGGTTAATATAGTTTTCTAATGACTCCGATCTAGCTCCCGGTCTAGCTGCTGATAATGCATCAGCTGCAGCAACAATCACACCAATTACTGTTGATGATTCACTGTCTCCATGATGGGAAGAAATTGCGTCTAAAACTGCTTCATGCTCATGATATTTTCTTGCGATTTGTAAACCGATATCAACATGTGAACCTTCAATTTCATGATCCACTGCTTTACCGATATCATGAAGTAATCCTGCTCTTTTAGCTATTACTTCATTTTCACCTAATTCAACTGCCATTTTACCAGCTAAAAAAGCTGTTTCAATTGAGTGTTTTAAAGCGTTTTGTCCATAAGAAGATCTGAAATGCATTCTTCCTATTAGTTTTGTTAAGTCTGGATGAACTCGGCCAATTCCTGTTTCAAATACAGCTTCGTCCCCTTTGTCTCTAATAAATTGATCCACTTCAACTCGCATTTTATCGACTATTTCTTCGATTCTTGCTGGATGGATTCTTCCATCTTGAATTAAAGCTTCTAAAGATTTCTTTGCTACTTCACGTCTTATTGGATCAAATCCCGATAAGACAACTGCTTCTGGAGTATCGTCAATAATTAAATCAACTCCTGTAAGCGCTTCAAGGGTTCTAATATTTCGACCTTCACGACCGATTATTCTTCCCTTCATTTCATCATTTGGTAAAGTAACTACACTAACTGTTGTTTCAGCAGTTACATCTTGTGCTAGTTTATGAATTGCATTGGTAATAATTTCTCTAGCTCGTTTTTGCGATTCATTCTTTGCTTTTTCTTCTTCGTCTCTAATGAAACGATCAATATCGCCAATCATGTCTTCTTTTACGCGCGCCATGATTACTTCGCGTGCTTGTTCTACAGTGTAGTTAGCAATTTCAAATAGTTTGTCATTTTGTTCTTTGATTAAATTTTCCAATTCAAGGTTTTTCTCATCAATAGCGGATTTTCTTTGATCTAAAGTTTCTTCTTTTCTGTCTAAATTTAGTTCACGTTTATCTAAATTAGAAGAACGGCGTTCAAGTAGTTCTTCTCTCTGATGTAATTTATTCTCAAGAGAGGCCACAGTGGCCTTTTTCTCTTTCAATATCTTATCGTTTTCTAAATTTAAATTGTGAATTTCTTGTTTAGCTTCTAATAATTTTTCTTTTTTAATCCGTTCCGCTTGAGATACTGCTTTGTCAATTATACTTTGTGATTTATTTCTTGCAGTTTGAAAGCCTTTTTCAACTACTGCTACTCTAACAATAAATCCAACTAGTCCACCAACAATTAAACCTAATAAACTGGAAATAATAATAATTACTGCATCTGGCATTTTTATTATCTCCTTTTCTGATTTAATTTTTATATATATAAGAGTAGTTTTAATACAACGAATATATTTAATATTACCTTATATATTATACTTTATTATCTTCTTGTAGTCAAAAGATATTTCTTAAATCCCCAAAATAATATTTTTCAAAAAAAAAGAAAAACCCTGAGGTTTCTCTATTTTTGCATTTTAGCTTTTATTTGTTGGTAAATCTCTTCATATACTTCTGGATTTTCCTCTAAATATTTCTTGACGTTTTCACGCCCTTGGCCTACTTTTGAATCTTTATATGAGTACCAAGATCCGCTTTTATTAATAATATCCATCTCAACACCAATATCAACTATTTCACCAGTTTTTGAGATTCCCTTACCAAATACGATGTCTAGTTCACAAGTTTTAAAAGGAGCAGCTACCTTGTTTTTCACTACTTTCACTCTTGCTTTGTTACCAACTATATCAGTGCCTTCTTTTATTTGCTCGCCTCGTCTTATTTCTAGCCTTACTGAAGAATAGAATTTTAATGCTCTACCACCTGGAGTCGTTTCCGGATTACCAAACATAATTCCTACTTTTTCTCTAATTTGGTTAATAAAGATGGCTATACATTTACTCTTCGATAGAGCACCAGAGAGTTTTCTCATCGCTTGAGACATTAGTCTTGCTTGTAATCCAACATGACTATCTCCCATTTCTCCTCTAATTTCTGCTTCAGGTACTAAAGCAGCTACACTATCAATAACTAATAAATCGATTGCACCTGATCTGATTAAAGCTTCAGCTATTTCTAAAGCTTGTTCACCAGTATCTGGTTGTGAAAGGATAAGTTGATCGATATCAACTCCAAGGTTCTTTGAATAGGTAGCATCTAATGCGTGTTCAGCATCAATAAATGCCGCATATCCACCAGCTTTTTGAGCTTCAGCTATAGCATGTAATGCAAAGGTTGTCTTACCACTAGACTCTGGACCATAAATTTCTACGATTCTTCCCCTAGGATATCCAAAGACACCTAGAGCTTGATCTAAAGCTAGCGAACCAGTAGAGATAGTTTCAATATCCATTGCTCGGTTTTCGCCGAGAATCATTATTGAACCTTTACCATATTCTTTTTCGATATTTTTTAAAGCTAATTCTAAATTCTTTTGTCTTGTTTTATCATCCATTAACTATTTTCCTCCTAGTCTAGTTAAATAATACCTCTTAATAATTAATATTCTTTAAATTTCTTTTAAAATAATACTTTTGTTTTTAAAGAAATAATCTATTCCTGAAACAACTGTTAAAATCACAGATACATTAACCAAAATAACACCGATGATGTTTAATATGTTTATATCTTGTGGCATAACAAAGAAGTAATACACTAAGGTTACCATGGTAACTGCAGCTTTATATTTTCCGAGTTTACCTGCAGGCAAAACCTTACCTGCACCAATAGCTACTAAACGAATAGATGTAACTATTAACTCTCTTGATATAATTACCCAAATAACCCAAAATGGCATCCATAAAGCTAGATTGCTTGCTGAAGTACCACTGTTTGAGATGTAATAACTGTGGAAGATTAACAACGCAGTTATAACTAAAAGTTTATCAGCTAATGGATCAATAAATTTACCAAAAGTTGTGACAATATTTCTTTTTCTAGCGATTTTTCCATCAAAATAATCTGTTACAGCTGCCATTACAAAGAGACCCCCCATCAAGTATAATTGATAATCACCAAGGTATTCTCTTAATAAGAAAATAATGACGATAATAGGTATAATCATAATTCTGATCATTGTCAATTTATTTGGTAGGTTCATAACTACTCCTCATCTTCTAAGTTAACATTATGATAGATATCTTGAATGTCATCAACCATATCAGCCATTTCTAAGAAATGTTTGAATTTACGTAGATCTTCTTCTTCTAAATCAATCTTTGAACTAGGTAGCCATACTACACTGTCAGAATAAAACTCAAGTTCTTTACCAACTGACTTTAGTGACTCTAAAATATGATCCAAATCACTAGGTTCACCAGTGACCATAACGATATCTTCATCCGTTTCAATATTACTGATTTCACAATCATTAGCGATTAAAGCTTCTAGAGCTTCATCTTCAGTTAAACCAGAAAAGCTAATATAAGAACAGTATTGATATAGATAAGATACTGAATTTTGTACTCCGAGATTTCCCCCAGTTTTTGTAAAGCAGTTTCTCACATCGGTATAAGTCCGGTTCATATTGTCCGTTAAACACTCAAGAATAATAGTTGAGCCACCTGGGCCAAACCCTTCATATCTTGCTGGAGTATAATCTTCACCAACTCCACTCTTTGTTTTCTCGATGTTTCTTTTAATAACATCTCCAGGAACCTGGTTTTGTTTAGCTCTTTCAATAACTCTTTTTAAGTTTAGATTGCTATCAGGGTCGGCTCCACCTGTTTTAGCAGCCATGTATATTTCTTTTCCAAATTTTGCATATAGTTTTGATTTCTTAGCAGCTGTTTTTTCCATTGCTGCTTTTCTTACTTCATGTGCTCTTCCCATACTAAATTCACCTTCTAATTATTGTATTTTCTTTGTTTAAATCAATTTTCTGTAAATGGTATAAATGTCCTAATGCTCTTTTAAAAGCTGATTTTGACATATGAAAAACGCGATAGATATCTTCAACATCAGATTTGTCAGTATAAGCCATTTTTCCTCCATGGTCTAGTAAATACTGATAAATAATTTGTGCGTCTTTTTCTAACATAACTTCTTTTTGTTCTATTAAACTCCCAGAATAGTTTCCAGTTTCATTTTTATTGATTATTTTTATTGTTAACATTTGTCCTAATCTTACTTGATCACGATAATTATTATGATGAACAAAGATTTCATGTCCTTGATCAGTAAAAGCAATTATTCCATTTTCAAGTAAATATTGGACATGAGCATCATAACTTTCGGATTTGATTAAATCTTCTGGTTTAGGTAGATATAATGATAATTTGTATCTGCTAATCATTTCCGCAAAAAGACGATTGTTCTTATTCTTCATTGTGACCCAAAGTTTATCTTTAGGCTTAGGCCATAGTTTCTTGTTTGTCGGTAAATCATCAATACTAAGTAGTAAATCTTTTACCATTTCATAATAGAGAAAGACTCCATAATTGTAATTAAATGATACAACTTCTAAAAGTGCAGCTTGCTCTAATGATAAAAGTGGTTCTTTAGTTGAAGCAGTAACTCTTCCTTGATTATCGTCATAGAGAAAAACACGAATCTTCTCACCATCTTCATAGGGTCGCTCAGCTTCTTTTTTATGGAGAAATATTTCTTGGATTCCATCAGTTAAAATATAGCTGATATCCGCTTCTCTTTTGACAATAAGTTCGTTAAATTTTCCTAAAATCATAATCTAAATGTAACTCCTAATCTTGAGTATATTTATACTCAAAAGTATTATACCAAAAAAAGAGAGATAAGTCTATATATCTCTCTTCAAGGATTGATAGTTTTATCCATATCTCTCGACTTTTTCTTTCTCAATAAGTTGTCTGGAATTAATCTGGAATTTTCTTGTATAGTCTCTTAAAGAATAACCACAATCCTTCCAACCTAAATCCATCGCTTTTAAAATATAATTATAGAATAAACCTAAGACATCTTTTTCTTCATAGGCTTGCATTGCAAAGACGAGATTGTATTTCTTATTGATAATTATATACTGCTTATACATACCAGCCGCCATTAGGTCTTCACCTACCCAGAAATGATAACCATAGAAAAACTTAGAGTTTTCATCTTTTATATGTGGTTTAGCAGCGTCTTCTAGGTATGACTTACTTACTACCTGTTTATCTTCCCAAAGGCCATCATTTAAAATTAGATGTCCGAATCTTGCCATATCATTCACACTTATGTTTAAACCAGTACAACCAAAGGAATAGTCGTTTATCGCATCCCATGAAGGTTTTTCCATAGAGATGGTCTTATATAAGTACTCATTTAAAAAATCATTAAGGGACTTGCCAGTGACTTTAGTGACGATAGCTGATAAGATAAAACTGGAAAAATTATTATACATAAATTTTGTTCCTGGTTTATCACTTAGTTCAACATTAAAAAAAGTTGAAAAAGGTTCTGTTTCGATTGTAAGATTTCTAAACACATCTTCAAGTTGACCTACAGTCATTGTCAGTAAATGTTTTATCTTTAACTCTTCATAGCCAGGAAGGTAATCTTTTACTTCTTCATTAAAGAAGAATAAGACATAGTCTTCCAAACTTATTAATTTTAAATCAATAAGAATTCCAATAGCTAATGATGTAAATGATTTTGAGATTGAGTAAGTATTTTCTCTTCTAAACTCATCGAAACCATCTGCATAAGCATCAAATACTTTTGAACCTTGATGCAATAATAGCATTGAGTGAATATTATATTTTTCTTTCTCAATCTTATCAAACATATCAACTAAGATACCTTTATTAATATTTGCTTCTTTACATGATACTTTGTTAAACTCTTGCTTAGGGAAAATCATCATTACCTCCTAAATATTGTTTTTTATAATTTCTTTATAGAAGTTCAAGGCTTCTACTAATGTATTAATCTTTATTGATTCATCATTACCATGAATTTTTACTAATTCTGAGTTATCCATTCTAATCGGCGAGAATCTTAATGCTGCATCACTAATTTCTGAGTAGAAACGACAATCTGTTCCACCCAACATAACATAAGGACTAACAATTGCATCAGGAAAACACTTATTAATAATTTGCTCTAAGTATTTATAACCCGGATTATTAATATCAACAATTTCTGATGTTTCTCGTTGATCTGAGATTACAGCTTCTACATCATATTTTTCTGCAATTTTCTTAATTATTTGAAAACTTTCATCGACATTTTGGATAGGGTGGGTTCTTAAATTTGCAATTACATAGGCTTCAGCTGGTATAACATTCTCTGCATCTGAGCCTTTCATCATTGTAAAAGCGATAGTTGTCGATAATAAAGCTCTCCCATAAGGACTGATTTTTGGTAAAAGCCAGGTAATTAAGCCTTTAAAAAGCCACATATTACCAAAGAGATATTTGTATATACCCTTCATTGAAGAACTAGCAGTTTTAAATAGAGTTTCGACTTCCTTAATCATTTTAGTTTTCAATGGAAAATGCTGTTCGATATCATTTACTAAAGCAGATAATCTTGCGATTGGTGTGTTTTTAGGTGGAGTCGAAGAATGTCCACCAAAACTTTTTGCTGTTAGTTTGATGTTTACATACCCTTTTTCTAAAATACCAACAACAGCCATAGGTCTTTTGACAGTTGGTAATGCATTGGTTAATACTGTACCACCTTCATCAACAACCAAAAACGGTTTAACTCCTTGTTGCTTTAACCATTCGACAGTAAGTAAAGCACCAAAACCACTGGTCTCTTCATCGGTCGAACTAGCTAAGTAAATGTCATTTTCTGGAATATAACCAGACTCAAGCAAGTCTTCACAAGCTTGATAAAAACTAAAAACAGTTGATTTTGTATCAAGTGTTCCTCTCCCAAATAATTCTCCATCAATAATTTCACCAGCAAAAGGGTCAGTTTTCCAAGTTTTCCTATCGGCAGGGACAACATCAATATGACTCATTAAGACAATAGGTTTAAGATTTTTCTTTCCTTGCCATTTTAAGATTATTGACTCACCTTTAAACTCTTTTACTTCCATTGTTGCAAAAATTTTTGGAAAAAGTTCTTTCATCTTAGTTTTTAAATCTTTGAAAGGTTGTACATTATCTAGTTCTTCATTATAAGATAGCGTTTTGATCTTTATCATTTCCCTAAATTTGTTAGCTAATTCATTATTTCGAGAATAATCTAATTCAAGTTGATTAGCAGGGGTTTTCGATTTAATTAAAACTGTGTTAATTAAGGCGATTAGAAGCAATAAAACTAAAACTCCTAAAAGACCTAAGAATATATATAACAAAATCATAGACTTCCTCCTAGATTAGATTTTTCTTCCACAATATCCTAGCAAATAAAATTGAGATAAGGGCGGCTAATACAATTACTATTACGATGTTGCCATAGACAAATGATGGAGCAATAATGCTAATAATTATCACAAATACCATCGGAGCTATAACAAGTTTTAAGTTATTTTTAAAGTATTTATATCCTAAAGCACCGAATAATGCAGATACAACCCAATTAAATGCAGGTTGAAGAACTTCAGAGTTTAAGATTGGTCTTAAAGGAATTAATAATGATACACCTAAACTCATGATTACAACTGTTGTAATTGAAGAATATGCAACAGCAATTGTGGATACTATCTCATTTTCTTCAGTGTTAATTTGAGTTCCAACTATCTCTCTAGCATTCATAACACAAGGTATTTTTAAATTCACTAAGTTACCAGTGATAAATGCTAAATATGTTCCAGAGGTTCCTAAAATTGGTCCATAAGTTAAAACCTCAATAATTCCTCCTGGTAAATAAATGATTGATAAAGCCATAACTCCCACAACCAATTGGTTTACATTAGGACTTACTCCAGTGATAATCCAAATCAAGGTTGGAACTAAAAACATTATAAAGATGCCAATTACTGTAAACACTCTACCATAAAGATGCATCTTAGCACGATATTCTTTCATTAGTAGATACCTCCTAAGCCTAAGAAAACAGCAATAGCCATTCCTAATATCATCGATAATGAAAGCTGAAAATTCTCTAACCATTTTTGATTCTTCTTTTGAACAAGATAATCAAATATAGCCATGAAAACAAAACTTGATACAAAAACAATCAAAGGAACAAAGGTAGTTTTATCTAAGATATTACCACTATAACTACCATCCACTATTTCTCTTACTTCATAATTAATCATTTTCGAAAAAGCATCACCAAAATAAGCTGAAATTAAACCAATAAAAACTGATTGAAAAATCAAATTCGCAAAAGATTTCTTATCAGATACATTTGCTTTATCAATAATTTTTTCTTGATATTTCTTAAAAAAGAATAAAGCAAATAAACTACCCCAGATAATTGCAATTGTCATAACAAAACTTATAGTAACAAAATTTTGTACTGTAAGAGTAGCTACACTTACACCTTCAGCTGCAACACTAACTGCCATTAATTCATAATGAAGCGCTCCAAGAACACTTAATCTAATCCAAGGTAAGGGAACACCAAGTAGTCCTGCCATAGTTATAACACCAATAAAAATTCCAATTGAAGGTAGAATCGAAAAACTAATACTTGAGATAATCGTTTTCTTAATATCTGCTTTAGCCATTCCTAATGCTTTCGCTCTTTTCTTAGCTTTTAAAGCAAAGAATAAAGATCCAGCAATGATAAATAAAGTAACCAAAGCACCTATTAAATACATCCACCAAGCTTCTTTAACCAAGTTAACATCTGTCGTTGCCAAAAAATATGTCATAAAGTCCTCCAAATATATAGATTATTTTACCTTTTTATTTTAATAAAAACAACAGGTTATCTTGTAAAAAGAAAAAAACTACAAGCCTCTACTTGTAATTATTTCTTTTTCTTCTTACCTAAATATCTCTCTTCTTCCGAAAAGATACAGCCACAGTATTTTTGCATATAAAGATTTGCCTCTCGTGCTAATCTTTGACCTTCACGAAAATGTGGTCTGAAATCAGTGTAGAAGAAATCAATACCGACATCCTTTGCGACTTCTTCAGCTATTTCTTTAAGTCTTTGATGTTGTTGATAAGGGCTAATTAAAAGAGTTGAAGAAAAAGCATCATAACCTTCAGTTTTAGCTTTTATTGCTGTTTCTTCTAGTCGACTTCTATAACACCCTTCACAACGAAAAGTCTCATCTTCTACAGTTTTCTTAACAAAATCTTTTAAACCATATTCATCGTTAATCAACAGCTCTAAATTTATTGATTCTGCATAATCAATCAAAGCATTTAAACGATTTTTATACTCAATATATGGGTGAATATTGGGGTTATACCAATAACCCGTAACTTGATGACCAAGTTCTCTTAATGTTTTTACACTCATTACAGAACATGGCCCACAACAAATATGTAACAAAATTTTCACTAAATATCACTTCTTTCTTAAGACATTGTTACTTTCTCTACTGCTTTTTGATAATTGAACTTAGCTGATTGATTATATAGTTTCTTAGCTTTAACTTCATCTTTGCTAACACCTAACAACCCGTTTTCATATACCTTAGCTAAGGTAAATAGTTCTTCGCCATCAGCTGGGTTTTCACAAGCTTTAAATAACCACTTTAACGCGTTTTGCGGTTCCTTTTCTTGGAGAATTTCAAACATTCTAACCATTGCTCTGGTAAAATCATTACTAGCCGCAAGTTCATACCAATAACGAGAAATTTTTGGCGATTTCTCTGAAAAATTATCTTGTTTATACAAATCACCAAGTAAGTACATTGAATAAAGTGCGTTAACTTCCTGATGGAGAGGACTATTAACATAGTCTATTAACAATTCTTTGATATACTGATACTTCAAATCATGTTTTTTCTTTTTCTTTTTTTCTAATAATAAGCTATCATAAAGAATTGTTGCTAGTTTATATTTAGCCCCTAAATTACCTAACTCAATTGCTTTTTCAAATGCTGATGTGGCGTGATCCAAATTTTTTTCTACGCCAATTCCCTTATCATAGAATACTCCTAACCAGTAATAGGCGTTAGGGTTATTCTTTTTACTTGCTTGAGTCATAAACTGAAAAGCACTTGCATCGGTAGGATTTTTAATTTGTTTACGGTAATGCAATAAACCCAAGTTAATCAAAGCATCTACTTCTTCTTGTTTAGCTGCTTCTAAATAATAATCTCTAGCTCTTGCATAAGATACTTCTACACCTTTTCCTAAACGGTAGATATCACCCAAACTATTTTTAGCTTTGGGATTATTTCTTGTAGAAGCGATTTCCAAATAGTCCCTAGCTCTTTCAAAATCCTGTTGAACACCTTGACCATACATATATGATAAGCCTAGGCCTAAATATCCACTTTCATTATCTAGATCATATAGCATTTTGAAATACTTACTAGATTTATCAAAATTAATTTTGATAAAATCATTACCATAGTAATAATCAAAAGCAGTTCTTTTCAAAGCTTCAACATTTTTGAGATTTGCAAGAATTTCATCATAGTAAAACCACATCTCTTTACGATATAATTCTGAGTGTTTTTTTAGGTATGGATGAGGCTCAAGGTATAATTCTTTTAATCGATTAATCGCCGAAATATTGTTGTTGGTTGCGGCTTTATCTAAGTAGAAAAAACCAGTTTCAAAATCATTTTTGATTTTTTTACCAGTTAATAATAGATCACCTAGCAAAAACATTCCTTCAGTATTATTGTTTTGTGCGCTTAAATTAAAATACTCATAAGCTTTAGATTCATTCTTCTTTGTTCCAATCCCTAATAGATGAAATTTACCAAACAAATGATAACTATCGACTTCATTTAGATTAACTGCGTTTTCTAAATTTTTAAAAGCTTTCTTTTTGTTTTTTCTAACACCAATACCGTTTAGATAAAGATCTGATAGTTTAACAAAAGCTAAAGGATATTCTAAAAAAGCAGCTTTTTTAAAGTAATCAATAGCTTGTTTAAAATCCTTTTTTTCTAAGAAATACTTACCCACATTAAATAAACCCACAGGATTATTCAAATCACCTGCTTGTTTATAATAAGTAAAGGCAACTTCTATATTTTTCTCAACGCCTTGGCCATAAAAATACTGATCGCCTAAATCATTTAAATCTTTAGGAGTTTTACTATTTACCATATCAATACCCCCTTATAGCCTGTAAGGCAATATTTGCTCGATCATGACCAATTTTAGTCGCAAGTTCATAGAACTTTGCAGCTTTTACATATGAAGAATCTACTCCTTCACCAAATTCATAAGCTTGACCAAGTCGATAATATATCTCAGGATTCTTCAACTCTTGATATTTAAAAAGGATTTCATAAGCTTTTTCAAAATTCTTTTCTACCCCTATACCTTCTTTATATATTTCATAAAGAGTTATAACAGCTTTCAGATGCTTTTCTTTAGCAGCGACTTCTAGAAAAGGCATTGCTTCTTCAACTTGATACTTACTAACTAATGATTTTCCTGCTAAGAAAATCTCTTCAGTAGTTCTTACATCAGTTTTGCTTTTAGTATCTAGCAAACGAAAATGATTCATCGCTTCTATTGAGCCAGCTAACAAAGCTTTATTAAGCCATTTATAAGCATTATTCAAATCTTGTTTTAGACCATCACCCTTAAGATAAAATACACCGATTTTATACATTGCAAAAGGATTATCATTCTTTTGTAACTCATTGTAAATCTTAATGGCATTAGCCAATGATTTTTCGACATATTTTCCATGCTCATAGAAATTAGCTAACCGTAGTTTAGCATTTTCAGAACTAGGTGCAGCTTGATAAAGCTTAAATGCTTGTGCAAGGTCTTTTTCTGTTCCCTTGCCCTCTTCATACATTTTACCCAACATGTAGATGCCCTCTTCATGAAGGCCTTCCCAAGAAGTTTTAAAATGTTTGAAGGCCTGTTGGTCATCTTGATCAACAAACTGACCATAGTAATACATCAATCCTAGGTAATATGCTGCTTCTGCAGAATCTTTGAGGCACTTCTTAAAACCATTAAACGCTTCTTTAAAGTTTTTTGCTAAATAAGCATCCTTTGCCCTTACTAATAAATCGTTATTAGCCATCTTACCACCTTCTTAATATTAGTATATCATAATTCAAATTTTCTTAAATTTTTGTTCATAATTGAATATAGATATAAGTCAATTGGTTTATTAACTTTATCTTTTAGGAAATCATAGTAACCAAATAATTGGTTTTGATAAGCTTCATCATCAATATTACGTAACTTAAAATCAATAACACTTATCCTATCATCATCAATTACCATTAAGTCGATAATTCCTCGTTTAACTTGGTTGTCTTTTTCTTGATAAAACTCATATTCTTGAAAAAATTCAGGATTCTTAAAAGTCTTAAATAGAGGTGAATTGATTAATTTTTTTAAGGAGTCTTGAAGTTCAACTGGATAATTCATAATTGAGTTATCAAAGTCATTAAAGTTTACTTTTTCGATTAACTGATGATAGTAATTACCGTAATCTATCATTTTTATTATATCATCTTCTAAGAACGAATTCATTGATTTTGAATATCTCTTTTTAATTTTCTCCGTTTTTGAGAAAGTAAAATGCTTATATTTAATTGTTTTTTCTGTTTTAGGTATCTTATCATAGCTAGTTAAAGCTTCAGGAATTATGAAAGGATCTCTCTTGATCTCAGAAAAATCATATACTTGATATAATAAATGCTTGAAACTTAAGAACTTCTTTGGTTTCTTTTCGATTAAGGACTCATCGTACTCAACAACCAAACAAAGGTTGTTGATGGTTCTTGTTAGTGCTACATATAATAATCTAATTTTCTCAGAAAGGTTTTCTTGTTCAATCTCTTTAAATAGTAAATCTTGAAGGAAATTACGATAAAAACCATCATCATAGGCTTTAGTAAGAATTCCCTTATTCTTATCGAAAAGAAAATTCTCTTTGTTTTCTGTATTATTAAACTGTTTAGCTAAACCAATTGCATAAACTACCGGAAACTGTAAGCCTTTTGATTTGTGAATAGACATCAGTTTTATTGCATTAGTACTTTTTTTAGTTTCAGAGTATTCAATATCCAGGTCTCTTAAATCATTAATGTTCTCTAAATATCTGATTAAATCGATAAATAGGAATGATTTAAAACTTTTAACTTTTAAAAGAAAGAAATCTAGTTTCTCCTCTTTTTTTCCTGGGTTATCTAAGTAAGCAATCTTTTTATAGATATTTAGTCCTTGGTAAATACTTTCGATAATTTCAAATGGTGGTAGGATTTCAATCTTATCTATTAAGCTCACCAAATCATTATAGATCTGATTTAAACTAAGGTATTTGGTTAATACACCTAAGTCTTTGTAAGTTTTAACATCTTCTAAAACTAGAAAATCGATAATGGTCTCATCTTTCACTTGGTAAACAAATGACCTAGCACAAGCATAAAATGCTGTTTTAAAGTGTTTAGAAAAATATTCTTGGTCTTTAAAACAATTAAGCAGGATCAGAAATTGAGTTATAAACTGAATTTCGTCACTTAGAAAGAAAGGTTCATCACTATATATTTCAATAGGAATATTATACCTAGAAATTACTTTACCATAAGAACTAAACTCAGTTTTTCTATCGACAAGGATAGTAATATCTTTATAATCTAGACTTTTAAAACATTGATTCTTTAAATCATAGATAGTTTCTTTATGATTCACTCTTTTTAAGATATCTTGGGCTAAATAATGAGCTTCTATCTCTGCTTTAGTTAGTTTAGGATATCGTTCAAGAATTTCTTCTGTATCATAACTAATAATTTTAAAACAGTCTGGATTATGCAGTAGATGATTATCATTATATCCAGAAATTAAGACCTGTTCATCGATATAATCAATCCCGCCTAAATCCTTATGCATTACCTTTCTAAAGATATCATTAATCTCAGCTAAGACATATTTATTTGAACGGAAATTCTCTTGTAAAAAGATTGCCTTTCCGCCAAAACCAGCTTGGTAATTATCAAAAATCCTTAAGAAGTTCTTAGGGTTTGCATCACGGAAACGATATATTGATTGTTTAACATCACCCACCATAAAAACATTATTATTACTGATAAGTGATATAAAGTAATCTTGTAAATCATTGGTGTCTTGATACTCATCAATAAGTATCTCATTGATTTCATTTTGGTATTTTATTCTTATTTCCGGAAAGTTTTCCAATAAATCAATTGAAAAAAACATAATATCTTCAAAAGAGTAAAGATTATCTTGCTTCTGAAACAAAGAATACTCATCAAGATAAGTCTTAGTCATTTTTAATAACATTTCTACTGATGGAATAGTTGATTTTATACTTGAAACTAAAGTATCAATAGAAAGGACATTCATTTTTTTAAAATCATTAGATATCGAGTTGATATGGTCGATTATTTCTGGTTTTTCAAACTCTTTTATAGCTGGTTTTCTTGGAAAACTATGGTTATTAATAGCCTTAATAAAGTCATTTGCAGAATCCTGATTTAAAATCTTGTTTATTTCATTGCTTACTTGACTTAGATACTCAATTATTTTTTCATCTTCAAAGTAATAATTTGTTATATATTCTTCTTGAAATGCTTGAAACTGCTTATCCATTTCATCTTTAATTTTTTCTAAGTAAACATTAGCATTAGATAAGATAAATTCACTAGATAAGTAATAATAATGATAATTACGTATTTTTTCCTGGTAGTCAGGTAATTTCCTTAAAGATTCTCCAATATTATATATTGCTTGATAAAGCCAATTGTCAGATTTCTGAAAATATAGTTTGAAGAAGTCTCTAAACTCTGCACTATCATCTATAAAAAATTGTTTGACTACATCGTTAATTAAATCCTGCTTCTTAATTTTAATCAAGACTGAGTCACTAATGTCGATATCTTTATCAAGATCTAGTAAGTAATGATACTCAGAAACTAATCTTAAACTAAAAGCATCAAAAGTTGAAATAATTGCATTATCAGCTTTTGCAATTTGATCTTCTAAACCAAGTTTGTCTAGTTCTTTTAAAATTCTAGATTTCATCTCTTCTGCAGCGGCCTTAGTAAAGGTTAAGATAATTAGTTTATCGATATCAACTCCAGATTTAATTCTTTCAATTACTCTTTCTTTAAGAACACCAGTTTTACCTGAACCAGCACTTGCACTAACTAAGATATTTTCCCCAGTTGTCTTTATAGCTTTATCTTGTGAAGGTGTATATTTCATTATCTTTCACCTCCTAAAAGCTTATTCTTTGAATAACATATTGAAAAGAAAGAACAATACTCACAACTAATCGAATCCTGTGACCTTTGACTTATTTCATGAACGATTGGTTTAATTATAAAATTACCAGATTTGATTTCCTCTGCTGCATTGGAAATAAAATCTCGTGTTTTTCCTAGTAACAAACTCATATCTTCATTACTAATTACACTTGATTGAGTTTTTGAAACCGAACCATCTTTCTTAGCTTTTAAACCTTTAATAGAATCGATGGAAGGATCAATTCTCTTAATCACTTCATCTTGATTTAAGATAATTCCTTTCATCTTAAAATCACTATTTTTATCTTTTTCTTTTTTTTCTAGACTTGTCCTTTGATATAACAATCCAATAGGTTCTTTCTCGGGAAACATATCCTGACAAGCTAGTAGATAAAACGGTAATTGAAGTTTATAACCCTTATTAAACTCATCAAGAGTAAAGTCTTTATCACTGTATTTATAATCCACGACAAGCAGATAGTTCTTCTCCTCATCAATCATTACCTTATCAATATAACCACTTAAAAAGAAGAGTTCATCAAATTTTTGGTTAATCTTCGTTTCTGTATAAATCTTTTTAAACAAACTACTATTTTCAAACTGAGTTACGATTTCAGTAATAACCTCGACATTTTCAATAACAATCTCTGAAAATAGTCTAAATTTATATTCTTCGTTCTCAGGAAAATTATATTGCTTGAGTATCTCGATAATTTTAAAATCTTTATTTGTTAATCGCAGTTCTAATGATTTGTGAATAACATTTCCGATAAAAGTAAATATATTGTCAGAAAAGTCATCTAGCTTAAGCAAGTAATTTAAAAAATAGCGAAATGGACAGAGATTATAGGTTTCAATTTTAGCTCCACTAAGGGTATTATTTCTTTTTAACAAAAGTTTTAATGTTTCCGGATTTATCCCAGAAAACTGAGGTATGAATCGATGCAAGTTATCTCTAAATGTATTATTCAATAACTCAAGCTTATCTGATTTTATCCGATAATTCTCATAATTAAATATATCTTTGGCATACTCTAAAAGGTCTAAACTAGGTAAATAACTAGTTAGAGAGATCTTTTTCTTGTATTCAATTTCAATAACCGGTCTTTCGAGAATAATCCGCGATTTAATAGTATCATCAATTACTTTTTCAGGATAAGCGATTATTAGGTTCTTGATTGAGTTTAGTTTCTTAGTAACTTGGATTTTGGTGTTCTTATTTAGTTGCAGGGAAGAAGGAAAATTAATTCTACTTGCTTCTTCATTACTTAAATAATCATTATCTAGATACTTCTTAGGAAAAACTTCATCATAATAATTAAGTAATATATAGTAATCATTATCATTCACTAAAATATTATCAAATGATGAAATATTAATTGCTTCACTAAAGCCGCTTGATGAAAATTTAACTTTATTTAATTCATAGATAAAAGTATCAAGATCATCTTGAATTAAACTTGAGTCATAACTATTGAAAAGTCGGATTAATTTGTTAAGAATATCACTAGGTTCTTGAAGTTTTAGATAATCTAAAGCAGAATGATAACCAGATTCTCTTAAGATTTTAATCAATTTTAGGGTTATTTGATAAGTAGAGATTGAGATACTTTTATTGATGTTATAATTTATCCTTGCATCATTAAATATTTTTTTAAACTGTAAATCCTCCTCTGAAGTAGAGTTTAATATATGAATGTTTTCGAGATTAACACCTGATTCAATTAACTCTATGACTTTTTCATAGGTAAAGCGAATTTGTTCTTCAATATCTTTTGCTTTTACTAAAAGAATTTGATTAGTAAAGTTTCTCTCAATATTATAATTCTTAACTGGTTTATCAATAAACTTTGGCACAAACATCTCATTTATCGAATAAACATAAGAAGTATTAATCTTGGTTTCTGTTAAAATATCATCTCTAATCAAAGCAGCTTTAAACTGTTTTAGTTTTTCTATCCGAGGGTTATCATAGACTTCTTCTATCATAATATAATCAAAATATCGTTTAATACGATCAGATAAGTTTGGGCTTACAGAAAAGTGCTTCATCATATAAAAGTTGTAATCTTTACTAAAAATAGCTAATGGTTGGTAGGGATTAAAGAATTTCAGGTTTAAAAACATCGAATTATTCGATAGATAGTTCAAAATTTGAAGTTTATCTTGATTATTACAAATTATCAAGGAATTTGATTTAATATCTTTTAAAAAATCCAATAAGATCACCTAAAGAATATTATATCATAAATAATTCTTCTGATGTAGAGTGATAATCAAATATTATCTTATTTTTTAGCGATAAAAAAACTCCTTGAAATATCTCAAGGAGTTCTTTTAAAACTAAATTATTCAATTTCAATGTATTTCTTTTCTTTGACGTTTGTACCTTCTTTAGGGACGAACAACGTTAAAGTTCCCTTTTCATAATTAGCTTTGATATCTTCTTTTGCTATTTCTTCACCAACATAGAAACTTCTTGCGCATGTACCTAAGAATCTTTCTCTCTTCACATAGTGAACTTCTTTCTTAGTTTCTTCTTTTTCTTTCTTTGCTTCAACTGTTAAATAACCATTGTCTAAAGAAATCTTAATATCTTCTTTATTGAATCCTGGTACATCAACTTGTAATTCATATCCATTTTCAAGTTCGATAATGTCAGTTTTCATGCTAGAGTTAACAGTTCTTGTAGTTGGTTGGAAAAAATCATCGAAGAAATCATCAAAGAATGTTAAACCGTTGTTTCTTTTAATTAATTTTGTCATCATAATTCCTCCTTTATGATTGTTTTATGTATTAGCACTCTCCTATACCGAGTGTCAATTATATTATATCACATAATTTAGCACTGTCAAGTATAGAGTGCTAAATTTTTGTATTTTTTTTAAAAATAAAAAAAAGAGTAGATAAACTACTCAAAAACTCCTGTTGAAAAGTACTTTTCTCCAGAGTCTGGGAAGATTATTACTACTCTTTTGTTGTTCAATTTATTATGTTTTAAGTAATTTATAGTGCTGGCTAAAGCAGCACCTGAAGAAATACCACATGATATACCTTCAATTCTTGGGATTTGCTTAGTCATATTCCAAGTTTCATCATCATCAGCTAGGATTATTTCATCAACATAATCATACTTAAATATCGCTGGAACAAAGCTAGGCCCGATTCCTTGGATTTTATGTTTATTAGGTTCACCACCAGATAGGACTGGTGATTTTTTTGGTTCAATCGCTATTACTTTAGTTTTGTAGTTATTCTCTTTTAAATAGCGACCAATACCTGTTATCGTTCCCCCAGTTCCTACAGTAACAAAGATATAATCGATTAAACCATCTAAGTCATTTATTATCTCTCTAACTGTAGTCTCATAATGACTTAGAGGATTGAACTCGTTTGTAAACTGAGAAGGAATTATCGCTTTATCTTCATTTTCAAGCAGATTCTTGGCTTTTTCTTGAGCCCCTACTATCCCTTTTTCTCCAGGAGTTAAGACAACTTCTGCACCATAATGTTTTAATACATCTATTCTTTCTTTTGAGACAACTTCTGGCATCACAATTATTACATGATTCCCATAATAAGCTCCAACCATTGCAAGACCAATCCCGGTATTACCGCTAGTAGCTTCGATAATTTTTGTTTCTTTATCCATTAGGTTTAGCTCATATAACTTTTTAATCATATAGTAAGCTGGTCTTACTTTAACATTGTTACTGGGGTTAAAACTTTCTAACTTTGCATACAAATTATTTTTTACTTGGTATAATTGTTCTATTTTTTCTAAACGTACTAAAGGCGTTTTACCAATAGTCTCTAAAATATTACTGTATAGTGCCATTAGGTTTATTCTCCCTTAGAATAAGTTCAGGTTCTTTATTAGTTACTACCGTATTAGCTGGAACTGATTTAGTAATAAAGACATTTGACCCAATTACTGAGTTTTGACCAATAACAGTTTCGCCTCCTAAAATAGAAGCATTTGAGTAAATTGTTACATTATCTTGAATTGTTGGATGTCTTCTAGTTCCTTTAAGCTTTTGCCCTTTTCTTAAAGACATCGCGCCTAATGTAACTCCTTGGTAGATTTTAACATTATCACCAATTACCGCTGTTTCACCAATTACAACTCCTGTACCATGATCAATAAAGAAACTTTCACCGATTTCAGCTTTAGGATTAATATCTATACCTGTAACTCTATGAGCATATTCACTCATCATTCTCGGTATCACTTGGACACCGATTCTATCTAAACAATGTGCCATTCGATAAACTGTTATTGCGTATAATCCAGGATAAGAAATGATTACTTGATCATGGTTGAAAGCTGCAGGATCATTATTATAATGAGCTAATGCATCTTTATAAACAAGTTTTCTAAACTCTGGTATCATCTTGATAAAATCAACACACAAGACACATGATTGCTGTTCTAATTGACTAGATTTTTCAGCATCTGCTAAATAAAGCAAAGAATATTCAATTTGTTTCTTTAAGATTTTATGTAATTTCTTAACTAGACTTTTGGTCCTTTTTTCACTAGGGAACTCTGATAAATACTTATCAGAAAAGTACCCAGGAAAAATTATCTCTCTAGTTAACTCAATTATTTTTTCTACTGCTTTTGCTTGAGGAATCCGACAAGAACAATGATCCTTCTTGATTGTTGTTTCTTTGTAGGACTGAATTATCGCATTTATTGGTTTTGTTAACTTCATTTAAATCACACTCCATGATAATTATAACATATTCCTATTTTATATTAAGTGATAAAGCAAAAGAAAAATGCTAAGGGTTTAGCATTTTAGTTAAACATTATAATATTTGGGAAGAAGATCAATAAAACACCTATCAAGACCATAATCAGACCACCAACTAGATGTGAATACTTGGTATATTTAGTCGAAAAACCAGTAACTTTCATAGTAACCATCGCAATTGTAAAAATCAACAAATCGTCCAATAGGAAGAATAGAATATATACCGATACATAACCCAAATATCCAATACTAGAGACATCATTATAAGCAAGAATTTGGGTATATAATAATGGTAATCCAGCTGAACAAGCAAGTTCAATCAAATTAACTGTAACTGCTAAAGTAATTATACCGATTATTGCAACCCATAAAGAGTTTGCTTTAACCACTCTTTTTGCTTTTTCTAATAGTTTTTCTCTTTTTGGCTTATCAGTTACTACACAACCATCATCTTTTCTTAAACTCTTTATGTAATTAAAGAGATTATAACCCCCAAAGAGAATTGCAAAAACACCAATAATATATCTAAACCATTTAATCATCGTTAACTGTAAAGCTACTTGGAGCCAACTCATCATAATTACAAAATAAACTAATGCACTAGTAAGTAAAAAGATAACTCCAAGAATCCACATTCTTCTTCTATCTTTGGCGTTTACCAAAAGAGTTATAAGAAACAATAAAACCCACATTGCACAAGGATTAAACCCATCAACAAAACCGATGACTATTGCTCCAACTAGCAAGGAGAACTCCGCTAGTTGTACTTCACCGATTAAAGGTATCCTAACTGTATCTCGTTCAACCGTATCAAAGTCACTTAAGTTAATATCTTGATTATTGATAATCTTGTTTACAATATCAACAAAACTATTATCGGAGTATTTTTTTACAGTGTTTTCAATATCCACTTCAGTTTGGTCATTAAAACCTCTAAAGGCTATTCCCCCAATTACTGTATAAGGAGTTAGAGCATCTTGATTATTAAATACAGCTTTTACTTCATTAAATAATTCCAGATTATCAGCATTAGTTGTCACTTCATACTTAATAATATTAATATTACTGTAATCATCAGCTAGGTCATTAAGAAATTCTTCCTCTAAATGACAGTGATAACAAACTTCATCATGGAAAAAATATATGTTTACTTGATTAAGTGCTTTGGCTGAATTAAAACTCAAAGCCAAAATTACTCCTAAAAAAATAATCTTAAATACTTTAGTTAGTCTCATCTTCAATTTCCTTCATAATTTTTTCTAGCTCCTTTTTGCTTCTTTCACCGATAATTCGTTTTACTTCATGATTATTTTTATAAATAATTAATACCGGTAAAACATCACCGATGTTAAGCGGGTCAACTTTTTGTGAATCATCATCAAAATCATAGTCAATAATCTCTAAGTTATCCCTAGAAGAAAAGACTTTTCTCCATACGCTCTTCATCGCCAAACAACTCATACACCAAAGCGCTGTTACTCTAATTATTTTCATCCTTGATAATCTCCTTACAAGCAGATAAAAACGCATCTATTTCTTTTTTTGTTGTTAGATGTGATAACGAAATTCTAATTGCTGTTTCAGCTCTTTCAATTGAACCAGTAAGTTTTTTTACTGTCAAAGATAGAGGTCTTTCCGAAGCACAAGCTGTGGTAGTTGAGACATAGATAGCTTTATCAGATAATCTTTTATGGAGTTTATTTGCAAGGATATCTAAAAAACTGATATTAACTATTTGATTTAAAGAATACATATTTGAATTAATACTGATTTTATCAAACTTACTTACTTTCTTAATCAGATAATCATGTAAGTTTTTAATTAATAATAATTTATTATCGAAATCTTCCATTGCAAAACTTAAAGCATTTCTCATAGATTTAATTAAAGGTAGGGCTGGTGTTCCAGAACGATATTTCGAAGTAGATTTTCCGCCGTGAATCTGTGGTGTTAAATCTATTCCTCTACGCATAAATAAGCAGCCAATACCCTTTAAACCATAAAATTTGTGAGCTGAGCAAGATATTAAATCAACTAGATTAAAATCTATCTTGATTTTACCAATTGCTTGAGTCATATCACTATGAAAATATAGTTGATTATATCTAGAAAGTAATTGACTTATCTTTGGAATATCTTGAAGAATACCAGTCTCAGAGTTTACTGCACCTATTGTGACTAAAATAGTATCTTCTCTAATCAAAGCTTCTAACTCATTTAAATCCACCAAACCATCATCATCGCTATCTACTACTTCAACATCAAAACCCTGTTTAGTCAAATAGTTTAAAGTTGTAGTAATCGATGTATGCTCAAAACTAGAAGTTATAATATGCTTACCTCTGGTAATATTTTGATAAGCAATCCCTTTTATAGCTAGATTATTAGCTTCAGATGCCCCACTTGTATAGATTATGTCATAATTATTAAGTTCTAATAAGGTAACTATGTCTTTAGTAGCCTTAATAATCTCAAGGTTAGCTTTTTTCCCTAAGTCATGGGTAGAATTAGCATTAGCAAAAAAGTTTAAATTATCATCAACAAATAAGTCCAGTACTCTTTTATCCGCTGCAGTTGTTGCACTGTAATCTAAATATATCACACTAATCACATCCTCACCTAAATAGATTATATTATAACTTAATAAGATAGTCAAACAAAGCTAAAAAGAAAAGGCTATAAAAGCCTTTAATCAATAAAATGAATTGCCTCTTTTTCTAAACCTAAAGCCGATTCATGGACTAGCTCTTGCATCGTTGGATGGGCAAAAACTGTTTCTTTAAGGTCATGAGCATTTAGATTGTTTGTAATTGCTATTGTATAGGAAGCAATAAGATTCTCTGCTTCTTTTCCAAAAATCATAGCTCCTAGTAATTTTTTTGTCTCTTTATCCCGTAGAACTTTAATAAAACCAGCTTCTGCTTCTAAGATTAACGCTTTACCGTTTGCTGAAAAAGGGACTTTAATCACTTCATAATCCAACCCTTTTTCTTTGCACATTTCTTCACTTAAACCAACATTTGCAATAGTTGGTGAAGTGAAAATAACCGAAGGTATTGCATCATAACTCATTGTAGTACTTTCGCCAAGAATATTATCTACAGCAACAATTGCTTGGTGACTAGCGACGTGAGCTAATTGCATTATATTGGTAACATCACCAATAGCATAGATATGGTCAACATTTGTCTTCATCGATTTATTCACGACAATTCCGGTTTTTTCATCATATTCAATATCAGTCTTCTCTAAACCTAGCCCCTGCATATTTGGTTTGCGACCGACAGCTTCTAATACGATATCTGAAGAAAGAGATTCCTCTTTTTCTTTTCGGATAAACTCAACTTTTAATTGATCGCTTTCCTTTTCAATCTTTTGAACTGCACTTGATGTATAGATATCTATTCCTAATTGCTTTGCATACCTAATTAATCTCAAGGCTAGTTCTTTATCAATCGTTGGTAGAATCCTTGGTAAAAATTCAATTACATTAACTTTTACTCCTAGATTAGCATAAATAAATGCAAACTCCATACCAATAATACCAGCACCAATAACTGTCATACTTTTTGGCAACTTTTCATTATTTAATAGTTTTTCAGAATCAAAAACATTATCGAAATCCTTGCCTTTGATTGGCAGGTGTTTAGTTGATGATCCACTAGCAATTATAATATCAGTAGCTTCTACTTGATATTCATTCTCGCTTGATATTCTAACAGTTTTATTATCAATAAAACTAGCAAGGCCTTCAATAACTCTTACTTTATACTTATCTAAGAGAAATTTAATCCCATCAATTAACTTATCTTTTATTTTATTTTTATTTTCAATAATTTTTTCCAGATTAACTTGATGATTATCACTCATAATTCCAATATTCTCACCATGAAGAATTTCTTGATAAAGTTCTGCTGATTTGACTAAGGCTTTTGTTGGAATACAACCTTCATTTAGACAAGCCCCACCAATCCATCTTTTATCAACCAAAATAACATCTTTGCCTTTTTTTGCAGCGTAAATAGCAGCTACATATCCTCCGGGACCTGCCCCGATAATTAATACATCAGTCTTGATATTTTCGCACATATTAATCCTCCTAATCTCAACAAGAAAATTATAACAGTTTTATCCATAGTTTACAACCTTATAAGTATAATATAATCAACAATTAGCACTCTGTCATTGACAGTGCTAATTGTTTGGTGTATAATATATTTGAAGTCAATGGAGGTGTTAAATTATGGTTTATCAACAACCACCTGAATATGAAAACGATAAGAATATTCTCGAAAAATTTGGTAGAAATATTAACGAACAAGTTAAAAAAGGCAAAATAGATCCGGTTATCGGCCGTGATGAAGAGATTAGAAGAGTAATCAAGATTTTATCTAGAAGAACTAAGAATAATCCCGTACTAATTGGTGAACCTGGAGTAGGTAAAACTGCTATAGTTGAAGGTTTAGCTACAAGAATAGTAGAGAAAGATGTACCATTAGGATTAAAAGATAAAATCATTTATGAGCTTGACTTAGCTGCTCTTGTTGCTGGTGCTAAGTATCGTGGCGAGTTTGAAGAAAGATTAAAGGCAGTTCTAAATAAAGTTAAACAGTCAGAAGGAAATATTATTCTCTTTATTGATGAAATCCATATGATTGTAGGTGCCGGTAAGACTGAAGGAGCAATGGATGCTTCTAATATGTTAAAACCAATGCTTGCAAGAGGAGAATTACATTGTATTGGTGCTACTACTTTAAATGAGTACCGTCTATATATTGAAAAAGATAATGCACTAGAAAGAAGATTACAAAAAGTTATGATTACTGAACCTTCGATTGAGGATACAATCTCAATCCTTAGGGGCTTAAAAGAAAAATTTGAAACTCATCACGGTGTTCATATTCATGATGAAGCAATCATTGCTTCTGCTGTTCTTTCAAATCGCTATATAACAGATCGTTTCTTGCCTGATAAAGCGATTGATTTAATAGATGAAGCTAGTGCTTCTATCAGATTAGAAATTGATTCAATGCCAGCTGAACTAGACACGATTACTAGAAAGATTATGCAATTAGAAATAGAAAAAAGAGCTTTAGAAAAGGAAACGGATGAGAACTCAAAATCAAGACTACTAAATCTTAAGTCGGAATTAAAAGAACAAAAAAAATCAGAGATCGAGGTTCGTGAGATTTGGGAAAAAGAAAAAAACGAATTAGAAGAGATTAAGAAGTTAAAAGCTAAATTAGATCAGCTTAAGCTGGAATTGCAAAACGCTTATAATAATTCGGATTACTCTAAGGCTGCAGAACTACAGTACTCACAGATTCCTAGCCTTGAATCAAAAATTAACGACCTAACTAATAACTCTGACCACAAATTGATTTCTGAAACAGTTACGGAAGAAAACATCGCTGAAGTTGTTTCTAAATGGACTCATATTCCTGTTACTAAGCTACTTCAAGGTGATAGGGATAAACTAATCAATCTAGCAGATGAACTAAAAAAACGCGTTATCGGCCAAGATCAAGCAATCACTTTGGTCTCGGATGCCATTATCAGGCAAAGAGCAGGAATTAAAAATGAAGCAAGACCAATTGGTTCTTTTATGTTCTTGGGTCCAACTGGTGTCGGAAAAACAGAACTCGCTAAAGCCTTAGCTGAACAATTATTCTCAAGTGAAAATCAAATCATAAGAATTGATATGTCTGAATATATGGAACGATTCTCTGTATCGAGACTGATTGGTGCTCCTCCAGGCTATGTAGGTTATGACCAAGGAGGACAATTAACGGAAGCAGTTAGAAGAAAACC
>NPID01000024.1_pt1 | contig 81660 bp, 70 predicted proteins | sample 8637491 | NCBI WGS metagenome assembly NPID01 (sample SAMN07420843, study PRJNA396082) | bioreactor metagenome | isolation source: sample BA6 brine-fed electro-methanogenic bioreactor BA | place: Japan: Kochi | collected 2016-06-14 | reverse complement strand
GAAAATCTATTGCGGGGGTCAAAGAAAGGCCTGTTGCGGCGGCGAGCGCGGGATCGGGGCAGACAAAGCCACCACGCCAGCCGCGGGCGTGCTCCCTGACGTAGGTACCGAAATCAGCATACAGGCGGCGGACCGCTTTTTTGTCCTCCAAGCGCTCGCCGTAGGGTGGATTACACAGGATCACCCCTTTTTGTACAGGGAGGGCAAGGTCTCTGAAATCGCCCTGTCGCCATGCGATCAGGTCCGCCACTCCGGCACGCTGAGCGTTGCGCTGTGCCCCGTCCAGAACATCGGCGGCATGGTCCGTCCCGAATAGCAGATTGGGGCTGATTGGAATCCGATTATTTTCGGCCTGTTGCCGCAGAACCTGCCATCGCCCCGGTCGAAAGCGAGGCCAACTCTCAAAGGCGAAACGGCGCTGCAGTCCCGGCGCAGAACGATTCGCCAGCAACGCCCCCTCAATCAGCAGCGTCCCGGAACCACACATGGGATCCCACAAGGGTTCCGCGCCGTCCCACCCTGCGGCATACAGCAGCGCCGCAGACAGCGTCTCCCGCAAGGGAGCGGCCCCCTGCTCCTGCCGGTAGCCGCGACGATGCAGCAGATCCCCCGAGCTGTCGATGGAAATCTGGCATTGATCGTCGCTGAAACGCACCAGCACCTGCTGCGCGAAATCCTGAGAGGGCGGCGGCTCGCTGCGTCCCAGTACACGGTCAATCGCCTCGCTGACGGTTATTGCAATACGATCAGTGTGCATGAGGCGCGAATGCCGGCAGCGAACCCTGATCTTCACCGCAGCAGCCGGCTTGATGAAACGCCCCCAGGGCAGGCGCACGCAACGCCGATACAACTCGGGAAAGGCCGTGGCACGGAAATGGCCAAAGCGGACCAGAACCCGGTTGGCGCAGCGCAGGTGAAGATTAGCGCGATAGACATCATCCACCGTGCCGGCGAAATCGACACCGCCGACCACCGCTTCAGCGGGCAGTCCTAGTGCGACAATTTCCTCCGCCACCAGCAGCTCGCAACCGGGTGCCGTTGCAGCAAACAGATTCAGGATATTTTCAGCCATGGATTTCCCAACCTTAGGGGGTCAAAAAGGATGAACTTTACCATGGCCCCCATATCCTGTAAATTGCAGGGAACATTCGAGCCGAACCAAGGAGATATCTCACACATGATGAATCTGCATTCAATCAATCTCGACTGGGATTTTCTGATCGAACGCATCGATCGACTGATGGATCTGACGGAAGAATTTCTTACCCGCAAACTTACCGACGACATCGAGGCCGATCCGCAGATCTTCCGAACAGCCGTCGCATTCCGCTGGAACCATGATGGACAGCTCGAAGCCCTTGAGCACCCGGACGTGGTGAGACGCGAGCAGCTGCTCGGCCTCGACGACCACCTCGAACGCCTGCACCGCAACACCCATCAGTTCGTGGCGGGACTGCCCGCCAACAACATCCTGCTGTGGGGTGAGCGCGGCGCCGGCAAATCGTCTGCCGTCAAAAGCCTGCTGCCGGCTTTTGCCGAACAGGGGCTGCGCATGATCGAAGTCCACAAGGAAGAGCTCTACCATCTGCCGGCCATCACCCGTCTGCTGCGGACCCAGCCCTACCGCTTTATCCTGTTCTGCGACGACCTCTCCTTCGACGAGAACGAGCCTGGCTATCGTGAGCTCAAAACCCTGCTGCAGGGAGGGCTGGAGGCGCCGCCGCCCAATATGCTGATCTACGCCACCGCCAACCGCCGCCACCTGATGCCGGAGCGTCTGGAAGACAACGCCGATTCAACAGAGATTCATCCGGAGGAGGCCGTGGCGGAAAAGCTCTCCCTCTCCGACCGCTTCGGCATAACGCTCGGTTTCTATCCCGTCGATCAGCCGCAGTATCTCGGCATCGTTCGTTACCTCGCCCGAGAGAGAGAATTGAACATCAGCGATGAAGAACTTTCGCAGGAGGCTCTTCGCTGGGCGCTGGCCCGCGGATCACGTTCAGGGCGAGTGGCGCATCAGTTCGTCGACGACCTCACCGGCCGCCTCGGATTAGCGGCCTTGAGCCGGAATCGACAGGCAAATGACGATCGGTGATTGCATTACCGGCCCCTTTTCCGGTAAATTATCCGCCGATTTCACCGTAAGCTGTAAAGGAATATCCGGTATTTTCGACTGGGCGTCCCATTTCACCCCTTTTTGCTCTGTCCATCATATTTCTTCGGCTGCGGCATGCACATGGAGGATTTGACATGAAAAAATGGTATCTAATCGCTCTTTGCGCGGGATCTCTGCTATCGCCTTTCGACTCTTCGGCGAAACGCATCGATGACGAAGTGCTTATGCCGGTGGCCGAAACAGGGTCCGTCCGCTTCAGCCATTATCGACACTTTGAGGCTCTAGGCAACAACTGCGTCACCTGTCACAACGACATCTTTCACATCCAGTCTGAGAAAAATCCTGTTTTCACCATGGCGGATATGGCAGAGGGCAAAAGTTGCGGCGCCTGCCACAACGGTCGTGAAGCATTTGGGGTGAGCGGCAATTGCAGCCCCTGCCACCCCACCCGCGATGTTTCCTTTGAAATCCCGGGTTTTGACGATGTCACATTCAGCCACGATGACCACACCTTTCTGTACGGCTGCGTGGAATGCCATCCCGATCTGTTCCTGCCTCAGTCCGACAATCCTCCAGTCAGCATGGAGAGCATGGAGGAGGGAGAATCCTGCGGCGCCTGCCATGATGATTCGACCGCATTCTCTGTAGCCACCAATTGCGAGCAGTGCCACCATTAGCGGATCGAAGGCGCCGCCCGGAAGGGATGGGGGTTTTGTGACGGAAGTTGTCACCACGACCACGCCAACAGGCATTGTAGTGGCGCGCCAACTTCCCACGCAGCCGCCCATCCTCATTTATCACAGGCCATTGCGGCTTCGCCCGATTCGTGCACATCCTGCGATTACAGGTAAAATGGCAGGAGACCGGTTCACCTCCTGCATGGCTGGAACAATCCTTGCGATGCATAGCCGCGCCCCGGTGACATTTTTTGCAAGGAGACATGCCTCGTGCTGACCAAATACCTCAAACCCGGCCGGAAAATTTTCATCCAGCCGCGCGTCACGCCGAACGAACAAAACCACATTGAAAAACTCTCCGGGTATATCCGGTCCTGCGAAAGGGATTTTGTCGACCTGGCGCTGCCCTACAATACCGCAGCAGGCGAACACTACCCTTTTACCCCTGAAATGCCACTGAATCTGACCACGGAGGCTTACGGCATGGGGGTCGAAGTCGAGGGAACGTTCAGCGAGTTTCGTGGACCCGACCTGATCCGTGTTCACTGCCGGCCGGATCTTCACCTCTACCAGCGGCGGGTTCTGCCCCGCATCGAGGTTTCCATCGGGCTGCGTTATGCAAAAAGCAAGGGGCAGTTGCGTACCCTGCGCTCCCAGTGGGAGAAAAAACTTCAGATTCTCGACCGTCTCGACACCAGCAAGCCGGTCACAAAATTCCCGTACTGCCCGGTCAACCTCAGCGGCGGCGGCATTCGACTCAACTTCAGGGAAGAAACGGAAATTGCCGACCTGTGCCTGCTGCTTATGGAACTCGCCCCTCAGCAACCGCCAATCTGTACGCTGGCTGAAATCGTCTGGCAGCGCCCGGCAAAGCCGGGATGGCATACTGCGGGGTTGCGCTTCACCCATATTCGCGAACGGGACCAGCGGCGGATCAATCGTTTCGTCGAACAGACGCGCCGTGACCAGCCTCAGCAGAGCGCTTAGCAAAAGTCTCCACCAGCTTCCTCCTGGTCGCGAACTTTCCGCCATTCCCGTCTACGGCATCACCGCTTGTCCTTTTACTGTTGTTGGTGTATAAACGGGCAAATCTATAGAAACTTCTATGGAAACACCCTCCGGAGGAACGATGACTGCCAGCCTTCATGAAAATGAGGTTCTCAAGGCCTGCCGCACCCTGTTCGGGCCCGACGTCTGGCTGGATCGTCATTTTCTCGGATATCTTCAGCCCGACGGTGCCAAGGCGGCTTATCGCAAGCGCGCAAAAGAAACTCATCCCGACCGTTTTCCGGGGGAACACCAAACTCAGAAGAGACAGGCCGAGCACTTTCATGCCGTGCATCACGCCTACGATCTCGTTCGCTCCTTCCTGGCCCACCGTGATCGTGCGGACCTGAAATCCGCCGCCGGCAAAACCTCGCGCCCGCGAGAAGAAGCGCGCCCCCATGCTCACCCGCACCGCGAGAAGCCAGCCCGCAGCAGCAGCGGGCCGATTCCGTCGCGCACCTATGAAATCGGCTCCTATCTTTATGCGGTCGGTGCCATCGGCTATCACACTCTGATAGAGGCCCTGGTGTGGCAGCGCCGTCAACGTCCTCCCATGGGCGAGACCGCCCGCCGCTGGGGGTGGCTTGACGAGCCGACCATACGGCGAATCATGATGCACCGCAGCAGACACGGCCGCCGCTTCGGCGAGAAGGCCGTGGAATTGGGACTGCTGACGCCATTTCAGGTGCGTACCCTGCTGTTTCACCAACGCAGCCGCCATCAGAAACTGGGGCAGTTTTTCGTGCAGCAGGGCCATTTGAACGCTGAAGAACTTGAGGCTCTGGTGCGACAGATGCACAGCCACAACGCTCGGGCTCATTCGCACGCCGATCCGCACCGCAGCGCATCCTGATCCGGCCCGGCTCCAACGGCTCCATTGTTTTCATCCACTCCCGGCAAACCAGTATAACGATCACCCCGACATTTTATATCCACCTGACTTCCGGAGGTTCTTCTTCATGGGAATTACTGCCAACAGCGTCAATCTTGTGCAATACCAGGTACTTGAAATGCCAGAAACAGAAAACCCCGCCGAGTGGGCGCGCCCGTTGCTTGAGTCAAATGCCTTTGTCTCGATCGACAATTCCACAGAAGAATCCGCCATCGGCTGGGCCACGATTGACGACCCGATGAATGCGGACTTCATCGATCCGCGCGATTTTTTCCGCTCGCCCTATCTGTGCTTCACCCTGCGCCAGGATCGGCGCCGCGTGCCGGCTGCGCTTTTGAAGCGCCGCCTGCAGCAGGCTGAGGCGGAGTTTCTCTCCGCGCACCCGGCATTGCAGCGGGTCCCCAAGCAAAAGCGTGAGGAACTGCGCGAGAGTGCACACAACTCCCTGCTGGCCAGAACCCTGCCGACACCTTCCACCTTCGATATCGCCTGGAACGTGGAGCGGGGACTGCTGCTCTTCACCGGTACGTCCAGCCGTGCCATCGAAGCATTTGAAGGGCTTTTCCGCCAGACTTTTCCCGACTTGCGCCTTGTGGCCCGACACCCGTTTGCCCACGCCCGAACGGTGATTCCCACTGAACTGCAGGAAAACCTCGAAGACCTTAATCAGGCCGTTACCGACTCAGTGATCGAGATGACAGAGGCCAATGCCTGGCTGGGTCAGGATTTTCTGTGCTGGCTGCTGCACGCCACCGTTGAAGGCCGTGACCGGTTCAAGGTTGATCAGGACGGTCCCGCAGTACGCGACGAGCTTTTTACCGCGTTTCTCGACAACCGCCTGGTCCTGACAGGGCTTGGCGATCACGGCCCGCAGAAGATCACGGTTGCCGGTCCCCAGGAAAACTTTTCCGAAGTGCGGGCCGCCCTGGCCGGCGGCAAAGCCATCAGCGAAGCCACCATTCATTTCGAGAAAACTGAAAACGAATGGAAAACCAACCTGAAAAGCGAGCCGTTTTACTTCGGCTCGTTTAAAGGGCCGGCCGTGAAACTGGAAAAGGACGAAATCACTGACGAAAAAAGCGAACACGAAGCCGTTTTTCTCGAGAAGATGTATGTACTGGAAGAAGGGATGCAGCTCTTCGACAGTCTGCTGTCCGCGTTTCTACGGGAACGCCTGGCGGCGGACTGGCCCGCGCGTTCAGAGGCAATGAAAGCGCAGCTGGTCTCGGAGACGTCGGCTTAACCCAACGCTATTCGGGCCGGAAAGGGCCGGGGTCGGGGTGGGTGGACGGCATGACCCCGCCGCGCCGCAGACGCTGCAGAAACGCGTCCCGTGCAATCCCCTGCGCCCCCAGGGAACGCAGATGATCGTTGGGCATCTGGCAGTCCAGCAACTCGAATTCAAGTTGCCGCAGCCGGTCCACCAATCTCGTTAGCCCCACCTTGGAGGCGTTGGCTTCGCGGTGGAACATGGATTCGCCGAAAAAGCAGCGTCCGAGAGAAACGCCGTAAAGGCCGCCCACCAGCTCATCCGCCCGCCAGACCTCTACCGAGTGGGCAAACCCCATGTCATGCAGGCGCACATAACTGTCGCGCAGTTGGGGCGTAATCCATGTGCCCTCCCCGCTCTGCCGGCGCAGTTCCGCGCAGGCGTCGATCACCCCGGCAAAATCCCGATCGAAGGTCACGTTAAAGAGACCACGACGCAACACTTTTGCGAGGCTGCGGGAGATGTGAAGGCGGTCGAGTTCGAGAATAAAGCGTGGATCGGGAGACCACCACAGCAGCGGGTCCCCCTCATTGAACCAGGGGAAAACACCCATTGAGTAGGCCAGCAGAAGCCGCTGCGGCGAGAGGTCGCCGCCTACGGCGAGCAGGCCGTTGTCATCGGCCATCTGCGGCGGCGGAAAAACCGGTTCGGAAATCAACTGATAGATCGGCACGGAGAAACCGGGAAAAGAGGTCAAGCAGACCCGGAAGTGTTTCGCCACGATCGCAAGACACTTCCGGGCACGAATCAGGAACGATAACTGAAGGTCAGGCGCCCCGCCTTGAAACCGATGGAGACCCGCCCCCCTTTGCTGAGGCGTCCGAAAAGAATCTCGTCGGCGATCACATCACTGATTTCCGCCTGGATCAGCCGCCCGAGCGGCCGCGCCCCGAAAATGGGATCATACCCCTTTTCAGCCAGATGGGCACGCGCCTTGGCGGAGATCGTCAGCTTGACATTGCGGTCGGCAATGCGCGCCCGCAACTCGCCGATGAACTTGTCCACCACTTTTTCGATAACGGGTAGATCAAGGCCGGAAAAGGAGATAATGTTGTCGAGGCGGTTACGGAATTCAGGGGAAAACTGCTTTTCAACCTCCTGACGGGGGGCGCCCGCGGCCCGTTCACCAAAGCCGATCGGGGTCGCGCTCATCTCCCTTGCACCGACGTTGCTGGTCATCACCAGGATGACATTGCGAAAATCGGCCTTCTTGCCGTTGTTGTCAGTCAGAGAACCATGATCCATGACCTGCAGCAGGATATTAAACAGATCGGGATGTGCTTTTTCGATTTCATCAAGCAGCAGCACCGCATATGGATTTTTCACCACCGCGTCGGTCAGCAGCCCCCCCTGATCGAAACCGACATAGCCCGGTGGCGCACCGATGAGGCGTGAAACCGAGTGCTTCTCCATATACTCGCTCATGTCAAAGCGCAGAAACTCGACGCCAAGCTGTTCGGCGAGCTGTTTAGCCACCTCGGTCTTGCCGACCCCGGTCGGACCGGTAAACAGGAAAGAACCCACCGGCTTGTCCGGATGTCCGAGCCCGGCTCGGGCGCGGCGAATAGCGCGACACAGGTTTTCGATGGCGGGATCCTGACCAAACACCACCCGCTTCAGGTCGCGCTCCAGCGTCTTGAGACGACGCCGGTCGGAGGCGGAAACATTGCGCTGCGGAATACGGGCGATTTTTGCCACTACGGCTTCCACGTCAGAGACCGTCACAGACTGCTTGAGCTGCGGCTGAAGCTTAAGGGAGGCTCCCACTTCATCGATGACATCGATCGCCTTATCGGGCAGGTGACGGTAATTGATGTATTTGGCCGACAGGCGGGCGGCGGCTTCCAGGGCTTCGTCGGTATAGGCCACGCCGTGGAAGTCTTCATAATAGCACTTGAGCCCTGCCAGAATCTCGATGGTTTCCTCCACCGTCGGCTCCAGAATGTCGATCTTCTGGAAGCGGCGCGACAGGGCACGATCCTTGTCGAAAAGATTTTTGTACTCTTCGAAGGTGGTGGAGCCGATGCAGCGCAGATCACCCGACGCCAGCGCCGGCTTGAGGATGTTGGAGGCATCCATGGAACTGCCGCTGGTCGCGCCGGCGCCGACGATGGTGTGAATCTCGTCGATAAACAGGGCCGCCTTGTCCAACTTGGTGACAGCGTTGATCACGGCCTTGAGCCGTTCCTCGAAATCGCCGCGGAACTTGGTGCCCGCCAGCAGCGCGCCCATATCCAGCGCATAAACTTTGAACCCCTTGAGAGCCTCAGGCACCTGCTCTTCGTAAATACGACGCGCCAGGCCCTCGGCGATGGCGGTCTTGCCCACGCCGGAATCGCCCACATAGATGGGATTGTTTTTACGGCGCCGGCACAGCACCTGTATGGTGCGTTCAAGCTCGTTGGCCCGTCCCACCAGGGGATCGATTTTGCCCGCTTTGGCACGGGCCACCAGATCGACGGTGAAAGCCGTCAGCGGATCGCGCGCCGGACTGGCGCGGCCCGGCGCCTCTTCCTTCTGCTCTGGCGCAGGCCGCTCCTTTTCCTGCTGGGCGTCCGGAAAACGGGACACTCCATGAGAGACGTAGTTGAGCAGATCGAGGCGACTGATCCCCTGGGCTTCGAGATAGGCCGAGGCATGGGAATTCTGTTCTTCGAGAATGGCGGCGAGAATATCGCCGAGGCCGATCTCCTTCTTGCCGGCTGAGTGCATATGCACCACGGTGCGCTGCAGCAGTCGCTGCAAACCGACGGTCTGTTCCGGAATGAACTCGTCCTCCCCGGGCAGGGTTTCGAGTTGGTGAGTGAAGAAATCCTCCAGCATCGCTTTGAGTTCGTCTACATCACCGCCGCAGCCGCGCACAATCTTCTGCCCTTCCTCCTCGAAAAGGATGGCGAAGAGAATATGCTCCGTGGTCAGGTATTCGTGATGGCGGCGCTGCGCTTCGCGCACGGCCAGACTGAAGGCGATCTGTACGTCCTGATTAAACATGGCTCCACCCATAGATTAGCGAGGCTCAGGCCTCCTCCATGCTGCATTTGAGGGGGTGCCCCTCTTCCTTGGCCAACGCATGAACCTTCATGACCTTGGTCTCGGCGATCTCGTGCGGGAACACGCCGCAGACCCCTGCCCCCTTGTAATGAATATTGAGCATGATGCGATGGGCTTCCGCGGGGCTCTTGCGAAAAACCGTCTCCAGTGTGCGCACCACGAACTCCATGGTCGTATAGTCATCGTTGTGCATAATCACCTTGTACAACGATGGATGTTTGACCCTGCTGCGGCTTTCGGATGCTACCCCCGCCTGATCTCCAGGAGACTTTCTTGGCACGACGCGACCGACCTCCATCCTTCATGATTCAACTGCACTCAATACATATAATTTAGCATAGGTGCGAACAATTATCCAAGGGTGTTGACAACGGGAAAACGCCAGGCCAAACCACAACCAAATCGTACCGGAAAAGTTCGCAATCGGCGCCGATCCTGCTATGATGATATTGGCAGCCGCCAATCACCATCAAAAAATCGAACAATATCTTATAGTCACCATTCCAACACCTGAAGGAACGCTCTGTGCCCAATCCGGTCCGCACCGTCATCTCCTACCAACTGGCATTCTGCGGAATGGGCCTGCTGCTCTGCCTGTTCTCGCTGCTGCAGAAGCTGGTCATCGGCGTACCTGTGGGAAAACTCCAGGGCTATCTCATCCCCACTATCTTCGGCGGCTTGACCGGCATGGTGCTTAATTTCTGGTATCGAAGGCAGAAAAACGCCGTCCGGAAACTGCAGGTGAGCGAGCAGCGCTTTCGAGATCTCTACATCAATACGCCCGGCATGCTGCACAGCATCGACAAGAATCTGCGTCTGGTCGAGGTCAGCAACCATTGGCTTGAAAAGATGGGCTACAAACGCAAGGATGTCCTTGGCCGCCCTTTCCCTGACTTCATGACGCCCAATTCACGCCGCACGGCACTTGAAGAAGTTATCCCCCGATTTCTGGCCACCGGCTCCGTGCATAATGTTCCCTATCAACTTGTCACCAGGGACGGCGACATCCTCGATGTCCTGCTTTCAGCGATTTCACAGAAAGATGAGCGAGGGGACTTTGCCCATTCTCTCGCGGTGATCACCGACATTACCGCGCGCAAGCTAGCGGAATCAAAGATCGAGAAACTGGCCTATTTCGACACACTGACCGGTCTGCCCAACCGCAAACTGTTTCTCGACCGCCTGCAGCAGTCGCTGGCTGCGGCACGCAGGCACCGACACCAGATTGCGGTGCTGTTTATCGACCTCGATCATTTCAAAGGGATCAACGACACCCTGGGGCATGCACAGGGAGATCTGATGCTGCGTGCTATTGCCGAGCGGCTGCAGCAGTGCGTGCGCGAGGAGGATACGGTGGCGCGCCTGGGAGGAGATGAATTCGTTATTATTCTCGGCGGCAGCACAGAGTCGCGGCACGCCGCGGATTTCGCCCAACGGACGCTGGGCGCACTATCACAACCCGTGGAAATCGAAGAACGCGCCCTGCGCACCACGGCCAGCATCGGCATTGCCCTTTATCCCGACCACGGCGGCGACGCGTCCGCCCTGCTGCGCGCCGCTGATATCGCCATGTATGGAGCCAAAGATCAGGGGCGCAATACTTTCCAGATCTACTCCAATGACATGCGGGCCCGCACCCTTGCTCGGGTTGACCTGGAAAACCGCTTGCATCTGGCCCTGGAACGGGAGGAGCTCTTTTTGCGCTTCCAGCCGCAGGTGCACCTCGGTGAGGGGCGCATTATCGGCGTCGAAGCACTGCTGCGCTGGCAACACCCGGAAAAAGGGGAACTGACTCCGGGCCACTTTATCGACACTGCGGAGGAGAGCGGTTTGGTGATCCCTATCGGCGACTGGGTTCTACGTCAGGCGTGCCGTCAGGCGTATCTCTGGCAGCAGCAGGGCCTGCCACAAATGCGTGTCGCCGTCAATCTGTCTGCACGTCAGTTCAATCAACCGCACTTTATCGACACTATCGACCGCATCCTGAAAGAGACCGGCCTTCCGCCCCAGTGGCTCGAATTTGAGATCACCGAGAGTGCCCTGATGGAAAACGTACTGCAGACCGTTATGCTGCTCACCGATCTCAAAGTTCGTGATATCCGCATCTCCATTGATGATTTCGGCACCGGATATTCCTCGTTGAGCTATTTGAAAAACTTTCCCATTCACCGCATCAAGATCGCCCAGGAATTTGTCCGCGACATCCCGGCAAACACCGACGATGCTGCGATTGTGGAAACCGTCATTACCATGGCGCGCCATCTGGGTCTGGGTGTCATCGCCGAGGGGGTCGAAAAGCCTGCACAGGTCGAATTTCTCAGGCAACGCGGCTGCCTGGAAATGCAGGGTTTTCACTTTGCCCGCCCCCTTCTGCCGGATGAGATCAGCGCGCGAGTCGGCGAGAAGGGAAGCAGAGGAGCTTTCTGCCTGTATGAACCTTGACGGTTTCGGCGGCATATCCGCTCCCCGTTCCTCCTGTTGACAGCGTGGCGCACCTGACATATACCTGAATCGGCAACAGATTTTCTGCCGCCCATCGGCCACACCTATCCGGCGGCCAGTTATCCTCAGCAGTTTTCAACCTTGGGAGAGTCAGCATGTCCATAAATGCCCGTCTATCATATCTTGTCGGCTTCATCCTGCTGTCCATTCTCCTGAATGGCTGCAGCCCCCCCAGCCTTCAGATTGAACCCATCGCCCTGAGCGAGAATCCCAGCGAGCAGATTGAAAGCCTTGAGACAGAATTGACCACCGCCCGCGTCAACGAGCTCCATATCCTGGCTCCCGATTCAACATCGGCCGCCAGGGAGGCTCTTGGCGCTGCACAGCAAGGGCTTCGCGAGGATAAGGGCGTTGAGACGATCCTGCAGAAAGTTGCACTGGGTCGCGCTCATCTTGAGAAAGCCCGCGAGCAGGCAGTGCTGGCGCAGACAGTTCTGGCGAAGCCTCTCGAAGCTCGCCGGAAAGCGCTGGAAGCGGGTGCAGTGCAGATCGGCAGTGATTACCTCGCCGCCGAAAACCGTCTTATCGAATTGACTCGTGCACTGGAAAAGGAACGACTGGACTGGGCCGCCAAACATGCACCCGAGGTCGCCCGGCAATTCAACGACCTGGAACTGCGCGCCATCAAAAACACAGCGCTGGGCGAAGCCCGGCGCATCCTGGCCCAGGCAGAGAAAAAAGGAGCCCAGAATCTGATCCCGGCAAGCTTCGCAACGGCTCGCGAGATCCTGCAGGAAACCGATGACTATATCAGCGACAATCGGTATCAAAGCGACATCATTGAGGACAAAGCCCGGAATGCCCTGTTTGAAGCTCAGCGTGCAGCCATTCTTTTGGAGTACAGCCTCCGTTTCGAGGATATGGCGCCCGAGGAGATCGCTCTCTTTGTCGAGGACCTGCTGCGAACCCCTGCCCTTCGCCTGGCCGGTGAACCTGAACTGCGCGATCGCCCCTTTGAAGCACAAGCCGAAACTCTTGCCCGGGCCATCACTGAGCTGCAGGCGGGACAACAGGCGCAGAAAAGCCAGATCGAAGCCGCCAGGCAGCAGATTGCCTCTCTGGAAGGGATCACCGAGCAGGAAAAAGCTGCCAAAGAACTCTATATCTGGGAACAGAAAGCAACCAAGGAAAAACTGGAACGCGAGCGGAGGTTTCAGCAGATTTTCGATGAAATCCAGGAAATGTTCGCGCCGGAGGAGGCGGAAGTTTACAAGCAGGGCAATCACCTGGTGATTCGCCTGCGTGGAATCCGCTTCCCGGTGGGGAAAGCCGTTATCGCTCCCAACAACTACCCGCTACTGGGCAAGGTGCGCCGCGCCATCCGCACCTTCAACGAACCGGCGGTCACCATTGAAGGACATACAGACAGCACAGGAAGCGACGCGGCCAATGCCTCTTTGTCCCAGGCACGGGCAGACGCCGTCCGCCAATATTTCGTTGCGAATGAAATTCTGCCCCCCGATCGAATCATTGCAGTGGGTTACGGCTCACGGCGCCCTCTTGCCCCCAACACCACCGCTGAGGGCCGAGCCATCAACCGCCGCATCGATGTGATCATCACCCCGCAGTCGCAGAGTTCCTTATGAAAGGTCGCACAATAAGAAACGCAGCAAAAAAAATGCGCGCCGGCCAGGAGGGATATCCGACGCGCGAAAGAAACGAGAGGTGAGTAAGACGTCTCTGCCATCTCGTAGATAAATATTACCACAAGGGTTATATTTAAGCAAGCCCAGGGGAGAGATTCTCAATACCACCCGACCCGCACAACATGTCGGAGGCCGCGCATGACAGTCTGGAACTGCGCGCATCAAGTCCCAGGGCCTGCATGGCGTCAGCCAATCCCTGAAAAGCCGCCTCATAAAGCTTTCTCTGCACCAGATTCATGACGACCGGTTTTTCTTCTCCGAAAACGGGGGCAGCCAGGGCCTCGCGGCAGGCATGCGCATCGGTCGAAGTAATCGCCCGACACATCAAAGGGCGCTGCGGCCAGATGGAGCAGTTTTCCCGGTCATCGAGAAAAGCGCATGAGCGGCGCACGAAAAGCCGCTCCTCTTCATCGAGCCCGCGCACTTCGCGGGCCAGCTGCCGCAATCTCCCTTCGAGCTCGCGGCGCGCCTGCCTCGAGAAATTCTGCCGGACAAAGTGGGCAATACCGATGACCTCGGGTTCAAGCACTGCCACATTGACCATGCAGCAGGTGCCGCACCCCGGCCCGCATGCCATCGGCAGGCACTCTTTTCCCTCCTGCCACTGCCGCAGAGTTTGCTCGCAATGTTCATAAATGGCACTGAGCAGAGAAACCACCGCGGTACTCTCATCGACACCGGCCCCTGTCATTCCGGCATGGGCCAGGTCACGGCATTGCTGGCGAAAAGTGTCAAAATCAAACATTGCTCCTCCTCTCTCCGATTCACCCGCCTTCCAGTGCAAAAAAAAAGATGCATTTGCAAAAACTCAGAGGATGGCCAAGCAGAAATTTCGTCCTACAAGGCCTGGTGGATTTTCAGGGCCGAAGGCATACAACAGGTATGTCGGGGTCCTGAAAAAACGCAGTAACGCCGCAGGATAGAGTTTTTGCGACGCCATTAAAACAATGTTTACTTGAAAACGCGAGAAGTGCAACAGAAGAGGCTAAGGTCGTCAGGGGAGCATACAGGGAGGCTGAAAATAGTCGCGGCCGCGCGGGCCGCCGGACCATTTTTCCTGCAGAAGTGCATAATAGCGGGTGACTCGCAACTGCAGATCGAGCTGCTGCAAGGCGGCTCCGGACAGGAAAGTCTCCCGGCCGTAGCGCCGTTTGAGCTGGGCATGCACGCGGGAGAAATTCTGAATCAAGGGCAGCTGCAGGTCTTTGCGGCAGTGGGCGAGATAGTGCCTGCCGTGTGCGCTCGCCCCGAGCAGTGTGAGGAAAAGAGGGCCTGTTGCCAGACACTCCTTCATCCACTGGCGCTCAATCCCGAGAAGGACGTGGCTGAGCATCCGTGTAACGCGAGTACGGGTAAAATGCCGCGACTTGACCGCTGAAACCAGCTCGTCGTAGTCGCTGCAATCCTCTGCGGCTGCGACAAGACGGTTTTCGATGCCGTCCTCGACCAGGTAAAAGGGCTTCAAGGCCTGCGCCCCCTGCAGTAGCCGACCGAGAAGCAGGGTCAGAAGTCGCCCCCGGTCGGGAGTCGCCCCCCTGGCGAGAGCCTCGAACAGGGGCGCATGGGTCGCTTGCGGAAGGAAGGTCGCGACATCCTGCCCCTGCCGCAGCCGATGGCGGATCGCCGTCGCGCTGGCGATATTGTGCGCGCCCGGTTCCAGATCATGAAACCCGCCGCCGATGCGGGGAACGGTGTAGGCCTGAGCGGTGCTGCCGGACTCCTTGAGAGCGCGCAGATATTCGATGCCGAGGATATTGTTGGGGTGCGACAGAGACTCGGCCACATCTTCCTGAAGGCCTGTCTGTTGCACCGAGGCTGCACGGGCCCGGGGGTAATTCTCCCCCTGGCCCAGGCGGCGGCGGATATCTTTTTCCAGTCCCGGCCTGTCCCGCTCCAGCGCGGCCTCGGCCTGCCGCAGAAGCCTCAGATCCCCGGCCTCGCTGCCGAAGCACACAGCCTGCATGGACGTGCCGAAGCTGTTCAGCACAGCCACCGCCCCGCGCGCGAAATGTGGCGCGCTGTTGCAGGCCCAGGGGAAAGGCAATTCCACCACCAGATCGACTCCGGCGCGCAATGCCGTCTCGGCCCGCACCCATTTATCTACCAGCGCCGGTTCGCCGCGCTGCAGGAAATGACCGCTCATCACCGCCACCGAAACCTGGGCGCCGGTCACGCGCAGGCTCTCGCGCAGGTGATACTCATGCCCCCGGTGAAAGGGGTTGTATTCGGTGATCAGACCGACGGCACGCATAAAAAGGTCAGGCGCTCCTTCTGACGTTACATCAGAATAGGCAGATTACAGTAGAACAGGCAGAGGATAATCGACACAAACTTCTTCGGGGGTGATCCGGGTCCGCCATGCCATGATTTCAACCCCGGCGTCCGCAGCCTCGCGCAGCAGGCGTCCGTATTCGGGGTCGATATCGTCGGCGGGGCTAAAGGCTTGGGCCGCGGCACGCTGTACGACGAAAAAGATGATCCCCCGCAATCCTTCAGAAACCGCAGACATCAGCTCGCGCAGGTGTTTCTGGCCGCGCACCGTGACCGCATCGGGGAAGCAGGCGGTGCGCTGGTCATGCATCAGGGTGACGTTTTTGACTTCAAGCAGAATCCGCGCGTCGTCCCGCTTCAGGAAAAAATCGATGCGGCTATCGCCGTAGCGGTACTCCGGGCGAATCCGGCAGCCCTTAAGCCCGGGAATGAGGCCGGCATGCAGCGCCTCCCCCACCAGCTGGTTGGCGCGGTGTGTATGAGTATCGACCCAGGAGCCATCCACCTCGATCAACTCCAGCGTATAACGCAGCTTGCGGCGCGGATTCTCGTTGCGGGAGAGCAGGACGCGGTGTCCCGGCACAGCGCATTGCCGCATGCTGCCCGTGTTGGGGGTATGTGCCGTGACCAGGGATCCGTCTTCAAGTTCGACCTCGGCGAGAAAACGCTGATAGCGGCGCTTGAGGATGCCTTCCACCAGGGGCTGCGGCAGATTCACTGGTCAAGCTCCGCCATCTCCCACTCGGAGAGCCCCAGCAGATAGAGAATTGAATCGAGGCTCTGCTGATTGATATGGGTATCGGCCTGCTCGCGCACCCGGGCCTTGGCGTTGAAAGCGATACCCAGGCCGGCCCGCCCCAGCATGGGCAGGTCATTGGCGCCGTCGCCGATGGCGATCACCTGGTCGAGGGCGATCCCTTCGTGGCGGGCAATTTCCTCCAGTAGCTCGGCCTTACGCGCGCCGTCGACCACTGGACCATCAAGGCGACCGGTCACCTGGCCGTCGGCGATCTGCAGGCCGTTGGCAAAGGCATAATCGAGCCCGAGGTCTTCCTTGAGGCGATTGGTGAAAAAATTGAATCCGCCGGAGATGACGGCGGTTTTGTAGCCGAGACGCTTGAGAATGCGCACCAGCGTTCTGGCCCCGGGGGTAAAGGGGATATTCTGGTAGACCTGCTCAAGCGCTTCGGCGGAAAGCCCATTCAGCAGCGCAACCCTCTGGCGAAGCGCTTCGTTGAAATCGATTTCTCCGTTCATGGCCTGTTCGGTAATGCGGGCGACCTGATCGCCGACCCCGGCAAGGCGGGCCAACTCGTCGATCACTTCGATCTGGATCAGGGTCGAATCCATATCCATCACCACCAGCCGCTTGGCACGCCGGTGCAGGCTCTCCTTCTGCACCGCCACATCAACCCCCAGGGTCGCCCCGGCGTGCAGGAGCTGGCGATTGATCGCCTTGACGTCGAAGGCCTCGGGGACGGTCACCAGAAATTCCACACAGCGCAGCTGCCCCTGGGTGAGCTTGGAGATGCGCTCGATGTTGACCTGGTGCTCCGCCAGGATGGCGGACACCCGGGCCAGGGCTGCGGCATTGACCTCGCCCCCCATGATGGTGAGCACATAAGCGTTGCGATTGCTGCGGCGGCGGTAATCCTGTTCATCAATGACCTGAAAGTCCAGATCGAGCCCCCACTCCTTGGCCAGAAACAGAAGATCCTTGATGAGAGGCTTCTGGTCGCTGTCGCCAGCGGTGAAGTCGATGATGACGGACAGCGACAGCAGGGTATGGGTGACGGTCTGCTCGATGTCGCGAATTCGCGCACCGGCGGCGGCAATATGGCCGGTCATGGCGGCAATGATGCCCGGCCGGTCGGGGCCGGTCATGGTGACAAGAATCATCGGTTGGTTGCTCATTTTGATCCATCCTTGACTGAATTGCGGCGATTCTACCCTCACCGGGTCCTCGTGACAAGCATCCAGGTCGAATTATCAGCGGCTGCGCCTCGGACTTGACCTGAGGAGCAAGCTGCAATAATCTGGCACCTTCGCCCGCCGTGGCGCCCAATTATCCAGAATTCGAGGCCCTTATTCCTTGTCGTCGTCCGATCTGCTGCAATTTCTGTTTGCCGGCATCACCAGCGGCACCATCTACGCGCTGGTGGCGCTGGGTTTCTGCGTGGTGCACAACACCATGGGGATCGTCAATTTCGTGCAGGTCGATTTCGTCTCGCTGGGCGGGCTGCTCATGTTCAGCGCCCTGTTCACCTTCAACCTGCCCATGGGCGCAGCGCTGGTGGCAGCGGTGGCGGCAACGGCGCTGGTGGCGGTTATCGTGGAGCGCGTCGGGCTGCGCCCGGCCCGGTCGAACGACCCCCTGATCCTGATTTTCCTGACCATCGGACTCTCTATCATCCTGCGCGGCATCATGGCGCTGATCTGGGGCAAAAACCGTATGGCTCTGCCGGGACTGGGCGCCGATGAGCCGCTGCAGATCGGGGGCGCGGCGCTCATGCCGCAGACGCTGTGGATTCTGGGGCTGACGCTGGTGGCCATCCTCATCCTGGCCTGGTTTTTCCGCTGCACCGGCTTGGGGCTGGCCATGCGGGCCGTCTCGTCCAACCCCACCGCCGCCGCAGTCGTCGGGCTGCATATCGGGCGGGTGCGGGCGGCCAGTTTCGCCCTCGCCGGGGCACTCGGAGGGCTGGCAGGGATCCTGGTCACACCCATCACCACCCTGAGCTATGACGTAGGCATCCTGCTGGGGCTCAAAGGATTTGCCGCGGCCATCCTGGGCGGCTTCGGCTCGTTCCCCGGGGCCATCATCGGCGGCCTGCTGCTCGGACTGCTGGAATCTCTCACTGCCGGCTACTTCTCCAGCGCCTACAAGGACGTTGTCGCATTCGTCGTCCTGCTGCTGGTACTGTTCGTGCGACCGCAGGGGTTGCTGGCGAAGTGAGTTTTTTTATTGCCACTAAGGCGCTAAGACTCTAAGAAAATCTTTTTAACGCAAAGGCGCAGAGACAAAGAGTCCGCAGAGAAAACCAAAAAAATCCTGGTCTTTTGATTTGACATAAAAACAAGGATTTTTGAATTTAAGCACTTTGCCTTCTCTCCCCCCTCAGCGTCTCTGCGTTAAAGCCTTTGACTTTCTTGGTGTCTTCGAGTCTTGGTGGCTTACTCCCTCACATATCAGAGGTCTGAATGAAAGATAACCCTGAAATCGAGCTTCTTATGGGTAACGAGGCGATCGGCCGTGCCCTGATCGAGGCCGGCTGCCAGGTGGCGGCGGCCTACCCCGGCACCCCTTCCACCGAAATCCTGCAGGCGGTAGCCGACCGGCGGCAGGAGGCGCTTGAGCCCCTGCATATCGAATGGTCGGTCAACGAGAAGATCGCCTTCGAAGTGGCGCTTGCCGCCGCCTATACCGGCAAGAGATCCGCCGTGGTCATGAAGCAGGTGGGGCTCAACGTAGCCGCCGACCCGTTCATGCGCACAGCCTATCTCGGCGTCAAGGGAGGGATGGTCACCATTGTCGCCGACGACCCTGGCCCTCACAGCTCGCAGAACGAGCAGGACACCCGGCTGTTCTGCCTGCAGGGACGGGTGCCGGTACTCGATCCGGCCTCTCCCGCAGAGGCCGCGCAGATGGTGGAGACCGCCTACGCGCTGTCGGAGAAGTTCGAGATCAACGTGGTGCTGCGCCCCACCACCCGCATCTGCCATTCCCGCCAGAATGTCGCGCTCCATCCGCCAAAACGACTGGAGCGGCAGGCCCATTTTGAAAAAGATCCGAGCCGCTGGGCGGCCACACCCGCCTTTCTGCCGGCTCTGCACCGCAAGTTGAACCACACCCTTGAACAGGTCGCCGCAGAACCCGATCTGCAACCGCAATTCACCCCTGGCGACGGCAGCCATCCCCGCACCGCGCTGGTAGCATCCGGGATTGTCTACGGGCACCTGGTCGACCTGTTGGCTGACCTGGGACTCGGGGGGAGCATCGATCTTTACCAGGTGCTGATGCCCTATCCCCTTTCCCCCCAGTTCCGCGAGCAGCTGCACCGTGATTACGACCGTATCCTGGTGCTGGAAGAGACCTATCCCGTCATTGAATTACAGCTCGCCCACCCCGGAGCGCGGGGCAAGCAGGACGGCACCCTGCCCCGCGAAGGGGAACTGACGCCGGATGTTGTCGAGAAGGCGCTGTGCGCGTTTCTCGATCGGCCCTTTTCACCGGAAGCACCGCCCGAGCGACGCGGCCAGCGCCCTTCGCTCTGCCCGGGCTGCCCGCACCGCGCCTCCTTCGCCACGATCAAGCGTGCCTTCCCGCGCGGCCTGTTTCCGTCGGACATCGGCTGCTACACCCTGGGGATGAATCTCGGTGCGGTGGACACGGTGCACTGCATGGGGGCCTGCATCAGCCAGGGAGCCGGCTTCTACCAATCCTATGCCCAGGACGGCGACTTTCCAACGGTAGTGGTCACCATCGGCGATTCAACCTTCTTCCATTCGGGAATCCCTGCGCTGATCAACGCCGTTATCCAGAAAGCGCGCATCATCGTGATGATCCTCGACAACGCCACCACCGCCATGACCGGCGGCCAGCCAGTGCCGCACCTGGGCGTCACCGCCGAAGGCGAGGCGACGCGGGCCATCGGAATCGAGCCGCTGGTGCACGCCGCCGGAGTTGATTTTCTGGAAGTCTGCGACCCCTACGACCAGCAGCGTCTGGAGAAGCTGCTTAAGGATGCCGATCGTCACATTCGTGGTTCTGAACCGGGGGTGGCGGTGATCATTTCCCGCCACGGCTGCATGATGGATTCAGTGGTACGCTCGGGACAGGAGAAGTATCAGGTCACCGTCACTGAAGCCTGTACCGGCTGTAAGCGCTGCATCCAGGCGTTTGAATGTCCGGCCATAGAAATGGATGAAAGCGGCGCGCGGGCACGGATCAACGTCGATCGCTGCGTCGGCTGCGGCACCTGCATCCCGTCCTGCCCCTTCCATGCCATTGTCAAGGAGAAGCGCTCATGAAACAGCAGATCATCGTCAGCGGCATCGGCGGACAGGGGGTGCTGTTTCTCACCCGGGTCATTGCCCAGGCGGCGGTGGACCAGGGTCTGCCCGTGCTCACAGCCGAAACCCACGGCATGGCCCAGCGCGGCGGCACCGTGCTGTCCACCATCAAGGTCGGCGCCTACCACAGTCCGCTGATCCGTACCGGCCAGGCTGATGTGGGGCTGCTGCTGTGGGAGGATAACCTGGCGGTGCACCGCTCGCTGCTCAAGCCCGACGGACACCTGCTGATCAATGCAGACGGAGAAGGAGAAGGAACACGCATCGATGCCAGCAGGCTGGCTCGCGAAATGGGCAACCCCGTGCTGTCGAATCTGATCCTGCTGGGGCTTGCAGTTCGCGGACAGACTCTTTTCTGCAATGCCGCCCAGTGCGAGCAGGCGATTCGCGCCCTGGCTCCCGAGCGTTTCCTCGACCAGAACCTCGCGGCTTTCCGGCGCGGGCTCGAAGGCTGATCCTGAGGCACGATGAGCACGAAGGATAAAATTCTCTATTTTCTGATTCTGCACCGGACCGGCCTGGCGGTCAGCGCCTTTGCCGCCTTCGTGCTGCTGTTTCCGCTGTACCAGGACAACCCCTATACCTTGGGGCTGACCAACCTGATCGCGCTCAACACCATTGTCGTGCTTGGCCTCAACCTGTTTATCGGCTATGCCGGCCAGATTTCGCTGGGACATGCCGCCTTTTTCGGCCTGGGCGCCTACGGTTCAGCCCTGCTGACGGTGGAGGGAGGAATCCCCCCCTGGGGCGCCCTGCTGTTGACGGCCCTGGCGGTGGCCGCCATCGCATGGCTGGTCGGCCGCCCCATCCTGCGCCTGCATGGCCACTATCTGGCCATGGCCACCCTGGGCCTGAACCTGGTGGTTTATACGATTCTGGTGCAGGCCGACAAGGTGACCGGCGGTCCGAGCGGCTTTGCCGGCATTCCTCCGCTGGCGCTGGGCGACTGGGCCATTGACGACGAGATCCGCTTTCACTACCTGGCGTGGGGAACGGCCCTGGTGTGCCTTCTGATCAGCCTGAACCTGGTGCGCAGCGGCGTCGGCCGCGGGCTGGCGGCGCTGGCGGCGGACGAGCAGGCTGCCCAGTCTCTAGGGATCGACACTGCCCGCGCCAAGGTCAGGATCTTTGTGCTGTCGGCGGTGCTCGCCTCGCTGGGGGGCAGTCTTTTCGCCCACTGCTACCGCTTCGTCAGCCCTGACTCCTTCGGCATTTTCGTCTCGGTCGACTTCGTCATCATGGTGGTGATCGGCGGCCTGGGCTCTGTCTGGGGAACGCTGCTGGGCACGTCCGTGGTCACCATGCTGCCGGAATGGATCGAGGTCTTCGACACCTATAAGGACATCATCTACGGCCTGATCCTGGTAGTGATTCTCATGTTTCTACCACGAGGGCTGGTCAGCGGCCTGATCGATCTGGCCCGCAACCGCTTTGTACTCTGGATTCGGAAAAATGCTGCGTCTCGAACGGATCAGTAAGAATTTCGGCGGGCTGCCCGCCCTGCAGGAGGTCAGCTGCGAGATCGCCGGCGGCAGCGTCACGGCGCTGATCGGCCCCAACGGCGCCGGCAAAAGCACCCTGATCAACTGCATCAGCGGCATCCTGGCTCCGGACAGGGGGAAGATCCGTTTTTCCGGCCAGGATCTCGCCGGCCGCCCGGCCCACGAGATCGCCCGCCTCGGCATCGGGCGCACTTTTCAGAACCTGAAGGTCTTTCCGCGCATGACGGTCCTGGAGAACGTCCTGTGCGGACTGACGCTGGATGCAGGGAAGTCCTGGATCAGCGCCATGCTGCGCCTGCCGAGTCTGCGCCATCGCGAAAGGCATCTGCGCCTGCGCGCTCTGGAGGCCCTGGACCGCTTCGGTCTGGCGGACAAGGCGGGCTGGCCCGCCCAGGCTCTGGCCTACGGCGACCGCAAACGGCTGGAACTGGCCCGCGCTTTCGTGGGCGATCCCCTGATGGTCCTGCTCGACGAGCCGGTGGCTGGACTCAACGCCGAGGAGACCGCACAGATCGGGACCGAGATTCAGAAACTGCGCAGCGAGGGGCAGACCCTGCTGCTGGTCGAACACGACATGGACCTGGTGATGAGCGTTGCGGATCGCGTGGTGGTGCTCGACGGCGGGCGCTGCATCGCGCAGGGAACCCCGCAGGAAGTGCAGCGCAACCCCCTGGTGCTTGAGGCCTACCTCGGCAGCATGGAGCCGACCGCCTGATGGAGTCCGCCGGCGTGGAAATGAGAAATACAACGAGGATGATCCCATGCTGACCATTGAAAACCTCAGCGCCCACTACGGAACCGCCCAGGCGCTGTTCGACCTGTCTCTGACCGTGGAGCAGGGATCGACCGCCGCGCTGGTGGGCGCCAACGGAGCGGGCAAGAGCACGCTCCTGAAATGCGTGATGGGGCTGCTTAAACCCAGCGCCGGGCGCATCCTTCTCGACGGCCGGGATATCACCGGGCTTTCCCCTGCACAGCGGGTCCGGCAGGGGCTGGTGCTGTCGCCGGAAGGGCGTGAAGTGTTCCCGCATCTGCCGGTGCAGGAGAATCTGACTCTCGGCGCCATGCCTCTGAAACTGTCGAAAAAAGAGGCCGCTACGCGCATGCAGGAGGTTTTTGCCCGCTTTCCCCGCCTGGAGCAGCGCCGGGAGCAGGCGGCGGGCACCCTCTCCGGCGGCGAACAGCAGATGCTGGCCATGGGACGCGCCCTGATGGCAGGACCGCGCCTGCTGCTGCTCGACGAACCGAGCCTGGGGCTTGCGCCGCGCATCAGCGATGAAATTTTCGCTATCATCCACCAGCTGGCGCGCGCCGGCACCACCATTCTGCTGGTGGAACAGAACGCCGCGCGGGCGCTCTCCGCTTCCGATTCGGCCTACCTGCTCGCCAATGGCCGCATAGTAGAACGGGGGGAGAGCCGCCGCCTGCTCAACGATCCGAAACTGCGCACCGCATTCCTGGGGGCCGCATCCGACAACAAGCCGGGACACAGCCGTCTGGGGGCGGCCGGCCTGACCAATATCCGCCTGGAGAAACCCGACATGAGTCATCCTGATTTTATGCCTACCTTTTCCACTGTCGACGAACTTGAAGCCCATCGCCTTAAAGGCCTGCAGTGGACCCTGCGCCACGCCTATGAAGGGTCGAGCTTCTACCGCGAAAGGTTCGAGCAGGCCGGCACCACCCCCGATGAGATTAAAACTTTTACCGACCTGCCGCACCTGCCCTTCACCAGCGCCGACGACCTGCGCGACGGCTACCCCTTCCCCCTGAGGGCGGTGCCCTTCGAGCAGATCGTGCGCATCCACGCCAGCTCCGGCACCACCGGCAAACGCAAGGTACTGTGCTACACACAGAAAGACATCGATGACTGGGCCCACTTCTTCGCCCGCTGCTACCAGATGGCCGGTGTTACCCCCCTTGACCGGGTTCAGATCGCCGTTGGCTACGGCGTGTGGACCGCCGGCGTCGGGTTTCAGGCGGGCTGCGAGAAGATCGGCGCCATGGCGGTGCCGGTCGGCCCGGGCAACATCGACCTGCAGATTCAGTTCCTGCTCGATTTCCAGTCGACCGTGTTCTGCTCCACGGCATCCATGGCGCTGCTGATGGCCGAGGAGATCCACCGGCGCGGCATCGCCGACAAGATCGCCGTGCGCCGCATCATCTACGGCTCCGAGCGCTCCAGCCGCTCCATGCGCAAAAAGATCTCTGAGCTGTTCGGCGGAGCGGAGCTGTTCGACATCACCGGGCTTACCGAGCTCTACGGACCGGGAACCGGCATCGAGTGTTCCGACCACGACTGCATTCACTACTGGTCCGATTACTATCACCTCGAGATTATCGATCCGGAAACCCTGCAACCGCTGCCTGACGGCGAATGGGGCGAGATGGTGGTCACCTCCCTGTGCAAGGAAGGCGCGCCGCTGATCCGCTACCGCACCCGCGACATCACCCGCATCATCCCCGGAACCTGCACCTGCGGCTCGCCGCTGCCGCGCCACTCGCGCATCCGGGGCCGCTCCGACGACACCATCAAGTTCCGCGGGGTCAACATTTATCCCTCCAGCATCGACACCATCCTCTCGGCGGTGCCCGGGCTCGGCTCCGAGTACCAGATCCACCTGACCCGCGAACCCGATTCGGGGCGCGACCACATGCGCCTTGTCATCGAACGCGCCCAGGGTGTCAGTGCCGCGCGGGATGCGGAGCTGCTCCACGAAGTCGGCCACCAGATCAAAAAGCAGCTGCTGGTCACCGCAGAGCTGGAACTGACCGATTACGGCGCACTGCCGCGCTCGGAACGTAAGAGCCAGCGAGTCTTCGACACCCGCCTCAAAGATGAAATCGTATAGAAATCGGCTTAATACGGGCCATTGCGGGGCGGGAGAAAAGATGGACTCTTTTCCACAGATGTGATATTAATGAGGCGTTCTCTTCGGTGAGCACTATGGTTCGCCGGGAATTTTCCAGGGAGTCAAGCCGTTTCAGGCATTTTTCCGGGGGACGTTCCGCGACACAGTGGCGGGCCGTCGTGTCTTTCCGTGCCATGATGTCAAGAAGTGTTTTCATGTATTTTCGGCGGGCCCTCCATGTGCCGGCTCTTTTTATGTGCGCTCTGGTCTCGGGAGTCCTTTGCTCCCCTTTGGCCGGAGACGCATCCGCTGCCGTTCAGGCCCCCAAAACCCGCGCCGTTAAAATCATCGATCGCGACGAATCGAACCAGCCGCTTCGCTTCCCTTCCGGCCTGACCTACGACAGCGGCAGCGATGAGATCCTGATCACGAGCCCCCAGAAAAACAAACTCACCATCACTACCGGTGATTATTTTCCCTATATCGCCCTTGGTTCCGGCCGCGGATTGCGGTCTGTCGGCAAAAGCTTCACGCGCAACGGCCTGATTTATGTCTGCATCGGCCGCGGGGGGCAGGATCAGCGCGCCCACATTGCCGTATTCGACGGCGCCTTTTTGCCGGTTGACAAATTCTACTTTCCCGATTTTCCCGATTTTTCGCCTATGGATCTGGCCACCAGCGAAAACGGCCGCATGTATGTGGTTGGCGCCGGTGTTTCCGGAGTGCTGGTTCTGGATTCGAACGGTCAGTATCTGCACACCCTTTCTCCACGCGAAGAAGTCCAGGGCAAAACCGAAGAAGCCGTCATTCATGCCGTCGATATCGACAGCGACGGGCGGCTCTATTTCGTCAGCGAAGGGAAAGGGCGCGTCTATGTCTATGATTCCGCCGAAAACTTCTTGTTCAAATTCGGCGAAAAGGGGGGAGAACCGGGCAAACTATCCCGCCCCCGCGCCGTCGCTGTCGACGATGCTCATCGACGCGTCTTTCTGGTTGATTATCAGCGGCATACAGTGCCGGTTTTTTCCATCGACGGGCAGTACCTTTACGAACTGGGCGGGCTGGGGACCAGTCGCGGATGGTTCCACTACCCTATGGATGTGGAAATCGATGGTCAGGGCCGTTTGCTCGTCGCCGATGCCTTCAATCACCGGGTTCAGGTCATTGAATTTATCGACCAGCCAAGCCAGGACTCGCTAACAATCGGAACAAGGGCCGATGTGGAAGGGACGCTTGAGCAGCCCCCGGCCCCCCAAGCCCTGACCATTGACAGCATTGAAACGTCACTGCCTGAAGGTGCGGCCGGCGAGTTCCTGGTGCTGGCTCTGCTCTCGCCCGACAGGGAGACGGCCGAAGTTGTTGCAGAAGATCTGCGCAAAAAAGACTTTTCTTCCTTCGTGCGCAGCGTTGAGCGAGCACGGCGCGGCACCTGGCACCAGGTATTCGCAGGCCCCTACGAGACGCCATTGCAGGCCTACAATACAGCTGAGCAGCTCAGAACGGCGGAAGGCCTGCCGGCGATCGTCAAAACACTGGGGAAACGCACAGAATTCGTGCTCCCCTCTCAACCGGCGGCAACTTCGCCCGACGGCGCGGCGGGAACAGGCAAGCCAGGAACACCGGAGACGCAACCCCAGGAAAACATTCAACCCTGAGCTGCCGGCTGCCAAGGATAGGATTCATGCTGATTTCCATCATGACAAGACTTGGGCGGATCGCCCTTTTAACCCTCCTGCTTGCCGTTTCGCCGGGCATCCCCGTCGGTCCGGCTCAAGGCCAGGACACACCCCGGCTGCAACCGCAGGATTGCAGCAAATGCCACCGGGAACAGAGCAGCGCCATCAAAGCAGAGGGCAGACGGCATCGCAGCAGCATCTCGTGCATTGACTGTCACAAGGAACATCCTCCGGGCGGCACTGACACCATCGCCACCTGTGATCAATGTCACCCCCCTACCCGGATGAAACATTTTACCGTACCCGGCTGCCAGAAATGCCATCCTCCGCACACTCCTCAGCGGATCGACTACAGCGGGCTGACACGGGCGACTCCGGCTTGTGTCTCCTGCCATTATCAGGCCGCCGCCACCATGCGCGATTTCCCCAGCGACCATGCGGTTCTCGACTGCAAATCCTGCCATGCCCGCCATGGTGAACACTACGAATGCCTGACTTGCCACGCCCCGCACCAGGAGGGGGAGACCAACGCCTACTGCCGGCGCTGTCATGTCCCCCACAAGCCGCTGCAAATCGCATATGGTCCCGACATGCCATCAGGCACCTGCATCTCATGCCATGAGGAGCAGGGGGATCAATTGAACAACACACCGACCAAACATCAACTACTGGCCTGTACTTACTGCCATCGCAACCAGCATGGGTTTACACCACCCTGCACCTCGTGCCACGGGCAACCTCATGACGTAACCATCCATAACAAATTCGAGGACTGTAACGACTGCCACGGTGATGCGCACGACCTGCTGAAATAGCTTGGAACTCTTAAGTCTTATGTTTTTGCCGCCTGAGTTCTGTCATTAACCCTGAAGCCAAGCGGATCCGCTCCAATGAAATATCTGCTCCGGGTCACCTCCAAAAATATGCTCGCATCATCGGTTCGGGCGTTGATGGTCCTGATGCTGATCGTGCATGCAGCTCCCGTTCTGGGGGGGGACCCGCTGAGCTTCATCGGCAACTGGAATTATCGCGAAAGCGGAGGGGACACAGGCGACAGCTCCCTTTTCAATCACACATACACCCTGATCTATTCCAAGGAATTGTCCCGCGCCATGGGCTTTTCCGCTTCGATCCGCTACAATGAAAACGTCCCCTCCGGGGACCTGGAAAAAACCGACTCCATCAACCCCACCCTGTCTCTCGACACCCGCAATGAAATCTTCTCCCTCAACCTCAGCGCGTCGAGAACCGAACTGAACCGCGAAAACAACCCTTCGCGGACGGATCAATCATGGAGCGCCAATTTCCAGACTCAGGTCGAGCAATGGCCCAGCCTGAGGCTATACTACAACCAGAACAGCAGCTACGATGATGGCTCGCCCCGGCGCCAGGATGTCGAGTCAGACGTTATCGGAGCCACGATCGAACATACCATCGCCAACTTTGATCTGCTCTACGATTTTCGCCACTCCGAAAGCCAGGATCATGTCAACCGGAGCGACACGGAGACCACCGACCACACTGCCCAGGTCGGCTATTCCAATTCGTTTTTCGGCAATCGGGTCAGTGTGGCCGCATCTCAACAATATCAGAGTTTTAAAACCAGCACTGAAACCCGGGTCGGCGTAGGTGGCCGTTTTTTCGTTCCGGCTTTTCTTTTCGGTGGATTCTCCAGCGAGGACGACACCCCGGCAACGGGCACACCTGCAGGCAATCCGGCCCTGATCGACGAAGACACGGACACCTCAGCCGGCATCGACATCACCGGCACGACGATCGCTCAAAACATGGCTGTGCAGACAGATCTGCAACCGATCGACCGGGTGCGCATTTTTCTCGACCGGATCATCGACACCGCCACCCAGAATCGTCTGCAGTGGCGAATATTCCAGAGTTCGGATCTGACCAACTGGACGCAGATCACCAACGCCCTGCCCCCTTTCTATGACGAGGAGAACGGTCGTACCCTGGTGGTTCTCGATCTTGTCGATGCCGTCGCATCCCGTTACATCAAAGTCGTAAGCGAAACCACGCTGCCGTCCACGATCTCGGTTTTTGTCACCGAAATGGAAGCCGGCACGGTACGCACCGCAACGTCCGACCGCTTCAGCATCAGTCAGCGCACCATCAACCTGCAGTCCCAGTTCAGTACCACGGTACGCATAACAGACTCCTGGCAGGTGAGCTACAACCTGCGCCGCAACGAAAATCGTCCCGACAACGGCCTTGACACGGTACAGTTCAACCATACCCTGAGTACGCGCTACAACCCAAGTGAGCTTCTGACCCTGAACCTGGGGGTCTCTGAGAATATCGACTGGACGGACAGCAACGAAGACCGTCGCAGCCGCTCTTATTTCATCTCGGTCGGCTCCCAACCTCTGCCAACACTGAACTATACGCTGGGCTACACCCGCACGGAAACCCGCAGCGATGAGCATGGGGATATCGATGGCGACTCCTTCAGCGCCCTGATCAATGCCACGATTTATCCGGACCTGACCAGCAGCCTTTCGGCCAACTGGAGTCAGAGGCAGGACATTACCGACAACCGGACGAACACGGTCTATGGATTCACCCTCGACACCACGGCTCGTCTCAGTCCCCGGCTCGATCTCAATGTCGACCTGGGATACACCAAGTCGACCGCCGAAGATGAATTTATCGATGACGAAACCACGACCGGAACCCGCTACGGTTTCAACCTCGGCTACCGCCCATCGGATATTCTGCTTTTCAATGGCGGATATCATCGCCAGGTCGAGGAAAATACGTCGGTTGTCAATGCTTCGTTCACCGGTCTCTGGACACGCAAACTGCAAACCATTTTCGGCCTGACCTACTCCATGGGGGATGAGGACAGCCGGCAGTACACCGGAACAATCAGCTGGCTGGTCAGCCGCAGGATCTCGACGCAGATCAATGGAAATTACCTGGATGCGGAATCCGGCGACAGCTGGAGCGTCCTTTCCAGCTTGCATCTAACGCTTTGACAGGCGGGGCCTTTGTCCCGATAATGAGAATTCGGTATTCGGGCGGGCAGGGCTGCCCGTCCCAGATTGAAGGAAGGTGATCAACGTGCAAAGATATCTTTTCATCAGCATCCTGGCGCTGCTGGTTTTTGCCGCCGGATGTTCATCACCACGGCATTTCGCTGCGGAGAGCCTTGAACTTGACTATGTGAAGCGGATTGTGGTTCTTCCTTTTGAAAACAACACCGAAACGAAATTCGCCGGACAGCGCTTTCGCGACATCGTCACGACCGAAATTCTCAGTGCCGGTCTCTTCGAGGTGGTCGAGCGTGGCGAATCTCAACGCTTTCTGCGTGAGGAAGTTGTCAGCAAAGAGCAGGAAATGATCGATCAGGCCACCGCCTTGCGCCTCGGCCAGGAACTCAATGTGGAAGCCTACCTGGCGGGATCGGTCAACGATTTCTCAGAGCGCAAGAACGGCAGCTACAGCTATCCGGTCGTCGCTGCGACACTGCGCCTGGTCGATGTCAAGACTGGACAGATTATCTGGCAGGCCGGCGACAGCGAGAGCGGTTACCGCACCTTTGACCGGCTGTTCGGATTTGCCGCTCCCGACATCAATCAGGTGGGATATCGTCTTGCAAAACGACTGCTTGCGACAATCAAGGGACGTTAAGGAGTTGCCACGCATGAACCGCCTGTGTCGGGCGATATCCCTACTGGCCCTGGCCATTCTATTGCAGATTGCGGGACCCGGACCGGCCATGGCCCAGAAAACCGTACTGCTTCCGGTCGCGGATCTCAGCCGGGGCGACAACGGTCTGCACCTCGGGTTGACCAGAACGGTGCAGAGCGCCTTGGAGCGCATCGGCCTTGAAGTGGCGCCCATGGGCGATGTCCTGCGCTTCATGTCGGACAATAAAGTCCGCAGTTATCATTATCTCGACTCCTTTCTGATACAGAAGATCGGGCGTGATCTCAACGCACAACTGGTCCTGATGGGGACTGTGACCGAAACAGCCGGCCGCACCCCCGCTATCGGGCTGAGCTTTACCGCTTACGAGACGGCACGCGGCGCACCTGTCTGGGGTGAAACCGCCGCCACCAGCATTCGTGAACAGGTCGGTGTCCTCGGCCTGGGGGAGCCCGCCGGCATTCAGGAGCTGGCAACGCCTCTTATCGACCAGCTCCTCGGTGAATTCCGTGAAAGTGTCTATGGAGGATTCATTCCTGAAGTTCGCGAATACCAGCTGGTCGGCATGCAGGTGACCCCGGCCTATGTGCAGGGAGGCAGCCGTATCGAGGCCCGCCTGAAAATACGTTTTCTCGGTTCGCATCCGAAGCTGATCGGCGCCCGCAGCGCCGCCGGGCAGACCTATCTGCTGCACGACAAAAAGACCAACACATGGAAGGGCAGTTGGGCGGCGCCCCTGGAAAACGGCAGCTACCCCATCGATATCACTCTTGAATGGGAACCCGGCTCTGATGTTGAAACCCTGAAGGAAGTGGCACGCTACGCAGTGATCAACGAACCACCGGGGCTGACTCTTGAAATCAAGAAGGGGCAGCGTATCGGAACGGACCTCGCCTTCAACAACCACCTCCTCATTCTGCCGCGCCTTGGCAGGATAAGACCTCTGGCACGCTGGGGACTTGAGATTCTGACCGAGGACGGCATACGGGTGGTCCAGGAGGAGCATGAGGGCGATATCCCTGAACGGCTGATCTGGGAGGGCAAGGGAAGCGACGGGTTCAAGCTGGCCAACGGCACCTACGATATCGTATTTCATGTTTATGACCTGGCCGGTAATCACAGCGAAGCCACGCGGCGGGTAATCTTTCAGCCCACCCCTCCCAAAATCAAGGCAGTAGCCCAGGTGATTGACAGTCAAGGGCGGCTTGAGCTTCGCCCTGACGGCTCATTTTCATACCCGCTGGTCAACTGGTCCGCGGAAGTAAAATCGATGACCGGGGTCACACTGCTGCAGGAAAGTGGCGATGACCTGCCGGCAACCCTGGCATTCAAGCCTGTCGAAGGGGAGGAAAATGCCTACCTGACTTTGACCGGCGAGGATCAGCTTGGAAACCGCCTCCGCATTACCCGACAAAAACTGGCTCTTGTCGAAGGAGAGGTCGAAATTGAGGAACAGGAAGCCAAATCCTGGGTTTCGGATTTCTGATGAATATGGCATGTTCATTTAAACTCATCGCTCTGCTGCTACTGTCAATACTCTGCGGCTGCGCCGGTCAACGCATGCCGCAGACCCGCATGACGGCAACGGCGGAAACCGACATCTGCCGCATTGCCATCATGCCCTTTGAAAATCGCACCCGAGACGATCGGGCGGCGACCATGGCCTATCGTGTGTTCATGGCCGAACTGATAGGGACCGAGCAGCTTGAGGTCGAGCCGGAGGGAAATGTCGGCCTGTTTCGGCTGCGCCACCGCCTGTTTCCAGGAGAGATGCTTCTTCCCGCTCAGTATGCGGACCTGGCGCGGCAAATGAAAGTCGACGCCATCGTGCAAGCACGCATCACCGATATCGGCTACGACAACAGCAGAGGCGACCGGGATATCCCTTATATCGCGCTGCAGATCGACCTTTTCGACGTCCGGCGGGGACACCCCGTTCTGAGCACCATCCACCGACGCTACGGCGATGAGTACCGAAAAATGATGCATTTCGGCGTCATCACGACGACTACAGGGCTTATGGCCCGCATGTCCCAGGAAATTATCGCTGACTGGTTAAAAAAAGGAGTAGGCAATTGCCCATGAGAACACATCGAGCAGTTTTCAGAATCATCATCACAACCCTCATCGTCCTGGGTCTGACCTCCCCCCTGCATGCGTTCTGGGGCAACGACGACGTCCTGGTTACAGTCAATGGCACCGAATATTCACCGGCGGACTTTAAAAACTGGTGGCGTGAATGGCGTGAGCCCGGCATGGGTATCCCCGAGACCCCCGATCCTTATATTGACTGGCTCCTGCTCTCTTCCGAGGCCAAAGCTATGCAGCTTGACGAAAACCCGAGCTATCTTAAAAAACTTGATGTTTTTCTCAAAGTTCGCTCCCTTATGCAGCTTAAGGCCGAAGAAATCGACGCTCATACGGAAATCCCACCGCGTGACGTTCTCTGGCAGGCCTACAAGGAGGAATATACCCCTGTTTTTGATCTGGCCATGATTGCGGTGCCCGAACAGGAGCAAGCACAGGTGGTTCGCCGCTTTCTCGATGAGGGAGTCCCCTTTCTCGATGCCGCGGATGCCGCAGGACTCGAAAAAATTGCGGAGGAACTTCAACACACCGGTCCCATGCGCTTCACCCGCATTCCCGAACCGCTGCGTGAAGCGATCATGCCCCTTGAGGAGGGCGATGTTGCCGGGCCTGTTTTTTTCGGTCATTCCTATTACTTCATCGAGATACTGGAGCGCGACGAGGGGACCGATGCCGACTTTGAAACCTTGAAGCAGGCGCTGATCCGCCAGGAGCAGAAGAAGCAGGAAGCCCGCCTGACCCAGGCGCTGCTTGAGCGCCTGATGGATAAACACCAGGTTCAGGTTGATGAAGAGGCCATCGCCGCCATCGGCCCGGAGGGCCTGTCCGATGAAGATGCGGAACAAACCGTCATCAGGATTGCTGAAATCGAGGTTCCGGCATCGGTGGTGTATGACGCGGTGCAGAAAGCGCAGAAAACGCGCGGCAAGGCGCGCCACGACCCTGAAAGTTTTGCCGAATCGAAAAAACGTGTGGTCCAGGACATTCTCAGCCAGACCCTGACCAATATGGAGGCGCTTGACCGGCACTATGAAGAAGTGCCCCCCCTGAAGCAGACCTTCGAATTTTATCAGGGACACCGCCTCATCAAGGAACTTGAGGCGGAAATCATGAAGCCGCGCGCCGAGATAACGGATGAAGACGTCAAAGCCTACTACGAGGAAAACCCCGAGCTCTTTTCCCGCGAGGGGTTTGTGGAAATGGCGATGGTACGCACCAATGAAACCCAACTGGCGGAGCGCATCACCCAAGAGCTTAAAACAGGAGCAGATTTCTTCTCCGTCATGGAGCCTGTTTCCCCGGCCGGGGTACGGGTTGAAAAACGCCCTGCAGCGCACCTCCCCGAAGCCATCAAGACCGAACTGGAAAAACTCTCGCCGGGCCAGGTCGGCATTGTTGAAGACGGCGACGATACCGTCTTCATCAAGCTGGTGCGGCGGGAGGATCAGGACCGGATTCCTTTCGATGCGGTGCGCGACCGCATCCGCACTCAGCTTGAGGAAGAACGCTTTGAATCGGTCCGTAATGAGATGATCCGGCAGCTGCGCGAGCTTTCCGAGATTGAAATCAATCAAAGTGCATGGAAGAAATTGAGAAAAACCCTTGTTGAAGATGAGGTCTGACATGAGTCCAGAGCGCAAGCCCATGTGGCGATGGCTTATGGTCCCGGCAGCATTGGCGGGCATCTTCATGATGTTCGCCTGTACCTCGCCCGGACCCGGTTCCCGTGACGGCAAAACCTGTCTTGACTGCCACGAACAATACCGTGATCAGTATAACCAGGGAGTGGTCCATCAACCAGTGGCGCGTGGTGACTGCGCCGGCTGTCACCGGCGGCACGGCCTGATCGGAGGCGCATTTCTTCATGTCGAAGGAGCCAAAATGTGCTTCCGCTGCCATCAGGAGTTCGCCCAGGATCTGGCACGGGCCAAATCTCTGCACCCGCCTGTTGAGCAGGGCAATTGTCAGCAGTGTCACGAACACCATAACGGTCCCCATGCCGATCTGCTGAAAACACCCGAAGAAGATCTGTGCTTTAACTGTCACGACCAAAAACTCTTCACACGTGCTTTTGTGCACAAGCCGATGGAAGACGGTTGCCGCACCTGCCACAGCACACACGGCGCGCCCGCCACCGCTCTTCTGCAGGAGGAAGAAAGGGATCTTTGCGCAAGGTGCCACAGCATAAACGACCGCAAATTCAAACAGGCCCATGCCGATTATCCGGTCGTCGAGACCTGCTCCGACTGCCATGCGGTCCATTCCGCGGACAATGCCACGCTTCTAAAAAGCTACACTCATCAACCGATGGAGGAGCGAAACTGCAAAAGTTGCCACAACGCCCCCAACGCACCCGCTCCCTTTGCCCTGGAGGAGCGCGACAGCGCCCTGTGTTACGAATGCCATCAGGATCGCCGTTCGTCCTTTTCCTCTCCGGACGCACATGCACCGGTAGCGGAAGGCAAGTGTGAAAGTTGCCACACCCCCCACGCCTCCGAACATGTCGGCCTGAGCCGCATAGCTCCGGAAGATCTCTGTTTTGAGTGTCACAAGTTCACCCGCTTTGGTCCGCAACCCCCGGAGCAGGAGATCCCGGCCGGAGGAAGTACCCACGCCCCGGCTCGCGACGGGGACTGCCTGAGCTGTCACGTGCCGCACATAGCCGACGCAGGACGCAGCGCCCTGCTGAACACCGACACCGAGTCACTCTGTTTCGATTGCCACCGTGAGCAGACTGCAAACAAGCGGGTTGCCCACCAGCCGGCGCAAGAGGGCAACTGCCTCTTCTGCCATGCTTCCCACGAAAGCAAGGGGCCGGACCTGCTGGCAAAGCCGCAACGCCATCTCTGCGCCGAATGCCATGCATCCGTGGAAGAAACTCTCGGTCTTCCAAGCCTCCATCGGCCGTTTGTTTCAGGAGATTGCTCCTCCTGTCACGATCCCCACGGAGCCAATCTCAAGGACCTGCTCAGAGAGCGCGGGGCGAATTCCTGCGCCGCCTGTCACGGAACCATCGAGACCGAGCGCAAGCTCGCCAACCGGCACCAGCCGTTCACCGAAGGTCGCTGTGATTTGTGCCACCTTCCCCATGGCAGCAACGAGGCCTTTCTCCTTGCCGGCCACGCGAGCGAATTGTGTATCGACTGCCACACGGAGTATCGCGTCAAGCCCGACACCCCCGAGGCCCATGGAAACTGCACGGTCTGCCATCATGCTCACGGCAATGGCGAGCCCAGCTTTCAGCTTCGCGAGCAACCCGATCTCTGCGTGGGCTGCCACGAAGTGAACCGCTACTGGGAGGACGGGGTCGGACACGCACCTGCGGTCAATGGCGAATGCAACCGGTGTCATGACACCCATGCCCCCCAGGAAAGCCCGGCCGGCAAGCGTAATGTCTCGCTGTGTGCCCAATGTCACGACACATCGGAGAGCGCCCTGGCGGATTCGCACCGGGGGATCAAACCCGGTCCCGAGAGTTGCCTGACCTGTCATGATCCCCACGGAGGCCCCGATGCCTCCCTGACGCTTCCAGTCAAGCATGCGCCTTTTTCAGAAGGCAACTGCGCACCCTGCCACCCGGGAGGGCTTTAAATGATGAAAGACATCAAGTTTTCCATTGATACCGGATTGTTCGCCCTGCTGCTGCTGGTTGTCGCCTTTCCAGCCGCCGCGCAAAACTGCTTTGAGTGTCACGACAGAAGCTCTTTCACAGACAAATTCGTCCACTCTCCTGTACGCAAGGGGGATTGCAGCCTCTGCCACAATCCCCATGTCGCACGCTACGAAGGACTTCTGCATCAGGCCGAAGCGCAGCTATGTCAGCAGTGTCACCAGGATCAGCAACGGCAACTGGAAGAGAGCTCTTACCTGCATCCGCCGGTACGCGAAGGACGCTGCAGCCAATGCCATGATCCCCATGCCGCTCCCAATGCGGACCTGCTTCCGCAGAAAGGCAGCGACCTGTGCTTCAGCTGTCATGATGAGATGCAGCGGGATTTCAAATTCAGCCATCAACCCTTCCGGCAGGGGCAGTGCTCGACCTGCCATGCCTCCCATGGCGCCCAGGACACGCGGCTGCTGAAGAAGGAGGGGACGCAACTGTGCCTTGACTGTCATCGCACAGATTCGGCCTGGAGCAAAAAACACCTTAACCGTCCGGCGGCGGAGATGGACTGCCTGTCCTGTCATCACCCTCATGGCAGTGATTCGCGGCTTATGCAGCGCGCAGTCGAACACGCTCCCTTCTCGCAGAAGCAGTGCTCGAGTTGTCATGACCGCGACACCGAAGGCAGCGACGTCTGCCTCAGCTGCCACCAGGACACCCTGCCGTCATTCAACCGCATTCACAGCCATCTCGGCATCGCCGGCGCGGGCAACGCATGCACGGCCTGCCACAACCCCCACGCCGGCGACCGCAAGGGACTTCTTCCGACCAATATCGGCAACGTCTGTCGGGATTGCCACGGCGCCACCTTTGACACGCGTGAGCGAATGCTGCACAAGCATCCGGGCTGGAATAACTGCACCGACTGTCATGATCTCCACGGCGCGGACAATCCCGGCATGCTGAAAAATGCGGGCAACGCATGCGCTGAGTGCCATAAGCGCCACGTGGATTTTTCCCATCCTATGGGAGACAAGGCTCCTGATCCGCGTGACGGCCGCCCCATGACCTGCGAAACCTGTCATGACGCCAACACGGGAACCATGTACCAACACTTCCTGAGAGGCAGTGGCGAACGCGGCCTGTGCATTCAGTGCCATCAGGATTATTAAAAACTTAAAAACGTACCCGTTCGAGGGAGAAAATCGATGAAATGCCCCAAACACTTCTTGTTCTTGTTTTTCAGCATGGCCGCCGTTTTGAGCTTTGCGCGCCCGGGGCCAGCCCTCGCAGCAGGTCCCTGGAAATTTGCGCAACAGCTGCCCGCCCGCGACGCCGGCATTACTCTTGAGCGTCCCATGGCCATCACCATCGATGAACAGACACGCCGCTATTATGTGGTCGATGCAGGGCGCTCGCAGTTGGTCTCCTTCAATCAGGACGGAGCTCTTCATGCCGCCTTCAATGCGGGCGGCCGCCTTGATCGCCCCATTGCCATGGCACGAAGCAGCAAGGGCACCCTGTGGGTCGTCAACCGCGGCACCAACGAACTGCTTCGCATCAATGTCGTCCGGCAGGAGGTTAACGGCTATTCCATAAGCCACCCTGATGGAACTCCGGCCTTCCCGGCCGATGTTGCCGTTGACGCACAAGACCGTCTTTTCCTTCTCGACGGCATGAGGGGAGCCGTGCTCCAGATGGATGACAACCTTCAGATTTTACGTCAATTTGCCGGGGAAAATGATTTTCGCGGCTTCAACGATTTTGCACTGAAGCCTGACGGCCTATGGGCTCTGGAGCCAAGTACCCGCAAGGTTTACCATTTTTCCATGGATGGTGCCCTTGTTAAGGTGATACAATTGTCAGGGCTCGAGTTTCCCGTTGCCCTGGAACTGGACGCCGGTGGACAAATCTATGTTCTGGATCGCCGGACAGGGGTCGTCACCGCATTCGGCCGCGACGGCACCAAAAGGTTCGACTTTCTCGGGAAAGGCAAACGCCACGGACAGGTTTGGAACGGCACGGACCTGCTGTTTGACTGGTCGGGGCGCCTTTGCGTTGCAGATGAAGGCAGCGGTCAAATTGAAATTCTGACCCGCTGACAATTCTTCGAAGGATACCGCGATGGACAGGACGACCGAAATGAGACCTGAATCGATACGCCCCAGTCGGGACTTCCGGTATTCAAAGAGGTCCAGGCCCTGTAATTTTGCTCCGCTCCTCCTTCTGCTTTTTCTTTTATCTGCACCAGGCGCTGTCCAGTCTGCCGTAAGCGGACATTGCTCCTCCTGTCACACCATGCACCACAGCCAGGACGGGGTCGCCCTGAGTCAATGGGGAGAGGATGGCCCCTACCACGCCCTGCTTACCACCGATTGCGCAGGCTGTCACATGGGAGCCAACATCGGCGGCGATACTCCGTTCGTCATATCGGCGACCGAGCCCTCCTACCAGACAACCGGAACCGAAGCGGGCACCAACACCCTGGCAGGCGGAAACTTCTTCTGGGTTGCCAGTACCGGCATGGATTCCCGCGGCCACAATGTGGAGGGGGTGACGGCCCCGGACAGCTCTCTCCTGTCGCCGCCGGGATTCGATGGATCCCATGCCGCTGCCGATGGAAGTGTCCCGGCCGGCGGAAGCTGGCCCGACGGTCGTCAGGTCGGTTGCGCCGGAACGTACGGCTGCCACGGCACTCACGCTGAAGATCATCCGGTTGCCGCCGTCAGGGGGGGACACCACCAAGGGCGGGGAGGAGCAGTCACATCCCCCGGAACTGCCCCCGCCGGAGGGTATCGCATGCTGGTGGGTATCGCCGGATACGAAGATCCGCAGTGGGAACTCAACGTTGATGCCAGCATTCACAACCAGTATAAAGGAGCAGACGGAACCTTGGACGATTCAACCATAAGCTCCCTCTGCATCCGCTGCCACGGCGAGTTTCATGTTCAGGGAAGCATCGGAAGCTGGATCCGACATCCCGTTGATTATGACATGGCCAACACAGCCGCCGATTCAGAAGTGCGGAGCTACGGCGGCGACACCAATCAATATCAACCCGCAGTACCTGTGGCCAGCTTCGATGTCTCTCGCCCCTTGAACCAGGTCAGCATGCAAGGCGGTGAAGCCATCGTAACCTGCCTGAGCTGCCATCGGGCCCATGGTTCCCCCTACGACAAGATGATGCGCTTCAATTATGCAGGCTCCCTTGGAGACGGTTGCGTCGTGTGCCACACGTCAAAGGATTGAGCGACAACTCCCTGAGCAGCAACGAGGAATGCCCATGATCGTTTTTAAAATAATCCGACTTTTTTTTCGGCGGGTTGCTGCACATGTACTCGTCTTTCTGATTCTGGCCTCCCTGTGCCATGCCGGACCCTACCGGGACTCGGCCCACGGAGACACGGATGAGGGCGTTCATCGCCTGGTCCCGGGGGTCTCCTCCCCCGGCCCTTATATTACGGGCAATTGCGCACACTGCCATGAGCAGCACGCAAGCATGGGAGGCCAGGAACCTGTCCCCCAGAACAGCGGCCCCTCCCCTTTCGCACTTTTCGCCCCACCTTTTGATTCCGGGAGGCGATTTGCACCCTATCAGGCGGAGGACGTTTTCTGCTTTTATTGCCACAGCGGAGCTTCATCCCTGCAACGCTCTGCCTCCCTGATGGAAAACTACGATTACAGCCGCAATTTCGGAGGGCTGACCGGCGGGCCCAACAACATTATTGAGGCATTCAACCAGCCTCTTGCCGGCCTCTCCGCCTCCTACCACAACCTTTATGACATCTGGAATCATTCCCAGAGATTCAACTTCTTCAAGGCCAGTTCCACACCGTGCAGCGCCTGCCACAATGCACACCGCGCCCGGCAGAATCGCGAGCACCCCCAGAACCCCGACTTTACCGCCATCTCCCTCCCCACCGACCACGAAAGCCTGTGGGGAGATGATGCGGCCGAAACCATGGCAACCTATAATGGGGAATACGAACATCCCCTGTATGCCGGCCCCTCAGGCGGCCGAGAACCCGCGGGGGTCGGCGCTGCCCTTGCAGACGGCTCGCAGGTACCGGATTATAATCGTTTCTGCCTTGACTGCCACGCCGAACAGGTCTACAGCTCGACCTTGTCCCGTCAGATCCCCCGCATCGACTGGAGCACCACCGGCGGAGATACGTATTCGGCAGGTGACAAGCATGGCCGCAATACCTACACCACCGAAATCCTTGTTCAGGCTCCGTATGATTCCGCCATGGGGATCAATCGCGGCTTTGTTCTTTCCTGCCTCGATTGTCACGAACCTCATGGCGCTCCCAATGCCTATCTGATCCGGCGCGGCGCCAACGGTTCCGCTCTAATGGGGCAGGTCACGGGCAACGCCGCAGACAACAGTATGGGACATCTCTGCCGACAGTGCCACAAGGATGATTACGCTCAAGCGGGGGGAGGAGATTCTCAGCTTAAAAACCGCTGGTATCATGTCCATCACGAATCTCAGGAGGCGCCTTACACTGCACGTCGGTGCGCTACCTGCCATCCGATGGGCGGCGGGATGGGAACCCAACCTCCGATCGGCTGCGGATACTGCCACGGGCACGGCATGACAATCGACGCTACCACTCCGGGAACTCTGCCCAGCGGGCAAACCATCCCCGCACCCAACGGTGGAACACGCAAGGCTTTCTAGGAGTGCCTCATGAATTTGCTCCGCGTATTTTTTGCCGTTACGGTCATGACCGCTCTCACCGGCTGCCTTGCGTCCTCTACCAGCCCCGGGATTGCACTCTTGCCCGATCAGGCACTCACGACGATCTACCTCTCTCAGTCCGGGCCTTCCACAGTCGACACATCTTTCTCTCTCGATGGCTTTGCCCTGCTGTCCGACAGAGGGTGGGTAGAATTGGGCATAGGACCGGTGACTGTCGATTCCAGACCGCATCGCGCGCCACAAAGGGTGCTTGGCCTCTCCTCCCTGCCCCCAGGGGATTACAGGAAAATAAGGTTTAGCCTTTCTCGTCTTAAAATCGGCCGATCTGCCATCCCTCCCTCAGAGGACCGCAAAGTGTTTGAATTGACACTGCCCGAGCCGATCAAACTTGAGGCCACCGACAGCCGGTGCCTTTTTCTGGACTGGCATCTCGCCATGGATGAGAGCGCCGGGGCAACGACCCCTTTCTTCAAGGCCTGGGGCCAGGGGCAAACCCTGGGCGGGGATCTTGTTTTTGCCGCGTGTGACCAGATCAACACCGTTTACGTCATACGCTCTGATATCAATGAGGTGGTTGCATCCTTCGGCATTCCTGGACCGCTTGGAGAAATTGCGGTTGCTTCCGACAAGCGACGCCTGCATGTCCTCAGCGCCGGAGAAAGAAGCATCTTCACGTTCGACGCCCTCAATCTCCAGTTGATTGATCGTATCCCCCTGACACGCACAATGGAACCTCGCCACCTGGCTCTTTCCCTGGATGCACGTCACGCCTTCGTTTCTGACGCCGCCACAGGGCAGGTGCTCAAGGTTGAACTCGTCAGTGGGCATGTCACGCAACAAGTTCGTATCGGTCACCGCCCGGAGAGGATTGCTTACACCCCCGACTCCCCAGCGCGCATCGCCGTCGTTGCGCCCAGGTCCCAGCAGGTTTTCATTCTTGACGCCCATTCTCTGCGCACCCTCGGCATCGTTCCCGTCGGCATGAATCCAGCCAGTGCACTTTTCTTTGGCGGCAACCTCTATGTTGCTGAACAGGCTTCCCAGACTGTTTCCATCTACGAAGAAAACAGCGGACGCCAGCTGTCTTCCATCAACGTCGGTTTTGAACCGGACTATCTGCTGGGCCTTTCAGATCGCAAGGCCCTGGTCAGCAATTCCGGAGGTCAAGGCCTCTCCGTTCTGGTGGCCGATCAGGCGACATCCTTTCGCACCATCCACGCCGGAAGCAATCCGACCTCCCTTGCCAAGTCCGAAAACCGTCAATTGCTCTATGTGGCCAACCGGAACAGAAACCGAATTACCGTCATAGACCTGGCCTCAGAACGAATTGAGAAGGAAATCGAGTTGGGAGGAATGCCGTTTTTTCTCGCCGTTCTTGACTGACTCCGGCGGCCCCCTGTCCCGTGAATTCACCAAACATCACTCGCCAAATGACGCATCCCGTCTACCCAAATCCCACACGACTTAATTATATCACCCTAATCACTCAGATATGCGCGCCGCCCCAGCAACAATAATTAAAATATTTGACAACCACATCAGTCATTTATGCCGGCACGCCTGATGCAAGTTCATTAAGCGCGAAGCAAGGGCACCTCTTTATCTATTGACAGCCATTGCAGCGTAATTTGTTTTTTCTCAACAAAAACAGCATAATTTGGCACTTTTAACACAAAACTGTTTGCGCTGCGCCTCAAGGTCAATTAAATTAGAAACGCGGCAAACGGTCAATCAGCATCAGATCCGATTGGAGGGGCGCTTCAGTCTATCCGCCCGGGGGTGGCGGAGTTATCCCAGCGCCTTTATCGCCAAGGGAGTTCAAGGAGGCTATAACAAAATGAAGAATCAACTCAGCAAGACCTCACTCATGATCGCCGCAACTGCCACGCTTGCGGCAATCTTCCTGGTCGGCCCAGCATGGGGCGCAGTCAGCGGCGATTGCGTCAACTGCCACACCATGCACAACAGCCAGGATGGCACGGCCATTGAGTTCAACGGTGAGATCAACGAAGAACCCAATGCCACCCTGCTTAAAACCGACTGCGTCGGCTGCCACTCAAACCCCACTGGCAGTGAAACCATCATAATGCTCGGTGATTCCCGTGTGCCCATCGTTTACAATCCCGGTGGCGGAGTGGTCTACCCAAGCGACGGCAGCACCAACGGTACCCTGGCGGGTGGCAACTTCTACTGGGTGGCCTCCCAGGGAGACGCTTACGGACACAACGTGCGCGGCATCTCCGACGCCGACCAGAACCTCCCCTTCGCCCCGGGCGGCATCGGGCAAAGTGGCAGCAACTGTAACTACTGTCACGGCTCCATGACCTACGAAAACGGTGGCTGCGTCAGCTGCCATCTGCCTGCTCACCATAAAGACGCCGCTGGCGATGTTGTCGGTGAGGGCCATGGCTGGTACCGGTTCCTCGGCAATGCCATGTTCGGCGACCTTTCGGTTGCCGGCGTGATCGGGGTGGAAAGCGACGACTGGGAACAGACCGTCACCGCCACCAACCACAATGTCTACAAAGGGACCGACCGCCTTTACACCACGAGCTTTACAACGCAGGACAACAGCATCGGCTCCTTCTGCGCCGGCTGCCACGGCAATTTTCATCATGAGTATTCCGAAGGCGGCGGCATGACCAACGCTATGGGCGCCTGGATCCGACACCCGTCCGATGTCATCATCCCCAACGAGCGTGAATACGCCGACTACACGACTTACGATCCCCTGGCACCGGTTGCCAAAACATCTCTCGACGGAACCGTCACCGATGTCGTCGTCCCCGGTGAAGACGTGGTGACCTGCATCTCCTGCCACCGCCCGCACGGCTCTCCCTACCCGGACATGCTGCGCTGGGATTACGCCAATGACTGCAACACCGGCAACCCTGACACGGAAGGCGAGCCTTGCGGATGCTACAGCTGCCACACGACCAAGGACGGCGCCTGATTCAAAGAGTGACTGCTTATTTTTGAACGCTCGACGATTTCTGGTCGCATCCTGAATAAAACCGGATTCAATCAACGAACACTGGGAGGTAAAACATGAAGACTCAAAAAACGATCAAACAGGTTCTGGCGGTGGTGGGGGCCACCTTCCTGATCCTCGCCGCAGGCAACGCCCTGGCGGCCATCAGCGGGACATCCTGCGTGGAATGCCACACCATGCATAACAGCCAGAACAACGCCAGCATGCAGTTTGATGATTCGGCCGAACCCTCAGCCAGCCTGTTGCGCGCCGGAACCTGCTCCGGCTGTCATGCCATCCCCGATCGCGTCAACAGCGCCACCGAACCGATTCCGCAGGTCGACGGCCAGAATTACGGCACCGACACTCTGGCCGGTGGCAGCTTTTTCTTTGTGAATGATGCGGATGCCAACGCTCATAACGTCATCGATTTCGGCGCAGCTGAAGACACCCCGCTGGGGCTCACCCCTCCCGGCTGGGACAACACTCTCGATGGCGCCGTGAATACGGAGGCAGCCTGGACCCAGCAGCTGACCTGCTCGGGAACCTATGGTTGCCATGGCACTCATGACACCACCGACAGCTTCGGCGCGATCAGCGGCGCTCACCATCAGCCCGGCGTGGTCGACGGTACGACCGTCGGCAACAGCTACCGCTTCCTGGACGGCATCATGGGCCTTGAATCCCCGGACTGGGAGCTTGTCCCCTCCGCCACGAATCACAACGTTTACAAGGGCGTAGCACGCACCCAGGCCAACAATACCAGTGACCAGAGCACCATCAGCTTCCTCTGCGCCCAGTGCCACGGCAAATTCCACACGGCTGCCGACATCGACAACACCGAAGGCCCCAACCAGATGTCAAGCCCCTGGCTGCGCCACCCCACCGACATTGACCTGCGCGATGTGGGTGGAGAATATGCCGCCTACACCTTCAACGTCGAAGCACCGGCCGCTCTCAGCACCATGCCTGCTGACATTGCCTCAGCCGACTACAGCAGCGAAGCCATCGTGACCTGCATCTCCTGCCATCGCGCTCATGGCTCCCCCTATGCGGACCTGCTGCGCTGGGACTATGACGGCATGAGCGCCGGCACCACCGGCGACGCAGCCGGCACCGGTTGCTTCCGCTGCCACACGACAAAAGACGGCATCTAATCGAACGCGTCACTGCATAAGAGAAAAAAGGCCGGCCGGCAAGGCCGGCCTTTTTTTTAATATCATCGTGCGCGCCATTCAAGCCTCTTGTTCCAAGGCCTGAGATCTGCTACATTGTTAACCTCCTCTCATCCCCTTGAAACCATTTTTTTGGGAGGACAATGGACATGCGCCCAATGATGAAGGGGTCGAACATTTTGAAAGCCGCCGCCGTACAAATTCTTGCGATCACCCTTTTTGCACTGGCCCCGCCCATGGCAGTGTCGGCCGCCCCCTCTAATTCCGGGGAATCATGTGTCGGCTGCCATCAATCCCTGGTTGATAAGGGCCGCGGCCAACGCTATGTGCATGCACCTTTTCTGCAGAATAACTGCACCGCCTGTCACATTGAAGGCGTGGCGGTAAGTTCCGCGTCAGAAACAACCACTACCGGCACCGAGGCCGGCAGCGAAGACGTTGTCAACTGGCTGGACCTTCCATTTCACCGTGCGCAGGAGCACTGGATTCAACTGGGAGGAGAGCTCTACGGATCAACCCTCACGGTCAAAGCAAAGGGGTCCGGGTACCGTCCACCCGTCGAAAAAATTTCCCTCCCGCCCCTGGCTTCACTCCCGCTCTTGAATAACGACCTCCTCCCTCCGCAGCTTTCTGAAATCAAAGTTGTCGATATACGTAAAGCCATGACGGTTTCCGTGACCCTCACCTGGGAAACAGATGAATTTTCCGATTCGCAAGTCAACTACGGTCGTGAAGAATTGACTTCAAGCAAAAGCGTTCCGACCTTAACCCGAAAACATGAAGTCACCCTTGTGGGGCTGGATCCAGGAAAAAAATATCAGTATCGGGTCGTCTCTCGGGATGTTCATGGCAATACCGCCCGCTCAGAGATCCTCGAGTTCGATACCCGGCGCCATCTGATTGCTGCCGATTCCGCCATTGCCGCCCAGGGACCGGTCACCGAAGCAAATCCCGGCTGGCATCTCTACCGCCTCGACCAGAATTCCGGCTATCTTCTTACTTATACGGCACCTCAACCCGTAACCCTTGATATTGGAACAACGGCACCTTCGCCCTCCCTATTCCCCGAAGATACTGCGTATTCCTCGGACAGCACAAACGGTCACCCTGTCCTGAAAACCAGCGGTGACACGAACATCTCCATTTGCCGAGACTGTCACCAGGAGATTCAGGCGAACTATTCCCATCCGGTCAACGTCCTGCCGCCTCCGGGCATGGAAATCCCGCCGGAATATGAATTGATGCCGGATGGACGCATCAGCTGCATGTCCTGCCATTCCGCCCACGGATCAGCCTATCGCTATCGCCTGGTCAAATCGGGCAAGGCGGATCTTTGCCGGGGATGCCATCGCAATTATTGATCGGACCGAACCATCCAGGTTTGCAAATATGAGAAATTCACTTTAGTCTTATATCCGCAAAGAGCTTCAGGAGAGTAAATGGGCGCCAATCAAAAGTTCAAGGGACGAAAAAAACTCAACCTTAAAGTCAAACGCGAGTTTCAGACATGGATGTTGCGCCGGGTTTTTGTAGTGGTCGGCATCAGTGCCTTGATTGCAGCGTGCATCCTTTATTTCTATGCACGGGCGGAAGTGGTCGGGTCTTTTTTCGAGGCCCATGTCAAAATTCGCCGTGTCAGTGATCTGCTGCTGCCCGTCGTCGCTGCCGGTTCCGCCGTCAGCCTGGTCGCCGGAGGACTGCTGGCCCTGTTTCTGCCGCAGAAAATCGCCGGCCCCATCTTCCGTATAGAGCAGGAACTGAAAAAAATTGCCACGGGAGATCTGACAACCCGATTTACCCTGCGCAACAATGACACATTGCAGGATTTTGCCGCCGATTTATCACAAACCATCGAGTCCGTGCGCCATTCCGTTGACCAGGCTAAACAGAATATGGACGCGCTGGAAACCGCATTGAATGACAATCGTGTGGAAGAGGCCAAAGCTCACGCAACTGAGGCACGAAGGGCTCTCGACCGCCTAAAAACCCATAAAGACGCTTAACCACCATCGCTCTGACCTCGAAACACGCAGAAAGAGACTTTCCCTTATTCAGCTCCGCCGCTATACTTTTACCATTTATCCTGCCGCGCCATTTGGCTATGGGCAAAATTCAATTTTCATGTATTCAATAAAATCGTTCTTTCTGATGGAGGTCCTGATGAAAAAATTTCTGTTTTCCCTCGCTCTTATATGTTTCGCGTTGCCGGCATCAGCGGCCGAGCCAATCAAGATCGGTGCCTTTTTCGATTTGTCCGGTCCCGCAGCCTTTATCGGTACTCCGACCAAACTGGTCGCTGAGATGGTGGTCGAAAAGATCAACCTGGAGGGCGGGATCGACGGGCGCCCCCTCGAACTGATCGTCAGTGACACCGAAGGTGATCCGGCCAAGGCGGCCAACATTGCCAAGAAATTCCTCTACAAAGACCGCGTCGCGGCCATCATCGGCCCCACCCGCACCGGCACCGGCATGAGCGTCAAGCCGATCGTTGAAAAGGCGGGCATTCCGACCTTCATGACGGTCGGCGGCGACCCGGTTATCATGGGCGGCAAATTCGGGCCGTTCACCTCCGTTTTCAAATCCCCCCAACGCTCGTCTATCGCTGTCAAAAGGCTTTTCATCCACCTCAAGGAGAAAGGTCTGACCCGCATCGGCCTGCTGTCTGCCTCTGACAGCTTCGGCAAGGACGGTGCTCGCTGGATGGAGGAGCTTGCCCCCCAATACGGGGTTGAGATTGTCGCGCAGGAGTCTTTCGGCCCCAAAGATACCGACATGACCGCACAGCTAACCAATCTGAAGAATTCCCGGCCGCAGGCATTGGTTTGCTGGACCATCGGACCCGCCGGTGCCATTGTCGCAAAAAACCGAGTGCAGCTTGGTATCGACCTGCCGCTGTTCCAGTGTCATGGATTGCCCGACCCCAAATACATCGAGCTGGCCGGTTCCGCCGCGGAAGGAAATCGCATGCCGTCCACCAAGCTGATGGTCGCTGATGAGCTGTCCGATGACGACCCTCAGAAAAAGGTGATTGAGGAATTCCTGCGCCTGTATCATGACAAAGGTTTCGATCGGCAGTTTCCGATCAACACCCACTCGGGATATGCCTGGGATGCCATCATGATTGTGGCTGAAGCCATGAAAAGAGCCGGGACGCAACCGGAAGCCCTGCGTGCTGAAATCGAAAAGACACGCAACCACGTCGGCGTCAGTGGCATCTACAATCTTTCTCCAGAAGACCACAACGGCCTCGATGTCGATTCAATGGTGATTGTCGAAGTCAAAAATGCAGAATTCACCCTGGCTGACTGACCCCCATACCATTACCTCCATCCCCGTCCCCGGGCAGGCGCTTCGGTTCGAATCGAAGCGCCTGCTTTTCATGATTTTTGTCCAGAATGTGTTATAAGTAAAAAGCCGAGATTCGGTCATAATCAAGTCTCGGTGGACAGCCTGCTGATTTTGCAAGTCTATTCAGCAGGCATGCTCGCCAGAACCGCAGGGAAAGGCGGTTGGTTACAACCGCAGCGGTATGAGCCTCAGACGGGGTTGGCACCGCAAACGCTGCCGTCTTGTTCTGCGGTCCCTGCTGAACAGTGACCTGATTTTTTGTTTTCTCCGCTTTCCAAGGATTCATGCATGAACCTCGCTGAACGATTCAAAGATTCCTGTGGTTTCGGACTGCTTGCCAGCATAGACAATCAGCCGAGCCATTCGATGGTGCAGGATGCCATCAAGGCACTCTCACGGATGATGCATCGTGGGGCCATTGCCGCCGACCGCAAGACCGGGGACGGCTGCGGCCTGCTGTGTGCAATGCCGGAAAAATTCATGCGCAGAATTGCCGAAGAAAACGGACAGGGACTGCCCGAAAAATTCGCCGTAGCCATGCTTTTTCTCACCGACCCCCAGAAACAGATGGAGGCTTTTGAGGAAATCTGCACAAAAAACGACCTGCGTGTGCTGTTTGTGCGCGATGTTCCCATCGACACCTCGGCCCTTGGAGAGTATGCCCTCAAGCGCCTGCCGGTCATTCAGCAGGCCTTTATAATCCCGGCGGAGTTGATCGCAACCCGACGTTTCGACGCACTGCTGTACCTGACGCGCAAAGAGATCGAGCATCGCTTGAATGACGATCCCGGCTTCTACATTGCCTCCTTTTCCAGCAGCACCATCAGCTACAAGGGGCTGGTAATGCCGAGCCATATCCGCACCCTCTATCCGGATCTGCAATGTGAGGATTTCCAGTCGTCTTTCGTTATCTTTCATCAGCGTTTCAGCACCAATACCCTGCCCCAGTGGCGGCTGGCTCAACCCCTGCGCACCCTGGCGCACAATGGCGAGATCAATTCGCTGCAGGCCAACCGCTTCAATGCCCTTTACAAGTTCAACGAGGCTCACAGCCCGGTTTTTCGGGAGGACGAGCTGCAGCGCCTTTTTCCGATCCTGGAGGAGAACGGCAGCGACAGCGCCGGCCTCGACAACATGCTCGAATTTCTGCTGGCCAACGGGATGGATTTTTTCAAATCGATCCGCAGCCTGATCCCACCGCCGCGCCATAACGTCGCCCACATGCCGGCGCGCCTGCGTTCTTTTTACGAATACATTTCCTCCGCCTACGAGCCCTGGGATGGCCCGGCGGCGGTCAGTCTGACGGATGGCCGCCATGTGGGCTGCGTCCTCGACCGCAATGGCCTGCGCCCGGCGCGTTATACCCTGACAACGGACAACAGGCTGCTGGTGGCCAGCGAATACGGAGTTCTCGACATCCCCCCGGAGCAGATCCGCCAGCGGGGACGCCTGCAGAGCGGCGAAATGCTGGCCGTCGACCTTGAAGCCGGACAGTTTTTCACCTCGCGTGACATCGACCGCTACCTGATGGACTCCCAGCCCTATAACGAGTGGTTGACTGACCGCACCTACTATCTGCAGGAGTTTATCGAACTGCAGTTCAACGATTTCAGCGATTACCAACTGGACAATCTCGCGTTGAGGCAGCGCTGTTTCCATCTTACGCACGAAATCCTCGAGGGGATGGTCCGCCCCATGCTCGAAGGAGGAAAGGAACCAACCGGGTCCATGGGGGACGACGCCCCGATGGCGGTTTTTTCCACTGAAGCGCGCCCCTTCAGCGATTTTTTCCGCCAGCGCTTTGCCCAGGTCACCAACCCGCCCATCGATCCCTACCGAGAAAGATCGGTGATGTCGGCCACGATCGGGCTGGGGGGGCTCGGGAACCCTCTGATGGAAACGCCGGAACGTGCGCACCGGCTGAAAAGCATCTCACCCATTCTTTCACGGGATATCTTTGATGCGCTGCTTTCCTTTGGAGACCCGAATAAACCGCGCTTCGAGTCCTGCTATCGACACGCTTTCTTCTCGACAGCCTTTAAGCAGGACCTTGAAAAAAGCCTGCGGCAACTCGGTGACCAGGTCACGCGCACCATTCGCGAGGAGGATGTACGCCTCGTCATTCTCGATGACCGGGGACTCGATGCCGATCACAAGATCATCCCCATGGCCATGGCCGTGGGATACCTGAACCAGCTTCTGCTGCGGGAAAAGCTGCGCCACCGGGTCAACTTCGTCGTCGTCAGCGGCGAAGTCCTTGATCCCCACAGCGCCTGCGTCCTGTTGGGGTACGGCGCTACGGCCATCTACCCCTGGCTGCTCTACGGGACCGGTTATGCGCTGTGCCAACGCCGCGAGCTGTCCCAGCGCGAGACTCGGCGGGCATTGAAAAATATCTATGAAGCCATGACCAAAGGAATCCTCAAGGTCATGTCGAAAATGGGGATCAGCACGGTGTCAAGCTACCGCAACGCGGCCCTGTTCGACATTATCGGCCTCGACCGCACCATCGTCGCGCAGTGCTTCCCCGGCACGGCCCTGCACCTGCCCGGACTTGGCTATGGGCAGATCGAGGAGCGCCTGGATCATCACCACCAGAGCATTTTCAAGCGCAGTCATATGGTGCCGGTCTACCCCATTGAACTCGGCAGTCGGTTTCAGGACAACCCCCGGGGCGAACATCACGACTTCAATGCCCGCGCCATCGTCCTGATGCATCGCTTCGCCGCGGATCTCGAGCGGGAGAGCTATCTTGATTTCCGTCGCTGGATTGAAGGTCGCGGCCAGCGTTTTGTGCGGGACTTCCTGACCTGGGACAACTCCCGCTCTCCGGTCCCCCTGGAGGAAGTGGAGTCGGTGGAAGAGATCACCAGGCGCTTTGATTCGGCGGCCATGTCGCTGGGCTCCATTTCGCCGGAATGCCATGAAGCTCTGGCAGAGGCCATGAACATATTGGGCGGTAACTCCAACAGCGGTGAAGGCGGCGAAGACCCGGCCCGTTACGACACAGTGCGCAACAGCCGGATCAAGCAGGTCGCTTCGGGGCGCTTCGGGGTCACGCCGGCATACCTGCGCAGCGCCAAGCAGATTCAGATCAAAATCGCCCAGGGCGCCAAGCCCGGCGAAGGGGGCCAGCTTCCCGGCAACAAGGTCACGCCCCTCATTGCCACCCTGCGCTATACCATGCCCGGTGTCACCCTCATTTCACCGCCGCCCCATCACGACATCTATTCCATTGAGGATCTGGCCCAGTTGATCTTCGATCTCAAGCAGATCAATCCCGGGGCGGAGATCTGTGTCAAGCTGGTTTCAAGCGACGGCGTCGGCACCATCGCCGCCGGGGTCGCCAAGGCCTACGCTGACCGTATCATCGTTTCGGGAAGCGAGGGCGGCACCGGAGCCGCACCGCTGACCTCCATCAAGCATGCAGGCAACCCCTGGGAGTTGGGGCTGATCGAGGCCCATAACAGCCTCAAGGCCAACGATTTGCGTGAACGGGTGGTGCTGCAGACGGACGGCGGCCTCAAAACCGGTACGGACATCATCAAGGCGGCGTTGCTCGGTGCCGAGACCTTCGGTTTCGGCACTGCCCTGCTGGTGATGCTCGGCTGCAAAATGCTCAGGGTCTGTCACCTCAATCGCTGCTCCGTCGGCGTTGCCACTCAGGACGATATCCTGCGCGAGCATTTTGTCGGCACCGTCGACAAGGTCGTGGCCTACCTGCGCAACGTTGCGCAAGACGTGCGTGAGATCATGGCTTCTCTCGGCTTCCGCTCCCTGGACGAACTGATCGGGCGCAACGATCTGCTGCGTGTCGTCGATGCCCCGCTGGCTGCCAGCCTTGATTTCTCCAATCTGCTGCAGCATGTTGAAGGAGGCAGTCTGCGCACCCGGCGCAATGATCCCTTCGATGACAATGCGTTTGAAAAGGAGGTCCTGCAGGAGGTCCTGCCGGTTATTCGCGACCCTCGTATCGAGGTTGTGATCGAGCGGCGCATTCGCAACACGAACCGCTCGTTCGGCACTCTTACCAGTGGCGAAATCGCTCAGTACTACGGCAATACCGGTCTGCCGCGGGAAGCGGTCACCTTTCGTCTGCACGGTTCTGCAGGTCAGTCCCTGGGCGCATTTCTGCTTGATGGCGTCAATATCGAGCTCAAGGGGGTCGCCAACGATTACGTCGGCAAAGGCATGAATGGCGGCCGCATTATCGTCAAACCGACCATCTACCGCGAAGGATCGTCGGCCGTCGGCAACACCTGCCTTTACGGTGCCACCGGCGGCAAGCTGTTCGTTGTCGGCACCGCCGGGGAGCGTTTCGCGGTCCGCAACTCCGGCGCGCTGGCGGTGGTTGAAGGCACCGGCGACCACGCCTGCGAATACATGACCGGCGGCACCGTGGTGATCCTTGGCGATACGGGCATCAACTTCGGCGCAGGCATGACCGGCGGCGCCGCATTCGTCTACGACCGGGCCAAGAAATTCATCGACAAGCTCAACCGCGAACTGGTTGAAGCGCGCCGCATCGACGTGGACGACGACAGCGAAGGCAAAATTTATCTGAAAAAAATCCTGCTCAGCTATCACAACCGGACCCGCAGCCCCAAGGCCAAGTGCATCCTCGACAATTTCCGCGAGGAACTGGCTTATTTCTGGATGGTGACGCCCAAGGACATGAAGGCGCCGCTGAATCCGAAAGAAGGGGATTAAGGATGAGCGCCACTAAGGCGCCAAGACTCTAAGAGAGTCAAAAGCTTCAACGCAGAGACACAGAGGCTGCTGAGAAAAGTGGATCAATTCAAAAACTTATTTTTCTCTCCCATCTTTGCGTCTCTCCGTTAAAAAGGTCTTCTTCGCGCACTTGGCGTCTTCGTGGCTAACCCAATACGAACAGGAACTGCCCATGCAGAATTTCATCGATACCAACCGGCACGAGCCACAGAAAAAATCAGTCGCGGCGCGAGTGCGCGGATTTGACGAAATCTATCGTTTCTACAACATGGCTCAGGCCGCTTCGCAGGCCGAGCGCTGCATCCAGTGCGGCGATCCATTCTGTGCGGCTCTTGGCTGCCCGCTCGGCAACGCCATCCCCCAGTGGCTTGGTGCAATCGCGGACGATGATCTGGAAACCGCCTTTCTGCTTTCCAACGAAACCTCTCCTTTTCCTGAAATCCTGGGCCGTATCTGCCCGCAGAGCCGATTGTGCGAGGGAGCCTGCACCCTGGAGGACGGATACGGCGCCATCACGATCGGCGCCATTGAAGCTTCCATCACCGATCTCGCCTTCGCTCACGGCTTTGAACTCCCTTTCCCCGGAATCCGGCATAAGCAGCGGGTGGCGGTCATCGGGTCAGGGCCGGCCGGCTTCTCCTGCGCACACTTTCTGCTGCGCGCAGGCATCGGCGTCGATATGTTCGAACGCAGCAGCATCCCTGGCGGGTTGATGGCCATTGGAATTCCCAACTTCAAACTGGATAAGGAAATCGTACAGAGGCGCTTTGAAATCCTGACCCGTGCAGGACTTACTCTGCACCTCAACCGGGAGGTCGGACGCGAGGTTGCCTTCGAACAGCTGCTCGAGGATTATGATGCGGTCTTTCTCGGGGTGGGTGCCTGCGGAGGGCAGCTGCCAAAACTGGCGCATGAACGTCATGGCAGTGTGTTTCTGGCGATGGAATTCCTGTCTGAAGTCCAGACCCGCCTGTCCGGCGGCAAGATGCACCGCCGCTTCGACGTTCGCGGACGCCGGGTGGTGGTTATCGGCGGCGGCGACACCGCCATGGACTGTGTGCGCACAGCTATCCGCGAAGGTGCTGAAACGGTAACCTGTGTTTACCGGCGCGACGAGGAGAATATGCCCGGCAGCCGCAAGGAGTATCATAATGCGGTGGAGGAAGGAGCTGAATTTTTCTTCCTGCGCTCGCCGACCCGCATCGTGGTCAACGACGATGCGCGACTGACCGGTATCGAGGTGATCCGCACCCGCTTGAGTGACGCGGATGAAAGCGGCCGCAGACGGGTGGAGACCGTTGAGAAATCAGAGCACTGTATATTAGGGGATATTCTGATCCTGGCACTGGGATTCGACGTGGAGGAGTTCGACTTTCTCAGCAAAGCCGGAATCGCCACCGAAAAACGGTGCCTGCAGATCGATGCCGAAAGCGGCCGCACCTCTCACCCCAAGGTTTATGCAGGCGGAGACTGCAGCCGGGGCGCACATCTGGCGGTCACTGCAGCGGCGGACGGGCGCCGGGCCGCCTTCGATATCATCGAGCGGCTTCTGGAGGAAGCGCCCTGAGCGCTCTCCTGCAGGAGCCTGTCATGTAAACACAGAGACCGCCATCTTCACGCGGAGTAACCTGCACGATGGATCCGCGTTGTTACCGCATCACGCAGTATGCCAACATCCTGGCGCCGGGGATCGGCTTTATTCTGAGCATCCCCGCCCTGACCCTGCTCGTTGTCGAAGCAGCGCGCCACGGCAACGCCTGGCATATCCTCTCCTGCACCATCTACGGCGCCAGCATGGTGATTTCTTATGCCTCCTTTACTCTGTATCACATCTTCAAGTTTCACGCGCGGCTGGGGCGGCTGTTCAAAATTATCGACCACTGCGCCATCTACCTGCTGATCGCCGGGACCTACACCCCTTTCACCCTGGTACATCTGAGAGGGCACTGGGGATGGACGCTGTTCAGCCTGGTGTGGGGGCTGACGCTGTTCGGCTTCTTTTTCAAATTCTTCTTCGTGCACCGCTTCAAAATTCTTGCGCCCCTGCTCTACCTGGCAATGGGCTGGCTGCTGATCATCGCACTGGGACCGGCAACAACCTATATTCCACACCCTGCATTGGGGTTGCTGCTGGCCGGCGGCCTTTTCTACAGTTTCGGGTTGATCTTCTACGCCTGGAAAAAACTGCTCTTTCACCATGCCATCTGGCATGTTTTCGTTCTGGCGGGAACAGTCCTTCATTACCTGGCTGTTCTAAGGCATGTCATTCCCAATTAACGAGAGCCTCTTTCTGCTTTTTCTGAAACGGGAAATCCCTGCTCATCGTGGGCCATGACAATGTGGCGAGCCCGCTGCCATCGATGCACCTGCTCTGCGGAGACACGATAGAAACCGGCGATTTCTTCCGGGGTCACCGGTTCGGGCTGACGCGTTCGGCGTTCATTGTTCCGAAAGCGCAGCAGATTGTAGCTCGCCCACCCGGTCAGAACGGCCCCGATCAGCAGAACGACCACGACATACATGACGGGCACTCGCGCCAGGCTGACAAGCCCCTCTTTGGTCCAAACCGTTTCATGCAGAAAATGTCCCCCCATGAGCCAGGCGGCGAAAGTCACCAATGGCCGCAGCAACATGCCGAATCCGAACCAGAAAACGGCTGTAAGGGCCCCTTGCCCATAACGCTGGAGCGGGGTCGCGCCACGACGATTTTCGATAATGTGAGGTCTCATGTCCCCTCTCCCGCATTCTCCCTGGCAATCCCCCGATCCGGGCTGACCCAGGTCGCCCGCCGTCCTCTGCGCTTGAAGAGAGCCCGCGGCAACCCGACGATGGAGGAGAGCAGGCTGATCAGCCAGAAGGCAAGCGGATACCAGATCATCCAGTAGTAATAACGCCCAAGCCCGCTTTCATAGCGTGAGTCTATAGTCAGACTCACCGCGAATTGCAGCAGGCAGGTCAGCCCCAGCACGACCCCGGGCCAGTCAGGAATCATGGAAGGAAGAGCAAGGTAATCGGGCAGCGGCAGAAAATAACCCAGCAGCCACAACACGGCCACCGTCAGCATACTGTAGCTCCATGCCATGGCCACCAGAAAATCAAGCACTACGGGCCACATGCGGCGCACCTTCCACCGGAACATGCGCGGCAGGTTGTGCAGCAGCACCTCATAGCCGCCCTGGGCCCAGCGCACGCGCTGCTTCCATAGCCCGCGCAGGGTCTCGGGCATGAGAATCCAGCACAGGGCATTGGGTTCAAAGCGGATATCCCAGTGGTTGATCTGTAACTTCCAACTGATATCGATATCTTCCGTCACCTTGTCAAGGCCCCAGTATCCGACCTGATGCAAAGCCGATTTGCGGAATCCCGACACGACGCCGGATACGGTAAAAACACGTCCGTAAACCCTCTGTGCCCTCTTGATCATTCCGATAATGGCGGAGAACTCCCCGACCTGGACCCTTCCCAGCAGGGTCGACCGCGTCCGGATGCGCGGGTTGCCTGTCACCGCCCCAACCCGCGGCCCGTGGATAAAGTGGCTCATGATCCAGGTCGTGGCATGGGGGTCGAGCAGCGCATCACCGTCAATGCAGACCAGAAACTCATGCGGGGAAACCATGGCTGCCATGCGCAGCCCCATGGCCTTGCCCTGGTTGCCGGCAAAATGAACCACTCGCAGGCACGCGTAGCTGGCGGCAAGCGCGTCAAGTGTCGCGCCGGTCTCGTCGCTGCTGCCGTCATTAACGGCTATGATCTCGAAATTCGGGTAGGTTTGCCGGGCCAGCGCTTCGATCGTCTCCACCAGATGGGCCCCTTCGTTGAAACAGGGGACCACCAGTGAGACACCGGGATAATGGGGCAGTTTCGGCTCATTGCGGTATGAAGGGCGCCCCCGCTCACGCCGCCAGTAGTAATAGATGGCTCCGATCATCCACAGGTAGGCCATGAACAGGGGATAAAAAAACAGAAATGCAATGAAGAAATCTCTGGCGGTATTTAGAGCTTCAAGCATAATCAAGGCCTGTAGGGGAGGGTACGGCTGGAGATCTGCGAACGGATCACCCGCGCATCCGGACTGTTGTTGAGAAAATCATCGGGATAATATCCGTAGTGTCTTACACCCGCGGATTGCAGGATCTCCATCTGCCGCACAAGAGTTGAGGAGTCAACAGGGCGTCCGGTACGCCAGTCGCGACTCTGCAGTTCAAACACGACCTTGTCCAGAGCCCCGGGGACGGCAGCCACCGCTTCCACCAGCTTCTGCAGCCACTGATCAGGATTTTCAGCTTCCTCCATGTAGGGCATCGCCATAATGGCGGGATAGTCGTATTGCGCCATGAAACCGGCAAGGCTCTGGGCAAACCAGTGACGAGCCGCCGGCTCAAGCACGGGGCGGGCAAAGAGATTGCGGGCGGTCTTTACTTCAGGGCGATAAACCCGGACACCCTCAATCAATGCTGCAATGAAAGCATTGAGCCGTTGTGACTTAAGTTCGGTCCAGCGCTCGAGGAGCCCGGCATTCTCGCGGATCGAGGCGAAAGATTCCGGCAGTCCTGCCTGACGGTAAGCTTCAAGGGCAGCAGGATTGGCATCTTCGTAATCGGACAGAAAGGCATCATCGTGAAAGATCAGACCGGCAAAGGCAGCATGCTTGGCAAGATCCCGGTAGATCTCCCCGACCATGCGCGCGACCTCCCCTGAAAAGGGGGACAGGCGTCGATAGGCATCGGGCGCCGGCCGATCGGCGCCTTTACCGTCACGGGCAAGAACCAGATGCCCGGGCCTATCCAGCGCAAATCCAAGAACCGGCATCCAGGCATAAACGGTAACGCCGGTACGGGTGCGCAGCTGCCAGGCAGCCCGATTGAACAGATCGGCGCGCATGGGAAGGTGGCGGTTGGGAAAATAAAGAGCATCCGCGACACCGTCGCCATCCGGATCGGCAAAAGCCTGCAGGTAGATCGTGTTGACGCCGAGGTCCAGCACACGTTCGAGCAGGCACCCGAGATTATCTTCCTGCTGCGCAGGGTCTTCGTCGAAGACATAATCGAGATCCACATGCAGCACCCGGCGCGCAACATTGAGGCGCTGGCTGCGGTTGCGCAGCGACCAGACGAAATCCGCCGGCGCGGGATTGCCAAGTATCAGTTCCCGCCCCAAAACGCGCGGATCCTTGCTCCCCGCCCCCTCTGAGGAGAGAGAAAAGGTCAGAGACATTCCCACCTCTTCGGCAAGATCCACAGCGATACGATTGTACTCCCCGTAAGGCCAGACCATGACGCGCGGCCTCAGCCCGAGCTTTTCCTCGAGCAACGCGTGGTTGCGCTTGAAATCCTCGCGCAGCCTTGCCTGATAGGCCTCATCGCTTTCGTAGGAGTTTCCGGCAGGGTCGAACGCCCGTGCGGTCATAGCGGGCTGCTCATTGCCCTGGGGATTGGCGAGGATGCCCCGATGCAGGTCATAGCTGTGCGAGGCAATCTCCACCAGTTCCGATTCGGCCACTTCGCGCAACTGCGGCCAGCTCATAAAGCGCTCGCGCGGCACACGGGCGTCACCGTAACGCACCATTTCACCGGCGGGTGTTTCAAGCCAGCTGCCGACCAGGGCCAGCACTGCGGGGTAATTGAAGGCCTTGAGCAGAGGGAAAACCCGCTGGTAAAAACTGCGGTAGCCGTCATCGAAGGTCAGCAGCACCGCCTTATCCGGCAGAGGCCGTCCGCCGCTGCGGGCTGCAAAAACATCCTCGATGGATACGGGGCGATAACCATGCTCCCTCAGCCAGGCGAAATGAGCAATCAGATTATCGCGCGACACGCTCATATCGTCGCCGGGCGCGACTTCATCGCTCACATCGTGATAGCAGAGCGCGACCAGTTCCGCACAAGCGGGCTGCGGAGCCCCCAGCAGGCCGCAGCCAAATACCGCGATCAATACCGCCAACCGCCACATACTTAAAATCTCCAACGAACTGCGAGGTTGCCGTCCACCCCGTTCTCAGGATCGCCATCATAGATGCGCCGATGCCAACCGATCCCGTAAACCAGGTCGAACCGGCCATCGGCCTGCCACATATGTTCATAGCGGACACCGAGCAGAGGTCCGACACCGTAACCCTGCTGCTGATAGCCCCCCAGCGTCAGGGTGAATCGGTGCCGAAAGGCGCGTTGATAGCGCCGCCACAGCAGCCAGGTGTTGTCCAGAGTTACAGAGGCGGAAGCATCCTGCTGCGGGCTGTAATAGGGCACATCGCTCTTTTTGTTGAGGGAAGCATAGAGATCGACCACCCCGTCGAGATGATAATGAGGGCGGGTCACAAGGCGCTGGCGCAGATCCGCCCGCAGGTGCGTGCGCAGGTTGCCGTCGCTGAAATCCATCAGTCCCGCTCCCAGCGACCAGCGGCGCCGTTCATGTTCACGATGGACATACCCAAAACGGATCGCATCGGCATCAATCCCATTGCGCAGGGCGCGGGTCGGTGTTGCGCTGCTGCGAATTTCCACGGCAAAAGGCCAGGAGCGCTGATCATCCTGATGCAGAAGGCCCGCTGCGGCGACACCAACTCCGTCGGCTCCCGCCGCGGTGTAATTGATTTCGGCACTCCCCTCCAGGTGGCGCCCGCGATATTCAACACCGCTGCGATAGCGGCGATAGAGGCCGCGTCCCTCGGAGAAATCACCGCGCGACCACAGAATCCCCGCAAATAGCCTGTAATGTTCTTTCAAAGGAGCAGAATAGAGGGTCGACCCCAGGCGCAGTTCGTTGCCGTCGTAATCGGACTCGCTGCTGTCGCTGTAACCCGCCTCGACCTGCAGTTCGCGCAGATCATGAAGAGAGCTGCGGCGCGCAAGGCGCTGCACATGCTTATCCTCCGGGAAACGCTCATAGAGATCTTCAGCAGCGGCTTGCGCGGTCCCGTACTGCCGCAGATCAAAATGGTTGTGAGCCCGGGCGATCTGCAGACCACGATGGTCCGGATTATTCAGCAGGCCCTTTTCCAGAGTCGATTCCGCTTTGCGCGGCCACCCACGCGCCGCGTAAACTCCCCCCAGTTCCCGTTTGAGATCAGGATTGAGTGGTGCATGACCGTGCAGCGTTTCGATGCGGTTCTGGGCCTCCGGCAGGTCTCCCGCAAAGACTCGGGCCAGAGCCGCCGTCAACTCTACGGTCAAACGCTGACGATCGGCATCTTTTTCTGCTTGCGCCTCCGCGAAAAGACGGTCGATACGCGTGATGGCGCGATCGAATTCTTCCAGTTCCACATCAGCATAAAACAGCGCCAGCCGCGTTTCAAAATCATCGGGCTCAAGGCGCAGAACCTGCTGATAGATATCGTGGGCCGCCTCGGGCTGCTCCAGGTAGAGGTAAGCATCTGCAGCGGCTTTGAGAGCATAAGCGGGCAACAACTCATATTCGCGCTGCAGAGATTGATAAAGAGTCACAACCTCCGGCATGCAAACGCGGTTGCGCAGGGCAACCATGCGGTCGATGCGTCCCTGCCGCACCAGGGCCGGGGGCGCATTATCAGCCGCATGAAGGCGTCGCAGATTCGCTGAAATCCGCTCCAGGGCCTGATCTGTTTCCAGAAAGCGGGTTTCCTCAGCCTCCGGCGAGTAGCTCCCCCAACGCACCTGATGCGCCGCTGCATCATTATGCAGGCGCTGCAGCTCAGCTTCCTGCAGCAGTCCGGGACTTTTTTCCGCATAGTGCAGGGCCAGGTGACTGGCTCCCAGCAATCTCAGGGCGCGAATCCGTCCCCGCAAAGCGTCGGGATCGGCGGGGTTGAGTCCCAGCAGGCGTTGATGCAGATCCAGAGCGGTGAGATGATCTCCGGCGCGCTCTGCAGCATAAACACAGGCCGAAAGAACATCTCTTCGCTCCGGATGGCGAATCCGCAACTGGCGAACCAGGCTCCGGCTCGCCTCCACCTCGCCGGCGTCGGCCAGCGCCATCAGCCGCCCCAACGCAAAAGGAAGATGATCCGGCCAGCGCTGCATGGCCTCTGCATATAGAAGCGCAGAAGCTTCGAACCATTTATGATTGCGCAGCGCTTTGGCCACGACATCCACCACGTGCAGCGGGGCCTCGTCCAATTCCATGGAATCGGCGAGGATGACCACTTCGGCATCACGCTCAGCCCATCCCAGCACCGTCAGATAGTCGTAGGCCACTTTGCGATTGGCGGGATTGCGATTGTAGAGTTGCTGCAGGGACTGGAGAGAATCTTCCAGATGTCCGCCCCGTGCCTGCTTAACGGCCTCCTGCCGCAGGGCGTCCTCACGTTCGGAATAAGCTTCAGAAAGAGGTGCTGCCGGCCCATGGGAAGAATTTAAAATTGAATCATCCCTTTGCAGCGTTTCTATTTTTTGTGAAGGATTTTCGTTCTGTTTGCGCCGGGGAGGGCGCCGCTTTTCTTCTGACACCACCTCACGAATTGCAGTAGCAATCTGCTCCCGCCGTGCCGAACCGATCCCCTGGCGCAGGACAAAAACTTCATCGGTATCGGTCATCAGCAAAGGAAATAGCCTGCCGGGAGGCTGCATCTGCAAATCTTTTCGAGGGATCAGGCTCAGGTCGATGGCGCGAAAGCGATCCAGCCATTGCGGCAGGCTGTGGATATCCTCGAAGAGGCGCACGCTGACCGAAACGTCAAGCGCGTCGGCCAGCGCCGAACCAAATCGCTCGACTGCGGCAGCGTCAGGAAACAGTGAATGTGCCCCGGGCGCAAATCCGGCATTGATCCGGTTCTCTGCGGCCGAACAGATCACGGGTGAAAAAACGAGCAGAAGAAAAAGAAGCATCTGCGAATAGGAATGGGTAAATTTCATAACGAAAGACAATTAGAAGCAATAAATCTGCCAAACAAATCAAATCCGCGCGGGACTGGTAAAAAAAAAGAACTCATGCTATCTTCGCCTGACTTTTCGACCTTCGCGTCGTTGGCTGCGAAAAAAAACCTATCGCCACCTCCGGAGCGTGGTTTCATCCCGGGATGTCATCTAGTTTATGGTCTCATACCCCCCCACAGGCTTCACGACGGATTCGAACCTCGCCCGCCTTGATGTCGGAGCGATCAGGACGGATGAACCTCTGTCGCGTCATTGCAGTTGGCGCATCGGCGGCCCGGCGGATCTGTTTGTCGAACCCGCCGACCCAAGCCAGATTGCTCGGCTGATGGAATTCGCGCACAACAAGGGCATTCCTCTGCTGATCATCGGGGAAGGTTCCAACCTGCTGTTCGATGACGGGGGGGTGCGTGGCATTGTTCTTAAAATCGGTCGCCGCCTGGGACGCATCTCTATCCACGACCGGACCATCGTCGCCGAAGGCGGGGCCTGGGTTCCGCAACTCGCCCGCCGGGCGGCGCGCGCCGGGCTGACAGGGCTGGAGCACATCATCGGCATCCCCGGCACCATAGGCGGACTGGTCATGATGAACGGCGGCAGCCACCGCCAGGCCATTGGCGATCATGTGCGCCGGGTATGGGTCATCGACCGCACGGGCAACGAGCGGGTGCTGACCCGGGAGGAGTGCCGTTTCGACTATCGCCGCAGCGCCCTGCAAGGCACCGGCGCGGCAGTCACGCGGGTTGAACTGACCTGCCCTGTCGGCGAACCGCGGGAAATACGCCGCCGCATGATGGAGGATCTGCGGGAACGCCGTCACAAATTTCCACGCAAGCAGCCCAACTGCGGCTCAGTCTTCCTGAGTTCCCCTGCCATGCATGCCCAGGTCGGGCCGCCGGGCAAGATCATCGAGGATGCGGGCCTTAAGGGGATGCGCATCGGCGGTGCCGAGGTTTCCCCGCTTCATGCCAATTTCATCGTCAATCGCGGCGGCGCGAGCTGTCACGATGTGCTGTCCCTGATCCACCATATCCGCGCAGTGGTGCGGCAGAGGATCAACTTCGACCTTACCTGCGAAGTGCGCTACGTCACCCCTCAGGCGGTTTTGATGCCCGCCGACCAGGCCCTGCACCAGGTCGCGGTTCACGTCCCCGAGTAAGGCACGCAAACCGCGACCTGAGGATCAGTTTACATCTTTCAGATATCGATAGAATTCTGAATCTGTTCCGATGACCAGGCGACCATTTTCGCCAATCGTTTTTTTGTAGGACTCCAAGGTGCGCAGAAAGGAATAAAATTCCTTGTCCTGGTTATAGGCCTGGGCATAAATAGAGGCGGCTTCGGCATCGGCCTTGCCGCGAATCTCCAACGCCTTACGGTAAGCCTCCGAACGGATCTGCTTGAGTTCGCGCTCCATCTTTCCCAGGATTTCGGCCTTTTCTCCCTCGCCTTCCGAACGATACTCGGCTGCCACCTGGTTGCGCTCATTGATCATGCGCTCATAGACACGCTCAAGCACCTGCTCGACATAATTGATACGTTTGATCTGTACATCGATCAATTCGATACCATATTCCGGAACGCTGGCGCGGGCCTTTTCGAGCAAATCGTCGAGAATCTCTTCTCGCCCGATCAGTTCGCTCTCACCCACAACCTCGCCTTCGACTTCGAATACTTCCTCCTCTTCCTGCTGTCCCCGCGGTTTCTGGTAATCGCTTCCGCGCACCAGTTCGGCCAGCAGGCGGCCCGATACGGCGTCGCGCACCACGGAATCAATAATATCGTCCAGACGCCCCTGCGCACCGCGCTCGGTAGCGACACTGCGATAAAACAGCAACGGATCGACGATGCGCCACCGCGCAGTGGTGTCCACCCAGATAAAGCGCTTGTCTTTGGTCGGGATCTGGTTCGGGGCGCTGTCCCACTTCATGATGCGCCGTTCAAAACGCCGCACCTCCTGAATCAACGGAAGTTTGAAGTGCAGGCCGGCATATTTGACATCGCCAATCGGTTTACCGAACTGGGTGATGATGGCCTGCTCTCCCTCATTGACCACATAAAGGCTGTTGCCGACGCCGACCAGCAGTACAAGAACCACTACGACAATTGCAGGTGCTTTCATTGGACACCTCCCTGACGCTCGCTGCGCATGGGCAGCAGCGGCAGAAGGCTGCTGCCGGCGTCATCCATTACGTAAATTTCGTCGAGTCGGGGCAGGACCTCCTCCATTGTTTCGAGGAAGATCCGACGCTTGGTCACCTCAGGCGCCTTGCGGTATTCCTCCAGCAGCGCCTGGAAGCGGTTGGTTTCCCCCAGGGCCTTGTTGGTACGCTCGATGGCATAGCCTTCGGCTTCCTCGACGGTTTTTTTCGCCTCACCGCGTGCGCGGGGCACTTCGCGGTTGAATTGTTCACGCGCCTGAAAAATCATGCTCTCCTTCTGCTGTTCCGCCTCATTGACCTCGTTGAAAGCTTTTTTGACCGGGTCGGGCGGTGTCACATCCTGAAACTTGACCGTGACCACCCGCACGCCGATGTCATACTCGTCAAGTGTTGCCTGTACATCTTCCTGGATGCGCGCCGCCAACAGGGCACGTTCAGTCGTCAGAACTTCCGTGACATTGCTGTTGCCGATGACCTTGCGCACCATCGCCTCACTGATGTCACGGATGGTTTCCACTGGATTTTTGAGCCGAAACACATACTTGTAAGGATTGATGACCTGAAATTGAACAATCCACTCCACATCGCTGACGTTGAGATCCCCGGTTAATGTCAGGGATTCCTCCTCAAGCCCTCGTTTGGTATAGGTGGTGCGTTCGCCCGGCATCACAGTGCGAAAACCGAACTCCTCCTTAAAAACGCGACCGGTTTTAACCAGATAGACCTGATCGATGCCGAAGGGGATTTTGAAGTGCAAGCCGGGGTCGGAAGTGCCGACATATTTGCCGAACCTCAGAATAACTCCGGTTTCTTCCGTATCGACCTTGTAAAAACTACTGTAAACACCGAAAGCCACCAGCAGTGCCGCCAGTATGGCAAACAGCGTCTTGTTGGGCCGAAACTCCTTTTTGAACTTGCGGCCAATATCGATGATCTTCTTTTCAAGATCCTCGGCCGAGGGCCCGCCGTCGCCCCAATTCTGCATAAAACCTCCATGCCTTGACTTACACGACTCGTCTGATTGGTCGCATTGTTTTAGATAGAAATATGAATGCTGAAAATAACACAGCCATGCACTGCTCACCAGTAAATCCGGACGTGCCCCGGCGAAATTCGCCGTGCCAAGGGATGTACATCTTCTTTAACATGCACCGTATAATTTCTTCATACACTTGGAAAAATCATTTATTAATATGTAATTCCAATCACTTAACCTTTTCAACCTATTTTCTGCCCGGCTTTTGCCCCATGGCGGATGTATATATTTTTTATTCAGCGTGAGAACCTTTCACGGTCACCACCGAAATCGACAATGATTTTTCATGCAAAGATTGCAATAACTTAGAAGGATTTCGCATTCATTTTAAAGACTTGGCATATTCGATGCTAATATTAAAAATCAAACACTAACACCTTGACCATAGAAAAGGAGGACATTATGAAAACTCTGCATCTGACCGTCGCCGCTTTTTTGGTTTCTGCTGGCCACGCATTCGCCGCCTCCGGCGTCCCCCAGGATTCGGGTCTGCTGACATGGTTGTTCCTCGGCTTCTTTGCCCTGATCATTGTCGCGCAGTTCGTGCCCGGCCTGCTGGTTGTCGGTTCAGTCATCAAAGGGCTGGCTTCTTCAAATTCAGCAAAGAAAGTTGGTTCAAACTAAGTGAACATAGCCAAATTCTGAACAAAAGGAGGACACCATGAAAGCCAGAGTACTTGCCGCCATCGCCCTGCTGATCAGCCTCGCTTCACCCGCATTCGCCGCCGGACGCGAAGACCACAGTGGCTTGGTCGTCTGGATTTTTCTCGGCTTCTGCGGTCTGATCATTGTCGCACAACTTATTCCTGCCGTCCTGATGATGCTTGGTCTGGTCAAAGGCGTTGCCGAGGGCAGCAAAAAGCCTGTCGAGCAGAAAGTTCGCAACCGCTGACCCGGCAGATCACAGTGAAAACCAGGACGAGACTCTTTTCTTCAGGGGCCGGGTTGCAAAACCCGGCCTTTTCTGTCCATAATCGCGCCAATTGAAATTGCGAAGCACCTGTCGACAGCCGCGGGGCCGACCGTTTTTTTATTCTGGAGACCAGATCTTGGCCGCTTTTTATCTCAGCATTGCCATCATTGCCGAAGTCATTGCAACCAGTGCCCTGAAGTCCTCTGAGGCTTTCACCCGGCTCGGTCCCAGCCTCATTGTCATTACCGGCTACAGTGCCGCTTTTTATTTCCTGGCGATCGCCCTGAGAACGATTCCTATCGGCATCGCCTATGCCATATGGGCCGGAGCCGGCATCACCATCATTACCGTGGTCGGCGCGCTGGCTTTCAAACAGATTCCGGATACGGCGGCAATTATCGGCATCACTCTCATTGTTGCAGGAGTTATTGTCATCAACGTCTTTTCCAGGACGACGCCTCATTAAATGGAGAGCTTACCTTGAGCCGATCCAGACTCAATCTTGTGACGACTCTGATCATGGCCGGGCTGCTGTCTACTGCAGTGGTCGTTGCCCTGCTGCCCAGCCTGCTCATCCGACAGGAGACCTCCCCGCCTGCCGCTGTGACAATCGAAGACCTGGATATGAGCGGCGTTGCTTCCGTTCAGGAGAAAAAGCAGCGTTTTTTTTCTTTCCTCGGGCCTGTCGTTGTCGCTGAGAATGATCGCATCCGTGCCCAGCGGGCTCGCCTGATCGATGCCCTGGAAGGCGACAACGAAAAAATACTGTCGCAGTTGCGCGTTGAATATGATCTGCCGCCGCAAGCGCCGGTCGAGCAGCTGCTGAAGCGAGTTGACATCGTACCGCTGGAACTGGTGCTGGCCCAGGCGGCCAACGAATCCATGTGGGGGCGTTCACGGTTCGCCCGCGAAGGCAACAACCTGTTCGGCCAATGGTGTTTTACGCCGGGCTGCGGGATGGTTCCACAACAAAGGGAGCCCGGCCTCAGCCATGAGGTGGCTGTTTTCGACAGCGTCAACGCTGCCGTTGCCGCCTACCTCAAAAACATCAACACCCATCCGGCGTACCGGCAACTGCGCACCCTGCGCGCTCAAAAGCGCAGGCAGGGCAGTGCCCTCGATCCCCTCACCCTGGCCCGGGGGCTGGGAGCCTATTCGGAACGCGGCGAGGATTATATCTCCGAGGTGCAGAGCATGATTCGCACCAACCGTGAACTGATCACGCCCATCCACTACCGCGAAGCCCTCTCGATCCGCAATCTCTGAACTCCCATTGAGGCCGGCCATGACCTTCGAACCGATCGGTACCGTTTACAGCCCGTTTCAGACCACCCAGGACATGCCGATTCAACCGACCGGGGCCGCAGGGGTCCGGGGCACCATCGAACTGTTGCCTGAATTGGCAGAGGGGCTTCGTGATCTCGACGGATTTTCGCACATCATCGTTATCTATCATTTTCACAAAAGTGGCCCTGCACGCCTTACCGTCACTCCTTTTCTCGACAATCGACCGCACGGCGTCTTCGCCACCCGAGCTCCACGCCGCCCCAATCCTATCGGCCTGTCCGTTCTTAAACTCAACGCTATCGAGGAAAACAGGCTTCGGGTAGAGAATGTCGATATTCTCGATCAAACGCCGGTACTTGATATCAAACCCTATGTTCCGGCCTTCGATCAACCTGCCCAGGTCCGCACGGGATGGCTGGAAAAATCTGCGGATCAGGCGTCTGCCACTCGCTCTGACCATCGCTTTTCCTGACCGCGCTCCAGCAGAGCAGAATGGGGGTTGCCTCATTGTCTGGGCCGATAGATAATGACTTGAAAAATTTCAGCCGTCCGGGCCACTTTGGACTTCAACCAACCGGACTTGAATGCGCGATCCTTAAGGGAATTTCCATGTTGCGAAAAAAATTTTCTTCCCTGCTTTTTATGGGATGCCTGCTTCTTGCCGTTTCAACGCCGCCCAAAGCCTCATGGGCAGCCGATTATGAATTCGTCACCGAGATGGCGAACAGCTACCTGCAGACCGGGAATTTCAATGGCCTCTCATCCCTCTATCTAATGCCTGAGCACTATTCGCCCCGGCAAAGCCGGGAAGAAACCACGGTTATCAGCAACGCGCTGCAGTTTCTGATGGGAGAATTCGGCCCAGTCCAGTCTATGCGCCTCAACCAGGACGACATTCTCTGGTTTGAGTTCATGGTCACAGTGGGAGACATGACTTTTCTGCAAACTCGCGACGATTATTTTCAACGGGTCTACAGCGCGGAGTTCGAAACGGTGGGAGATGGCTTTATCATCCTGCAGATATTCAAGGATGAGGCCCCGCCGCGCCTGCGCGGTGTCGGCCTCGCCCTCCCGGCAACCCCCGACAACGCCATCGTCGTACAGCAGATCGCGGAAAAACTCTCTCAACCGAATTAGTGCTCCGGGCACGCTCGCAAGGATTCTCCATGAGCGACATTCTCATCATCGATGACGATCCGGGATTCGTCACCTTCCTCAAGAAACATGTCCACCACAGTTTTCCGGGACTGAGCATCGCCACCTGTCTCGACCCGGTCTGCGGTCTGTCGCAGATCAATCCCGACCTGAAGCTGTTGCTGCTCGACCTGGAGATGCCCACCCTCGACGGAGAAAAGGTTCTGACCTACGCCGTCGCCAAGGGGGTCAGTCGGAGCCGCATCATTATCCTGTCCGGGCGCGAAGCCGACTATCTGCACCGCCGCTTTCCCATGGGCAGCTGCCTGGCGGTGCTGAATAAACATGAGGTGCGGCAGAAAGCCGTTCTCAACATGGTGCTCGGTGCTCTGCAGGAAAAATACGGCAACCGCGAGCAGGCCTTTTAAGGGAAGACACTCTTCGACAGATCCGGGGGCACAGGTAAAGCCCCGGGCCGGCGCCACTCAAAAGCACTTCTATCCGTTCACTTCGGCGGGGGGAGCCCCTCTTCTCAACCATTTACAGGCGCAGGCCATCATAGATGCGCAGCCAGTTGCCACCCAGAATATCCTCTGTCGCTTCGGTGGGATAGCCAAGCACCATCAGCGCGTCCGCCAGCTTCGGCCAGCAGCTGTGATCCTCCAATCCACGGCAGACACCTTCAAACCCGCCATAATCAGACCCCAGGGCAGCCGCCTTCGGACCAAAGCGCTGCACCAGCCAGTCGACCTGCATCACCATATCCTCAAGGGAAGCCGCACCGCCGGTCAGCATTTCAGGTGCCGGGCTCAAGCCGACAACGCCGCCGGCCGACACCAGGGCCCGCAACTGCTCCTCGTCCAGATTGCGCGCTCGGTCACAGAAACGGCGCAGGCCGGTATGAGAGCTGAACACCTGTCCATCGTACAGATCCAGGGCCTGATAGAAAGCGGGGGGAGACAGGTGGGCCAGATCGAGGCACCATCCCCGGTCGGCCATTTTTTTTACCACTGAACGGCCCAGTTCCGTCAACCCCCGGGGGGCGGAGACCGCATTGCCGTCGGCAAGACGGTTGGACCCCGCGTGGGTCAGTCCCGCCACGCGCACCCCCCAGCCCTCGACCCTGTCCCAATCGGCCTCGACCAGAGCGTCGCTGTTCTCCAGCAGAAAAGCCACCGCCGGCCGGCGGGAGCCCTCAGGCTCCGTGGCAGAGAAAAACCGCGGCATTCCCGCCAACCGCCGGTCCGCCTGCCGCATCAGGTTCTGAAGACGGGGCCAGGCCTGTTCGGCGCCGTTGTAGATATCCTCGCAATATAGAGCACAGACCAACAGGACGACACGACCCTGAGCAAGAGTGGCGGGGGTGACCACTCCCTGCCGGAGTTCGAGGAACCTGGCGTCAGGGGCATGGCGCTCCAGCATGTAAATCAGGTCGACATGGCCATCGGCCACGGCATATCTTTTTCTGCCGCTCTTTTCAGTCACCAGCATCTCCCTCATCGCGGGACGCAAGTACGAATTGACTGCGAATCCGCTCAAACAGGTGGGCATGGCGGCGCAACGTCCAATCGACGGTGCCGCGCTGCCGGATATGCCAGGCAGGGTCGCTCTCCCGCTCCAGGATATAAGCGACATTATCAGCCCCCGTGCCGGGATAGGCCGCCTGATCGCTGCCGCCCAGCCATTTTTTCTCGTCGGCGAAACGCGTCGACCAGGAATAGGGATCGCTGACCAGCATGCGCGCCCGGTGCGGACGAGCGACCCGGTTTGCTTCTACCAGGTGGCGATGGGGATCGGGCAACTTGTCCAGCAGATTGAGAGAGGCCAACCGCGAAAAATATCCCTGCACAAACGGGAGCGCCAGGGCATCGGCTACGACAAATTCCACCTGGGCACCCGGAAGGTGCGGTGGAAGGCTCAAAGAACAGGCGGTGCGGTAACGGCCCTCCTCGACCAGAGAAAAGCAAAGTTGCTGCCGACGGGCAAGCTTTCTCGCCGTGCAGATAAATGAGCGCGATCGATCAAGGCCAACCGATAGCGCTCCGCCGCCCCCCATCTCCAGGGTCAGCCGCCCCACGGCGCATCCCAGGTCCAGTGCCGGGCCGGAGCCATCCAGAAGCTGCGCCCAGCGGGTGTAGGCCTCGCTCGCCTGCGGGTCCTTCCACAGGTCGGCATAATGCCCCCACAGATAGGTGCTGAGCATCTCCTCCTGCTCGTAGTCATCCGGTTCCCCCGATTCGGATCCCTCGCCGGATCCAGAAGGCAGCAGATCCGCCACACCGTCGCGCACCGGGTACAGGGCGTGGCATTGGGGGCAGACAAGGTCAGCATCGACCAGGTCCTCCCCCTGCCGCAAACGGACGTGATCCTGAAGAGACACTTCCTGCGGCAGGCAGCACGGGCAGATCAGGGCAGGCAGCAGACAGCAGAGCATAGATTATCCAAAAAAATGCGGGAGCAACCCGTGCGGATCAGCGCGGGTCGACTCCCGATATGGAAGCACATATAAGCTTATGGGTTAAAGGGGGCCATGGCAGGACGGGGCATGACATGCCGGTGCGTGACACGCGGGCGCATGGCAGGAGGGCGCGTGGCACTCCGGCGCATGACAGGACGGCGCGTGGCAGGACGGACCATGGCATTCCGCGGCCTGCTGAAACTGCTTCTTCTCAACTTCACGGATTTCAAGCATGATTTTCACCTCCTCTCGTGGGTGGGTTCGACAGTTGCGGGTCAAGCAACCGCAACGCCGCAAGCCGACGAGCGGCATCACGGCAGCTTTCGGCAAAGGTACTCATTTCAAGGCCTTCGCCGTAGACCGGGAACAGGGTTCGGGCAATTTCTTCCAGGGTGCGCTCGCCATCGCAGCGGTTCAGAAAGTCGTAGCCGAACTTGTTGATCTGTGTCACCGCAAGCTTCCCCTGGTCGTACTGGAAAGCCAGGATGCAGGGTGCGGGAGGATAATCCTCCCGAACCAGGCCATCGTTCAACTCATTCATAATGTGTGGCAGATCGAAAGAGAAACGTTCGATCAGAATGTCGTTCGACCTCACAGGACAGGGATCGGCGGCGGGGATATCTGCATTGCCCACTCGTGGAGGAGAACCGGGGCGGGCCGCCTCGATGGCCCGGACTTCATAGGTGAGAACGTCGCCCAGATGCCCCCATTTCCGAAGAATCTCCTCCCGGCACTGCGCCGCAAAAACCGGGAAGTGCAGAAACACATCGTTCCCTGTCAGGGCCTGCTCTGCCCCTCTCTCCAGGCACCAGCCTCGGAAACGGCCGAACAACCGACTCGGGGAGGCCTCCAGCGCCCGCGTCAGCAGCAGAAACGATTTCGGGAAGAGCTGGACGACCAGGGGGAATTCTTCGGTCAGCGCCGCCAGTTCGTCTGTTGAGGCCCCGGCACAGGGCAGATTGTAGAAACTGCTGAACAACTCGGGATCGGCATTGATCAACTCGTCGTCACCCGCCAGTCGCTGCCCGTGATCGAACTCGATCCCCTGCGAAAAGTAGGAATCGACACCGCGCGTCAAGCGATCTGCATAACGGGCATGCAGCTCAGTGCCCGGCAGAACGGTGGGAATCTGCAACAACGGGTTGCTGTTGCCGCGAATGCCGGTTTCAAGGGCCAGAGTCAGAGTCGCATCGATATCCTCGCGGCGCTCATCAGGAAAACCGATGACAAAACTCAGGGTCGGCACCATGCCGAGTTCCGTCGTTTCGCGAACCCGTTGCGGCAGCATGTCGGCCTCGATCTGCTTGCCGATAAAAGCCAGAGTCCGTTTCGACCCGGAATCGATGCCGTAACACATGGATTCACACCCCGCCTGTCGCATCAGGCGCAGCAGGTCCTGATCCACCGTATCGAGGCGCGAGATGCAATACCAGGGCAAGCGGTTGAGTCCCTCGTCGATCACCCGCCGGCAAAAGGCTTCCACAAAACGTCGATCAGCGGTGAACTGATCATAAGCGAGCAAAAAGCATTCGGCACCGTACTGCTCCCGCAGAAGGGTCATTTCACCGATCAGCCGGTCGATGGAAAAAACCCGGGACTGACGGCGCCACAGAGCCGACTCCGAACAATAAACACAGCGGTGCGGGCAGCCGCGACCGACTTCCAGAATCGCAATGGCCCGATCAAGATTACAGGCTTCACGGTATTCGTCCAGCGGCGCCGCCAGGCGGTAGTCAGGCAGCGGCAGCGAATTCAGATCTTCAATCAGCGGGCGTTCCGGAGTATTCAGAATTTTCCCGTCACAGCGCCAACTCACCCCGGCAATCTCGCTCAGGGCCCTCTTTTTTGACCAGACCTGCAGCAACTCCTCGAAGGCGCGCTCTCCTTCCCCCCGGACAACCGCATCAATCCAGGGGAATTTTTCCAGGGTGCGCTCCGCCACAAAAGAGGCATTATGCCCGCCAACCACGATGCGTGTCTCGGGAAGCAGATCTCTGACGCGCTGCGCAATGCTCACGGTGGGCGGATAGGTCGTACACTGTGCACCGAAGGCGACGACATCGGGAGAATGGGCGGCAATCTGCTCGGCGCAGGCCTGGTAGAGGTGGGGTCCGAACGGCAAAGTTCCATCACGCAAACCAAGAATCTGGTCAAGTAGCACCACCTCATATCCTGCCCGCCGCGCAATGGTTCCAAGGTTGATCAAACCCAGCGGCGGCAGATTATAGAGTGAGGGGTGAAAAAAAGGCGGGTAAACCAGGACAACCTTCATCATCTCTCCGGCTCGACATCATTGCGTGTGCATCTCTAGAAAGGATACCAGATCACACAAAAAAACAAGCGGTCACGCAGATTTTAACCCGAGCCAAACAAAATTATTTCAACTTTTGATACCCCGGCAACTCATGGTATGATTCCCTTCAATCATCTTGATATTTTCGCCGCGTGGCGGTGTTTTCGTTTGCGCCCGGGACAAGGAGTTAGCTTATGTCATCCAGCCGGAAAGAAAAAAAGGCTCCCTTGAGCTGCAATCGCTGCGGAGCCGTTTGGAAGAAAAGCGGAACCACCTACTGCTGGAGCAATCCGGAAGCCGGCATGAATGCCCCGGGCTATTGCCCGTCGGAGGAAGAAGCGCAACTGATCGAGGACTCGTTTCGCGCTTACACAGGAAACGACGAGGATGCGCGTCTGGCTCGGGTCGCGGCGGAAGTGGAGGGGCTTTGCTACCAGCCGGTGCCCGGAAGTGACGCGGTCAGCGCCCGCTGGACCCGGGTGGAGGATACCATCGCCCTGATCAAGTTGATGGGGTGGAAAAAAATCGGCATCGCCACCTGTATCGGCCTGCTGGACGAAACGGACCGCCTCAGCGAGATTCTCAACGCCCAGGGTCTGGAACCACTTTCGGTGTGCTGCAAGGCGGGACGCATCGACAAGCTCGAACTCGGCCTCGAGGAAGATCACAAGATTCGCCCCGGTACTTTTGAGCCCGCCTGCAATCCCATCGCGCAGGCGAAGCTTCTTAACCTGAGCGGAACCGACATGAACCTGATCATTGGCCTATGTGTGGGCCATGATATGCTGTTCAGCAAATATTCGCAGGCTCCGGTATCGACGCTGGTGGTCAAGGATCGCGTCACAGGACATAATCCCGTTGCGGTCCTTTACGGACAGAATTTCTACTACAAAAGATTGCAGAAACAGCCGGTGTTAAAGGGCGGGTACGAAGAATGATTTAACAGAATTTGGCCGTGCCCAACTGGAGGTAGGCTATTCCGCGGCTCTTGCCGAGGGCTCATGCTGCCCCAGGCAGAAAGCCATGCGGCGGATCGCCGAAAAGGCGTCGTCGCGGTGCAGCACGCCGTCGATCTGAATCGCAGCCACATCCCCGGTGATCCGCACGCGTTCAAATTCTTTCTGGATCCGGTGGACGCGACATTCGAAAATAACCGGGGAATCGTTCAGACACGGGCTTGACACAATCGCACCCGGCACAAAAGACAGCGACAAATCAGTAGCAGCATGCCCTGACTGCATGACTCCGTGGCGGCGCAGAAAGGCCGACAACGCGCTGCGCGGAATATTTACGGCAAAATCCTGCCGGAAGCCCAACTCGCCGAAATCCCGTTCATCGCCGCGCAATGCGAAGCTCAGACGAGTCGGGGCACCACTCACGAGACCGATCCAACCGATCACCCGCCAGGCGACTTTTCCGCCAGGTCCTCTCCAAGAGACAAGGGCCAGTGGGCAGGCGGCAAGATGAGGATAACGAGAAAAAAGTGACTGCATGTTTTTCAGCTCTCCCGATCATAATATAATCTATACTTTACCATGGCGTCGGCAAGTCTCCAGCGAGGAGGGGAATTAATTCTTGACGCTGAAAATAAACTTTATTAGAATTCTAATCTGCCAAAAACGGAGGATAATACCATGAAACTTTCTACCAAAAGCCGCTACGGCGTCCGGGCACTGTTTGATATGGCTTATCACGCAGGAACCCTGCCGGTGCAGATCAAAGACATTTCCCGACGCCAGAAAATTTCGCCTCGCTATCTGGAGCAGATCTTTCAGGACTTGAAGAAAGCGGGGCTGCTCAAAAGCCGCCGCGGACCCCAGGGCGGGTATTTTCTGTCCCGCAAGCCCGAGGAGATCACCGCCAAGGAGATCATTCTCGCCGCAGAAGGAGACATGAATCTCGTCCCCTGCACCAAGCAGGATGGCGACTGCTCCACCTGCTGCGATTTTGAAAATGTTTGCGTCACACAGCGCCTGTGGGAAGAAGCGACCCGCAAACTGCATGAATATTTCGAAGCCATTACCTTGAAAGACCTGTGCGACAAGGGTAAGGAGATGGGCCTGGAGAAAGAGCTGGACCACCGTTTTATGTACTTTATCTAATAAGCCAGCTCTCGTAAAGCCCGCAACTCTTTCTTCCCGTATGGACCGGTTGACCTCAAGGAGATCTTATGCCGACCACGACCAGCGAAACCCCTCTGGGGCAGATTGGAAACACCCCCCTCGTTCGCCTGAGCAAGCTCACCGGCGCACGCAGCGCCGCCGTATGGGGCAAGCTTGAATCAGCGAACCCGGGCGGCAGCGTCAAAGACCGCATTGCCCTGGCCATGATCGAGAGGGCGGAAAAAGACGGTCACATCAAGCCCGGCGCAACCATCGTCGAACCGACCAGCGGCAACACCGGCATCGGCCTGTCACTGGTCTGCGCCGTCAAAGGATACAAACTCGTTCTGACCATGCCGGACACCATGAGCCAGGAGCGTCGCCGACTGTTGGCTGCCTATGGGGCCGAACTGGTTCTGACCCCGGGCTCGCAGGGGATGCGGGGTGCCATCGAGACGGCGGAAACCCTGGTTGCGGAACGCAAGGGATTCATGCCGCAGCAGTTTCGCAATCCCGCCAACCCCGCAGTTCACCAGGAAACAACCGGCCCTGAAATCGTGAAGGCTCTCGATGGCAAAATCGATGCTTTTGTGGCAGGCGTCGGCACAGGCGGAACGATTACCGGCGTTGGACACGTACTGCGTGCCAACAATCCCAAGGTCCTGATCATGGCGGTCGAACCCGCCGACTCCCCGGTTCTGAGCGGCGGCGATCCGGGGCCCCATCGCATTCAGGGGATCGGCGCAGGGTTTGTCCCTGATATCCTCGACACAGCGGTGTACAATGACGTCATAACTGTCGACAATGACGATGCCATCGACACTGCGGTGCGGCTTGCGCGGGAAGAGGGCCTTTTTGTCGGCATCAGTTCCGGTGCCAATGTTTGCGCTGCACTGCGCGTGGCGAAGCAGCTTGGCCCCGGCCATAATGTCGTCACCATGCTGTGTGACACGGGTGAGCGCTATCTCTCTACCGGAATTTTCGACTAAGCACCTGGACAGGCGGATCGCTACATGACGCTTGATGATAAATACATGCGCCTGCAGGAAATCCTGCGCACCTGCGATTCCATCCTGGTGGCTTTTTCCGGAGGCGTTGACTCAACTTTCCTGCTCAGAGTCGCCCGAGAAGTGCTGGGCGCCGACCGGGTCGCTGCATTCACCGCGACATCGCCGACCTACCCTCTCCATGAATTCGAGCAAAGCCGTGAACTGGCCCGGGAGATGGGGACACGGCAGGTCATCGTCGACAGCAATGAGCTTGAAATTCCCGGGTTCTCCGAAAACACACCGCACCGCTGCTATCACTGCAAAAGGGAACTTTTCACCTTGTGCCGCCGGCATGCTGATGACCTGGGACTCGAAACCATTGCAGACGGATCGAACCTGGACGACCTGCAGGACCACCGCCCTGGACGGCAAGCCGCACAGGAATTGCAGGTACGCTCCCCCCTGCTGGAAGCCGGCCTGACCAAGGAGGACATCAGAGCCCTCAGCCGCCGCCTCGATCTGCCGACCTGGAACAAACAGGCCCTGGCCTGCCTCTCTTCGCGCTTTCCGTACGGCACCGAAATTACCGCCGACCGGCTTGAGCAGGTGGCCCGCTGCGAAAATTTCCTGAGAGAGAAGGGTTTCGACACTTACCGGGTGCGTTACCATGGCGACTTGGCGCGCATCGAACTCTCCAGCACAGGGCTTGCCGCGGTGCTTGAAAATACCGACCTGCGGCAGGAACTGGTACAAACCTGCAAACAGGCGGGATTCACCTATGTGACTCTCGACCTGCAGGGCTACCGCACCGGCAGTATGAACGAGGTTCTGTAGCACTCTTTTTGCACAGACTTACGGAGAAAAAGGATGGATCGCAAAGGCGCATTGCTGGCTTGCTGTTTTTGTGCGGGCCTGATGGGGGCGCTTCTCGCGAGCCTCGGCCTTTGGGTCGCCGGCCAGTGGGGCATCACCGCAGCTGCTGGTGTCCGCCTCGCCCCGGAGTGGAGTCCGCACTGGCTTTATCCTCGCCTGCTTCACGGCGGCCTCTGGGGGTTGCTCTACTACCCGGCCGTCGCCTCACCCCGTCGCCGCCGTCACTGGATCCGCAAAGGTCTGTGGATCGCGCTGCTGCCCTGCGCCTACACTCTACTGCACGCCTACCCGAAAGCCGGCCTCGGCCTTCTGGGTCTGCACCAGGGCAACCTCACCCCCCTCTTCATTCTACTTGCCTGGCTGCTCTGGGGAATGGGAACCGGTTTTTTCACCCGCCTGTTCTGGGGACGATGAGATGACCACCATTTCTGTTTTACGGCTGATCCCCTGCATAATCCTGCTTTTACTTCCCATGGCCGTCGCCTGTAACGGGCAGCAGAACGAAATGCGGGGGCAGGTCTCCTGGATTCACGACGGAGACACACTGGAGGTCAGAGGGCTGGGCAAGGTGAGATTGTTGGGAATAGATTGCCCCGAAATGGAAGGAACGTCCCGCGACCGTTTTTATCGGGACAATTTCAATATCCCGTCCTCCACACTGCGCCGCACAGCCCGCGCAGCTCTCGACTACAATATCGAGCAGGTCAAGGGACAACAGGTCAGACTGCAGTTCGACGGATCTCACCGTGACCGATACGGACGCCTGCTGGCTTATGTCATTCTGCCCGACGGCCGCTGCCTGAACCGTCTGCTGCTGGAAAAAGGTCTGGCAACGGTTTACCGCAAATTTGACTTCAGCCGAAAAGATGACTTTTTCGCTGCTGAACAGAAAGCGCGCCGATCCGGGCTCGGCATGTGGCGCACACTGTCATCATCCTTTTTCACTCCCCAAAAGTTCAGACTTCTTCGGCCAGCTTGGGCATCGTAATAAACAGCACCCCCCTTTCACACACCGCCTCGATCCGCTCGCGGTCGACCATGGCCGGCAAAACAAAAACACGCTGGAATGTTCCACAGGAACGTTCAACCCGATGAAACGTCCGCCCTGTGCCGCCCTGTGCCGGCGCGCGATCCCCTCTGACCCGCAGAGAAGCTCCGTCAAGCTCGATCTCAATTGAGTCCTCAGACAGACCGGGAACATCCATCAGGACAACAAGCCGTTCGGGTTCTTCAAAAATATCGACAGGCGGTTTCCAGCCGCCTTCATCAGATGGTGAATCGATTGCCTGATCTCGAGTACGCTCAAGCAGCCGATCCATCTGTTCCTGCATCACCTTGAGTTCCTCCATGGGGTCGCCCTTGACCGTCGCCATGTGGTCATTCCTTTCCAAGAAAATTGAATTTAAAGGATAATCACCACGGAAACGGTGTCAAGTCTCTCTCTTGGAGGTCGGGGCCATTACTTATTTCTCCCCTCTGAAAACACAGGCTTGGCTCCCGTCTCTTTAATGAATATAAAATTCTGGCCTTTTACTCCTTATGAATGCTATTTTTGCCTGAAATCATTGCAGGAAATGTGATGAAATGGTCGTTGCAGCCCAAGGGAGTTTTTACTATGCACAACGAGATTGCCTCGCTTTTTCGTGATACCGGTCATGACGACCGGGCGCTCGTTTCGGGGATTGAGAATCTTGCCAAGGGTCGGGGGCCGGAGATATACAGCCAGGCCCTGCGCATTCTGGCGGGGCTCGACTTGTCGGCAACGGACGCCGAAAAACACTGGGAGGCCATGCTGAACCACTGCCGGAAGTTCTTCCCGGCCCAAAATGAATGCCACCTGCGTGCCGCTCTTGTTGATTATTTCCACCGTGAAGCCCGGATTCTGCGTGATCCACGCATTCTGGAAGCGCAGGATCTCGAACATGTACGGCGCGCCTCCATCACTGACGGGCTAACCGGCCTCTATCATCAGGGATACTTCAAAGCGCGCCTTGAACACCAGTTCAACTGGAAAAAACGAGGTCCGCGCGACCGCTTCGCTATCGTGTTGCTCGATCTCGACCATTTCAAGCAATACAACGACCACTGCGGACATCTGGCCGGTGACGACGCGCTGCGCCGCGTCGCCGAAATCATTCGCCTCAGCATCCGCGATTACGATGTTGCAGCGCGCTACGGCGGCGAGGAATTCGCCCTGCTGCTGTTCAGGGTCGCTCCCCGCCAGGCCCTCCTCATTGCCGAGCGAATTCGGGAGATGATGGAGAAAACGGTCTTTTTCGGCCAGGAGATGATGAAGGGCGGCAACCTGACCATCAGTGCAGGTGTCGCCACCTACCCGGAAGATGCGCAGTCCCCACGGGAGCTTCTCTTACAGGCTGATCAACGCCTCTATCAGGCCAAACAGTGCCGCAACCGTGTTGTGCCTTCCGAATCGGACCGTCGCCGCGTCGACCGCCGCAAGGTTCGCTCCATTGTTGAAGTTGCCCCTTGCGACGGCAGCAATGACCAGTCCTATCCCGGAGTGACCACCGATCTCAGCCGCCAGGGCCTGTCTGTCGACTGCGGGGTCTCCTTTCAACCCGGCAGCACTGTCCAGGTGCGGTTTCGCAAACCTTTCTGGAACCGGGAGGCGGCAACCGAGGCGACAGTGCGCCGCATCAGACGGGATGAGGAAAGCGGCATCGTCCACCTCGGCCTGGAATTCCGGGAACTCGGCGACACCATCGAAGCGCTGACCGGATCCCGCGGCCAGGATCGCCGTGAAGAAGGGATGAAAACCACCGGCCCGTCTCCCGCCTAAACACGCCCGTCTTTCCTCCGATTGAAAAAATTCTTACCGGGATGGTTTTTTTTCGCCGAAAAATCGGTTAGTATTGGTGTTTGGTTGATCTATTAGTAACCCACACAAACTCAACAGGAGCACTTAGATGAAAGTCGGACTGATTGGATGGCGCGGCATGGTCGGCTCGGTCCTGCTCGACCGCATGCGTGAAGAAAACGACCTTGAAGGCGTGAAGCCCGTCTTTTTTTCGACCTCGCAGGCCGGCCGTAAAGCACCGATGGACGCCGGCGTGCTTGAGGACGCCTCGAATATCGACAAATTGAAAGAACTCGACGTCATCATAACCTGCCAGGGGGGTGACTACACCAAGGAAGTTCACCCTGCCCTGCGTCAGGCTGGCTGGCAGGGGTACTGGATCGACGCCGCCTCCGCCCTGCGGATGGAAGACAACGCTGTCATTATCCTCGACCCCGTCAACCGCAACGTGATTGATGAAGCCCTTGAGCGCGGCGTCAAGGATTTCATCGGCGGGAACTGCACCGTGAGCCTGATGCTGATGGGTCTGGGCGGGCTCTTCCGCGCCGGCCTTGTGGAATGGGCCACCTCAATGACCTACCAGGCGGCATCCGGCGCCGGCGCACCGAACATGAGAGAACTGCTGTCCCAGATGGGCATACTTCACGGCGCTGCCAGCGAATTGCTGGCGGATCCCGCTTCGGCCGTTCTTGAAATCGACCGCCGCGTCACCGATGCTCTGCGCAGCAACGACATGCCGGTCAACGAATTCGGCTATCCCCTGGCCGGCAGCCTGCTGCCCTGGATCGATCGCGAGGTTGAAGACGGCCAGAGCCGCGAGGAATGGAAAGGCTATGCCGAGACCAACAAAATTCTTGGCAGCAGCAACCCTGTCCCCATTGACGGCATCTGCGTCCGGGTCGGCGCCATGCGCTGCCACAGCCAGGCTCTGACCATCAAGCTCAACAAGGATGTACCCATTGCCGATATCGAGGATCTGCTGGCCAACGACAATGAGTGGGTCGAACTGGTTCCCAACACCAAGGCGGATACCCTGGCGAAGCTGACCCCCGCATACGCTTCAGGCACCCTCAGGGTTCCGGTCGGTCGTGTGCGCAAAATGAAAATGGGCGGCCAATACCTCAGCGCCTTTACCTGCGGCGACCAACTGTTGTGGGGAGCCGCCGAACCGCTGCGCCGCATGCTGCGGATACTCCAGCAGCGTAGCTGATCTCCCATCAAAAAAGCCGGGCCATGAGGCCCGGCTTTTTTGCGTTTGCACCTCGTTGGCGGACAGGCAGAATCAGCCTTTTTCCTGCCAGTGACCATGCACGTTGCAGTATTCGCGTGCGGTCACCTGGGAGGCATCAACGGCAAACACAGCTTCGGGTTTTTCGCCGGGCTTGAGGAACTGCCTGTAAACCTTGCCGTCGGCAATAAGTTCGATCCATTCGATATAGTGCTTCTCCTCCATGGGATGCGGCACGCTGCCTACCTTCACCGTAATGCGGCCCTCGGCACGCTCGATGACGGGGACATGTTTTTCCTTGCCTTCCTCGGCTGCGCCCTTCTCTTTCATCAGGACCATTTCCTTGCCGCAGCAGACCAGCTCCGCACCTCCGCCATGCAGCACTTCAACGATATTGCCGCACATTTCACACTTATACACTTCGAGTTTTTGAGGCATTGAACTTCTCCTTTTCTTTTTATGAGTGTATGACTGTTTGACCACAGGCTTCATGCGGAAAGAAGCCCCATACGCTTATTGAGACTACCAGATTCATTCCGTCCCGCAAGGGTCGAGAGCAAGTTGTTTTTCCTCATGAAATCAAAAAAGAAAAAATTTGAAAAGTTTTACTATGTGATGTTCGATTTTTCTTTTCTTCGGGTGAAATTTCCTTAAAATGTATACG
>NPID01002087.1_pt1 | contig 82062 bp, 83 predicted proteins | sample 8637491 | NCBI WGS metagenome assembly NPID01 (sample SAMN07420843, study PRJNA396082) | bioreactor metagenome | isolation source: sample BA6 brine-fed electro-methanogenic bioreactor BA | place: Japan: Kochi | collected 2016-06-14 | reverse complement strand
CCTTGAACTGATCCCCGGCCCATTCCCGGGGCAGGTAGCAGGGAGGAAGGAGCGGGTCTTGATAGATCAGGGGAACGGCACGGTTCCCGATTTCAATACGCTTCACATGGGCTTCTTCCGGTGAATATTTTGAGAGGTTGGCAAGCTCATCATTAAGTATTTTCAGGCCCGTCCGGTATTGCTCCTGGATCTTCGGGACCCTCCAAAGCTGGAGGACTTCATCGGCGCTGATTTGCTGCAGCGGGAGAAAGCCTGCTCAATCTCTTCTGCCTCGTGTTTCGGTCTGATCCAGAAGCCTCCGTACCATGGCACAAAACGGTAGGCGGAGAGTTTGGTGTGGATACGATGGCGTTCTTTCCTTCGGTTCTCCGGGATGCTGAAGAGAAACCCCCGCCATGACCCGTCCCATCCGGTCCAGTCCGGTGGATGGAAACTGAGTGATATGTTGGAGCTGATCCTGTGACCTTTACCGGAGAGACCGTAGAAAGAGGTTCTGCCTTCGCTTCGGACCGAAAGAAAACCCTGCTGGACTCTGCGGGAGAGCCAGGTGCGGATACTGCTGTCGGTGATGCCGAAGGGGGCGCAGAGGGCCTTCAGCTCACCGACGGTATATTCCCTGCGTCCGAGACTGAGGATGAGGCCGTTGATGATGTCGCTTTCAGTCATTTTTGTCACAATTATTTTTACATTATAAACCCTGTGTGACACTTTTTCAACAAAAACATCAGAAAGAATAATTAACCATGACATACTGTTGTCATATATAGATGATTACCATTCAGCAGCATTATGGAACATGAGGCAGGATTATGAGACCGGAATTGGATAAAACAACAGACCCCGATGAATTCCTCAACTACTACTGGCTGAAAGAAGAGCTGCTCTCGTTCTGCAGGAAGCATAATCTTCCAGGAAGCGGCAGCAAGGGTGAATTGACCGAACGGATTTACGAATATTTAAGGCCCGGGAACCGAAAACCGGAGATGAACACCCCTCTGAGTACCGATTCCAGGATCTCGAAGGGATATAAAAACGATGAAAGACATCGGGCGTTCTTCAGAGCTGCAATTGGGGTGCATTTCAAATTTAATGTGCCCTTTATGAACTGGATGAAGGAAAACGCAGGAAAGTCATATGCCGATGCCATTGTAGAATGGAAAAGAATAGCCGAAGAAAAGAAACAGGGAAAGAAAAGGGTAATTCCGGCTCAGTTTCAGTATAATCAGTATACAAGAGATTTTTTTACCGCCAACCCCGATGCGAAGAGAGATGACGCAATAACATGCTGGAAGTACAAAAAAGCCCTGCCCGGTCACAACAGGTACGAGGGAAGCGACCTGGCTGCCATCGGCAGATTCTCCTATCTTGACAAGGCATCTGCAGAAAAGGCAATCAGGAAGTACTCTTAATATACATTATCTGTTCTGGTTCTGATGCAGAAAAAAGGATTTACTATGAGCGATTGGTTTACTATAGATCAGATTGACAGGAATACTTATATCATAAGTGAGTACCGGCACTGGGAGGAAACGCACTGTTATCTTCTCATCGGAAATAAATACAGCTTGCTGATTGATACGGGACTGGGAATCTCTAATATCCATGAAGAAGTTGCAAAGCTTACCGATAATCCGCTTATTGCAGTCGCAACCCATATCCACTGGGATCATATTGGAGGACATGAATACTTTCCTGACTTCTATGCTCATCAGGAAGAACTTAACTGGCTTAATGGAGAGTTTCCCCTGACAATAAGCCGGATCAAGGAGATGGTTGTTGATCGCTGTCATCTTCCGGAGGGGTACAATGTCGAAGATTACACATTTTTTCAGGGGAATCCAACGAGAATCCTCAAAGATAATGACCTTATAGATATCGGTGGTCGTCATATCCAGGTTCTGCATACACCCGGTCATTCACCTGGGCATATGTGTTTTTGGGAAGAAAAACGAGCTTATCTTTTTACCGGAGATCTGGTGTACAAAGACACACTCTTTGCATTTTTTCCTTCCACCGATCCGGGAGCGTACCTGCGGTCTCTGGAACGGATCTCAAAACTGCCGGTGAACAGAGTACTTCCAGCACATCACTCTCTGGATATTCATCCTGAGATTCTGGATAGAATGCGTAAAGCCTTCCGGGAACTGGAACGTGACGGAAAGTTATGCCATGGCAGCGGGACTTTTAATTATGGTGATTGGGCAGTGTCCTTATAGTTCAATTTTACCCGGGAATTGAGACTATGTTATAATACGGTGAACTGAAAGGGAGTACACATGCTGGAAATAACGACTGATCAGGAAAAAATGGTGGCATACTGCGGCATGAACTGTACGTACTGTTATGCCCACCACAGAAAGAAAAAGCCGTGTCCCGGCTGCCGTCTGAGTGATGAGGGCAAACCCGAACACTGCAGAGCATGCAAAATCAAGGACTGCGCCAATGAGAAGAGTATCCTGTTCTGCTCCGACTGCGCCGATTATCCCTGTGTCCTGATAAAGAGGCTGGATAAGAGCTATCGGACCCGATATAACGAGAGCCTTATCGGCACCATGAATCTTATCAGCGAGAAGGGGATGGAGCGCTATTTAAAAATCGAAGAAGAGAGATTGAAGTGCCCCGAATGCGGCGGCATCCTGAACATCCACCATAAAAAGTGCTGTGACTGCGGAAAGATCTTCGCATGAAACATATCACCGTAGTGCAGAAGAAAGATGAATTAACTGATCCTGAAAAGCTCTATTCCCTCATCCATGAACAGATGCATGCAATCGGATCTGACAGGGATTACAGTCATATTAAACAGGCTGTTGAACATGCGCTCAATGGTGCATCGAATTCCGTCTTTTTTCTGTATCATATTGATAACGGGCCGGCGGCCTTTGCATTCGGCAATATCTGCTCCGGGCTGGAAACAGGTGCAGATTACCTGTGGATAAATGAACTCTTTGTCGAGAACAAATTCAGAAGGCAAAATATCGCATCCGCGCTTCTTTCCTATATTGAAGAATGGTCAAAACAGAGAAAGATCAAGTATATAGCCTGCATAACAGGTGAAAACAATACACAGGCACAAAGCCTGTATGCAAAAAACGGTTATGAGCTCTCATCGGGAGTGTGGGTAGACAAAAGTATTGATTAGTATTCCTGCAAAAGACCTGCAATGGGCAGGTAAAATACCGTATCCTATAATTTCCAGTCTGTTAATACTAGAGGAGAAAACATGAAAGCAGTCATGCATACCAAATACGGCCCGCCTGAAGAGCTTCAGCTTACCGATGTGGAGAAACCGGACCCTGCGGACAACGAGGTGCTGGTAAAAATATGTGCCGCAACGGTAACCACATCGGACTGCAATGTCCGTAACTTCACCTTTGTTCCCCACCTGTTCAAGCCCCTTTCAAGGCTAATGTTCGGACTCAGAAATCCGGTAAGAAGAACCCTGGGAATTGAATTTGCGGGAGAGGTGGAGAAAACGGGAATAAACGTAAAAAGGTTCAAGGCCGGAGACAAGGTGTTCGGGTCGCCGGAGATGGCCCTGGGCGCTCATGCGGAGTATATCTGTCTGAAGGAAGAGTGTGCCATGGCGATCAAGCCGGACGGTATAAGCTGGGAAGAAGCCGCCGCTCTCCCCCTGGCAGGAGGCACCGCCCTCTATTTTATACGGGATCTGGGAAGGCTGAAGGCGGGGCAGTCCATAGTAATAAATGGCGCCTCCGGAGCCATTGGAACCTTTGCGGTACAGCTGGCAAAGTACTATGGAGCACATGTTACCGGCATATGCAGTGCCGGAAATATAGAAATGGTAAAAGCGCTCGGTGCGGATGAGGTGATAGATTATACCGAAGAGGATTTTACCAGAAACGGAAAGAGCTATGATGTCATTTTTGACGTCCCGGGCAAACTTTCCTACTCAAGCTGCAGAAACTCCCTCACAAGCGACGGGGTCTATCTGGTAAATCTTATTGAATTTCCTGAACTTATGTACATGCTCCTGACATCCATAAGGAGAGGCAAAAAGGCCAGAGGAGGAATGGCAACAGCGAAAAATGAGGATCTGCAGTTTCTTATAGAACTTTACGAAAGCGGGAAATTAAAAACGGTTATCGACAGGCGCTATCCGCTGGAGCAGATAGCGGAGGCCTTCGCTTATGTGGAAGAAGGTCATAAAAAAGGCAATGTTGTCATCATGGTACATCAATAATAGCGGGGAGATTATGGACAGACCGGAAACTGCAGTCAGCAAGTTTAAAGAGGGATATAACTGTGCACAATCGGTACTCTTCAGTTATGCTGAACGATTACAGATTACTGCCGATACCGCTTTGCGTATTTCCACCGGGTTTGGTTCGGGAATGGGCAGAAAGCAGGAAGTGTGCGGAGCCGTATCAGGAAGCATACTGGTTTTGAGCCATATCTATGGCAGAGGAGAAGAAGAAGGTAAAGATAAGCAGGAAATGACCTACTCAAAGGTGAGGGATTTTACCGCCGGATTCGAACGGAAATATGGTACGGTCAGCTGCAGGCAGCTGTTGAACGGCTGCGACTTATCAACGGCGGAAGGACAGGAAACGTTCAAATCGGATAACATGATTGAGCAATGTCATGAATACGTTGCATATGCCGTAAAGCTGCTCGCTGAGATAGACAAGGAACAGAGGTAAGTATGAAAGAGCATGTTCCCTTAAGGTTTTTCGCGGTAACCTTTGCCTGGTCGTGGCTGATCTGGCTTTTCCTGATACTGGGCGGTTTTGAAAAAGCTTCCATAACAATTCCGGTATCAATGCTGGCCGCCTTCGGTCCTGCAGCCGGTGCTTTCGTTTCTTTACGTACCCTGAACGGAAGAGGCGCAGTTAAACAATACGTGAAGACCTTTTTCAGCCTGAAATTCGGCTGGAAGGTGTGGGCGGCAATATTCCTGCTGCTCTGTTCGGTTACGGCTGCGGCCTGGTATATTCCGGAACTCTTCGGGCAGCCCCGTCTGCCGATGCTTCTGCCGGGCATATATGTTTTCCCCGTCTACTGGCTGATGATGGTGTTCCTCGGCGGAGGTCAGGAAGAGATTGGATGGAGGGGATACATCCTACCCTTTCTTGAAAAGCGTTACGGCACCTGGACCGGTTCCACCATCCTGGGCCTGGTATGGGCAGTCTGGCATATCCCATTGTGGTTTATCCCCGGTACAAGCCAGACCTATATGAACTTTGCAGGCTTTATCATGCTGACCCTGGGATATTCATATTTCTTTTCCTGGGTGATGAAGGCCGCAGGAGGCCGGCCCCTGGCCGGTCTGATTGCCCATGGAACGGCCAATGCACTTATTCCCGTATTCCCGGTATTAATTATGAGTCTTAACGTACCGCAGACCAGATACTGGCTCTGGACCTCCCTGACCTTGCTTACGGGCATTCTTGTTCTTCTGTCAAGCAAGCATGCATCAGGCGCCTCACACGAGCGTGTTCCGGACGGCCGAACATGAGCAGCATTCTGATAACAGGGGCTACCGGAAACATTGGATTCGAGGTAATTCGTTTTCTATACAAAAATGATACTTCAAACAGAATAATTGCCGGGGTCCGAAATATTGATAAAGCAAAAAGCCTTTTTAAGGATTCTCCCAAACTGGATTATGTTCATTTCGATTTTGAGGATTCTGATACTTTCGATAACACTCTGAGCAGTATTGACCGGATTTTCCTTTTACGCCCCCCGCACATATCCGATGTTGACCGCTTTTTTAAACCACTGATTTCAGCCTTGAAGAAATACAAGGTCAACGAGATCCTGTTCTTATCGGTTCAGGGAGCAGAGAAAAGCAAGGTAATTCCTCATAACAAAATAGAACGATTAATTACTGAATCCGGAATGAATTACATTTTTCTTCGTCCGAGTTATTTTATGCAGAACCTGACAACAACTCTGATTAAAGATATAAAAGTAAAGCGGGAAATTACACTTCCAGCCGGGCAGGCTGTTTTCAACTGGATTGATATCGAAAACATTGGAGAAGCAGCTGCAATTCTGCTTGACCGGTTCGGCGATCATAAAAACAGCGCTCTTGAAATAACCGGACAGGAAAACAAGAGTTTTCCTGTAGTGACCGCACTGATAAACAAGGCAATTGAGAACCCGATTCGATTCAGGAATGTCAATCCGTTCAAATTTTTTCGGATTAAAAAGCGGGAAGGAATGGAAACGGGGATGATTATCGTAATGATCCTGCTTCATTTTCTACCAGGATTTCAGAAAGAGCCGGTAATCTCTGATATCTATGAGCGATTAACAGGAAAAACACCAACTGATTTAAAAACATTTATTGAAAGAGAGAAGGTGCTGTTTGATACATAGTATTTAGAATACAGACTTTTATGGACTTGAACGATCCGGCAAGCTGGTGAAGCGCCCTATGGAAGTTCGTTTGTAAAAAAAAGCACAAAATACTGTATATTTACTATTACGAAGCCGACAAACCTGTTATCTTCACTGCATGAAAAACAGAATCAGTAAATGGACGTATCGAATAGTTGTTTCGGGCCTGCTTCTTATCGGTCTATGCTCGCCATTGATGGGGCAGGAGAGTCTGCAGGCTCTCTTTAGCGAACATCTGACTATGGTAACACAGGATGTGTATTCTCTTTTTGATACCCGTTTTGCTCCTGCCGCGGAGTGGCGTGAGAATATTGTTTTTCTCGATGACGAGATGGCCGAAGAGCTCTTCGATGCGGTAGAGTCCTATCTTCAGGCGAATGACCAGCCCCATCCGCACCTGGTGGACGCCCAGAGGTTTGGACGATCCGCTTTTGCAGAAGGAGCATTCAGGATCGGTCGTTTTCCCGCCACAGATTCATTCGCCGACCTGTTTCCAGTTGTATTTCCGAAGTTTTCTCCTGACGACCCCGATGCCGTGCCCACCCTCGCTTTGCCTGAACGCGCATTCGATGACGAAGGGATGGTTCATGTAATTGCCGTTCCTCTGTTCAGCAATGTATTGAAGCAGTTCTACGATGCCCGGCATAATTCCATACATCAATTTATCAATGGCCGTAATATTTCGGAAGAATTTCTTTATTTCCGCGACGCATTTATCGTTCAGAATTCGGTTACCGATTATTATTTTGATCAGCTGATCGGCAGTGACAGGAAGAAGCTGGACGGGCCCGAGCTGTTTTTGGCTGATTCTCATTTCAGGGACCAGCTTAGCGGATTTTTCATGCTTGGTTTTGGAATAGACCAGAGAATGATAAAGTTTCTCGATGACCGTTTCCTTCAGCTGCTTGCCCAGCCGTCTTCCATCGAATCGTATATTGACGGCCTGATAAACATGCTCGATGGAGCAGTGGACAATGCTCCCGATAATCCGACCGAGTTCAACCTGGGGATCTATCGAAACCAGGTGGCAACGGTATGGATCTTCCAGGGCTGGTACCTCTCGCTGCTGCCTTCCCGCCTTCCGGTCTATGCGGCACCCGAACCGATTCAGGAAAAGCTTGCACAGCTGCTGCTGAAATGGAAAGCAATGAGAGCTGATGTTGTTGCCAATGAGGAGATGCTCATCGAAATGCGGCAGAAATTCGCGAGCCGCTTTACCGATCAGCCCGGGAATGAGGTGCCGGCGAATGAATAAGGGAGTACTGTTCTTTTTACCCCTGCTGATGTTTCAGCTGACCGCGGGAGCGTTCGGCCAATCCGCTGGCACGGCGGAAGAGAGGGTTTATACCATGCTCCTTGATGGAGTGTTACCCGGGGAGACGGCGATTCAGGACCTTTTTGCCTCAGGTGCGGATCCGGCACTGAGCCTGAAAAGCTTTCTCGAGACTGATTATCGGACCCTCATTACCAGCAGGAGTTTTCGTCTGGCCGATGATCCCGAGCTGGTTGTACGTGCTCTTTTATCGGAAATGGACACGGTTCCTGCCGGAGGAGCACTTGCAGATGCTCTTTTTTCGGCTGTTGTTACCAATTCCGGCTTTTACCCCGCTGATCGTATTGCCGTTCTGCGCGAATTGATTTCGGCGGGATGCGCATCCCCGGAGGTTCTAAGATCGGCAGCTTTTCTGGCACGGGAGGAAAACAATCGGCTTGCCTACTGTTTTCTTCGTGATACCGCTGATCCTCCTGATACCGGTGCACTGCTGGTAGAACGGTACGAGATTCCTTTCTCTCCGGTGCCGGAACCTGCACTCCTTTATGATCTTTATTCTGTTATCAGCTACATAGAAGGACACAATAAGGGAGAACAGCCCCCAATGCCTCCACGCTGGTTTACCGGCAGGGGGACGGGTTTTTCCACCGCTATTTTTCTCCATCTCGCCTCCTTCCTGAAGGCATCCGGTTCGCAATCGGTTATTGAGGACCTGAATGAACGGCTGTCTCTGAGCGGGCTGAAGGAAGCGAACCGTAACATCCTCAAGGCTGCCAGAGATGTCGAATATGGAAAAGAGATACCGGATGTTCAGAATTTTTTCCCCTTCGTGTCATTTCTGAAACGCAGGGAACTTGCCGCGGGGGTATCTTTGATGCTCCCCGATGTCAGGTGGGAACGCGTTCCGCCCGGGACCACCCCCTTTCCCCTCACCATAGCTTTCAGCGGGACGGGCTTCTTTCGGGGGGTCGGATATGAAAGGAGGGAAGTGCCCCTCAACTTTGACCTGCGCAGAGAGCAGATCAGTCGCGTGAGTGCCATCAAGGCAAAGATTGAAGATGGCATAAACGGGAAAGCACGCTACGAACCGCTTCGGGCACTGATGCCCTTTTCCATCGCCCGAAATGTTGCTGTGGGAGATTTCTTTGCCGACAGCATATGGTTTCAGGCCTTCGTTTCTCCTCCCGAAGCCGAAGATACCGGTGTCGAAGGGCGGATATATCTGAAGCGCGGACCTTCTCTGGTTACGATTTCCACCTTCTCCCTTGTTGATTCCGATCAGCCGACCGCTGTCATTGATTATCTGATAAATGAAACGATGATACTCTTAAGCACTCTCTCCTTTTCCGCTGAAAATTCCATTGAATCAGCAGCTCCCTCCGATTCACAGATTGAAGCCCTGACCTCGGCGATACGGAATGCTCCGGTATCCAGGGTAGCCGAACTACTACGGGAGATCGGCAGGGTTAATATTCTCGATGCCGGGGGAGAACCGCTCTGGCATACGGTTCTTACCGCTTTCGATCCCGGGGACAGGCAGAGGGAAGAGCTTTTTAATCTTTTTATCTCCCTTGGGGTTAATCCGGACGCAAAAGGAATTTCGGGAACACGGGCACTCGACCTTCTTCTGGAGCAATACGATTATCAGCTTCTTGAAAAGCTGCTGAAGGCCCGCGCCCAGGCCGATTACATTGATCCCAACGGCTTGACTCCCCTGGTAAATGCGGTTATGGACGGTGATATCCGGGCAGCGCTCGTTTTAATAAGAGCCGGTGCAAATGTCGATCTTCCCGTAAAATATGGACGCACGGCTCTCCACTGGGCAGCTCAGTACGGCCATGAGTCAATGGTGGAGATGCTGCTTGAGGCGGACAGCAATCCGAATATGGTTGACACCTTCGGCTATACCCCTCTCTCCTGGGCCGTTTCGTCCGGCAGCCTGGAGTGTGTCCGCCTCCTTATGGATCGGGGAGTATCAGCCGGGGCCACGGGAAAGCAGCCCCCGGCACTCGAACTTGCCTTGACAGGCGAATCGATTGAAATAGCCGCGTTTCTTATGGAACGGGGGGAAGAAGTACAGGAGAACCGGCTGGAGGGAGAGTGGCTAAAAGTTCTGGAAGCGATCAAGAACGGGGACCTGGATGAAGCAAGACGTATAGCCCGCGGGATAAAGATGAGCAGGTCGGAACGGTAAAGCATAGTTAATGTCCCCAAGACACTGGTTTTCAGCCATTCCAACCTGGTGCCTTGAGGATACCAGAAATAGATTTGACAAAAAACTGCACTCCAACCACAATGTATCCATCCATCTTCCGGAAGGAGATCTTTTACTGAAGGTTCATTACTCTTCCTTAAACTATAAAGATGCTCTTTCCGCATCAGGCAATAAAGGCGTCACAAGAAATTACCCGCATACTCCAGGAATTGACGCGGTCGGAACTGTTGTAAAATCAGATAATCACCTTTTTAAAACCGATGAGAAAGTTATCGTTACCAGCTATGACCTTGGAATGAATACAGATGGAGGATTTGCAGAATACATACGGGTTCCTTCCCAATGGGCTGTAAGACTGCCTGATAACTTATCAATGAAGGAATCCATGGTCTATGGTACCGCGGGTTTAACTGCGGGAATGTCTGTGTTGCGCTTAACTGAATCAGTTAAACCGGATGATGGCAATATTATTGTTTCAGGTGCAACAGGAGGAGTAGGAGCTTTAAGCCTTGCAATACTTGGCAAGCTGGGGTATTCGGTCACGGCGGTTACAGGAAAAGAATCAGAAAAAAAATATCTGCGAAACCTGGGTGCTAAGGAAATAATTTCAAGAGAAGAGTTTGAGATTTCAGATACTAAACCCTTAATGAAACCTCTATTTGCAGGAGCTATTGATACAGTTGGTGGAACAATTCCGGCAAATATTATTAAGTCGATTAAACCCATGGGTGCGGTAACATGCTGCGGCAATGCCGCATCTTCAAAATTGGAGTTAACCGTATTCCCGTTTATACTGCGAGGGATTAGCCTGATCGGAATTGATTCTCAAAACTATCCCATGACTTATAGAAAAAAGGTCTGGAATAAACTGGCCGGTGACTGGAAGCCATCCATGCTGCTTGAAACGTACAATGAAATTTCCCTGGAAGATATAGATGAGAAAGTCAGTTTAATGCTTCAGGGGAAATTGAAAGGCAGAACCATTATTAATACAGGTTCATCCTGATAATCAGAAAAATGAGAGCTTGTTTAGATGTTCTTCCGGCCCCAGGCCAGAGTGCATATGTTGGTGCTTGTACCAGTGAACAAACAATGCCATCCACTATCGAGGGTGGTCAATGTTTCTGAAATAAAGGAGTGCCTTATGGATACCATACCTGCAATTGAGTTGAGAGATGAAAGCATATATCCGGATGATGATGTGCTCCAGTCAATCCTGGACAAATCTTTTCCGGCATACAGAAAACTGCTGGACTTATTCACGGAACATGACATGAACATTGAATGGCGCTATTATCGTGACGGGAAAGCCTGGTTATGCAAGGTGCAAAGGAAGAAAAAAACTATTGTCTGGATGTCCGCATGGAAAGGCTTTTTGCAGGCAACTATCTATTTTCCGGAGAAATACATTGATAAGGTCTTTGAACTGGATATAAGTGAAGCATTAAAGGATAATTTCCGTTCCACCAAAAATGCCGGAAAATCAAAGCCCTGCACATTTCAGATAGGAGACGAGAGCATTCTGAACGATTTCGGCACGGTCATGAAATATAAGATTGAATGCAAATAGCCTTATCCGTATTGACCGGGAAGGTGGGAGTAAGTACCTGTCCGCGGCGCAGGAAAAGCTGACTGACCTGAATTGAAAAACACTGTACGTTTATGCAGCAAGGAGAAATTATGAAACATATTATCAGCTGGAAACTGTTTGCAGTCTTGCTTACCGCCTCCATTTTTTCCATCATCGCCGTTCTGCCGTACGGCTTTACCCTCGCGTCCGAAACCTTGACGCAGGCACCTTTCCCCCTTCCGGTACTTGCTGCAATTTCAATAGTTCAAAGTTCCGTCCTCTTTGCGATTGTTATATTCCTCGGCCTTTTACTTTCCCGTAAAATTGGCCTCGGTCTTCCTTTTCTGGAAGAATACCTTCATGTAAAAAAGCTTCCTCAAAATTTCAGGACAATTGTAAAGCCTTCCATCCTTTTGGGAGCTGCCGTCGGAATCGGAATAATTGTACTGGATCTGCTGTTTTCCGGATTCGGCGTCGGCATAAACCTCTGGACCGGAAAGCTGCCCCCATTCTGGATGGGTTTTCTGGCATCATTCTACGGCGGAATCAGTGAAGAAATTCTGCTCAGATTATTCTTCATGTCCTTCCTGGTGTGGCTTTTCAGCAAGCTGATCAGATCGGATAAGAGCATCCTTGAAAACGACCTTTTTATGTGGGCCGCAATTATTATCTCCACAGTTATTTTCGGACTCGGTCATTTACCGATAACCAGATCCGTTACCCCTCTGACGAGCCTGGTTATTTTACGGGCACTGATATTGAATGGTGTCGGAGGAATAGTCTTCGGCTGGCTCTACTGGAAAAAAGGTCTGGAGTCCGCGATGGTCGCCCATTTTTCGACGGATATAGTGCTGCATACCATGTTCCCGATACTGCTGATGCTGATTAATACCCTGTAAATATGTTCCTTGATCCATAATCCACCGGCTCCCCCGTGCAAGGCCCCGCATCGGCCGCCCGGCGGCGCGGAGCAAGCCGGAAGGCGGCCGCGAAGAAGCGGGGCTGAGGAGTTGCAGCGGAGCACCCGATCCCGCCGGGTGTGCCCGGCAGATACCTGGCTATTTCCTGATGGTTTGCCGTATAACTGCTGGATTTAGGGAGATATACGTAAAAGTAGAGGATAAAAGATGGCAGGACGGGAAATTATAAGCAATAATACAAGGCGCTTATTTACGCAAGTATGCGTACAGCAGGGACTTGGGCGCAATAAACGCGATCAAGACGAAGAGAAACAATCTCGACCCTCCATGGTCTCGCTGAGACAGGAGTTAATTAACATGTCAATACTTGAAGAACTGGAAAAAAACAGGGGAACAACGTCATCGGCACTTGGGAAAAGTCTTGCCAATCAGGTTATTAATGGAGACAACGAAATATTATCTGAAGCAATTCAGCTTGTGAAATATGATCTTAAAAATGAAAAAACCAAAAACATCAGAGCTGGAGCTGCTAAAATATTAGAAAAGGTTGCAGAAAAGAAGCCGGAACTGATCTCACCATATTTAACAGATATATTGCCTGCATTGAATGCGGTAGAACCGCAAACAAGATGGATGATTATTATGGTTTTTGGATATTGTTCTGCTCTCAATCCAAAAACAGCGAGAAAAGGAATATCTTACGCGAAATGCTTCATTAGAGAAAAGCAAGGAGTCTGCTTGTCAGGTGCAGCAGAACTATTTCTTGGTTTTATTGGCTCAGTTTCCACCGAGCTTGCAGATGAAGTTTTTCCTGTACTTTTAGACGCCTATGATGATCCTTTACCTAATGAAATGGATTGGATTTTAGAAGCATTTATGAAGATAGTGGATAAGGTAAGTACTGATAATCAAAAAACTATTATTGAATGTGCAACTGAACAAATGGAGGCGTTTAAGCCAAGTACAAAAAAAAGAGCAGAAAAGATAATAAAAATGCGAAATCAATAATACTTCACGAAGAGAAAACCCAAACTTGAAAGATGGAAAAAAATAATGGTTATAAGGAGGGTGTATGAAAAAAACAAGAATATACTTTTTCTCAGGTGCCGGGCACTCCCTGGCAGTAGCCAGAGAGTTGAGCAACTACCTGGAAGGTGCAGAACTTGTTAACATAAGCCCTTTGCTCAAAACTGAAACAATCACTGACAACACGGAGCAGATCGGATTTGTCTTCCCCGTTTACGGCGGCATGCCTCCCAAGTTTATCAGGGAGTGGTTAGTCCGTTTCCGACCGGGTAATAGCTCGATGATTTTCGCCGTCTGCACCTGCGGTATCGCACCGGGGCACAGTCTGATTGAAGTTGACCGGATTCTCAGATTAAGCGGAAGCAAACTCACATTTGGATTCTCAGTCCGCCAACCTCAAGCAGGCATCGGTTCAAAACGAATCAACACCCCTGAATTGGTAGAGGCATGTCTGCTTAAACAAAAGGAAAAAGTAAAAGAGATCACTCAGCATATCAGGAATTGCGAACCTCTCGATCTGGAAAAAAGCGGGCGCTTTTCGGAATTTTTCAACACGACAACTCTTACCGTCCTGCCTACTATAGGCAAGCTGATATATTACCTGATTACCAAGGGCATAAAAAACATGAAATTTGTCCCCGGAACCAACTGCAACGGCTGCGGCATCTGCATTCAATTGTGTCCGGCAGATAACATTCAGTTGATTGAGGGTCAGCCGCAGTGGGGGGATAACTGTTTTGGTTGTATGGGCTGTTATCACTGGTGCCCTGAAAATGCGGTACAAGATATAGGTCTGGATATGATCCAGAGCCCTCACAGGGAGGTAACAGTGGTTGATATGTTGAGGTATGCGGGCAAATAGAACATGGAAACAATGATAGAGCTATTACCAAGTCAGGCAGCAGAATTGGAAGATTTTGCAGAATCTTTTGAAAACTCAGAATTACGGCAGAAATATTTCTCTTCAGATGAATTAATTGAGAAAACCTTTTTTGAATTCTTGCAGCAGAAAACAATACTGACAGCAAGAAATGGAACCGACACCGTCGGCTTTATCTGCTATATACCCAACGGTGCTTTTCATAGTTTTACGTTAATCCATGTATTAACCGTAATCCCCGAATTCAGAGCTTGCGGATTTGGAAAACAGATCTTAAGAATTTTTGAAAACCGGTATATAAAAGATGCATCAAAGATATTTTTAGTAGTCGCGGATTTTAATCCAAGAGCAAAAATCTTTTATGAATATAACGGATATGTACAGGTTGGGAAGATCCCTGGGTTATACAGACCAGACATAGATGAGTTTTTAATGATGAAAGTGAAACCGTGACATATTTCGTCTCCCCCGTGCAAGGGGGCGCAGCGGAAACCCCGCAGGCCCCGCCGCGGACGCCCGGCGGCGCGGAGCAAGCCGGAAGGCGGCCGCGGTAAAGCGGGGCCGAGGAGTTGCAGCGGAGCACCCGGTCCCGCCGGCTGTGCCCGGCGTGATGCACCCGAAAGCTCTAAAGGCCTTCCTGGATGACGGGGTTGGAGAGGGTGCCGATGCCTTCGATTTCCACTTCGACGGTGTCGCCGTGATGGATGCGGCCGACGCCTTTGGGGGTGCCGGTGACGATGATGTCGCCCGCTTCGAGAGTGAAGTGGCGGCTGATGAAGGCGATGATGGTCGGGATGGGGAAGATCATTTCGGCGGTGCTGCCGCTCTGTACCACCCGGCCGTTGAGGCGGCATTCGATGTGCAGATTCTGAGGGTCGCCGATGGCGGAGGCGGGGACGATGACCGGGCCGATGGGGCCGAAGGTGTCCAGGCTTTTACCGCGGAACCAGCCGGATTTGTCGCCGGTCTGGAAGTTTCGCTGGCTTACGTCGTTGAAGCAGGTGTAGCCGAAGATGTGATCAAGGGCCTCCTCTTCGGGGATGTTCTTTCCTCCCTCGCCCATGATGAAGGCCAGTTCGGCCTCGTAATCGACCCGCACCTCGTCGAAGCCGTAACCGGCCAGGTATGCGGGAATAATGATGGGCTCGCCGGGACCGATGAGGACGTTTGGTGTCTTGGGGAAGAGCACCGGTTCGGAGGGAATATCCGGGGGCAGGTTTTTAGTGGTGAGAAAAACGCTCTCCTTCACGTGCTCGTGATAGTTGAGGCCGAGGGCGATAATTTTCGAGGGTTTCAGGGGGTAACGGTCGTTACTGTTTTTTACGGGCAGGCTTACCATTCTGGTCTCCTTTTATGATATTCCATACAGATATTTCTTACTTCGAGTATATGCGCACCCGGCGGCGCAGATAAAGGGTTTCCGCCACCAGGCTGAGGGAAAAGGCGATGGAAGCGACCTCCGCGCCGTTTCCGGGCCAGATAAGAGGCCCGAGAACCATGATAAGCACCAGGGCTGCAGTATTTATCATCACCGCTTTTGCGATTGCATCGGTCTTTCTCCGGTAGATAAGGTAGCCGCGATACCAGGAGACGAAGGCCGAAAAAAACGGTACGGGGACGATGAGCAGTGCGGAGCCGATGGCCAGGGGCGCAAGGTCGGCGCTGAGTCCCGAGACACCGCGGAACCAGATGCCGCCGAGGGGGGTAATGGAAACAAGAAGAAATCCCGCCCCCAGGGCCGCGGCCAGGATCCGTGCGAAGCGGTAGAGCTGCCGCTCCTGCCCCTCCCGCTTGAGCAGGGAGACGGCCACCTCCTGGTAGGCCATGGCGGTGGAGCGGAATAAAAACATGAGTCCGAGAACCACGGGCCAGACCGCCAGGCTCTCCAGTGGAAGGCGTCCCCGGGCTATGCCCCAGCTGAGGACGGGACGGGCCAGAAAGGTGACGATACTGGTAATGGCGAGGGGATAGTAAAACGAGAGCAGCTCCTTCCAGCCGATCGCCTTCGGGGCAGGGGCGCCCGGGCGGCCGGAGCGGGCAAGCTCCCTGACAACGGGACGGGCGAAAAACCAGGCGGCGAGGGCCCCGACCGAAACCCCCACGCTGAGTGCAAGCGCCCCCAGGTCGGCCCCGGAGATTGATCCGATGCGGTAGCCGATAAAAAGCGTACCCATGGTCGCGGCAAGACGGCAGAGCATGGTCAGGCTTATCTCCTTCGACTTCCCGTAGCGGATGAGCACCCCCTGCCAGAGACGCCGGTAGCCGATGACCGCAGCCCAGGGCACCATGATGAGGAAACTGCTCCGGGCGAGGGGCAGAATGGTTTCGGGGACCCCGAGAACCCGCACCAGAAGCAGCCCGTAGAGTGGTGTCAGCCCGAGGACAAGGTGTATGGCCGTCAGGATGAAGGCGGAAAGATGCATGAAGGCGAGGAGCCGCCGGTAGTTTGGCCGGTGGTCGGCGAGGGTTGTTGCGGCTGCCAGGAGCTGGATTATCGGAGCCTCGATAATCAGGGCTATGGAGAGGGTTATGCCGAAAGCGGCGAGGTTCTCCTTTGCCTCGGCGAGGCGGGCGATGATGGCGGTGATGCCGGGCTGCTCGACCCCCATGAACAGCCACATGGCGGCAAGGGGAGCCCAGAAAATGAGGATCTCTTTCATCCGGAGGCCGGAAACGGAACCGACGCTGTTGACGCTATTATCACTGCTTTTCACGTAAGTCTGCTTATCCTTTCTACGTACGATTTGATGTCGAATTTCCGCTCCAGTCCCCGGTCGTTCATGTAGCGCACCTTGCCGAAAATGGGCCGCGATGCCCAGGGGCGGTCGTGCTTTCCCAGACACCAGGCGGCGCCGGCGTAGCCGTTGGGGTCCCGCCCGTCGAGGGACCAGCGGTCGTTCAGGAGAACGATGCGATCCAGCGCCTCCGACGGCGAGGCGGTCCATTCGAGGATCTTTTTTCCCCAGTACATGCGCATGTAGCCGTGCATCTTCCCCCGCACGGTAAGTTCCCGCTGAGCGGCGTTCCAGTAGGGGTCGTGGGTTTCCGCATTCTCCAGCTGCTCCAGGCTGTAGATCCACTCGCGCCGGTCGGCGGCGTGGAGTTCCAGGTCCTCCCGGGCCCAGCGGGGGAGCCCGTTAAAATTGTCGTAATCGGGATTGTGGAGGACAAAATTGAAGGCGAGCTCCCGCCGGATTATCAGCTCCTCCAGAAAGGATTCGGTTCCCGGGGCGCCGGGGGCAGCTTCGTTTGCTGCGAGGGCGGCTTCGAGGGCCGAGAGCTGTCCAAAGTGGAAATAAGGGCTCAGGCCCGAGAGGCGGTCGCGGCCGGGGTCGTTGCGGTCCTCGTGGAAGCGTTCCAGCCGCCCGGATTCGATAAAGCTTTCAAGAGCCGCACGGGCCGCAACCTCTCCTCCCCGGATCCAGGAAACAGGCGGGATTTCGGGGCCGGAGAAGGTGAGCAGCGATTCGGCATCCCGGGGATCGAGCCCGCCGGTTCCTGCAAGCCCCCCGAGGCCGGCAACAAGGGCAATAGAGGAGCGCTCCGGTGCGCGGGACTCCAGGGGGGTCATAAAGTGGAAGAGGACCCGGTGTATCTTCTTCCGGATGGTGGCCGCCGAATACTCCTCTTTCTGCGAGGCCTGACTATTCGGGACAACCAGATCGCTCTCCACCTCCGCGACGGGGCAGATTACGGCCGGATTACCGGCAACGGCATCGCGCCAGAGGCGCTGCACCCGCGTGTAGCCGGTATCCATTACCAGAAGCGCGGCGCGTCCGGCAAGACGGGAGACCTCCTCCGGCGGATTGCCGGGTCGAAGGAGCAGACCGATGCCCCGCTCCTTCAGGGAGGCCTCGAGCGCCTCGAGTCCCTCAATCAGAAAGCGGTAGTGGCGTCTTCCGGTCCCACCGAAACCGGAGGTAAGCACGAAAAGTACCACCAGGGGAAGGTGAAGACGGTCGGCCTCGCCGACGGCATATTCCAGGGCGTGGTTATAGACCGAACGCTGGCTCTGCTGCATCCAGTAGAGCACAAAATCTCCAGAAGATGAAATTGTACCCGTTTTTTTGAAAAAAATACGCTCACTCTGTATCATAAGCCCAGTATGAACCATTCGGAGCCTTGAAAAAAGCCCGTTTTTCGTATTATCTTCTAACTACATACTGGTTTATTCAGAACGCCCGCCCATTTGTTAACTTGCATATTTACCTGCACAGTGCGGACTTACTCAGATAGGAAAGATGGAAGAACGACTGGAAACATTGACGGAACAGATTATTCACACCCTCCTCGAACGGCTCGGCAGCGGCAGGGCGGATACCACCGCACCGATCAAGTGCCAGGTGAACGGTCTTCTGCCGGGAACCTATGCGATAAGTACCGTACGCATGCATCCGGGAGAAATCCTGCTTCAGGAACTGGTGTCCACAAAAAGCCGGGGCAACGTCGTGTTCCGCTCCTGGACCTTCAGGAAAGAAAAAAAATGGTACGTCGCCGGAATGGAGAAGCTTGGAAAGCCGCTCTTCTACCGCACCATAGGTCCCGATCTGAGCGATCTAATCCGACGTATCGATACGGTTTCCGCGGTGGAGGCAAGCGAAGGTTTATACCTTGCGGAAACCGCCGAGCGGGCCGCCAGGAATCTCGGGTTAGAGATTCCCTCGGACTATGAACTGCGGCGCAACGGTATTTTTCCCAATTCCGTCCGTTTTCTTACGCGCCATTCCGCGGTCGTTACCGCGGCCATTGTCGGTGTGGGAATTCTCTCCATTCTCGGTCTCTACACGGTAAAGATAGGTTCCATTCAGCAGGAGATGGACCGGTCGGTGGAGGCCTATACCGCCAACATAGACGATCAGATGCAGTCCTTCCTGGATGATACGGAAGGCGAGATTCTTACACTCATACGGGACATGGAAAAGAACCGCAAAAACTTCGAGTTCGACAAGAAGAATGCCTATCTCAATGTCCAGAGGCTGGCCGAGGAGCTTACCCGCTATACCCCGTCCAGAAAGCAGGCATACCGCCTTATCGCCGACAACATTCTCCAGAGCACAACCTACAGCGAGATTATGTACGAGATGAGCCGCCTTCCCACGGAAGAGTACCAGGCGAGAATTTTCCTTGCCACGAGCAGACACTCGGTCATCCCCCTCGCCTCCTTTGCTCCGGCGCTTCCGGGTATTATATACCCCGTCCGGGTGGAGGGAGAAAACAACGACGGAAGGGGTTTCAGGATAACCGACGGTTACATGGACAGGAGAGAGAACCCACTCGGTACCGGCGGAAGCAGCCCCCATTTTGCGGTGGACATTATAAATGTCAGCAATATTGCCTATGTAAACCATGCCGGAGCCATCATCCGTGAGGGCAACCCTCCCGGAGAGGTTGTCTCCGTTGCCGAAGGTACCGTCCTGGATACCGGCTGGGATGACGGATACGGCTGGTATGTGGAGATAGCCCACGGTACCTCCAATAAGCTTCAGGATAAGTATCCGGATGCGGATTCCTGGAGCAGTTATTACTCACACCTCCTGGATAAACCGGTTCTGGAAATCGGAAGTACGGTTTCGGAAAATGAAACCATCGGCAGGATAGGAGATTCCGGCAGGTCCACGGGGCCTCACCTCCACTTTGAGGTCCGTATCTACCGGGAAAAGGGCAACTACAGCAGCGGTACCCTGCGCTACGATAAAATCAATCCTTTCCCCGAAGAGGTCCAGCAAAGGGAGCCGTAAAAAGGTTCTTGCGCCAGCCGTCAAATCCTTCTAAACTCTCTGTATATGCACGAGATAATTGCACTTGCGGCGTCATATCTTTTTGTCTTTTCGGTCCTCGGAGCGGCATCGCTCCTGCTTGCCTTCGGAAAAATTTCTCCCTTTGTAACCAGAAAAGTTGTGCATATCGGGGTCTCCAACTGGTGGATTCTGGCAATGTTTTTCTTTACACGGCCCGGTGTCGCACTTATAGGGCCGGTTTCTTTCATCATCATAAATTACATAAGTTATCGTAAGCACATATTCGCCGCCATGGAGCATGAAATTCCCCGCAAAAACCTTGGGACCATCTATTTTCCCGTATCCCTGGCCATAATGGTCCTCCTGACCTTCCAGGGGCCCATGCCCAAGAGTGCGGGAGCCGCGGCAATCCTGGTACTCGGCTATGGGGACGGTCTTGCGGCGGTGATCGGAAATGCCCGTTCCGGAAAGAGCCGCTCAATACCCCTTCTTCATCAGAAGAAAACCGTTGCAGGAAGCGGCACGATGTTTGTTGTCTCCTTCGCGGTACTGCTCATTATCCGGGCCCTGCTGGCCGGCGGTCTTACCGCCCCGGATCTCCTGCCGATTATCATTATCTCCGTTGCCGTCACCATTGTGGAGGCGGTAACGCCCTTCGGGCTCGACAATATTACCATTCCCCTGGTGAGCGGTTTCCTTTTCTGGTGGCTCCTGTGATACGCCTGGTTCCCGCCCTTATTCTCAACCTGCTTCTCACCGCCGGGGCTTTCCGCAAGGGTTCGGTAAGCGCCGGCGGGGCATTTACCGGCTTTTTTCTCGGTTTCATCATCTATGTTTCCGGAGGGGCGGGGTTCTGGATCATCCTGGTCGCTTTTTTTGTCTCTTCCTCCCTGCTGAGCAGGATCGGTTCGGCCAAAAAAGCCGCGAGCAGCAGGATCCATGAACGGGGAGACCGGAGGGACTGGGTTCAGGTGCTGGCCAACGGGGGCGTCGGTGCATTTTTCTCCCTCCTCTATCTTCTGACCGGCGAGCAGCTCTGTGCCGCCGCGTTTGCCGCCGCCAACGCCGACACCTGGGCGAGCGAAATAGGAGTTCTCTCGGAGCGCCCGCCCGTATCTATTCTCGACGGAAGGGAACTCGCACCCGGCACCAGCGGGGGAGTAAGCAGACTTGGCTTTATTGCTGCAGCCTCGGGCTCGGCGATGATAGGCTTCATATACCTTTTCATGGGCCTTTTTTCGGCTTCTCCACTGCTCAGACTTCTGCCGGAAGCCCTCATGATAACGGCCGGCGGTTTCTTCGGCGCCTGGATGGACAGTCTGATCGGTGCTACTGTTCAGGCGAAATATCTCTGTTCCGTGGAAGGAACCGAAACCGAACGGCGACGCTCGGGCGGGGTCGATAACAGTCTGATACGGGGGATGGCCTTTATGACCAACGATACGGTCAATTTTCTGAGCGGTCTGGTTTCCACCGGTGCGGCGGTCCTGCTTATCTCATGTATTCCGGGGATCTAGTTCCTGCGCGTCTGAACATAATCCAGAAGCTGATTGAGATAGCCGAACCAGGGCTCTGCATCCGCGCCTTCGCTCTTAAGCCGCTCCAGAAGAAGCCCGCACTTTTCCGCAAGGCCGTATATCATCGTATCCACACTCTTCCTTACCACCAGTCGTTCCGCCAGCTCCCGGACTTCGGCTACAACCTCCGGTTCAACGCCTCCGTCTCCATTTCCGTTGCCATGTCCGAAAAGCTGATCGATCCGCTCTCTTTCCCTCTCCGATGCCCTGGCCCGGAGAGTCAGGTAGTAGAGCGTTCTTTTACCCTCTGCAATATCCGAACCGACCGGCTTTCCCAGTTCGGACTCCTCTCCGAAAAGCCCCAGCTCATCATCCCTTATCTGAAAGATAATCCCGATCAGCTCTCCAAGCTCCTCCAGGGTTGTGCGGACCTCCGCACCGCCCCCTGCGATAAGAGCACCCGCTGAAAGGGGAAGGGAGAAGGTATAGCGGCCGGTTTTGTACCGGTAGAGGCGGATTACATCGTCTGCAGAGGGAGAACCCCAGCCTCCGCTCCAGGCCACGTCAAGCATCTGTGCGGTCCCGACAATATTCATCTCCCGGCTGCAGAGCCGCACCAGCTTCTCAGTATGGCCGCTCATCGCACCGGCCTCGCCGACAAGAGAAAAACCGAGAAAGATGGCCACATCGCCGGCGCAGATTCCGAGGCTCTCTCCAAGATGCCCGGAATCGGAAACTCCTCCCGCCTCAGCCTCGGTTTCATAGCGGTAATGGATGGTGGGAATCCCCCGGCGGGTATTATCCCGGTCCATAATATCATCATGAACAAGCAGGGCGGACTGAAAAAGTTCCATTGCCGCTCCGAGAGGAAGCGCCGCCGGAAGCACCCTCCCGGAAAGGAGAGCCGAAGCGAGAGCAACCAGGGAGCCGCGGATCATCTTCCCGCGGCAGGAAAAATCGGCGAGTCGATCCATAAGCTCCGGCCCCATGGCCCCGACCATGGATACCGCTTCGGCCTCCCGGGCGCAGGCTTCCCCGATACAGGCTGCAAGCTCTTCCTTCTGCCGTGCGAAAAAATCCTTCATGAACGCTCCTCTTCTTCCATTCAGATAACAAACAGCTGCAGGCCGATAAAAAAGAGCAGCTGAATAAGCACATACCAGCGGGGAAAGGGGTGCCCGCTCCGGATACCTGCAAAACGCCACGCAGACGCGGCGGCAAAGGCAATGATGAACCAGGCGGCATAGTTCTGCAGCGGGATATCGCCGCCCTCCCAGGTCCAGTAGCCCAGGGCGATGGCCGCCGGTTCCATAAAAAAGTCAAACAGGGTGCAACCGGCGGCGACCAGAAGGGCTCCCGGCAGCCAGGCGGATATCCGTGAAAAAACCAGGCTCGACAGGCCCATTACGATGATGGTCCAGTTGAAACCGATTATTACCGGCACATCGAAAAGCATCGGCCCCAGAACGGTCCCGTAGCGGTAGGCACCGAAGACCAGCCCCGTGGCGGTTCCGATCGCTTCAAGAGCAAAAGTCACAAGATAGACCGCCGCCGCCCAGATAGCCAGCCGCCGGTTCCCGCTTTGCATGGACGGGTAGATAACAAGAACTCCGAAAACCAGAAGCACCGCAGGGGTAAGAAGAAGCATCCAGGGATAGGTACGGTCGATGGCATGGAAGAGGAGACCGAAACAGTAGAATGATGATACCAGAAGAAGTATTGTCCGTTCACGCCGCTGCATGCCTGAACCTCCGCTTTTTTCCCGCTGCCAGGAACAGATTGGCCATACCGCGCAGAAGGACCTGCCTCTTGTGCGGCTTTATCTTGCGCCGGAAAACCACCAGCGGATCTTTTTCAATTACACCGGCTGTCCAGAGGTAGGAATCCGCGGCGGTTTTAATGGGAACAAGATAGCGCCAGGGAATATAGCGGTACCCCTCTTCCGCCTCGGCCTGCCACTTACGGTAGCGGTCAATCTGAATCCGGTGAAACTGCCGGAACCGGTCGGGATGTGCAAGAACATAATCCCGGTCCAGCCGTTCGAGAGCGGTATCGGCTACAGGCAGATAACGCCGCCCGAGAGAAAGATCCTCGTCTATGTCTCTTATAAAATTGATGTACTGCATTGCCCGCCCAAGCATCCGGGCGGGATAATCCGCTTCCCGGTCAAGCCCCATGATCCTGCACATGAAAAGCCCTATTACCTCCGCCGATCCGTACATGTAGCCGATGGTCTCTTCCAGGGTGGAATACTCCTTGACGGTAAGATCCTGCTCCATCGCCCCGAGAAAGGCTTCGGTCCAGGACCGCTCAAAACTCCGCCGGCGGGAAAGATCAACAAATCCGTCAATTACCGGGTCGCCCGACGGCTTCCCCTCCCCGGCATGCAGCCACTGCTCCCGGTAGCGCCTGAAACCATCAGCATCCTGGGGAAGCGCATCCACGAAATTGTCTGCCTTGCGTACAAATCCGTAGAGCAGAAAAACATCGCGCCGGACATCGGCGGGAAAAAACCGGGTACTGTTGAAGTAAGTGGTGCTTCCCTGGCGGAAAAGCCGTTCGTGCTCGCCGTTCATCTACCGTACCGCTCCTTTCTTTTCATTCCGGCCCGCTCCAGATCAAGCAGTTTCCGAAGTCTGGGGCGGTTATATCGCTGAACCATAATACATGGAAGATTTATTGCAAGTGAAAAGGGAAACATGAGGAGAGCCGCCGAAAGGGGATTCCAGAGGAAAAAGAGCGGTGTCAGGGCAAGAATAACCCAGTGAACATATTCCGCCCTGCAGGTTTCCAGAATAAAGCGTTTGAGGTAAAACTCATCGTGTTCGGGCATGTGCCGTTTGCGGAAACCATCCTGGAAAATTCCCGCTCCGTCGGGCATCATCTCTTTCCACTCCCGCACACCGAGAAAACGGTAGACTCTTCCGTTTTGTTCCCAGGAGCGGATCCTGAAAAGAAAGCTACGCTCACGGAAACGCCGTATGGACATTCTCTGGATAATGGCACCGGGAATAAAAATGGCCAGAAACCAGGCTGCACTGTTGAGCAGGATCAGGGTCCGGAGCGATTCGGGAACGAGAGCGCTTATCATCTGCGCCGCCTCCTTCCTACCGGAATCCGTCTGCCCCGCCAGGCGACGGATCCCCGCACAAAGGTGGAAAAAAGACTGCGGAAAAAAACTGCCGTAAAAAAAAGAAGATGCAGGGGAAACAGAAGCGCCGAGGCGGGGCCGAAACTGCCGGCCTTCCGGGATACAAGAAAAATCTGTCCGGCCCAGGCAAGGTAGAGAACCAGCGCCGCCGCAGCCGTCCATGCTTCTCCCGCTGCTGCCAGAGCATAAACGAGAGCACAGACCGCATTCACCATCCCCGTCACCCAGAGTACCAGCAGCAGAATAACCGGACCTCCCGCCCCGCCGGCACCGGTAGCCATGTTCTTTGTCCAGCCTTCGATAAGCTGCCGCAGCCCCTGAGGGTACATCCGGAAGGAAAAGCGGCGATCTCCTGCAAGTGCTCTCACGGGATAAGCCGCCTTCCGGTACAGCCCCGCAAGGGCAAGGTCGTCCACCACCTCTCCCCGGATAGCCTCATGCCCGCCGGTCGCGCGGTAGACCGCGGCCCCGGTAAACATGCACGGGCCGAAGGCCCCGGCGCTCTGCCGCCATCCGAAGCAGCTGAGGTCGCGGCTGCCCGCAAGGGCCGCAAGGTTGAAAAAGAGGGAAAACCGTTCCAGGGGCTTCTCCATCCGGTGGAAGGGCTGAACCGAGACAAGGGCTCCTCCGCCGCCGTCGGCAAGCGCGCCAAGATAGCAGCCGTACAGTTCCGAAAGAAGGGAAGGAAAGCCCGAAGGAAGCACATCCGCGTCGAGAAAAAGCAGCAGTTCACCCTTCGCCGCTCCGGCTCCGAGGTGACATGCGTAGCTTTTTCCGGTCCAGCCCGGTGGGGGACCCTGACTTTCAATCAGCCGGATCCTCGTCTCCGTACTCCGGGGGAAGAGCCGCACCAGCTCTGCGGTAGCGTCCCCGCTCCGGTCATTTACCACAACAATTTCCAGGGGAGGAGGATCGAAACCGACAAGGGCATCAAGAAGTCCGGGAATATTCCGCTCCTCGTTCCGGGCGGGTATAATGATCGATACGGGAGGGATCCCGGCCTTCCCGCGGTCCGGCACAAGCCTCTCCATTCCGGCAAAAAGCATCGGCCCTGCCGGCCAGTAGGCCGCTGCGGAACCGAGAAATATAAGCTGCCAGATTGCATTACTATCCATACCGCCTTATCATAACCTATATGCACCACAAGACGCAAAACATTCCAGCACCGCGTTTTCCGGGGCTTCTGCGGATCCTGCTCCCGGCCCTCCTCCTCATCCCGGTCCTGTTTCAGCCTCCCTGTGCCGCGCCGCAGGAGAGCTTCGCCGGCATGAGCGAGCGGGAGTACGCCCTTCTGACGCTCACCGCCCCCGACGCCACCTTCCTGGACAGCGAAATAGAGCGCCTGTCGGGCGAAAGCGGCGGCAGAGCCGGCGGTGAAGCGGCCCGGGCCCTGGGCATGCTCCACATCGCCCGCTACATACGGAGCGAAAACAAGCGCGACGCCTTCCGCGCCCTGGAACTTTTCGAAAACCTTCCGGCCCGGACCCCCCTGCAGCTTGCCTACGCGGGCATGGCCCACGCCTTTGTCGCCCGTATCCGCACCATCTTCGGGGTGGGACATCTGGAATCGATGCAGGAGGCAATGCGTGCCATTCCCGAAGATTATCCCGACTACCTTGTCCGATTCCTGCGGGGAAACACCCTCCTCCAGGTTGGCCGGGGACTGCCGTCGGTCTTCAGCATAAAGGAGATAAAAGAAGAGGCGGTCCTTGTGGGGACCGCCGATCTTGAATACGTTCTTGAAACTGCACGTGATCCGGAAAACAGGGTACCGGAGGCCTTCAGCGTTCAGGCCCGGAAGGTGCTGTCGGAGTAATCCGCTCGTGCCGCCCCTCGGCCATGGCCTGAAGGACATTTTCCGAAGGCTCCGGCCTTCCGCTTATGTGTCTCCACACCAGCTCCGCCCCGATAAGCGCCATGGGCAACCCGATCCCCGGCTGCGTATTGTGCCCCCCGTAAAAAAGGCCCTCAACCTTCCTGCTGTCGTGGCGCGGCCGGAAAATCGCCGTCTGCCAGAGCGTGTGGGCCAGCCCCAGGGCAGTTCCCTTGTAAAGATTGTAGGTCGATGAAAAATCGCGCTGACTCACGATCTTCTTCGACACCACCGCCCCGCGTATATCCGTCCCGGTAATCCCCTCGAGATGGGCCAGAATCCGGTCGGCGAAGGCCTCGCGGATCGTGTCCGAATCATCCAGCCCCGGAGCCACCGGCACAAGGAGAAAAATATTCTCCCCCCCATCGGGAGCCACCGTCGGATCGCTCTTGCTGGTAACACCCACATAGTAGCTCGGATCGTCCGGCCAGGCGGGATGATCGAAAATCTGGTCAAAGTGGTGCTCCCACTTGTCGGCAAAAAAGAAATTGTGGTGAATAAGCTCCGGGACCTTCCGGTTCAGACCCAGATAGACGATGAGGGTCGAGGGGGCGAGCACCTTCTTCTTCCAGTAGCCCTCCCGGTAGTTCCGCCACCTCTCATCAATTAGATTATGCTCCGCCCAGTGGTAGTCCGTGGTGGATACAACAACATCCGCCTCGAGCAAACCGCCGGCCGTCTCCACCCCGCGCACCTTTCCCTTCGATCCGTCATGCTCCACCGCAATCTTCAGGGCAGGGTTGGAAAAGATGAAACGGGCCCCCTGCTCCTCCGCGAGACGACGGAAGCCCTCCACCATCGCTCCCATGCCCCCCTCGGGATAAAAGACCCCCTGGGTCATATCCACGTGGCTCATCAGGCTGTAGAAAGCGGGAGTCTTGAAGGGACTGCAGCCGAGAAAAACCGTATTGAACTCCAGCACCTTCCGGGCCCTGCGGCTGGAAAAATACTTCTTCGCGTGGCGGTCGAGATTCTGAAAGACATTCAGCTTGAGCCCCTTCATCAGGAGCTTCCAGTCGAAAATGTCCCCCGCCTTGCGGTAATCGTGATAGAGGATGTCCCCCACGGCCAGCTCGTAGCGCCACTTCGCGTCCGCCAGATAGCGCTTCAGCTTCCGGCCTCCCCCGGCCTCGAAACCGTCGAAGGTCTGCATATTGGTCTCGGGGTCCCGGACAATGGTGGCCGTCTCCTTTTCGTTGAACCACATCTTGTAGCTTGGCGCCAGGTCCTTCAGCCGGTAGTAATCCGAAGGACTCTTTCCGAAAAGCGCAAAAAAACGCTCGTAAGCCTCGGGCATCAGGTACCAGGTCGGCCCCATATCAAAAACAAAACCATCCTCCGCTACCGCCCGTGCAACTCCTCCCGGCCGGTCCAGCTGCTCGGTTACCGTCACATCCCAGCCGTCCGCCGCCAGCAGCGCCGCCGTCGCCATCCCGTTCAAACCCGCTCCGATTATTACCACTTTTTTGGCCATATTGTCCTCGCTTTGCTTATATTCTGCTTCCAGTATAATCACCCCGGGGGGTGCAGACAAATGATAATGGTGATGGCGCGCCCCTATTTCCGGAAGGTCTCCAGCTCCCGCCGGGCGGCCGATGCGAAGAGGGTCATGTCGGTCCCCAGGGCGATAAAGCGGAAGCCCTCATCTGCCCGCTTCCTCGCCTGCTCACCGTTCAGGGCGAAGACCCCCGCGGCTTTGCCGGCGTCGCGGCAGAGCTCCACCAGACGTGCAGCGACTGTGCGGATTTCGGGATGGTCCGTCTCCCCGGGAAAGCCGAGGGACTGGGAAAGGTCGAAGGGGCCGAGAAAGACCGCGTCAATATGGGGAGTCCGCACTATCTCCTCCAGGTGTTCCACCCCTTCGCGCGACTCGCACTGGGCAATGACCAGAAGCTGCTCCCGCACCCGGGCGAAATATTCCGGGATGGAAATAGATCCGTAGCCTGCCGCCCTGGCAAGCCCCAGACCGCGCCGGCCAACGGGATGGTAGTGGCAGGCGGAAACGATCCTCCCGGCCATCTCCCCGTCGTTCACCTGGGGAACCACAATTCCGTGGGAACCGATATCCAGCGCCTTCAGAATGGTGGAATCCTGCGAATCGCGCACCCTTACCAGGGGCGCCATCCCCCGGCACTCCGCCGCCCGGAGCATCCCCGCCGCCGACTCCGGAGAGAACGACCCGTGTTCCATATCCATTATCCCGAAATCGAAGCCGCAGAGGGCACCGCTTTCCACCAGATCAGGCGCATTGATGGAAAAGAAGGGGCCGATCAGGGTCTCTCCCGCGGCAAGCCGCGCTTTGATTGTGCTGTTCATGATAACCTTCCTTTAAAAAAATCTGTCTCACGATTAGTTGATATCATCCCCCGAACATCCTCTCCGCCCGCCGCATGACAATATCCCGGTATTGTTCTCTCTGTTCCTGGGGGAGAAAGCTTATTTCGATGGTTTTTTCCCACAGAGGCAAAGCTTCTCTCAATGCTTCAGCGGTGGAATCGATTACTTTCCCCGTAAGTCCCAGCCGCTCCCGGGCCAGATAACGGANNCTGCGGGTCAGGTTCCGCTTTTTACCCCCCAGGGGAAGGGCACTCTCTTCCGGATCACCGCCGGAAAGAACAAGAGTGGAATTGAGCAGATCATAGCAGGGGGAAAGCTGACGTTTTCCATCCAGATCGATAACGGAATAATTTTTCAGATGGGCATCCTCGTTGCCTGTCAGAAAGTTAAAGAGAAACAGGCGGAAGAACTTTGCTTTTTCGATAACCGGGAAGGTCATATAGGTATCAATCAGGGTAATCAGCTTTTCGATCGAGCAGTTGTACTTCGTATCCCTGGAAAGGCCGGCAAGCTGGGCGAAATCTTCCACTGCCAGCTTCCCCCCCCTCTCAAGCCTGTCAAACCGTTTTATGAAGTAGAAAAGGGATCCATCCCTGGCCCAGGCAAGCCCATGCAGAGGCACATCAAGTCCCGCCAGGGAGGCGAGTTTCATGGTGAGATCCTCATTTTCCGGCAGATGGGAAAACATGGGGTTCTGGGGCTTGATAATAAAGCGCCCTCCCTTCTCAACCGCGACAAAGGCGGCTGCCTCCACCTGCAGCGCAACGCTTATTTTTGGCTGAACTCCCTGGATGGAGATTTTCTCCGCCATTTCCGAGGCAAGCTGCAGTTGCTCTTCAAGGTTGTACGGAAAGGGAAGAAGGGTTTCCAGCTTCCTGGAAAGAGCGGTAAGCCCTCTCTTTGAGTACCGGAGATCCGGCGCTATCTCGTCATAGGTAACAGGACAACGGGGCATGACCTAGACGCCTTCCTTTAAAGGGTATACTGTTACGGCACCAACCATATCGGAACCGACCGCCAGAAGCTGAGAGAAGCAGTCCCCTCTATCTATCTTTCTTCTCCGCAGGAGACTTTCCAGCTGTGTCCCCTCGGGTAAAAGGCCTTCAAAAAAAGGAGGAAATTCCGGAAACAGATAGGGTTCCTCCCTCACCGGCATGGTGAGAGAAACAGGGGGTCCCGCATAGCCCGGAAGATAGGAAAAACGGTAGAGCTCTCCCTCTTTTTCCTTTTCCAACAGCCCCGCAGGAAGATTATGCACATACACTTCAGCTATGGTATCTGCCATCATCCACCTCGATCTCATTTCCAAAGGGATCTTTCATCCGGATACTGATATTTAACACAGTGCACACCTTCTGGATATTTATGAATCTGATAGAGGGTTTGCCGTGTTCAATGTCGAATACGGTGGTGCTGCCGATACCTGCAAGGTCTGCCAACGCTTTTTGGGTAAGCCCGGATTTCTTTCTTACCCTTTTTATGATGTCACCCAATTTTACCGTCATACCGGTAATTTAACCGCTTTTTACTGAAATTGCCACTATATTTTTTAAGTATTGCTGTATTTTACCGCTATTCCGGTAAAAAACATCAGATATTGCATGATATGAAGCCTCTAAGGATACCTATAAGCAATATTACCGCCATAACGGTAATTTTAACTCCATCAGGAATCTGAGAAATGACAAGGCCCGCAAAAGAAGCAGGGAGGCTTTCAGGGGGGTACCTGCTGGGGAGAGGCTGTCGGACCGTCAACCTCAAGCCTGCCTCGGGCATCAAAACGCGCGCGGTCAATACAGAGGCTCCTGTCGCCTCCCCCTGTTTCCGGAGATGTGTGGATATGATAGGCCATGAACAGCTCGCTTCCATCGGGAGAGCGGACAAAACTATTGTGACCGGGTCCGGAGATCCGGGGTTCCCCCGGAGGGGCCGAGAGGATCGGGTTTTCGGCGGCCTTCGCGAAGGGTCCTATGGGAGAATCGGATACTGCATAACCGACAGCGTACTCCCTGTCCGCGTAGAAATTGGCGGAGTAGGTAAGGTAGTAGCGCCCTTCGTGCTTGAGTACCGAAGGCCCCTCGTTCCAGAACCAGGCATTTCGGGAACGCTTCTCCCATTCCTGATCCGGCCGAAGAAGAAGGACCGGTTCTCCCCGCACCGCCGAGAGGTCGTCTTCAAGCTCCACCATATAAATATGGCTCTCGTGGTTTCCGTTGACTATATGTTCCGAACAGTCTCTGGAGTAGTAGAGATACTTCCTTCCGTCGTCGTCAATAAAAAGGTGAGCGTCGATGGCCGCGTATCCAAAGTCGAAGAAAGGCCCGCTTCCGGTATCAATGAAGGGACCTTCTGGAGAGTCACTTACGGCCAGCCCCACTCTCAGGCTGTCATTCTCCAGCCACCGGGCACTGTAGAGCATATAGTATCGGCCTTCGACAAGGCTCACCTCGGGAGCCCAGAAGTCACCCTTACCCCAGGAGCGTTCATTCATCGTATAGACCGGCCCTGCTTCCTCCCAGGATACAAGATCCGTTGAACGCCACGCCTTGAAGCCCAGCTCCCAGGATGTGGCGTAACAGTAATAGACTCCATCTCCGCTGCGGAGAATATAGGGATCACCTATTCCTTTTATTTCCAGGGGATTGGTGTATGATCTAATGTTCATTTCGGGCTCCTTTTTTTCAATGGTACTGCAACCGGAAAACACGAACAGGATAAGGAGAAGCACCGCCGACGGGGATATGTTATGTGCCAAGAACTATCCTCCGGATTGTTTCCAGGTCGCTCTTCGGTTCCCGTCGGGCCGTGAGCAGGCCGTTTATTTCCTGTTCCACATCGGTGAACTGGGTATAGCAGAAGCCCTGCAGGACCGGGGATGCATACACCGCCGAGAAGAGCCCCTCCAGGCGAAGGCGGAAATCTTCCGGATCTGCCGCACTGCTGTATCCCCATCCTTCACGTTCTCCGGTTCTGAAGGAGATGCCGCCGAACTCCGAGAGGATGCAGGGTTCGCCGCCGTAATCGAAGCCGGGCACCATAATGAAACGGCCGGGGCCGGGATGCAGAGGTGCAAGGGCGGAATCCACGGAAGCGTAGCGGGTGCGTATCCGTTCCGGCTCCGATGTGTAATCGTGGATGGTGCAGAGGTCCGATCTTGTATGCTCCCAGCCGTCATTCGAAAGCACACAGCGGGAGGGGTCCATGGCTACGGTGAGATGATATGCTCCCTCGGTCAGGCCCCGCTGAGAAAGGTCGTTTACGATATTGGAAACCCCCCAGCTCTCGTTGAAGGGCACCCACACAGCAATGCAGGGATGGTTGATATCCCGCTCAACTATCTCCATCCACTCCCTCAGAAACCGCTGCACCATCTCTCCGGAAAACTTATGGGCCGCAGGCGCTTCCTCCCATACCAGCAGCCCTTCGCGGTCGCAGAAGGAGAGGAAGCGGGGATCGGACACACTCTGGTGTCTGCGGATCCCGTTAAAGCCCATGGCCTTTATCAGCTCCACATCGGACCGTATTGCTTCGGCATCCGGAGGAGTCATCAGGGAATCAGGATAATAGCCCTGATCCAGGACCAGCCGCATATAGTATGGGCGGTTGTTCAGACAGAACCGTCCATTGATGACAGATATCTTTCTCATTCCGAAATAGCTTTCTACCCGGTCCAGTTCTTCATCACCCCGTACAAGCCGAAGGGTAAGCGAATAGAGATTTGGAGCTTCGGGGCTCCACCATCGCCCCTCTCCGTGGTCATTGTAGTCTCCCAGCGCAATGGAACGTTGGATCCGTGGGGAATGCATCCGTATGGCATCAAAGCATATCGTCTCATCACCGAAACGGATTTCAAGGCGGGCATCAATTTCCTGACCCGGTTTGAATCCTTCAAGCCCTATTTCGATACCTATCTCATCCCGGTCAATATCCGGGGTAAATCGAAGCCCCTTCACATGAACTTCGGGAAGCCGTTCCAGCCAGACATTCTGCCAGATACCCGAGGTACCGGTATAGAAGATACTGTCGGGCCGCTCTTTCCAGTGCTGCTTGCCCCGGGGAATGGAAGGATCCGCCGAATAGTCCCGCACCCGCAGCACCAGAAGGTTATCCCCGGAGCTCAGTGCATCACCGACCTCGAAGGAAAAGGAGGAGTGGCCGCCGCTGTGTCTCCCGATGAAGATCCCGTTGAGCCAGATCTTCGCCTCGTAGTCCACCGCACCAAAGTGCAGCAAAATATGATCCCCATCGGCACATCCATCAAAACGGAATTTTTTCCGGTACCAGAGAATGTCATGGTGGGCAGGGTCACCAATACCGCTTTTCCGGCTCTGGTAGCAGAAAGGAACGTTTATGTTCAGGGGAAGAGGCTCACCGTCCGCCGCAAACCAGCGGCCGGTCCTGCCCCTGTCTTCGTCGTCAAAGGCGAACTCCCACTCACCATTCAGGCTTTTCCAGCTTGTCTCACCGCGCATCATCTGAGGGCGCGGGTAGTCACCGATATCATGTTTCATGCCTGCCCTCCGATCAGGTTCCGGTACACTTCGGCAGCAGCGTTTGTCCGCCGATCAAGATTCCACAAGCCGAGGGGGAGGATAAACTCCTCCATCGGCCGGTCGCTGTTCCGGTATTCCCAGTCAATCATATTCAGGAGAGGAAACCAGGTGTAGCCGCAGCACTCCTCCAATTTCAGAGCAGAGGCGGAAGATTCCTTCAGCCATCGGGACTGTTCTGCGGCGTCTCCGCGGAAGCTGGTCTCTGTTATCATGACCGGACGGCCGTAGCGACTGCTCCACTCCCTGATCAGAAGCTCAAGGTACTCCGTACCGCCATAGAGGGCTTCTCCGGTGGCTCCTGTAACGCTCCACTGAGGATAGTAGTTGAGTCCGAGAATATCCGGAAGCGCGGAACCATCGCGGGAGCGGAAGAAGTCGAAGTCCCCATCGCTCCAGCCGCTCTCTGTCAGAGAAGCAAAGAGAATATGTGCTTCATTAACATTTCCTGCCAGAAGATCCCACGAAAGAAGCGTTTTTGCGTTCAGATACCCGCCCTGTTCAGGGTTCGCGAACTTCGCCCCGGCCTCCACCTGGATTACCTCGCAGGAGAGTTCGCGTGCAATATCGGTAATTTCAATTATGGCCGCGGCAATATGCTTCATGCAGCGGAAAAACCCGGTCTCACCCGTTGCATAGGGCGGCCATTCTCCCCGTTCACCGCAGTAAAGGGCATGCACATACGGCTCGTTCAGGGGCGTGACCGCTTCGATGCGTCCGTGGTAGCGCTCCAGGGCCCGGCCGGCGTATTCCGCGGCGCGGCGGGAAAAGTCCGGCGAAAGAACCGACTTCTCCAGCCAGGCGGGCGTGCCGTAGTGGATCAGATCCAGTATTATCCCGATGCCTGTGGTTTCCCCTATGGTGTCGATTACCCGGTCCGTCCAGTCCCAGGAAAACACTCCGGGCTGCGGCTCCACCAGGTACCAGGGTATGCCCCAGCGCAGGGAAGACAGTCCGAGCGAATCAGCCAGTACGATATCCTCACGCCATCGCCCGTAATGGCCAGCAAGCTCATACTCATCGAGGGTTCTTCCTGTACACGGATGCGGGTCCAGTATGAAGGTGTCTTCAATACCTCCCGCCCAGCGGAAGGTATGATCTTTCCTGTCTTCATTTTTCAAGCTCATCTTTTATCCTTTCAGCCCGGAGAGGGCTATTCCCTGAATGAATGATTTCTGCGCAAGGAGGTAAAATACCAGAATCGGTATAATAGAGAGCACGCTTCCCGCGATCACCGGTCCGTGTTCCTGAACATGCTCACCGACAAAAAGCGCAAGTCCCACCGGCAGAGTACGCATCCCAACGCTGCTGGTAACAATGAGCGGCCAGAGGAAATCATTCCAGTTGTACATGAAATGAAAAATTGCAAGCGTCACGATGGTCATTTTGGTCAGAGGCAGGGCTATCCGTCTGAAAATACCGTATTCCGAAACCCCGTCTATCCGGCCGGCATCAAGCAGACTGTCGGGAAGGGTTATAAAGAACTGGCGCAGCATGAATATTCCAAAGGCATTGGTCATCCGCGGCACAATCAGCCCCCAGTAGGTGTCCAGGCCTCCAAGATTGAACAGAAGCAGATAGAGGGGAACCATGGTTACCTGAAAAGGAACCATCATGGTACCAAGAACAAGGAAAAAGAGTATCTCAATTCCCCTGAAATGAAGCTTCGCGAAGGCGTATGCGGCCATGCAGTCAAAAACAAGGGAGATGGTCGTAACACCACCGGCGAATATAACCGAATTTATAAAAAAGCGGGGAAAGGGAATGGCCGTCCACAGCTTCAGATACTGCACGAAGGTGATGGTCCTGGGAAAAAACCATTCCGGATGACCCATTATATCAGCCTCGGGTTTGAAGGAGGTGGCGAGCATCCAGAGAAAGGGAAAAAGAAACATCAGGGCCAGTGCCGATATCAGGACCAGCATCAACGTGGAGGTTCCTTTCCTGAAATCCGTTACCCGGCTCATCCCATGCCTCCTTCCATCTCACCCTTGCGGAAAAGCCGGATCTGGAACACCGTCACCAGCATAATCAGGAAAAAAAGCACCAGGGCCATGGAAGAGGCGTAGCCCATATTGAAGAGGGTAAAACCCTGATAATGAATATAGGTTACCAGTGTTTCGGTCCTGAACATGGGACCTCCCTTGGTCATCACATAAACCTGATCAAAGACCTGGAAAGAACCGATTACGTTGGTAATAATTACAAAAGAAATACTTGGCAGAAGCAGCGGAAGTGTTATCGAAAGGAACTGCCGTCCCCGACCCGCCCCGTCTATCTCTGCCGCCTCGTAGTAGGTATCGGGAATATTGTGCAGCCCCGCCAGAAGTATGACCATGTTGAATCCCGCGACCTTCCAGATACTTACCAGGATTACCACCGGCATGGCGCGGTCGGGATCCCGCAGACTGTCGCTTACCAGAAAACCAAGCATTCTGCCCCAGTAGGAAAAAAGTCCTATATCACCGTCCAGGAGAAAGCGCCAGCACAGAGCCACGATAGACATGGCGCTTATGGCCGGAAGGAAAAAGATCGAACGGAAAAGGTTCTTTCCGGGAATCCCGCGGTAAAGAAGCCAGGCTAGGCCCAGGGCAATAAGCAGGGTTCCGGGAACGTAGAGAGAGGAAAAGTAGAGAATGTTTTTCAGAGCATTCCAGAACCGCTCATCTCCCGCGGCTTTGACAAAGTTACCAGCCCCGTTGAAGGATGATACTCCCGTCAGGAGGTTCCAGTCGTATAGACTCAGAAACAGAGAACGGATTATGGGATATACGACAAATACTCCCAGAATCAGCAGGCTCGGAATAAGCATTACCTTTCCCGCCCGTCCCCTGGCCCTTGCTATGGAATAGGTCCCAGTCTCTTTCATGATACCTCGCATCGATTATTCATTGATCATTCATTGATCATAAAGCGTCCGGAAAGGACGTTGCCTCTCCGGACTTTCAGTATTACCTATTCGCTCAGGATCTGATTGAGCTTTATATTCGCAGCAGCGGTGGCCTTCTTCACTTCTGTCCGGTTGTAGAAAATATCTTCGAACAGGGGTGTAAGAACCTCGTTCTCGATCCGTCCGGTCTGCTCCACACCGGCGAGAAAAATTCTGCCGTAATCCGCGGCCTTCATAAAGGGAACAAGATCGGCGTTGGCGCTCAGCTCCGGACTGTCGGCAACATCAGTCCGTGTCGGGGGGAATGCAACCGTTTTCGACCAGTAAATCTGGCTCTCCCGGCTGTTCCAGTATTCCATGAACTTCCACACGGCATCTTTTGCCTTCGATTCCCTGTTCATTACAAGCACCGTATCACCCGCCCAGGTGGCTCTTCCTTCAGGCCCTGCCGGCACCTCGGCAATACCGAGATCAATTCCGGCGCTCCTGAATCCGTTTATGGCCCAGGGTCCATTCCATTCGATGGAAGCCTTGCCTGCGGCAAAAAGATTGTCCGCTTCCTGTCCGGTGAGTCCCAGGGGAGAAACGGAGAGATCGAGGAAGGCTTTCTGGAGCAGCTCAAGAGCCTTAATGGCTTCCGGTGAATCAAGAATACCTTTGCCATCGGCACCGACTATACCCGCACCATGGTTCCACAGAACCACCGGAATCATGGGAACCGTCGCCTTCATTCCCCAGGCCTGGGGATAACGGACCACATTACCGCTGGCGTCTTTTTTCAGAAGCTTTTTCCATGCCGCCTCCAGCTCTTCCATGGTGGACGGAGGATTTTCGGGATCGAGCCCAGCTTCGCGAAAGTGCTCCTTGTTGTAGTACATGCACATGCTGGCGAAGGCCATCGGTACACCATATTGTTTGCCGTCCCAGGCCGCTGCGCTCATTAGACCGGGTGCGAGAACGGAGAGGTCCAGCTCGCTCTCCTTAAAGTATGAATCCAGGGGCTCAAGTCTGCCCGCACGGGCGAACTCGGGGACACGGGAAACCGAAAACCCCATTACATCCGGACCCTTACCCGAAATCAGGGCAGGCATGAGCTTCTGCCAGAGACTGTCCCAGGGCATTATCTCCATCTTTACTTCCACGTCCGGATACATTCTGTTAAATTCAGCGACCAGCTCCTCGACGGCAGGCCGGTCGGGCCCGGTATAACCGTTCCAGAAGACGATGGTTTTTTTACCTTCCGCGCTCGCTCCCGATTCGTCCTGTGCACCTCCCGCAAAAAGGGGCAGTACGGCTAAGCCAAGGAGAAGCATACCGGCAATCAGCGGTCGAAAGAAACTCTTTCTCATTAAAGACCTCCTGTGTATCCAAATAATTGGATATATAATGTTTTATATCATTATATCACGATTTTAAAGCGGGTCAAGAAAAATAGTCACTAATTTCGATATACCCACTTTCATATCCATTTTTACTGATATATAATACTGTTACTACCATCCGGAGGCAAGAGCATGGAAAACAGAGTATACATAACCCGACACGAAGAGATTCCTTCCGTAGCAAAAGCGCTTAATTCCGGACTCCGCATGAAAATGCTGAAAATACTTGCGGGAAGATCTCTTAATATTGGACAGATAGCCGAGCTGCTTAACATACCGCAGAGCACCTGTACCAATAATATTAAAATACTCGAACAGGCTAACCTGATCAAAACCGAACAGGTGGCGGCGTCCAAGGGTCTGCAGAAAAACTGTACCCTCGCCTGTGACGAGATTGTCATTCCCCTTCTAGATCTTACCCACCCGCTCATGGAAAACAGCATCGAGACCGAGATGCCGATAGGACTGTATACCGACTTCCAGGTCTCCCCTCCGTGCGGTATTGTAACAAGCAGGGAAGTGCTCGGCTTTTACGATTATATCGATTCCTTCTATGAACCGCGCCGGGCTTCGGCGGCGCTCATCTGGCTCTCCAACGGCTACCTGGAATACCGCTTTCCAAAAAACATCCCCGAGAACAGGAAAATTCGATCAATTACCATTTCCTGCGAACTGTGCTCGGAGTTTCCGGGATTTAATCCCGACTGGCCTTCGGACATTACTCTTTCCATAAATGGAACGGAAATTGGCGCATGGACTGCTCCCGGAGATATGGGAGGGAGCCGTGGAAGATTCACCCCTCCCTGGTGGAGTCTGCGTGATACCCAGTTCGGCTTTCTCAAAGCGTGGCGAATAAGCGAAGAAGGATCTTTTATAGACGGTCTCGAACTTTCCGATGTAAGGCTGAAGGATCTTCACATAGCCGAGAATCCAAGCATCACCATTCAGTTCGCCGTCAAATCCGACGCAGAGAACAAGGGCGGATTCAATATTTTCGGCAAAGGCTTCGGTAACTACGATCAGGACATCTTGATGAGGCTGGAAATCGACGAATGATGGAAAAAGCGGCGAAACCTTACATCCTGTTCAGGTTTTTTCAGGATTTTGCCCTGGTATACCCCGTCTATCTCATGTACTTCCGACAGACTGGCCTGGACCATATGCAGGTGGCCCTGCTTCTGGCTATCTGGGCGGGCTCGATGCTTGTTCTTGAGATTCCCTCGGGAATTATTGCTGACCTCTGGAGCCGCAGGGGGAGCGTACTTATCGCCCTTCTGCTCAAGGGAAGCGGTTTTCTGATATGGCTGCTGAAGCCCGATTTTGCCGGCTTTGCCGCGGGTTTTATCCTGTGGGGATTTCAGGAGGCGCTCTGCTCGGGGACCGTTGATGCCCTGCTCTTCGACGCCCTTCTTCTGGAAAAGCGGCAGGAGCGTTTCACGGCGCTCTCCGGTATGGGCACCCTGGCGGCGCGAGCGGGAATTGTCTTTTCGGTTCTGCTGGGAGCAGCGCTCTTCAGCCGTTCCGCCTCCCTGGTGCTGCTGCTTTCCGCGGCATCCATGCTCCTGGCTGCCCTCTTCGCAGTCACCATTCCGGAAAGCAGGAATATCTACCGCAATCCTGCCGGGACCGAAAAACCCCATCCCCTCAGGGCTATTGCCGTAAGTCTGCGCTCCGCCCTGCAGGTCCGGGGTCTGTTCGCCCTGGTGCTTTTCTGGAGCGCCGCGGGCTCCATCTACGGTGTGCTGGATGAGTATGATTTCCTTTTCGCACGTCATAACGGGATAGCCCTGGCTCTCGTCGGGGTGTGGGGGGCTTTCCGCATCGGTCTCGAAGGGCTCGGAGGATTCCTGGCGCACCGCTTTGAAAAAGTATTTTCCCTTGAAAAACCTCGCAATCTGGCCCTCTGGACCCTCTGTTCCGGGATCCTCCTCCTTGCCGGAACGGCAGGCGGACACCGCTTTCTGCTTCCGTTTTACTTTCTCTTTTTTTTGATGATGGCATCCATGGAGATCATCTATCACGGCATACTGCAGAAGCGGATAGAATCCTCGGGAAGGGCAACCGTCTCCTCCCTCGCCTCCTTCCTTTACACCGCCTCGGGGATGGTGATAGTCCTGCTCTTCGGAGCCGCAGCATCCCGCTTCGGGCTTCGTGCCATTTTTATATCGGGAGCGGTCATGCAGATAATCAGTGCCGTCCTCTATTTCGCGTATGTCACCTGGTTCCGGAAAGAACGGCAGTAGAAAGAGCCTTATAAAGATGAAAAGCTGAATAAAAATCCCTACACTTGAAGAAGAGAGACTTTGATGTAGAGGAGGCCTGGACATGGAAATAAAATTTCTGGAGCATGTTAATCTTCGGACCGCGGAGATGGAAAAACTTGCAGCCTGGTACGAGCGTATTCTCGGGCTCAAACGCGGGTACCGCCCGCCCTTCGGTGTAAAGGGCCTCTGGCTCTATGCCGATACCATTCCCATTGTGCATCTTCTGGAAACAGACTCGCCTCCGGCGATGAGGGATCCGCAGATCGAACACTTTGCCATGCGCGCCTCCGGTCTGGAATCCTTCATCGAACGTCTTAAGGAAGACAACATTTCCTACAGGACGGCCCGGGTTCCCGAACTCCGGGTATTTCAGATCTACCTTTCAGATCCGGAGAACAACCATATGCATATCGATTTCCCGCCTCAGGAGGCGGATGATCTTGGCTTTGAATAGCACTCCGGACAGATCCGGCCCGTCAGTCCTCATTATGCTTTCCGCTTTTTTACTGGTCCTTCTCTTCGGATCGGCACCGCTTCTTCATGCGGATTCAGACCACCTCAATGAAGCCAATGTAAAACGGGTTAATATTCAGAAAACCGGGATGATCATTCTCGGATCATGGGCCCTGACAAATTTTGCGGTCAGCGGTTATTCCATGACCAGGCAGGAGGACCGGCAGTTCTACTTTCACCAGATGAATGTTCTCTGGAACACGGTGAATCTGACAATAGCGGGTTTCGGATATGCCGGAGCGGTCAGAAGCGGCACCGATGCCGGTTTCGCGGAAACACTAAGGGAGTACCGCAGCTTTTCGAAGGTCCTGGCGGTAAACGCCGCCCTGGATGTCGGCTATATAGCCGCGGGTTTCTATCTGAAAAGCCGGGGAGCGGGGTCCGAACAGCATGGGGAGCGCCTTATCGGATACGGGAACTCCCTCATCCTCCAGGGGGGCTTTCTCCTGGCCTTCGATGCGGTAATGCTGCTTATCAACCAGGGAGCCCTCAGTCAGTTTGAAGCAGCCGCGGACGATACCGCAGCCGGAACCCTTTCTTTTAACCTTGCAGCACTTCCCGGCGGTCTCGCCGCCCGGCTCAGCTGGTAGGGCTGCCCCAAAAGAAAAGGGCCCTTTCGGGCCCCCATGCAAAAAATGAACGGCAATACGTGTCAGGCAGTCGCTTTGGAACCGCTGTCTTCCGCGGACTGCTGGTGCAGGGCAGCTTCGTTCTGCTTCTTCAGCTGATACTGGTCAATAACTACCGCAAGAACCAGAACCATACCCTTTATCGCGGTCTGCCAGAATGAGGAAACACCGACCATTATCAGCCCGTCATTGAGAACACCGATAATAAGCGCACCAATAATCGAACCGCCGATGGAGCCACGGCCGCCATTAAGTGAGGTCCCCCCAAGGACAACCGCCGCTATGGTCGTAAGTTCATATGCATTTCCCGTTGCGGGGTGAGAAGCAACCAGCTGAGACGAAAGCACGAGCCCGGCAAGAGCCGCGGTAAAACCGGAAAACATGAAGGTCATCAGCTTAAGCCGGCCCACACGGATTCCCGAAAGGACAGCTGCATCTTCATTACCGCCCACTGCATATACATGCCGGCCGAAAGGAGTCTTTCGTGAAACATAAGCCGCAAGAGCCGCAATAACGATGGCTATCCAGACAATAAGGGGAATCCCCAGAATGGTTCCCGCACCCAGAATGGGAAAACCCGTATTACCCAGAGCGGGATCTCCGACCAGGTTCGGAAAAGTTTTTCCGCCGGAACGCAGCATCGCGAATCCCCTGGCCATGTACAGCATTCCGAGGGTCGCAATAAAGGGAGCAACTCCCAGCTTTGTGACTATCAGCCCGTTTATGGCCCCGAGGAGCACTCCTATCGTAAGAACGAGAAGGATAATCATGGGAACGCTGAAAAATATTACGATACCGAAAAGCGGCAGACGCAGCCCTTCAACTATAAAGCCGCCCGCCAGCATCCCGCACAGTCCGACAATCGAACCGATGGACAGATCGATACCGCCCCCGATTATAACGTAGGTCATACCTACCGCAAGGAGCGCCCAGATTGCCGAGTGTTTTGCCATTGCGATAAGGTTGGTGATCGAAAGAAAGTTCGGTGCAATAAAAGAGAAGACCAGAAGCACAATAATAAGCGCTATCAGAGTTCTGAGTTTTAGTACCAGCATTCCAATCGAAAGGTTTGATTTTTCTTTTTTCATCATTGTAGTAAGCATTTGTTATTCACTGCCTCCCCTTTTAAGCGTTTACCATTGCCCCATGGCCGATTTCCGAAGCCTTCCGGATCAACTGTTCGGTGGCTTCGGACCGTTCGAATTCCCCGGTTATCCTTCCCTTTGAAAGAACAAGGATCCGGTCGGACATGGTAAATATTTCTTCAAGTTCGGAAGAAACAAAGACTATTCCGAACTTTCCCTTGGCCATTTTATGCATAATTTCGAAGACATCCGATTTTGCTCCCACATCAATACCGCGGGTGGGTTCATCCATAAGCAGTATTTTTGGCTTCGTAAGCAGAGCCTTTCCGATAACAACCTTCTGCTGATTCCCTCCGCTCAGGGCATTGATGGAAATACGGGGAGAGGCAACTTTAATGGCCATCTCCTTTATCATTTCAAGGACCCGCTTCAGCTCCAGACGGGCATCAATCTGCCACAGCTTGAGATAACGGTTGATGCTCGCCATGGTAAGGTTCTGATCAACCGAAAGATTGAGAAAGAGCCCCTCCCGCTGGCGCTCTTCCGGAATAAGGATAAGACCGCTCTTTATCCGGTCCTTTGTATCCAGGCCGTCGAGCCGCTTGCCCTGAAGAGATATCTCTCCTTCCGCCTTATCGTACAGTCCCATCAGACTTTCGAGCAGCTCGGTTCTTCCTGCTCCCATAAGTCCGTAGATTCCCAGGACCTCTCCCTCTTTAACGGAAAATGAAACATCTTCCAGGGTGTAGCCGCCCCCGAAACGGGGAAGCGTCATGTTCCTGACCGTAAGAAGCTCCTGTCCCGTTGAATGAGCCTGACCGGTAAAGAATTTCTTCGGATCCCGGCCGACCATCTTCTCGATAATATCGGCCATTTCCATTTCCGCCACCAGTCCCGAATCTATGAGTCTCGAATCACGCAGAATGGTAATGTAATCACCTATCTCCTTGATTTCCTCAAGACGGTGACTTATGTAGATTATCCCTACACCCTGGCTCTTCAGATCGGCAATAACACTAAAAAGAACCCGGACTTCATTGGCACTCAGCGAGGATGTGGGCTCATCCATTATCAGGATCCTTGGTTCGTCGACCATGGTCTTGGCTATCTCGACAATCTGCTGCTGTCCCAGCCGCAGGTCCCGTACCGGGGTATTCGGGTCGATATCCTGACCCAGTTTCTCAAGCACCCTTCGGGCGACATCGGACTGTTTCTCATGATCTATATAAAGAGACTGATATTTCTTAATCTCCTTGTTCATGAAGATATTCTCCGCCACATTCATGTCGGAAAACAGATTAAGCTCCTGGTGAACAATACCTATCCCCTTGGCGGCCGCGGCCCGGGTAGATGAAAAAACCACATCCTCCGGTACGCCGGATTCGTCATACAGAAAAAGGTTTCCTTCCGTAGGTTTTTCAATCCCCGCCAGAATTTTCATAAGCGTGGATTTTCCGGCACCGTTCTCACCAACCAGAACGTTTATCTTGCCCGGATATACCTGGAAATCCACGTTCTGCAGTGCCGTGGTGCCCGGAAACACCTTGGTAATATTCCGTGCTTCCATAACCATGGTTTTCTTGTTTTCAGGCATTTTATTCCCCGCTCTCTTCAAGGATCTCGATGATGACCGGAGTAATAACAAGCTGGCTGAGTACTTCAGCCTGCTCATCAGCTTTGAAGGCTCCATAAAAGCTGATTTTCTTTCCTTCAATCGCCTCAAGGTCCAGAGGATCAACCACCTCTCTCCGCATTCTGGCATTCAGTTCATCCGCCAGGCTGGCAAACTGCAGCTGGTTTCCTATTTCGGAAAAACGGATAAAGGAGAGGGAATCCCGGATGGCAGTGTTTCTGATAACCGGTCCCACCTGGAGACTGATATCAGCCTCTCCCTCGTATGGGGGAATATCTATCAGCAGCAAGCCATTACGTGAAGAATCGTCGTAGGAAATTACCCTGCCTTCACTTTTCACCTTGAAAGCCACACCCATTCCGCCGGCCTTGCTCATAAGACCGTAGTTTTCAATTCCGGTTTCCCAATCTTCGGCAAGTGCCTCAAGTACAGCATTCAGATCTCCGGATTCATCCTTAAACGCCGGAATAAGTTTAGCCGTCCACATGGAATCGACATAGGATACAGGCTCAAAAACATTTCCGCTTTTAGTCCAGGTTGAATACTCTCCGCCATCTTTTTCATCGAGTTCACTGATTTTTTTTATGGTACATCCATTCAGCAGAATGGCAGTACAGACAATTATTAACACCCAGAAGCGTATAGTGTCTTTTTTCCTCATCGTTCTCTCTCCAGATTCATAATTCAGGGGTATAAGAAAGGAGTCCAGTCTGACGCTCAGTCCGGACTCCTTTCCATATAGTCAGTGATTACTGTCCTTATTTCTTACGAAAGCCGCGCCACTGATCGGCGTTATCCTTGGTGATAAGGAAGCAGTCATTAAGAATCTTTTCTTCATCAAGTCCCGTGGAACCGGTCTTGATATAGGTGTCCGCGAGTTCAACAGCCATTTCCGCATTCTTTGCATTGGGCTGCATAACGGTTCCGTCAATTTTACCCTGCATAATGGAATCCAGAACGTTATCATTTCCATCAAAGCCCATGACCACGATATCGCTTCTACCTGCCGCATCTACCGCAGCCTGAGCACCAAGAGCCATGGTGTCATTTCCGCAGATAATTCCGTTAATATCGGGATTGGCCTGAAGAACCGATTCTATGACGGAATAGCCTTCGGTCTGGCTCCAGTTGGCTGTCTGCCGTGCAAGCATCTTCATATCAGGATACTGGTCGATGATATTATGAAAACCCTGGGAACGGACACCGGCATTGGTATCTGACTCTTTGCCAACCAGTTCAACGTAGTTTCCTTTTTCACCCAGCAGTTCAACAAAGTACTCGGCTCCCAGCTTTGCACCCTGAAAGTTATTGGAAATGAGCTGAGCTTTGGCAATACCCGTCGCATTAATTTCACGATCCATACAGAAGACAGGTATACCCGCATCGGTGGCACGCTGGAGGTTGTTGGGAGAAGCATCCGCATTTGCAATGTCGATAATAATCGCCGCCGCTTTTCTTGTTATGGCAGTGTCGATAATATCGCCCTCAACCTTCGGATCATCTCCGTGTACCGCCATCAGGGTATCATAACCAAGTGATTCCGCTTTCGCTTTGGCTGCATCTGCTTCGGCAGTAAAGAACGTATTGTCCTTATCCGGGGTAATGATCACCATCAGGTTGGAAGCTTCGCCGCCTTCCTTCTGACCTCCGCTGAACAGGATTCCCGTCGGTATCATCATGATTACCAACAACAGGATCATCAGTTTCTTTGACATATCTCCTCCTTAATTTTGGGGCCCTACCTACGGTACGGCTTGATCAATGAATCGTTTCAGGTGATATCACAATGAAATCGATTTCATTACTGGAAAAAGTCTACCATAGAATTGTACGTTGTCAAGCAATTTCAAGCGTTTATCCGCCTGTTTTGGCGATAATTACCAATTTTTGGTAAACTACTATCAAATTGACCTTGAATGTTCCATATATATACTGAAATCGATTGCATCAGCCCTTAGCGTGCAAGAGACTCTTCCATAGCCTCAAGCGTTTCATAGCCTGCCTGCCGGGCCAGGTATTCATACACATTACGGGACATATTTACCCCCTCAAGGAGGGCATTGCTTACATCCATCCAGAGCAGTTCAAGTGTCCGGTCGGAACAGGTTTCAAGCTCACAGCTGAAATAGAGGCGAAAACCGTCCAGATCCCGTCCACCCCGCATAACATTGGGATAATCTTTAAGGATTTCCTCCTGCCACAGGGTATACCTCCCGGTAATTTCGGCAATCAGAGGATTAGCCGAACGGGAAGGAATAAGATTATCCATCCGCGCATACTTGATGGTCATCAGATTCTCACCCCTTTCCACTGCAGCCTGAAGATCCCGCAGATAGCTTTCGCATGTTGCCTCGGACCAGGAAACCAGCTGTCCCCGTCTGTGCAGCTTCATGTCTTCCATATGGCTTCTGCAGGAAGGCTCCTCTGCGGTTGGAACTCGAAGAAACATATCCACCTCGATATCGAGAATCCGGGAAACAAGCTCTTTCTTACGCTCTTCCATGAAAAGGCCTCCTAATCAATAATTTCAATCTCATCCCTTAAAACCGGATTGGCAATATTCCGTGTAAACAGAAAACCGTAATCCTCCAGATATGAAAGCCGTTCTGCGTACAGCCCTGCGCTTATTATCTCTCCCGCCAGAAACTGTTGTATGGTTTCGATCGACGTTTCAATCTCATCCGGATGTTCCGCTTTCCAATGGGAGGAGAGCAGCCTGGAAAGGGCAGATCCGGAGTCTCCCAGCTTACGGAGACCGTAAAAAAGCCACTTATAAAAGGGTCTGTAGCTTCGATTCAGGAGGTACATCAGTGCCGCAGCTTCGCGAAGAAAGCTTGCCCGGATGTAAAACGCAAGGCTCTCATCGTTCCGCCGAACCGCCCGCCGGTAGTTGTACTGGCCGTACTGACCGAGCATAAAACAGCGTGAGGCAATCTTTTTCAGCCAGAGGTCCCGGGGATAGTAGCCGTTCAAAGCCTTCCGGAAAGCGGTCATCTCTCCGGGGTCATCGAAAAACAGTTCCCCGTTGGTTGAGAGTGACAGCGCTTCCTCCCTGATGCGTATCCATTCCTCAATACCCGAGGGCGGGCTGCTTTGTCCAAGATGGGTCGCAAAAAAACTGCTTATGCTGAACACCCCGTCACGTTGCCGGGCGGTATCAAGCCGCTTGACCGGCCCGTATCCCCGACAACTGCGGGGAAGGGAGTCATAGAGCGCAGCCATGGCCGCCCCCTCTTTTTCATAGAGCTCGTCCTGGAGCCAGATGCATAACCTCGGACCCCAGTCATGATCCCGGGACAGCTCATCATCGAAGCCGAAACATTCGGACCCGGGTCCGGCAAGGCCGAAGGCCATGCGCTCCACCGTATCGGGAAAGGCTTCCCGGAAGGCAGGGAATACGATATCCCGGAAGTATAAACGGGAAAGGGAGAGACCGTTCATTGCCCGCCGGCACCAACCTGCACCTGCAGGCCGAATGAAGCCCCGGCTTCAGCCAGAGGCAGGCAATCCTGTTTCTCAAGGCTTTTCACACCTTTCATTTCGTAGTCCCAGCCAAGAGCTTCGTACTTTCCCGACCCGAAAGAATGATAGGGAAGAAGCTCCACTTTTTTTATCCGGGTTGAATCCCGCAAAAACGCATAGATCTGCTTGATAGTGTCGGGGGAATTATTTACTCCCGGAATTACCGGTATTCTGACAATAACATTTGAATAGACACGGCTCAAACGGGCCAGGTTGGCGAGAATCAGCTCATTGGAGGCGCCGGTGTATTTTTTATGGGTATGGGGATCCGGATGCTTCATATCGTAGTAAACAAGATCCAGATGGGGCAGGACGCTTTCAAGGATATCCCAGGAAACGTGCCCCGCAGTCTCAAGGGCGGTGTGAATCCCATGGGACTGACAACGTGCGGCGAGTTCGCTTAGAGCCCGGTGCTGAAGGAGCGGCTCACCTCCGGAAAAGGTGACACCTCCTCCCGAGTTATCAAAAAAGCCCTTGTCCTTGAGGATCTCCTGCATCAGGTCGTCGATCTGCCAGTCCCGCCCGGCCAGTTTGCGGGCTCCGTAAAAACAGGCATCAACACAGTCCCCGCAGAGTGAACACACATCATGCTTTGTAACAAAACCGAAAAGCGGATCGTTGGAGATAGCCGATACAGGGCAGGCCTCTGCACACTTGCCGCAGCCGACGCACTGCTCACGGTAGTACATTATCTGAGGTCGATCTTCCTGTGATTCGGGGTTCTGACACCAGAGGCAGCGCAGGTTGCACCCTTTAAGAAATATGACGGTCCGTATTCCCGGTCCGTCTTCGATTGCATAGCGCTCTATTTCAAATACCTTGAGGATATGTGATCCCCTCTTATCCTCTTCCATCCTCAGAGTCAACGCTCCTGTCCTCTCTTGCCGGTCGCATTGATAGATCCGACCAGTTTTCGGCAAGTCTCACCAATTTTCAGCCTGGTGGGTACGATAATTCGCTTCTCCGCTGCGGAGATGTCTCCATGCTTCAGCTTTGCCATGAGAAGAGAGAAGGACTCCTCACATAACCTGGGAATATCCTGTTTTATGGTTGTCAGATTAGCCTGATAAAAGCTGTAGAAGGGGATATCATCAAAGCCGATCATGGAAAGATCGTCGGGAATAACAATATTCAGATTGTTGGCTTTACTCATTGCGCCGTAGGCCATCTGATCGTTTGCGCTGAAGATGGCGGTTGGCCATTCGGGAAGTGTAAGAAAATATTCGAGCGCCTTTATTCCGGATTCATACTGAAGATCACCTTCATACACCAGTTCCGGATTATAGGATACTCCGTAGGCCTCCAGAGCATCCTTATAGCCCCTGAAACGCTCCTCTACGGAAGGCCAGTTTACCGGTCCGCTGATAAAACCAATCCGCCGATGATTAAGCTGCAGGAGATATTCAGTTGCCTGCCGTCCCCCGGAATAATTATCGCTGCTTACTTCTGAAACCAGACCTTCCTGGAAGTGCCTGTCGATAAGTACGGTTTCCGTATGCTTCCGGGAACGTTCAATGGTGGCAAGGGAGATGCCTTCCGTGAAGATTACTCCCGCGATTTTGTTGTCCAGGAGATAATCCAGATAGATCTTCTCCTTCTGTTCATTATTCTCGGTATCACAGACCGTAAGAGGTATCCCCTGCTCCATGGCCAGATGGCTGATATTACGGACAATCAACGCAAAAAAGGGGTTAAGTATGTCAAAAACAAAAAGAGCAAGCCCCCAGCTTGACTTCGAGCTGAGACGGGAGGCAAAGGGGTTGGGCTTATAGCCGAACTCCTTCATCTTCTGTTCAACATGCTCCCTGGTGGAGGGAGCGACCAGTTCAGGATTATTAAAAACCCTTGAGATTGTTGCCGGAGAAGTCCCACACAGCCTGGCAAACTCCGTTATTGTATATTTACCCATTGGAGAAATCCTTTATGCTGAAAACGTTTTCATTTTTTATGATAAAGCCCTCCTTGAATCCTGTCAAGAAAATAAAACCTATCCGATAATTCCTTTCTGAAATCATCTTTACATGTTTCTTTTTTATCATATTTTGTTCTACTTATATCCTTAAAACCTGATAATGTCCACAAGATACCATTTTGCATGGATTTACTTTTCATTTTACGCCCAGTATACTGATCCCATGGGAAATAAGGAAAAACGCATAGATGAGTTGAAGAAAATAATGCATACAGAAAGATCCATGAAGATATCGACCATATCTGAAAGGCTTAACATATCCCCTATGACAGCCCGGAGAGATGTTGAGATTCTTGAAAAAGAGGGTTTTCTCAAGGTCCTCCATGGCGTTGTTGTGGCAAATTCAACGAATACGGGAACCGGCTTATCCGATTACATGCTCGCTGTTGCGGAAACACACAATATTGAGAAGAAAAGAGCCATAGCCCGCGCTGCTCTTTCGTACGTGGAAGAGGGAGATATCATATTTATAGATGCCGGCTCCACAACCGAGAGTCTCGCTTCCATGCTTCCCTCCGATATCAATCTTACCGTTGTCTGCTACTCAATCAATATTTTTCTTGCTTTGAATGTCCATAAAAACATCGAAGTTGTGCTCATTGGGGGCCGATATAACCGAAAAACCACTATTCTGGAGGATTCTCACACTTCCAGCGTTCTTAATCATAACCGTACGAGAAAAGCCTTCATTTCCGCCAGCGGTTACCATCATCGCCTGGGTCTTACCTGCGCTAATCACAGTGAGTGCATTATCAAAAAGGCAGCTATCTCCAATACGGCCGAAGCATACCTTCTGATGGACTCTACAAAATTTGACATTGTCCACTCCTGTCATTTCTCCGACGTTGAACAGTTTTCCGGTATTTTTACCAACAAAGATATTCCGCCGGAATATCTGCAAATACTGGCTGAAAAAAAGATTCCCGTCCACTTTCCCGGATAGTTAGACCCGTTTTTTAAGCTTCAACTCCACCTTTAAGGCTTCCATATTATAATTCTCCATTGCAGAGTGAAAAATTCTGTGATATTCTAAGAGTGTTAATGAAATCGTTTTCATCTGGAGGCTGCATATGAATGCACGCATACAAAAACTGAGAGAAGAACTGGTCGAAACTATTCCCGAAATATGTTCCGAACGGGCTGTAATCTTTACAGAATCCATGAAGAAGTCGGAGGGACAGCCCATAATAAAGCGCCGTGCCGACTCTTTCTATGATGTTCTTGATAAGATGAGCATCTTTGTGCGGGATGGCGAGCTTATTGTAGGGAACCAGGCAAGCACAACCAGGGGCGCCCCGGTCTTCCCCGAATATTCGGTGGACTGGATAATCGGTGAGTTTGAAGGAAAGCCCTACCACTTTCAGGAACGACCCTGTGATAAGTTCCGCTATACCGAAGAAACGAAGAAAAAGGTTCTCGAGACCATAGAGTACTGGAAAGGAAAAACTCTGATAGAAAACGTCTGGAGCCAGCTGCCGGAAGAGGCCAAAGTGGCCTGGGAAATAAATGCAATCGACGACACCTGGTGTGCCGCCGCAGGACTTGGCAATGTGCTCCCGGACCATGGGATGGTTCTGGAACATGGTCTGGAATACCTTATTGAAAAGTCGCAGAAGCGGATTGACAACCTGGATCTTACCGAACCGGGAGCCATTTCCCAGCTCTGGTTTCTTCAGGCGGCCATAAGAGCCGACAAGGCGGTAATCAACTTTGCCGAACGCTTTTCACGCCTCCTTGCCGACATGGCGGAAAAGGAGAAAGACCCCCAGCGCAGGAAAGAGCTGGCCACCATGTCTGAAAACTGCCGTCAGGTTCCTGCAAAACCTGCAAGAACATTCTGGGAGGCCGTTCAGACAGTCTGGTTTATCCAGCTGGTACTCCAGATTGAAACCAACGGTCACGCCATATCTCTGGGACGCTTCGATCAGTATCTGTGGCCCTATTATAAAAATGATCTCGCCGCCGGCATTATGACTAAGGAAGAGGCTCTTGAGCTGGTGGAATCTTTCTTCATAAAGGCAAATGAAATTAACAAGCTCCGGTCCTGGCCGGACAGCGAATACTTCCCGGGATATCACCTTGCCGAAAACCTCGCCATCGGAGGTCAGACCGCCGATGGCAAAGACGCGATCAACGATCTTACCCATACGGTCCTTGATGCTACGGCCGACCTGAAGCTCACAAAACCATCAGTTTCACTGAAGTGGTTCGAAGGAACCGATGACGCCTTCATGGACAAGGCACTCAGCGTAGCGGAACAGCACAAGGGCGGCCAGCCCGCCCTTTACAACGACCTGGCAGTCATGCGTATTCTTGACAATATGGGCATTAAAAAAGAAGACCAATACGGCTGGGCACCTGTGGGCTGCATTGAAGCCTCGGTCCCGGGGAAATGGGACTTTGCCGCCAAAGGCCCCTGGCTGAATGTCGCCAAAATTTACGAGATGACCCTTAATAATGGTAAAGATCCCGTCACAGGAATCGCTCTTCTCCCCGGAGATGGAGACCTGACCACCTTCCGGAACAGCGAAGAAATTATGGATAGTTTCAAAAAGCAGCTTTTCTACTACATGCGGCTGCAGGTTATAACCGAACATATAAGTGACGAGATGCACATTCTCCATGATCAGAACGCTTTCCGATCCACTCTGGTGCATGACTGCATTGAGAGAGGAAAATCCCTGGTTGAGGGAGGAGCCGTGTATACCGCCGATGGAGGCCCTGCGGCCGGCCATGTTTCGGTAGGAGATTCCTTTGCCGCCATTGAATATGCCGTTTTCGGTAAAAAACTGATAAGCCCCGAACAGCTTAAGCATGCTCTGGAAACCAACTTCACCGACAGCAGCACAACTCCTTCGGGCGAAGAAATCCGTCAGCTGATGCTCAACAAGGCACCCAAGTTCGGCAACGACGATGATGCTGCCGACAAGTGGACCGTGGAAATAAATGAGTTCCTCGGATCGACCTATCAGAAATCTTTCAAGAGCAGCAGATACGGGAAGGGACCGGTTCCCGCCACCTTTGCCCTCAGCCAGAGCTCGGTTACGGGAAATGTCGCCTTCGGAAAATCCGTCGGAGCACTTCCCTGCGGACGCAGCGCCGGAATGCCGGTGAACAACGGAGTATCTCCCGCAAACGGTTCGGAACGCAACGGACCTACGGCGGTTATTAATTCCGAGGCCAAACTGCCCAGCATCTGGTTTCAGAAGGGATCGATCTTTAATATGCGGGTCTCTCCAAAAACCTTATCCACTCCGGAGGGGAGAAAACATGCTCTGGCCCTGGTTAAAACACATTTCAGAAACTATCAGTATCATATTCAGTTCAACGTTCTGGACGATGCCACCCTTATCGAGGCACAGGAAAAACCTGAAGAATACCGGGATCTTATGGTACGCATCTCCGGCTACAGCGCCTTTTTTACCCCTCTCAACAAGGAACTGCAGGCGGATGTGATAGCACGAATGAAGTTTGACATGACCGGTAATAAATAGAAAGCACAAGAACAAAAAGCAGGGCTGCCCGGCTTCTATAGCCGGGCAGCCCTTTCTGTCTGCGGTAAAACATACTGGCCGAAATCAGAGACCAAGCAGTTTTTCATACCGTCCGTAGAGAAGCGATCTTTCACCAAGCGGCTTGTAGTGCACAGGCTGGACCGAAGCGGCCACTATTTTCCTCATGGAATGCAGGTCGAGACCGGGAACATGGTGCAGCAGCTGAACCGCAACAGTTCCCAGAGAAGTAGCTTCCACAGGGCCGGCAATGACCGTTTTACCGGTTATATCGGCAGTCAGCTGATTGAGATGCTCATTCCTGGAGCCTCCCCCGATTATGTGAATGGCGGGAAACTCCGTACCGCATATCTTTTCAATATCCTGAATAGCCGCCCGGTAGTTGCAGGCCAGAGAGGCGTAGACTCCTGCCAGCAGTTTAGGAAAATCTTCTTCACCCGTAAGCACGGTCAAGGCAGATATCATGCTGCCGGGATTATAGAGGCTCGGATGATTGGGATCGAAAAGAGCCAGCTCCTCATCTCCCGCCGAGGCAGCACCCTTAAGGGAAAGCTCCACAATCTCATCCCACTTGAAGGGACGATTCTCTTTTATCTCCAGCTCATTCTTCACATTCTGCAGAATATGCATTCCCGCAGAGTTTTTCAGAAGGGTTATGGTGTCGCAGGCACCGCCCTCGTTGGCCAGTTCGGAAGTGTATACTTCCTCGTTTATAATAGGCGCATCAAGCTCCGTACCGATAAGCGACCAGGTACCTGAACTGATAAAAGCGAAGGCCCCTTCGAGAGAAGGAACCGTTACCACCGCCGCTGCCGTATCATGGCTCGGTACTGCGATAAATGGCATCTGCGGTATATCCAGCTGCTCGGCAAGCTCCTGAAGCAGGGTACCCCGGACCGTTCCATGGGGCACCACGGGAGGCATAATTCCCGTTTTTACTCCGGCTGTCTCGAAGAGAAGATCATCAAAACTGCCGGTCCGCATATTCATAAGCTGGGTAGTTGAAGCAATGGTAGTTTCCGTATTAAAACTCCCGGTAAACAGGAAGTTCAGAAGGTCGGGAGTAAGCATGACCTTTTCCGCAAGATTGTAATATTCGGGAAGATTATCCCGTATACCGGCCAGCTGGTAAACCGAATTCATGGGATGATTTTGAATACCGCTCAACTCGAACATTCTGCGGCGTTCTTTTTCATTGAGAGTAGCCATTCCTTTCCCGCCAAGCTCATTGCGGTAGCAGAGCGGGTTCCCAAGCAGCTGTCCCGATGGCCCGAAGAGACCGAAATCGATCCCCCAGGTGGAAATTCCAACGGAATCCACCATACCGCCGGCGGCAGCCACAGCCTTCTTCAAGCCCTGCTGCATCTGCTCAAAGATGTAGAGGATATCCCAGTAGTCGTACCCCTCCACCCGGACAGTCCCATTGGGAACCTGATGAACTACTTCAACCGTAATGGTCTTTCCGTCGAAGGTACCGAGAACTGTTCTGACCGATGAATTTCCGCAATCGAAACCAACGCATCTTGTTATTTTTTCACTCAAAGTTCTTCTCCTTTCAGGAAGCTGACCGCAGAAGGCGGTCTCTCCGACGATCGATATAATAATTAACCACCATCACCAGGATCATGACAAAACCCCAGATGGCGATGGTCATAAACGAACTTACCCGAAGCAGATTCAGACCGCTTGAAATTATCTGCAGGGTGACAAGCGACAGAATCAGTCCCGACACCCGTCCAAAGCCGCCCTCACTGCTTACTCCGCCAAGTACTGCCGCAAGAATTGTAACCAGAAGATATGATGAACCATATCCCGCCTTCGCGGAGTTAAATCGGCTTATCATGATCAATGCGGCAAAACCCGATAAAAGGCCGGAAAGGATGTAGGTCTTCATAATTATCGACCTGTTGCTGCCGCCTGAAAAACGGGTGGCGGTTTCATTGGAGCCGAACATGTAGATATTGAACCCTGTCGGTGTCCGGTTGAGAACAAGCGACACAAGTGCCGCAAGGAGCGCGAACAGTATAAGAGGAAACGGAACTCCCAGAAACACACCATTCCCGATAAACCGAACAGTTTCCGGGAAACCGGAAATAACATACCCCTTCGTAATAACTATGGTTATTCCATTCACCAGAATCATGGACCCAAGGGTCGCCAGGATGGGAGCTACTCCGATATATGCAACCAGAAAACCGTTAAGTGCTCCGATAAGCACCGCCGCCGCAAGCCCTGCCAGGATGGCGAAGAAGACGGCCCAGAGGGGCGGTCCATTCTGAGCAAATACGGATGACGTAAGAACCATCGCACTTACAATCCCCGCCAGATTGGCCGTTGCGATTATCGAAAGGTTGATTCCGCCCGTAAGCATGACCAGCATCATGGCCAGGGAGAGAACACCGAGTTCCGGCAGCTGAAATGCCATCCCCTGGAGGTTCCCCGCTCTCAGGAAATCTCCCGGATTCAGGATAGTCATAAGAAGAAATGAAAGGACCATGATTACGGTCAGCACTTTTAGCTCGTTCCGGTTTCCCGGTTTGGCTTTTATCAGTTTCATGAAGCTGCCTCCACTTCCGCAATTTCAATATTCGCTTGCCGACCCTCTTTCAACTGCTGCCAGGAGCTGAAGCTGACACTGACCAGGATAACAATACCGATAAAAACGTCATACCAGACTGCGGGGATTTTCACCAGAGTCATGCCGTTTTTAACAATGGCTATGAGAAAGACCCCAAGAAGTGTCCCGCCGACCGATCCGAAGCCCCCGGCCAGGCTCGCACCGCCAAGTACAACCGCGGCTATTACATCCAGCTCCTTCCCGACCATCGAATTGGGAGCAACGGTCTGTACAAGCAGCGCCTGTATAACTCCCGCGATCCCGGCCATAAGTCCCATAAAAGCATAGACAAAGACCTGCAGCCTTTTTACGGGAAAACCTACCCGTTCGGCCGAGGTGATATCACCGCCGATTGCGTAGATCCCCCTCCCGAGCATGGTGTATTTTAGAATCATAAAAGAGACCGCGGTAATAAAAAGCCAGAACAGGGTAATGACGGAAAGCCCGTAGGGTGTTCCTGTTCCGGAAGTAAGGGTAATAATTCTGATGTCCGCAAAATTACGGAACCACTCAGGCAGGGCATAGATCCACTTCCCCCCGGTAACTACCGTCAGAATGCCATAGTAAAAATTCATGGTAGCTATGGTCGTGATTATGGGCGGAATTCTGTAGGTGGAAATAAGAACACCGTTGAAGGCACCAAGCAGGATCCCGATGAGGGAGGCAAGCAGAAGAGCGGAAAACATATTGCCTCCATATCTGATGCTTACCGTCGCCATGACATATTGAGCGATTGTTGCAGTGGCCGCAAAAGAAATATCTATCCCGCCCGAAATCAGTACAAAGAGGATTCCGATAGCAAGAATGCCCATAAAGGAATAACTTTTAAGCAGATCAAGACCGTTTTCAAGACTCAGGAAATTGGGATTGACTATGGTTATGGCTATCGAGAGTACGATAACCACCACCAGTACGTAAAACTCATGTGTTTTCATGAAACGCTTCATGGCATACATCCTATATATTCTGAGATTCGATAAAAGATTGAATCTCTTCTTCGCTTGCACTGGCAGAATCAAACTCACCGATAATACGGCCCTTGTGCATCACCAGTATCCTCGAACAGTTAAAAAGCACTTCGGCGATCTCATCGGAAATCATTACTACGCCCATTCCTTCCTGAGCAAGTTTTTTTATGGTTTTATGAATGCTGCTTTTTGCCGAGACATCAATACCGACCGTCGGATTATCAAGAATAAAGAGGCGGGGGTCGGTTGATATCCACTTTCCCAGTACTATGCGCTGCTGATTGCCCCCCGAAAGAGTTTTCACAGGTGAATCGATCGAAGGGATTTTAATATTAAGGGATGCTACCTGCGAGTCTACGGCATGCTTCATTCTGCCGGAATCCAGAAGACCGAACCTTCCCGTCTGACGGTCAATTGTCGTTGCTGCAAGATTCCTGCCCACAGACTGGTTCATGACCAGCCCCTGATGAAGACGATCTTCGGGAACGTAGGCTATCCCGAATTTCTTTGCCTTTTCCACAGAATTAATGTGTACCGGCGTTCCGTCAATTTCCATGCTTCCCGAGTCGGCGGGATTCAGACCGAAAATCGAAAGAGCAAGTTCGGTCCGGCCGGATCCGAGCAGACCGGTGATACCAACAATCTCGCCCGGGAAAATTTCAAGATCAATATCCCGGAAATTCAAAGCTTTGGAAAGCTTACGTGTTCTGAGAATCGGCGTTGCTCCGCTATCCGGCTTAAAATGGTAGGGTTCATACACCGATGTTTCACCGGTCATCAGATATTCAATTTTTTTATCGTCCAGTTCGCTGCTTTGGAAACAACCGATCAGCCTGCCATCCCTGAGAACAGTAACCCGTTCTGCAATCTGCATTACCTCATTAAGCTTATGGCTGATGAAGAGCGTCGCGATCCCCTTGCTCTTCAGATCAATAACCACCTTAAGCAGGGCATCTATCTCTTTTTTTGTAAGTGCCGTGGTAGGTTCGTCCATAATAAGGAGCTGTACATCACCTGTAAGCGATCTGCAGATGGCAACCAGCTGCTGATCGGCCATTGATAACTCATCCACCCTGGCATCAAGAGGAATGGCGACACCAATCCGTTCCATAGCCCCTGCTGCGATCTTTTCGGCGGCTTTCCAGTTGACCAGCTTTTTCCCTGAGGCGATATTCTCGTTCATGACGATATTTTCCGCCACACTGAGGTTTGGAAAGAGCGAGAGATCCTGATAGATTACCTCAATTCCCTGCCGGATAGCATCCATCGAGCTGCTCTGGCTTACCGGCTGACCGTTCACCGATATTTCGGCACCCGGTTCGGGAGAAACAACACCGGAAATAATTTTTACCAATGTAGATTTTCCGGAACCGTTGGTTCCCGCCAGGCAGTGAACCTCTCCCCGGGCTATAGAAAACGACACATCATCAAGTGCCCTGACCCCGGCGTACAGCTTGGTTATGCCTTTCATCGAAAGAAAAGTTGGTTCCATGCTTCCCTGTATCCTGTTGTAAAAAACCGGCGCCGTAATGAACCGGCGCCGGTTTTATGTATATCAACCCCGGTCAGAAACCGAAGCTGTCAACATTCTCCCTGGTAATATCGGCCATGGCATCAACTTTGATAACATCACCATCAATTTCGACGGAACCGATACCCGGGACATCCTTAAGATCGGCAAGTTTGCCGCCGTCAAGCAGATATTTTGCCACATAGGTAAGTGAATAACCTGCATCCTTGGGATCCCAGAGCACACCGTGGCTCATCGACCCGTCCTTAAGATAAGGAGCTGCATGACCGGGAATAACGGTACCGACAACGGCTACCTTTCCCGCAAGTCCTTTTTCCTTGAGCGCCTGAGCGGCTCCCGGAGGTCCGAGGCTGCCGAATCCGACAATACCCTTCAGATCCGGGTAAGTCTTCAGCAGTTCAAGAGTCTTCTGCTTGGCAAGTTCCTGATCCTCACCGCAGGGGATCCTGCTGGTCACCNNCGCTCAAGACCGGGATACTTGGCTTCGGCATACTTTATACCCTCGTCCGCCCAGAGGTTGTGAAGAGGTACCGTAAGCCCGCCGACAAAAATGGCGTACTGACCCTCGGGTCCCATGTACTCTACAAGCTTGTCCCAGGTGTGGCGGCCGAATTCGACATTGTCGATAAGTTCGATATCCACATCCTTGCCAGCCTGATCCGGAGATTCATGGGTCAGAATAAGAATTCCCTTCTCCCTGGCCTTTTTGAACACCGGTTCCAGAGCGGTTGCATCATTGGGGGTAATGCAGATTGCATCGACACCCTTGCTGATCAGGTCTTCCACCATTTTCACCTGCTGGGCAGGATCGGCATCGGACGGTCCGATCTGATAGGCATTCACTCCAAGATCTTTCCTCGCCTGTTCAACGCCTTCTTCAAGACGATTGAACCAGGGGATTCCGGTGATCTTGACCACCGTTACGATTTCGTATTCCCCTTCCGCCGAGTCCTTCTGCCCTCCGGCAAAAAGAGCCAACGGAACCATCAGGAACACGATCAACCCGGACAAAATCAGTTTTTTCATAGGTCCTCCTTTGGTTATTTATCCTGCCCGTAACTGTTACGGGCAAAATCCTGCATCGCTTTAATGTCCGCATCCGAAATAATCTGCGGAGTACCGATCGATTTCGCCAGTATGTAGATCTGCGCCGATTTCTCGACTACGTGACAGATCTTCAGAGCTCCTTCGATGCTCGATCCCACACAAACCGTTCCGTGATTGGGAATAAGGACCGCGTTCCTGCCTCCAAGTCCCTTTACCACGTTGTTTGCAAGGTCCATGGTTCCCGGAAGGGCATACTCTGCACATATGACTTTATCGCCCACAATCTGTACAAAGTCCTCGCTTATTCCGGGAATTTCCTGGAGGGTCATGGCGAAGGCACTTGAGTAGATGGGATGTGTATGAATAACCGAGTTCACATCGGGACGTGCGTTCATTATAGAGATATGAAGACCGAACTCGATTGAAGGCTTCCGCGTACCCCATACCACTTCCATATCACTGTTCATAACAACCACATCGTCGGCAGTAATATCTTCATATACCATCCCGCTCGGCTTAATATAGATTAGCCCGGTATCACTGTCCCTGAAACTGATATTTCCCCAGGTCCCCACGGTCAAGCCGCGATGCACCATTTCCATTCCGCCGTCCACAATCTTCTGCAGATAATCCCGACGGACATCTAGTTTGTTCATGTATCCTCCCGATATATAGTTATGTTATTTTTTTAACATTTGTTGATAACAATAGAACATGCACTGCTAACCGTCAAGAGATATTTTTGCACTATGGTGCATAAATGGCAGTAGAGAAGAATTATTTCTATATAATGTTATTTTTTTCACATTATTCTGTATTTTTTTCCATCTAAAGCTATAATGTACAGATGAACAGCACTCTTCGAAGAAATACCCTTATCAGCTACCTGAAACAGCGCCGCTCGGCAACCGTTCAGGAACTTGCACTCTATTTCTCGGTATCACACATGACAATCAGACGGGATCTGGAAAAACTGTCCTTACGGGAACCGATAAAGATAATCCATGGAGGAGTTCTCTATAAAGAGAGCGATCAGGCGGGCCAGTACAGCATGACCGATGCGCGGGTTCATATGAACGAAGAAAAACAGAGGATTGCACGAAAAGCAGCGTCTTTAGTGGAAGCCGACGACATAATCATTATCGATGCAGGCTCGACCGGAGAACTCATTGCCGCTCAGCTGCCGACTGATCGTCCTATCACGGTAATCTGCTATGCCCTTAATACGGCGGTAAGGGTAAGCAGAAGGCCTAACTGCTCACTCATTCTCGCCGGCGGTTTCTATCATGACAGTTCCATGGTTTTCGAAAGCCAGGAAGGCCTGGAACTAATCCGGCGCAACCGTGCAAAAAAGGCATTTGTGACAGCCAGCGGCATCAGTTCAAAGCTAGGTATTACCTGTTCGAACTTCTTCGAGAGCACCACCAAGCGCAGTGCCCTCGAATCGAGCCTTTCGGGAATTCTTGTGGCGGACTCCTCAAAATTCGGTGCGGTCCAGACCGGTCATTTTGCGGATCTGAAGGATTTCGATATCATCATTACCGATACCGGCCTGCCCGATGAGTTCAGAGAGGAAATTCTGGCCATGGGCAAAGAGCTATATATCGAGTAGCAGCATCTCCTCCAGGGCACGCAGCACTATCGCCGAATGCTTCATCAGATCGTCAAGATCGATGAACTCATCACCCTGATGGGCCCGCGTATCGCTGCCCGGAAAGTTTGCGCCGAAGGCAAGTCCTCTTCCGGTAATTTTTCTGGCATAGGTGCCGCCGGCCATGCTTTGCGGGGCTCCCTCCAGCCCGGTTTCGGCCTCATATGCCCGGCGCAGGGCCCGGACAAAGGGGGAGTCCTCCGGCACATGGTGGGGGGTCATATGTATTCTCCGTTCAATGGTAAAACCGTGGGGCGAAAGAGCTGCTTCCATCCTGGCGGAGAGAGGCTCAAAATCCGTTCCCACGGGATATCGGAGGTTTATCCCGGCACATATTCCCTCTTCGTCTACCTTCAGCTTTCCCCAGTTGACCGTAAGGCCTCCCGCGGTATCCCCTGCCTGCGGCGCTGTGGCTATTCCCAGTTCCGTCCCGTCGACGGAGAAAGCAAGCAGCCGGGAGAGCTGCGTCAGCCGGGGTTCAGCCTCCCCCGATGGGTCTGCGTCCGCGATGGCGCGGACAAGAGCGGCTATGGCATTTCTGCCCTTTTCGGGAGTCCCCCCGTGAGCGGACACCCCCTTCGCGACAAGAAATAACTCTTCTCCGCGGCGTTCCAGCCGGACATCGGCCCCCAGCCCTCCGGCGGCGGCAAGCTCTTCGAAAGCTGCCTCCCCTGCGGGCAGAATACGCGCTTCGGCCTTCTCGGGCACCACATTATACGCCTCTCCCGCCGAAAACTCCGCGACCAGGCCCGGCCGGCGCCCGGCCGAACGGATATCGAGATCGATAATCCCCTTTTCCCGGGTAACCATGGGATATTCGGCATCGGGAACAATGGCGTAATCTGGCATTCCCATGGAGTCGATATAGTAATCGATTCCCCCCATGGTACGCTCTTCATCGGTCCCCAGAATCAGGCGGAGACGAAAAGAAGGATCGGGGTGGCGCTGACGGAATGCCGAAAGGATATGGAGCGCAGAAACGGCGGGTCCCTTGTTGTCGGAAGCGCCCCGTCCGTACAGTCTGCCCCCCTCGATGCGCGCCTGGAAGGGAGAGCCGCTCCAGCCGTCGCCCCCGGGAACAACATCCAGGTGACAGAGAATCGCGACCAGGGGGCCGCGGTTTCCGTATTCAATATACCCTGCATAACCGTCGGCATTACCGGTTTTGAATCCCATATCACTGCCGCGCACGAGCATGAACTCCAGAGCCTCGGCCACGGGAAGTCCGTAGGGGGCGCCGGGCCCCGCAGGATCGGCCCCTACACTCGGTATGGAGATGAGCTTCTTCAGGTCATCTATCATCATTTCGCGGTCAAAAACATCAGCCATTATTATACCTCCATGTAAAAAGGCGGGCCCGGAAGCCCGCCTTTATTGCTCTGCCGAAAGACATCTGCAGGATCAGTTCCAGTCCAGAACGCTCTTGTCGTAATCTTCGGGGGGAAGATAGCCGAGCAGCTCTATCGATGTGGCCGCGAGGCTGGAAATACCGAGACCTTTCCGCAGCTCCTTTGTATATTCGCCCTTGTATGCCGGGTCGTAAATAATGCAGGGAACGGGATTGAGACTGTGGCTCGTCTTGGCCTGGGCCTTGCCGTTTTCCTTTATCTTTACATCGCCGTTTTTGGCGTGCTCGTACATATCGTCACTGTTTCCGTGGTCCGCCGAGAGAATAAGAATTCCCCCTGCCTTCTCCACCGCTTTTTTCAGACGGCCGATGCAGAGATCCAGCGCCTCCATGGAGCAGAGAACCGCTTCGTATATTCCCGTATGCCCCACCATGTCGCCGTTGGGGTAGTTCAGTTTTATGAAGGGATACTCCCCCTTCTCTATCTCCTCGATAACCCGGTCTGTTATTTCGGCGCACTTCATCCAGGGCCGCTCTTCGAAAGGAACACGGTCGGAGGGAACCTCCACGTACTCTTCAAGTTCCGCATTGAACTGACCGCTGCGGTTTCCATTGAAGAAATAGGTAACATGTCCGAACTTCTGAGTCTCGCTTATTGAGAAGACCTTTACTCCCGTCTTTGCCAGGTACTCCGCCATGGTCCGGTCGATGCTCGGGGGAGTTACCAGATACTGCTTCGGAATATGAAGATCTCCGTCATATTCCATCATCCCCGCATACTCAACCTTCGGAATACGGACCCGGTCGAAGTGGGTAAACTCGTCCCCCGCCTCGAAGGCCATGGTTATTTCCAGAGCACGGTCTCCGCGGAAATTGAAGAGGATAAAGCTGTCGCCGTCCTCCACGGTTCCGACGGGCTTTCCGTCCTCGGCAATGACAAAAGGAGGAAGATCCTGATCTATGGCTCCCGTCTCCTTGCGGAGGGTTTCAATCGCCTCATGGGAATCGGCAAACTGGCGTCCCTCTCCGAGGATATGGGTCTGCCAGCCGCGGTGAACCATCTCCCAGTCGGCATTGTAGCGGTCCATGGTGATTTTCATTCTCCCGCCGCCGGAGGCAATTCTGGCGTCGAAGCTGCCGTCGGAAAGCGAGGCAAGATACCCGGTCATCGGATCAAAATAATCGAGAGCGCTTGTCTCGCCCACATCCCGGCCGTCCAGGAGGGCATGCACCCGTACCCGTTTGACACCGTCTTCCTTCGCTCTTGCAACCATCGCCTTTAGATGGTCTATATTGCTGTGGACATTTCCGTCCGAGAGCAACCCCAGAAAATGGAGGGTACCGTCATTATCAATTGCATTGGCGACAAGCTTCTTCCAGGTCGATTCGGTAAACATTTCTCCGCTTTTGATCGCCTTGTTTACCCGCTTGGCGCCCTGGGCAAAGACCCGTCCGGCCCCGATGGCGTTGTGACCGACCTCGCTGTTGCCCATATCTCCGTCATCGGGTAGTCCGACGGCAACCCCGTGAGCCTGAAGGGAGGTCCAGGGAGAGCTTGCCTTCAGCTCGTCGAGATTTTCGGTGTGGGCATCGGTAACCGCATCACCCTCTTTGTATTTTCCAATTCCGACTCCGTCCATAATAACAAGAACAACCGGCCCTTTCCGTCCCGAAAAGGCAGGATTTGTTTTTAATGGTTCAACCATGTTAATGACTCCTTACCGTGAATAAACTGTGTTGTTAGAATATCTTACTATTCGCCTTAGTTTTCAAGGCTTTTGCGGGAAAGACCGAAACGTTCCCTGCTTTCCTTGTTGCCGAGAGGCTCAATATGGACCTGGACATCGTAGACATGTTCAATTCCCTCATGAATTGCGGCCTCCACCCGGCGTGCAATGTCATGCCCCGCCTTCACGCTGATGGAACCGTCAACCTCGATATCAAGATCAATAATATAGGCATTTCCCGTTTTCCGGATTCTGCTTTTATGGGGATTTCCGGCCCCCTCCACTTTGCTTACGGCGTCAAAAAGTGCACGGTAGAGGGCGGGATCATTAAGCCCGTCCATCAGTTCGTCTCCGGCTTCCATGAATATGGAGAAGGCCACCTTCATAATCCAGAAGCTTACCAGAAGAGCCACAATGGAATCGAGAATGGCAAAGCCCGTGAAAATAGCCAGAGCGATACCGGCCAGAACTCCGAGGCTTATCACCACGTCGCCGGTCATGTTCTTTGCATCCGCAATAAGCATGGGGCTGTTTACCCGGTGACCGATCCTGAGCTTGTAGAAGGCGAGAAAAGCTTTACCGAAAACCGAGATAAGCGCAACAAGCGCCGCCGAAATTGCCGGAAGTTCCCGGACTCCGGCGGAGAAAAGGCTCTTTCCGCTGGAGAGAGCCAGCTGGGCTCCCGCAAAGAAAATGAGAAAACCGAGAATCTTGGTTGCCACGGTTTCCGCCCTGGCATGTCCGTAGGGGTGCTCATTATCAGGCGGCTGTTCTATTATGCCGGCTGCAAAAAGCGAGACCGTAGAGGATACAACATCCGTCGCGGAGTCTATTCCGTCCCCGACCAGAGCCAGGGATCCGGAAATAAACCCGATTACAATTTTGGCAGCAGAAAGCAGGGAGTTGCCTGCAATCCCGACCCAGCTTGCACGGCGGATAAGAGCGATGCGGTCATCTTTCATGCAAGTGCCTGCGTCTTTTCCGCCAGAAATGTGCGCTCCTCCTTTTCGAGGCCCGGAGAAAGCAGTTTGAAAACCCAGGTGTGATACCGGTCCACCCAGCTCCGCTCCGCGGCAGTCAGAAGAGCGGTATCGATAAGGACGGATTCGAACGGAAAGGGTGTAAGGGTCTCGAATCCGTAGAAACGGCCGAAGGGCGTTTCAAAGCGCTCCACCGCCAGAATAAGGTTCTCAATCCTGACACCATGTTTACCTTCGCGGTAGAGACCAGGCTCGTTGGAACAGAGCATTCCCGGTTCAATCGGAACGGGAATAAGCCTGGAGGATATGCTTTGGGGTCCCTCGTGGACATTCAGAAACGCGCCGACTCCGTGACCGGTTCCGTGTCCGTAGTTGAGTCCCGCATCCCACAGGGGTTTTTTGGCTATCGTTTCCAGTCTCATTCCCGGAGTGCCTGCCGGAAAGGTAGCAGCGGCAAGGGCTATGTGCGCCTTGAGCACCATGGTGTAGTCGTGACGTTCCTCATCTGTCGGCTCACCGACGGTAAAGACCCGGGTAATGTCTGTGGTCCCCTCCAGATAGTGTCCGCCCGAATCGACAAGCAGAAGTCCGCGGCCGCTTACGGGAAGGGAACTGGTCTCATCGGCACTGTAATGGATAATCGCCCCGTGCTCCCTGAAGCCGACAATCGGGCTGAAGCTTTCCCCGGCAAAGCCCGGCATGCGGCTCCGTTCCTCCGCAAGCAGGCTTCCCAGGGATAGCTCGCTGCCGCCGCCGCGTTCGATAATGCGTTCAAGACGCATCCAGAAACGGGTAAGGGCAATCCCATCCTTTACCAGGGCTTCCCGGATCCCCTCAATTTCCACAGCACTCTTGAGCGCCTTCAGCATTACCGCCGGACTCTTCGCCTCGATTACGGGAGTATCACGGGAGATCATCGTACGCATCTCAAGGGAAACAGTCTGCGGATCAAGCATGACCGGCTCGCGCAGCTCCTTAAGAGCGGTTGAAACCGAATCATAGGGCAGAAGACGGATCCCCTCCTCACCGAGGAGGGCGGTCAATTCACCGGAGACGGCCTCCTCTCCCGCAAAAAGGAGAGCGCCCTCTTCCTCTATCAGGAGAAAAGAGAAAAAGAGGGGATTGTAGCTTATGTCGCTTCCCCGGAGGTTAAGGATCCAGGCCGTTTCATCCAGAGCGCTTATAAAAAGAGCCTTTGCCCCGGCTTCCTTCATGCTGCGCCGGAGAAGCTCGAGCTTTTCTCCGCGGGAACGGCCGGTATATTTGAGATCCAGGGGATAGACCGGCTCGGCGGGCCGTGCGGGACGGTCGGTCCAGACCGCCTCCAGAAGATCTCCGGTCGGCTCGAGGGTTATGGCCTTTTCCTTGAAAAAAGAGGTGAGCCCCCTGGCGGATGCAAGCGAGATGGTTGAAAAGTCCACTCCGACCCTGCTTCCGGCACCGAGCCTCTCCATAATCCATTGAGGATACGAGGGAACCGACGGATCTCCCTCCTTCATCATCCGGATTCCGCTTCCCTCAAGCTGGGCGGGAGCCTGGAGCCAGTACCGGCTGTCGCTCCACAGGGCCGCTTCATCGCCGGTTACCACAACGGTTCCGGCGGAGCCGGTAAAACCGCTGATCCATTTCCGGTCTGCCCAGCGGGGCGCCGCATATTCGCTCTGATGCGGGTCGGTTCCGAAAAAAACAAGCGCCGAAATGGAACGCTCCGTCATTGCCGCTCTGAGCGCGGAAAGGCGCTCTTTCACCGGATTATCCATGCTATCTCCTCCGGCCGAGGGAAGAAAGATTCACGCCGATGCTGGCTCCCAGCAGACCCGAGAGCAGAATCTCATTCCGTATATGGTCCAGCCCTGTTACGGCCCTGCTCAGGGAAACCAGGGCGTTTTTGGATTCACTGAAAAGCTGATCAAGAGGAACGTAACTCCCGGTAACCCCGCTTTTCCCGAACATGACATAACCCGCTGCAAGCCCCGCAAGCGCGCCTATAATGAGTGAAAGAATAAACCGTTTCATACCGACTCCTTTTCCACGATTGTACCCGAGAAGAGATGATCTTTCCAGCATAGTATGCTACCATCGCGCCATGGACGGCACCATACTTGTTGTTGCAAAAACACCAATAGATACCGGGGAGATAGGCACATTTCTTGCGGACCACGATATAGGCAGTTTTGATGTTATTTCTGCGGACTCCCGGGGTGCAGCGGAAGAAATCTTTTTCGGCGGAGGCGGTGTAGACTGCATTGTCGTGGATTTTTCTTTCACGGAGATTACCTCCCTTCTGGCGGAGATGAAAAAGGACGAAATGTTCCGCCATGTGCCGATCCTCGCCATTATCGACGATAACGATCCGGAACAGGCAAACATGGTCTACGATACCGGTTTCGACGCCCACATTGAGCGGTCCCTTCCGGATCAGCTGGCGCGAAGAATACGTCCCCTCATTGTCAACAACACCATGAACCGCAGCATGATGAAAAAAATAGGAGATCTTCAGGAAAAGGCCATCCGCGATTTTCTGCTCCTGGACCTGATAAAAGACTATATTCCGAAGACCATCTGGAACATAGCGCAGACCTTCGCGCATGAGCAGAAACTGGCAATCCCCGAGGAAGAGCTGGACCTGACCATCGTCTTCGCGGATATAAAGGGTTTCACCTCCATGACCCAGCACATGGAGCCGCGGCAGGTGGTGGAGATTCTCAATACGGTTTTCGAGGCGGCTTCCAGACAGATTTATAAACATCATGGCGATATAGACAAATTTATCGGCGATGCCTTCTTTGCCGTCTTTGAAAGGGCGGAAGATGCCGTCAAGGCGATGGTCGGGATGCAGAGAGAACTTGCCGTCCTGAACGCCGGGCGTGCGGACAACGGCCAAAAACCCGTCGAGTTCCGGGTCGGGATTCATTCCGGTCCCATTATCCGCGGAAATGTAGGCGGTTTCGACCGCTTCGACAACACCCTTATCGGCGACACGGTTAACACCGCAAGCCGGCTGGAACAGAAGGCTCCCGCGGGGGGCATAATGATCAGCGAAGAAACCAGGAAGCGGATCGGGATCGAACTTCCCGAATCCTGCAGAAGCTCCATTGAACTGCGGGGGCGTGATACCGATATTGTGGTCTACGACGCCTTCGAAGCCCTTATGCGCTCTACTCCGGCCATCATGGACGGCGTTTAAGCAGTTCTTCAAAAATCAGCGCCACCGCGGGACAGTAACGGCTGTTGACCAGGCTGAGCTTGAGGAGACTGCGGATGTCCGGAGCGTCGGTGTGGGGATACTCACGGCATGCCTTCGGTCTCCGGTCGTAGACAAGGCAGCGCCTGTCGGGAAGCAGCAGGGGGCAGGGGTGATCGCGGAACACCGTATCACCATCCTCATCCACCGCAAGATATGACGATTTCACCTCTGCGCTCTTCATCGAGAGCGCCCTGCCCAGGCGCTGGATATCGAGTTCCGTCAGCCGGGGGCCCACGACGGCGCAGCAGTTGGCGCACTTCAGACAGTCGATCTTCGAGAAGACCTGTTCATGAAGGCTGTGAATAAGGCTTACAAGATCCTTCGGCGAAGTTCTCTTTAAACGCTTTACCAGATCGCGGTAGAGCCCCTGTCTGCTTGCGGAGCGTTCAAGGATTTTTTCATATTCGGGATCTATCATTCGTCTCTTCCTGAGCGGCTCTTTCAATTTTCCATATTTGTGATTATTTTAAAACAGAGGAGAGCCCAATGCGTTACCGTTCCATACTTAGCCGAATTAAACAAGATGGAAAAGTTGATAAGCAATCTCTTGCCGAAAGCACCGGAACCTCCGTTGCGATGATAGAGGTGCTCCTCGAGGAACTGATGCGCCTGGGCTACCTGGAGTCGGACGCTCTTGCGGGCTGCACCGGCATCTGCAGCGGCTGCTCATCGGGCTGCACAGGGGCGGTAAAGGGACTGCCCGACAATTTCTGGACCATAACCGCCCGGGGCGAAGCGCTCATTTCTTCAAAGTCATAAGGAAGGCCAACATGGACAATAGATTTCCACCGGAACAGGAGTGCATGCGGACCGACCGCTGTTTCAACGACCTGCTTAGCCCGGCCTTCGCCTATGCTGACCGCAAAAAGCTTACCATACTTCCCTTCCGCAGATTCAGCAGTCTGAATGACCGGTGGATCGAATATCCCGAAGGCTGGCAAGGGCAGGTTCTGGGAATGCTGGCCGGTCAGGCGCTTTTCGGCTCCGCTAAAAAAACGGCGGCCTTTCTTCGTTCGGCAAGGGACGAACTGAGCCCTCTGCAGATAGAACTGGTAAAAGAGTGGGGGGAGTACCCCTGGTTTTTTTCCGCCTTTACCGTCAGGGAGGATGCGGGAGACAACTTTCTCATCATCTCCCCGGTGGGTGACCCTCCGGCCTACAGCCCCTATTACGACATGTGGGATGAAATCCCGATCTACTCCAGAACGATAACCAGGCTTTATCGCCAGGGAAAGACGCTTTTCATAAGCCAGCTCTGGAAGGGGAAAGGGGTGTTTCATACCTACGGAGCGATCCTGCCCTTCACCGCCCTTACACCCGATGATATCCGCTCCTTTACCCACATGGTTTCCCTGAACGGTGATACGCGGGAAATGCCGCTTATCGGGATAAACGAGTCCGGCAATGAGGTTTCGGACACCATAGCCGCACAGCCCCTGGAGTACCTGCAGCTCCTCCCGCTCACGGAGGTGCCGGACTTTCACGGACCCGGCGGGCGGAGGATGGAATCCTGCGCCTCCGTGCTTCCCCTTCCGGAGGGTTTTGACGGGGAGTTTGAGGAGCATGGCGAAGGAGGCCGCCTTATCCTTGAGGAGGAGGGCCCGCTGAGCAGCACTTCACTCTATCTCTCAAAACCCGAAGGCCTGCTCTTCCTCTTTTCCTGGACCCGGGAGGGCTATGACCGGGGGAGAACGATGCTGCTTCCCGATCTCGCCTTCCCGGAGGAGCCGGATAAGCAGATTTTTGTCGGTCTGGAGGTCCAGGCGGACTCAATTCTGGATACACGGGAGCGGCTCCATGCCCTGATGTCGCTCTTTGAGCTTGCATCGGGGGATAATCCCCCGGATGAGGATGAGGAAAATGCCATCGGCGACATAAACATGATCATGTCGCGGCTTCAGAATAACCATAACAACGGCATTTTTGAGGATGATGAAGCGATTGCAGAGGAGCTTGATGTCGATCCGGAAACCGTCAGGGATCTGCGGGAGCATCTTGAAGCGGCATTCAAACGGATGGAGGCAGCTTCCGGTCATCCTCCCGCCGACCGTTTCGGACTGAGCCCGAAGGCTTTTATGAACCTTACCTCCGTTGCGCTCCCCGAGGCCGAAGGCTTCCTTGCACTGCGAAGTCCGGAAGACTTGAGCGAAGCGCTGACGGCCCGGGGGCTGGCGGAAGATACCCTTCTGAAGGAGGCACCCGCGGTCAGACTTGCTGCCTTCCTCCTCGACCTTGCCGCCGGCCCTCAAGGGCTGGCGGCAACCGCATCGGGCTATGTATCACCCAAAGTAATAAAACTGGTGCTGCAGGAAGAGATCTTCCCGTCCCATGGATCTGCACCGGCCAGGGAAATCGACTGGCGCCCTTTCATGGATATCCGTAAAATTCTCGAACGCTCTTCCCTCCTGAGACTCGAGGGAAAGAGCTTCAGAGCCGCCGGAAAAGCCCGGAAGCTTGCGGACAATCCCGTGGGGCTCTATTCGTTTCTGATCCGGGAGTATTTCCTCTCCTTCGACTGGACCGATTCGCCTTACCTTCAGCTTCCCTTTCTCCGCCCTTTTGCCGGCTTTCTCCTCTACGCAATGAAAAAACTGAGCCGGGAAGCGGCAGGCGGATGGGTGCCGACCGGAGATCTGAATAAAAAGGTGATGGCTGCACTACCCGGTATTAAAGAGAGCGGCTTATCGGAGATGCATATCGACCTGGCCGTTTCGGGCTCTTTTCCGGGTTTTTTCGCGGAGCCCCTGGGGCTCGTTGAGCTGAAGCTGGGGAAATACGGCATCGTAAAAGCTGTCAGGCCTTCGGAACTCTTCTCCCTGGTCTTCGCTTAAGCAGGCATCTCCCTGCAAACGATCTCCACCCTCTCCTTCCCCCTTCCGATGTTTCTGCGCGCCAGGGAAATCGGCCCGATCTCGCCGGTCCGGCGGATATGGGTCCCCCCGCAGGGGAGGGAACCGAATCCCTCTATCTTCCAGTACCGCTCCTCCCTTTCCGGATCGGAAAAACCGCTCTCGACGGGACGGTTTTCCCGGATAAGGAGGTTGGCCCTCTCCGCGATACCGGGCAGCAGAGGGGTAATGGGCCTGTCGAGGAGAAAATCGAGACGCGCCTTCTCTTCGGAAATGTGGGCCCCGATTTTTTCTATCCCCGGGAGAGACTCCATCACCAGAACCAGAACAATCTCCGCAGCAAAGTGGAGCCGCATCAGCCTCCGGCGCCGAAGGGGATCGATCCGCAGGGTGACGGGGTCGCCCGGAGCGAAGGGCGGATCCTCTTCCAGGATATGGACTATATCACCACCGGAAATCCGGGCATCCGAGATGGCAATACCGTCGATACTGCCCTCATCCCGCTCCTGCCCCCCCGAGAAGGCGTAGAAGATGGTCTGAGCCAGACGCACCTCCCGGCCTTCGACCCGCTCTACGACGGTGCGCAGTTCGCTCAGGCAGGGGTCGGACCAGAAAAGCTTTTTCATGAGGTCTGCAGATCCGCGGGACAGCCGATGCGGCGGAGAAACATGAGGGAAACCACCGCAAAGAGGGAGACTCCGATAAAGACCGGCACGTATCCTGCAAAACTTATTATTGTTCCGATTATGATCGGGAAGAAAACAACAGAGAGATTCAGGGTGCCTGTTATACCCGTATAAAGCACCCTGTTTTCTTCGGTGGAGAGCTCGACAATAACCGCGTCCTGACTGACCAGACGGGCGCTGACCACCGCTCCGGTAAAGAGAAAAAGCAGAAGATAGACCGGCAGGGGAAGAAAGGTGCCGATCAGAAGCGCCGCGGGAGGCAGGAGAAAAGAGAGGATCGACCATACCCGCAGTACCGCCTTGAAGCCGCCGCTTTTTACAAGCCGCGGCCAGAGAAGACTTGCCGACACCATCCCCGCTATCTGGAAAAATAACAGATTTCCCGCCAGAGCGGGATCGAGCTCGTAATGCTGTCTTGCATAGGCTATATAAAAAGGCAGCAGGGCGACATGAAAACCGACGGAATTGCGGTACAAAAGGTAGATACGCAGATTCCTGTCCGCCTTCAGAACACCCGGGATCGAAGCAAGGGTACGCAGATAGCCGGAACCGGGAGCCCCCTTCCCGGGCTCTTCCCTGATCCTCCAGAAGCCTCCGGTTGCGATAAGCAGCACGACCGCCGCAGCGGCAAAGAGCACTATGTAGTTCCGCGGATAGGCGAAAGTGGAGAGAACCTGCCGCGCCAGAAGGGCTGAAACCAGAATACCCACGCTGGAGATAAGCTGCTTCCGGGTGAAAAAGCGCCGTCTCATCTCCGTGGAAAAGCTTTTACCGATAAGGTCGACATAGGAAACCCCGGCAAAGGCGCCGCTTACAGTAAAAAGCAGGAGCTCGAGGTAGATGACGAGAAGGGCCTGCAGCACCGTCATGCGGTGTACCTGCATCATGGTCAGGGCGATGGCCCCCAGGGAGAACACACGCATGTTTATGCCCATAAGCAGCCAGGGCTTCTTCCGGCGCTTTCCATGCAGAAAGCCCGTAAAGTTCAGCTGCGCAAGGAGGGGAACCCCGATCATGATGGCGCCGACCAGTCCGACATGGATCTCGCTGCCCCCGATCTGGAGGATCATGGCGGGAATGACGGTATTAACTTCGGTAAAGGTTATGGTGATGGAGAGGAATATGGAGTGCCAGATAAAGGCCTTATAGTTGCGCTTTTCGGTTTCAGGGTTCCGCATAGGGTGATAATACCTCCGCGGACCGCCTGAGACAAGAGCAGTTTTCTATATTGACATTTATTTATATATGCTATGTAATATTTGCATATGCACAAAAACAGGGAATCGGAAAAAAAAGGTCCCGGGGCTCCGAAGAAGGAACGACGGTACAGACCAATCGGCGAACTGCGGCGCTTCAAGCCGGCAGGGATTCCTGCTTCCCAGCTGCAGCGTCAGACTGTCTACATAGATGAGTTTGAAGCAATCCGGCTCTGTGATCTTGAGGGCTTCAGCCAGATTGAGGCAGCAGCCCGGATGGGAATAGGCCGGGGAACCGTGCAGCGCCTCCTGCAGCTCGGGCGTTCGAAAATTGCTGGAGCGATTCTGCGGGGCGAGGTAATCATTATCGACGAAAAAGGAGAAAGCGATGGAGAATAAGCATTACGAAATAATTGTAATAGGGGGCGGTCCCGCCGCGATAACCCTTGCAAAGGAAGTGAAGGGGACAGCGGAGGTGGCCGTTATCCGGCCCGAGGAGCATTCCATGATCTACTGCGCCATGCCCTATGCGATAGAGGGAATTCTGGCTCCGGAGAACACCCTTAAGGCCGACCGGCTGGTTACCGAAACGGGAGCGGTCCTTATCCGGGATTCGGTCCTGGCCGCCGACTTTGAAGCAAAAACGGTGAGCACAGTCTCGGGGGCGGTCTATTCCTGGGACAGACTCGTTATTGCCACGGGGGCCGATCCGATCCTTCCGCCCATTCCGGGATCCTCCCTTGACGGGGTAATGACCTTCAAGTGGGAGAAGGATATGTACCGGATTTCCGGCTTGATAGAACAGGGCATCTCGAACGCCGTGGTGGTCGGCGCGGGTGCAATCGGAGTCGAACTGGCCCAGGCGCTGGCCGCAAGGAAGCTTACCACAAGCCTGGTGGATATGGCCGGATCGGTGCTTCCGAACCTTGCTGATCCGGAGATGACCGGTCCCGCCCTCGAAGCTCTGCGGAATCTTGGTATCCGGGTCGAACTGGAGAGAAAGGTGGAACAGGTGCTGCCGAATCGGGAGGCGGAAGGCCGGGCCGGAGCTGTTCTCCTTGATAACGGGCAGGTAGCCGCGGCGGACCTGGTGGTCTTCGCGGTTGGAATGAAGCCTGCAGTCTCCATGTTTGCGGACAGCGGCCTCGAACTGGAACGGGACGGAATTGTAATCGACGACCATATGCGGACCAATCTGGAAGATGTATACGCCATCGGCGACTGCACCTCCTTTTTCAGCGGAATTACGGGAGACCGGACCGGCGGGAAACTGGCTACCAACGCCGTGCCCATGGCACGGGTCCTTGCCGCCAACCTCAAGGGAGGCGACCGCAGGTACGGGGGCTTTATCAACGGTTCAGCCACAAAGGCGGGAGAGTTCTTTATCGGCGGATCCGGCCTGAAAGAGGATGAGGCGCGTCGGCATGTTGATGTCATTACCGGATACGCGGAGTTTTCCGTCATATTTCCCATTATGCCCGATGCGGGGAAGGTGCGGCTCAAGCTTATTGCGGACCGCAGCAGCGGAAAGATCGTCGGCGGGCAGCTGATCAGCAGCCGTCCCGTGACCGACAAGGTGGACCAGATAAGCATGGCCATACAGTACGGCATTACAGCGGAGGAACTGCTCAATTTCAGCTATTCCAGCCAGCCCTGGCAATCCTTCTACCCCGCCCACAACCTGCTTGTAAAGGCCGCGGAAGAGCTGATGAAGAAGATGGCCCCTCAGGCGGAAGCAGGGATGGAAGCAGCGGTCGAAGCGGCGGCGGGAGAACTCCGGTGAGCGGCAGGGAGTACCTGGCCGCCTGCGGTACCGATTCGGAAGACGGAAGCCGCTTTGCAAAAGAACATTTCGGCGATTCCTCCTGGTACGATATCTACCGTCTGAGTCCGGACAAACCCGCCATCAGGATTGAACGGATCGTAAACCCGGCCAGACAGGCCGGCAGCGGAGAGGATGGGAAAGAGGAAGAGATAAAACCGGGGACCATTGCGCAGCATCTGGCCCGCCATGACGTTTCCATTATCATGGCCAGGAGCATAGGTCCCAATGTGGTAAAGATGCGGCGGAAGTTCGTTGTGGCAGTCAGCCGCAGCGAGATGATTGATGATGCCCTCCGGCAGCTGGGCGGCCGGCTGGAGGAGGTACAGCAGCTTCTCGATGAGGGAGAGGAGCGCAGCCACCTGGTGCTGCCCCGGACAGCCCCCGCCCGGTAAGACGGGAAACACTAGCCNNCCCGTCTTTTCCTTCCGGTACCATCCGACGGCCCGAACCAGGGCCGTCAGCGCCACCAGAAAACCGAATACAGCAAACATCGGGACAGTGAAACGGGGAAACATAAGGACCAGGGTATAGAAGACGACCGTTTCGGTACCCTCGATTATCCCGACGGGCATTGCGAGGGCAGTAGATTCGTCCTTTTTTTTCTCCAGAAGTGCGGAAAGGTACATCCAGGAGGCGGCATTGATGTAGCAGGCCGCCAGGAGAAAGGCCGTTACCGGCCAGATTGCCGGAGCCGCAAGTACTGCCGGTGCTGCAGGTGCTGCAGGAGAGACCGTTCCGGAAACCCCGAAGGCAATTCCCAGGGGCAGTGCCCCATAGACGACAAAATCCGCCATAATATCGAGGTAGCCGCCGAGATCGCTGCTCTTTCCCCCGCGGCGGGCGAGGGCCCCGTCGGCTCCGTCCAGAAGGCGGTTGAGCAGCCAGAGCAGAAGGGCGCTTTTCCAGAACACGAAGCCCGCGGCCGCCGCCGCGCCGATCCCTGCAATTCCGCCGGCAAGGGTAATGGCTCCGGGAGTAATATTCAGCCGGTCCAGCAGTTTTACCAGGGGAAGCAGAACAAGGTCTTTAAGACGCCGCATTGATGAATCAATCATAGGCCCGCAGAGTTGACGTTCCAGTCGTATCGGTAGCGGATCCGCCCCTTTCCCTCAAGAAAGGGCTCGATATCATTCTTCAGTTCCGTATCGGCATAGGCGCCGATATGGCGAAGAACAGCCTCCTCCGAACCGCCGAAATCGTCGCTGAACCAGTCGTAAATGCTCGAAAGATACAAGGTTTTACCGTCCGCCTCAGCCCCCCGGGGCTTGTTGATGTAGGCTGCGGCGGCTCTGTCGAGAAGCTCCTCCAGATTATTTCCGGTAAACGCGGTCCTCTGAAGATTCGGACAGCCCAGGCTGGCGCAGTTGACCGCGTAATGGATCCGGGGGTCCTTCCAGATCGGCCTGAGAATCCGGTGTTCCATATCGTTCAGACTGACCGGGCGCCCCTGCACCTCCGCAAGAGGCGCATCCCAGGGTCCTTTGGCGAAAAGCCCCCCTCCCCCGAGGTTTATGTCCCGGATGGATTCGACCGGCCAGTTATCGGCAATAACCTTTACGGTAAGGGCGTTGTAGAAGTTTATCCAGTAGGCCATCTGCTCGTCCCGGTCCAGTCTGTCAACTTCGATCTTTTCCAGGCTCTCCAGATAACGCTCCAGAGCCGCCCCGTCCCCGGAGGAAGTCCCGGAGGCCAGACCGGTGGCCAGACCGGAGTAGTCAAAAAGATTGATTCCGGATTCGTCATCGGCAGACAGGTAGCGGTCGAGGATGCGGTCCCAGATGCCGTGATCGACCTTCAGATCCGAACCGGGAGTGTGGGCGGTCCATACATCCCAGAGTTCAGCCTGCGGAGCCGCAGACAGTGCCGCGGGAATTAAAAGCAGCAGGAAAACAATCTTTTTCATGGTCTCTGATTCTCCTTTATCAATAACTGCCGGAAGTATCAAAATATCCGCCGGCAGTTCTTTCATAACCGTCCAGAAAACGCCGTCGGGTCTTTATATTAATCTCATCGAAGGGAACCGCAATCGCTATCTCCCAGGCATCGCCGAAATCTCCGTCCCTGGCCGTATCGAAGATGGTAAAACGCTCTGCTGCGCCAAGATAGGAAAGAATAATCGGAGGCACCGACTCATTCCGGCTGGAGAAGAGGTCAATCAGCTCCTTGCGGGCCGCCCCGGGATCCGGTGAGAACCGATGTTCGGGATGTGAATACTCATACTCCATACCGGGACGGGCCTTCACCATCGCTCTCTCTTCGGGAGAGGAATAGAAGCGGTTAAGAAACGAAAGCAGCGCATCCCGGGAGGAGGAGGAGACGGAGTTTGTCAGGGTCACGTTCCCGAAAAAGAAAGCGGCCTCCTTATACTCACGAACCAGGATGCCCAGACCGCACCAGACCGCAAAAAGTCCTGCAACGGCCCGTCGGGCGCTGCGGTTCACCACCGATCTGCCAAGTTCGATGGAGCGGGGAAGCATCTCCTCCAGGAAACGGCCGGAAAAGGTAAAGAGAGAGGATGTCCGCAGCCCCTCAAGACCGAAGCGGTCGATAATTTTCGCTGCTTCGGCAAAGCGGTACATGGAGACAATCTCACGGTTTTCCGGATCCCAGGCAACCAGCTGCAGATAGCTTCCGGGTGAAGTATCCAGGTAGTCGATATCGCGGGGTACATTCCTCCCCGCCCCGGCAGCCCGGAACTCCCGTTCACGTATAAGCCCGATCTCCGCCATGCACGACGGTTTCTCCCAAGCCCTCAGAATGTGAAGGCTCAGGTTCATAAAACCGCCAATTACCGTATCCGGACTCAGTTCCGCCTCCAGCGCTTCCGGCGGCATTGCCTCCCCGAGTTCAAGCCATCTCATCGGTACCTCCCTGCGATGCAAGCCAGGAGAAGAAGTCATCCCGCACCCCTTCCCCCAAAGCCCTTACATAGCCCTGCACCCTTGCCGCCCACTCCTGAGTACTCCGCTCTCCGCCAAGAAGCGCGGAATCTATCGGCTGCCCGATTATCACCTCGAAATTCCGTCCCCGCTGCTTCATAAGTTCATCGACAAGCAGCAGCATCTCCAGATTCATACGGATCTTCAGCAGCCCCCGGAGCCGGGCAACCGTATAGAAGAGTCGCGAATTTCGCCCCCGGATATGGACCGGAACAATCGACCGCCCATGAAGGCGCGACTTCTTTATGAAGGTTCCCGTCCAGGGGAAATCGGTAATCGGCGAACCGCTGATACCTCCCCCCTCGGGTCTGCCGGTCCGCCCGGCGGGAAACATGAGAAGGGGCTTATCGGAAGCAAAGAGGGCATCTATCCTGCGGTAGTGCTCCCTGTTGCTGCCGTGCTTGTTTATCGGCGCGAAAAAAGAAGCCAGGGGAGAGACGGTTTGGACCAGATCGTTGGCAGGAACCACAGCCTCGCCATAGCAGCGGGCCAGAAGTTCGAGAAGGATAAGGGCATCCGCCCCGCCATGGGGATGGTTGGCCGCCACCGTTATCCGCCCTGAACCGGAAAGCAGCTCCGCACGCCCCTCCACGATGGTGGATGAAATACCAAGCGTCTTTATGGCGCAGTCCAGGGCCTCCCGCGGTTCCAGTCCCCCGGCCCGGACAATAAAGTCGTTTACCTCCCGCTCATGGGCTATCCGCCCGAGCAGAGCACAGGCGGCGGAGGGAATCCGGGCGGCAAGTTCCGGGTTCTTCTCTTCAATAAGCCGCCGGACACATATCAGCTCAGCCATATATGACCTATTACCTCTTCACGAAGCGCCAGAAAATCCGGACTGCTCTTGACCGCTCTGCCGCCTCCGGCAACATTATCCATTCCAAAACCGACCGGTATTTCACTTACTATCCGCGCAGGGCGGTCGGAAAGAACGATGACCCGTGTGGAGAGGTAGAGCGCCTCTTCCACGCTGTGGGTAACCAGAACAACGGTGCAGCCCGTCCGCTCCCGGATGGTAAGCAGCTCATCCTGCATGTGCTCACGCGTCAGGGCATCGAGAGCACCGAGCGGTTCATCCAGAAGCAGAATATGCGGCTCATTCGCAAGCCCCCGGGCCAGAGACACCCTCTGCTTCATGCCTCCCGAGAGCTGGTGCGGGTATGCCGCAGAAAAGTCCTGAAGCTTCACCAGCTTCATCAGCTCCTCCACCTTCGGCTGGTAGCTGCCCCGCGGAACTCCGCGGTTTTTTGGTCCGAAGGCGATGTTTTCCTCCACCGTAAGCCAGGGAAAGAGCTGGGGCTGCTGGAACACGAGACTCCTTCTCCAGTCGGGTCCCTTCACGGCCGCCCCCTTATCCAGAACGGTTCCCGATTCCGGGACGGTAAGCCCGGCAAGGATGCGCAGAAGCGTCGTTTTGCCGCAGCCCGAAGGGCCGACGATGGAAACAAATTCGCCCTTCTCTATGCACAGATCGAGGGGATCGATAATCCGGAGGCGTTTGTCCTCCCCGGCTTTTTCGGGTCTGCGGCCCCGAATTCGCCCTTCGCTCCGTGCATAGCTGTGAGACAGTCCGTACGCTTCCAGAACAGGGGCGGTTCCCTTCATCGGAGCGCCTGCTCCAGGAACTCGGGAGCCAGAAAGTCCACAACCTTCCCGCGGCCGGGAACCGTACCGATGGTATCCTGCTCCTCCAGGAACCGGGCGGTCTCAAGGAAGACATCGACAAGAGCCCCGGGGTCTCCGCTCCTTCCCAGATAAGCCGGAGAGAGCTGCTCCTCTCCGTCAAGAAACACCAGGGTATTCATCTGCCTCAGGGCCTCGGCCGGTTCCAGGGAGAGTTCGGCAGCAATGGCCCGGGCAGCCTCTTCGGGCTTCGAACGGATCAGCTCCACCGCCCGGATCTGGTTGCGGATGTACCGCACCACCAGTTCGGGGTGATCTTCGGCAAAACCGCTTCGCACTATCCCTATATCGCCCGTAAGATAGCCCTGTGCCGCCAGGGTCCCACTGGAAACAAGCACCCGGCCGCCGCTCTCCAGCATGGCCGCAAGGGTCGGCTCCCATACAAAACCGGCATCGATATCGCCCCGGCTCCAGGCGGCAAGCATTTCGGTGGGGGGCATATCCAGTATCCTCAGACTCCCCGGATCCACCCCGGCAAGCTTGAGGGCCATAAGCAGGTGATAGTGGGTGGTCGCTCCGAAGGGAGCCGCCACGGTTTTTCCCGCCAGCTCCTCTATCGAATCAATCCCTCCGTCCTCCCGTACGACCAGGGCCTCGTTCTCCCCGATAATATCGTGAATCCAGATAAGCCGGGCGGGAACCTCCCGCGCCATGGCAACCACGGTGGTGGAGCTGCCGCCGAGACCGATATCGACGGATCCCGAAGCGACCGCCGTATTCAGCTCGCTCCCCGAATTGAACTGGACCCAGCGCACCCGGGCTCCAAGACTCTCCTCGTGCCAGCCTAACTGTTTTGCCACCAGCTCCCCGTTGGGAATGGACTGGTATCCGATAACGACTTCCGGAATCTCCGGAACGTCCGTCTCCCGGTTTCCGCCCGCAAAAAGCGGGAGAGCCGAAAGGGTGCACATCAGCATAATAAGCGGTACCCGCGCCATAACACGTGTTCTCATCTAATCCTCCTTCCAGGGAATAAGCAGTGATTCGAGCCCCCGGATAAGCCTGTCCAGCAGATAGCCGGTGAGCGCCATGGTAATTATTCCGACAAACATAAGGTCGGTCCGGAGAAACCGGCCCGCATCAAGAACGAGCCATCCTATTCCATTTGTTGCGGCGACAATCTCGGAGCTTACAAGGGTTGTATAGGTAAAACCGATGCTTACCCGAAGACCCGTAAAAATACCGGGAAGCGCCGAGGGAAAGACAACCTTACGGACCAGCTTCCATCCCCTCACACCCAGACACATGGCACTCTCGATACGGTGAGCGGGAATCCGCTGCACCGCGGCCATGGTGCTTATAGAAAGAGGCGGAAAGGCCGCAAGGAAAAGAAGGGCTATCTTTGAAGCATCCCCTATGCCCATCCAGACGATCAGAAGGGTGTAGTAGGCAAGGGGCGGCAGGGGACGGTACATTTCGATAAGGGGATCAAAGAACGCCTTTACCACCCGGCTCCTTCCCATCAAAAGACCCAGCGGAACGGCCGTCACCACCGCAAGCAGAAAGCCCGAAAGGACCCGGTACATGCTCCAGGCCAGATGCCGGAAGAGGGTGACACCGCGGTAGCCCCGAAGAGCCACATCGATAAAGGTATCGAGGACCTTTCCGGGAGAGGGGACAAAAAGGGCGGGAACCAGCTCCAGCCGTGTCACGCTCCACCAGAGAACAAAAAGGACGGAAACACTCAGAAACCCAAGCATCCCCGTACCTCTCAACGCTCTACGCTTCATCCCCCTGCTCCTCTATCCTCCGGCTCAAAGCCCGTCTGGCTATACGTGCGACCAGAACGGTGACCAGAAGAGTCGCTGCAAAACCGGCAATCCGCACGACTGTCTCNNGCCTTCCAGCCCGCCCGACACCTCCGGTCCCGCCGCGGCTGCGGCGAGGTTTCCCGCGAGAGAACCCACATAGACATAGAGCAGCGTTCCCGGCAGCATGCCGATCCAGGAGGTAATCAAATATGGAAGCGTTCCGATATCCGTCAAACCGTATGCATAGTTAAGGACATTGTACGGAAAGACCGGAGAAAGGCGGGTAAGCAGAACTATTTTCCACCCCTCTTCGGCCACAGCCCTGTCGATGGCGGAAAACCGTTCGCTGCCTTCAATTTTTCCGCTTATCCAGCCGCGGAAGAGGCTTCTTCCCAGTAGAAAAGCCGCGGTCGCTCCGATGGTCGAACCGATGCTCACATAGACGGTCCCCCAGCCCAGACCGAAGACAACCCCGGCCCCGAGGGTAAGAATGCTCCCGGGAATAAATGCTACCGTCGCGGTAATATAGAGGGCGATGAAGATAAGTGCCCCGGCGAAGCCGAGGCCGTCGATATACTCCAGCCCTCCTACAAGAAGGGCGGGAAGATCAAAGAGCACCGCAGCGGCAATTATCCCGGCGGCAATAACGACCAGGAGCGCAAGTTTCGATTTATTCATGGGAACGCTTCTCCTTCGGCCCTTCTCCGCGGTAGCGGAACACAAGCCTGAGCAGGGCCCGCACCCGGTCATTGAAGAGCGCCGGGCCGAGGACCTTGCCGGCCGCGCTTTTGTACATCTCCGAGACTGTCGGGTAGGGATAGACGGGGCCGAGAAACTTCCCGAGTTTCCACCCTTCGGAGACCGCGAAAACCCCGGGCATGAGCATCTCGCCGGCATGGGGACCTGCAATCTGCACCCCCAGAACCCTCTTTTTCCCGTCGTAGAGGATCTTCATGCGGCCCCCGGTTTCCCCCTCCGCCCTGGCGCGGTCATTATCGGACATATCCAGGCTTACCAGCCGATATGCCGTACCCGCCTCACGTGCCCGCACCTCGTTGAGGCCGACCGATGCAAGTTCGGGTTCCGTGTAGGTAACCCATGGCAGTGCCCGGTAATCCATCCTGCCGGGAAGGTGAAGGGCGAGCCTTCTGACCGCCAGGGAGGCTTCGGAGCCCGCGGCATGGGTAAAGAGGTAC
>NPID01001356.1_pt1 | contig 82104 bp, 48 predicted proteins | sample 8637491 | NCBI WGS metagenome assembly NPID01 (sample SAMN07420843, study PRJNA396082) | bioreactor metagenome | isolation source: sample BA6 brine-fed electro-methanogenic bioreactor BA | place: Japan: Kochi | collected 2016-06-14 | reverse complement strand
TTCACCAACTTTATAGTAGAAGGGGACACGACGGTGCCGCCCGACTGCGGAATCGCCTTCGTGAACGCCCTGCCGGTGCCGGGTTCGGTCGATGTCCCCGCGGACGCCGATATTCAGATGTGGTTTGGGCCGATGGATCCGGCTTGCACGACCTTCTGCATCGACACTTCGAGTTTCGAGGGCGCGATATTTGTATCCTGGGCGACTGGAGCCGACACGATATATCTCGACACCGACGATGTGGACTGGAACGACGCCGATTGGCCGATAGTCGAAATAATCTTCGACCACGGCGCGGACTGGCCCTCGGGCGCGGAAATCAGCGCCGGGTTCCATGTCAGCGACTGCCACGGCGGCCGCGCGCACGGTTTCACTAACTTTATCGTTGAAGGGGATACGACGTTGCCGCCGGACTGCGGTATCACTTTCTTGGAGGCAATTCCGGAACCGGGAGAGACTGTAATGGATTCTGCACATCCTGTAACGATGATTTTCGGCCCTTTTAATCCGGTATGCTCGACATTATGCGTCGATACGGCGAGTTTCGAGGGTATCATTACTATGGGGTTTCCTGGAATGATGGATACGATTTATCTTGACGCCGGAGATGTCGAATTCGATTTCAGTGTATCGCCCAATGTAGGAATTACCTATACTCCTGAACCGTCATGGCCATTTGGACCGAGTATCAGCGCACGTTTCGCAATCAGCGATTGTGATAGCAATAGGGCTAATGGGTTAACACATTTCTTGATATTGTCGGATTCAACCAGCGATACTACCGGTGATTGCGACCCTATGTTGATAGAGGTTTCGCCGCCAATTGGAGCACTCGATGTGCCGGTCGATCACCCGATAACTATGGTCTTTGGGCCTGCAGATACCTCGTGCACCTCAATGTGTTGGGATACGCTGAGTTTCGAGGGGTGGTTGATGTATCCGGGAGACACCGTTGAACTGAATTACTCAGACGTAACTTTCGACTTGAGTTCCTGGCCGAATATCATCATCGAATATGAACACTTTGCTGATTGGCCTATGGGTGGGATTGTATGGGCAGATTTCTTTATCTCCACTTGCGATAGTGTTGAGGGTTCAGGAGTAACCTATTTTACTACAGTGGAACCTTCCCCTCCTATCGAAGATCCTTGTCTGCCAGTATATATGCCCGAAGAAACTTATCCATATATGGGCGTCGCGAGCGTGTGGACGGATGTAATAATGACCTGGGTATCTGAAAACCCGGATAGCTGTTCAGTAATATGTGTTGGAGATACAGCTCACAGATGGGGCAACGTCAGGTTTTCTTCGATAAGTGATTCCATCATCATAGATGAATCGAATACAACATTGGAGATGACAGATACGTCGATTACAATCACATATCATCCATCGAGGCCTCTTCCGATATTTGAACCGCCTACAATCGAAATCTTCTTCCACGATTGTTATGGAGATACTGTCCGTGGTTACACTACATATTTGCCGGAGTTTCCTATTCCATACGATAGCCACGAGGTAACCTGGATTGCTCCGTTGGATTCTTTCAGCGCGTGTTCGTTACAGGAGATAATTCTTGTCTTTGAGCCTGAAGTGCCCGATAGCATGATGTTAATGGTCGATATGATGTTATACTCAGTAGGGTTCTCTCCTGAATTAACCGTCATTGGAGATACTGTAATCTATACCCCTGCTTCTCCCTGGACTGATGGAGATCACATGATTGGGACGGGTGATCCGGCAGATGGTTGGCTCGAATTCGCCATCGACAAAACTCCGCCCGTATCATACGCGATATATCCCCACGACGGCGCATCGGTGCCCGCCGAATCCACCCTAATCAGGATACATCTCGGCGAGCCTCCGACGGCATCAGGAGTCGATTTGGAATCGAGCACTCTGCAGATGTTCATCGACGGCGTCCCCGCGGGCACTCATAATCTGGACGAGACCGGAATCACATACGACGAGCCGATACTGATTATCGACCTCGAAATTCTCGACCCCGCCCTCGTCCTTGCCCCCGGAAACGAAATTTCCATCATCTTCTTCATCCGAGACAACGTTCCCACCGAGTATTGCGGCCCGAATCTAAACGTGTGGAATCTCGAATATGAGATAATCGATCCCGCCACGGACACCCACATCCTTCACGGCCTGATCGTGGACATCGACACCGACGACCCCATCGTGGGCATAGCCGTTCAGGTATTCAATTACCTCGGCTCGCCCATTCCGGGACTCATCGACACCACAGGCCCCGGCGGTGGATACGAAATCGAGGTTTATCCCGGAGTTTACACTATAGGTGCCTTCGATCCGGACATGGATTATCATCCGGTATTCTACCACGACCGCCACGACCTGCTCTTCGCGGATCCCATCGTGGTCGATTCGACATCGCCGCCCACGGTCATCCTCGACACCCTCCACATGATGCCTATCCCCGGCGGCGGCGCGATGTTCTCCGTTTCGGGCATCATCACCGAAGCCGGCGCCGGTCCCATCGACGCGGCCTATGTCGTGGCGATTTCCAGCGAGGACGACGAGATTCAGGACGCCGACATAACAAGCCCGACGGGCGAATATGTCCTCGAACTCCCCGACGGCGAATACATCGTGCTGGCCTTCCACGAAAGCTATATCCCGGGTTTCTACGGCGGAGGCATGTTCTGGGCGTCGGCGGAGACGATAGTCGTTTCAGGCGCACCTATAGGCGGCCTCGACATCGAGCTGATTCCCATGGCTCCCCACGACGGCGATTTCATGCTCTTCGGACGCATCTTCTCCGACTCCACTGACCGCGCCTTTACCACCGTTGCGGAGAGAGGCGTGAGAGTTTATCTGATAGATGCCATGACCGAGCAGGTGGTTTCCGCGACCGTCAGCGACAACACCGGCTATTACGAGTTCCAGAATCTGGACGCCGGAACTTACCTCCTGATACCCGACCTCGTGGGCTACGAACCCACCGCGAGCGGCTGGGACGCCATCATAAGCGGCACTACCGAGGTGAACATGTCCCTTGTCGAATACACCAATATTCCGGAAAAAGACCTTCGCGCCTACGATTTCGAACTGAACGGAATCGCGCCGAACCCCTTCAACTCGGCATGTGCGATAAGCTACTCCATCGATAGGCCCGGTGATGTGGCTATCGAGGTCTTCGATGTCAACGGCCGGATGGTCGAAACCATCGAAAACCGCAGGCTGACGACCGGAAACTATATCACGGTTTGGAATCCCGAGGACATCTCGAGCGGAGTTTACCTCGTGCGCATCTCCCTCGACGGCGAAGGCTACTCGCGAAGGATTCTGCTGATAAAATAACCCTCTCCCTCCTGTCCGGTGGCTGAGTAGGCGCAAGCCATATCGAAGCCACATTTGCCCGAAAAAGGAAACCCGCCCCGTTAATTCGAGGCGGGTTTCTGACGTGTTCAACGTGCCTTCGGCACGATTCACTCCTGTGGAGGGCGACATGCTCAACCGGCGTGCGCCGGAGGCGTAGGTGCTCAACCCTACGGGATTCGCTTCGGGAAATCAAACTAAAAGTAGGTTGCACGGCTCCTTCCTTAACGAGCCTACTGTAGTCCGAAAACCGCCTTGTCCGGTTTTCGGCAACCTAACGCTGTCGGCCGTTGCCGACCTGTCATTGCGAACCTTCCCTCCTTCTGTCATTGCGAACCCGATAGGGTGAAGCAATCTCTTCGCTTACCCAGTCATTGCGAGGCCGCAGGCCGCGGCAATCTTTTCGACCAACCCGCTGGCTGAGTAGGCCGCTAGCGGTATCGAAGCCCCCCTCGCAACGTCGTTTCGATACGACGCGGTGCCTGAGCCTTGTTTACAGCCCGTCCGGGTCAAAGTGTCCGCTGGCTGAGTAGGCGCCAGCCGTATCGAAGCCATATTAACGCGCCATCAACCACCCCCTACGGGCTCCCGGGCGGGTTTCCTTCGGTCGCAAGCGCCGTCTTCGCTATCGCGATTATTCCCCTCTTCAAGAGGGGTGGCGCGAAGCGACGGGGTGTTTAATATAAAAGCCCCCCTTAATAAGGGGGGTAGGGGGGATTAACTGTAAATTACCCATTGCCCGGTGGCTGAGTAGGCCGTAGGCCATATCGAAGCCACCATTCCCGCGCAAATGTCGTTTCGATACGAGCTCCGCTCTACTCAACGACCGACTCGCCCTCCTCACCGCCTACCATAAAAAAAAGCCCCCCCTGTCAAGGGGGGATTTAGGGGGATTAAAAAAGGGCGGCTCCCCACCGCCCTACTATAAAAGCCCCCCTTAATAAGGGGGGTTGGGGGGATTCAACTCACCCCTCTGCACTCTCAACTCTCCATTATTTAACTATCTCGATCCACACCGGCCCGGCCATCTCGCCATACGCGCCGTCCTTGACGTGGCAAACCCAGATCCACACGCGAACATTGAACGAAACCGGCATATCGTAAGGCAAACTCGGCACCAGAGGCTCGAAAGGCTCATCCGGACGCATAGGCGGTTCCCCCATGCCCATCGGAGTGATAGCCATAAAAATCGCCACGCCGTCGGCATCGGGGCTGACATCGCCGCGAATGCTCGCCGCACTCCCGACACCCTCCACGACAACCAGCTCCGTAACCGCGTCCTCCCAGCTCCCCGGCTCCTCGCCGCCACCGGAACTTCCGCCGCTTGTCTTGCCCCACGGCGAATTCGTCCACCATTCATCCTGCCCGTTCGGATGGCGACTGCGATACCAGTTGAAAACCTTACGCTCGGTAACATGCAACGCCTCGCGCGTCGCAAGCACCGAATTCTGCGCCGCCTGACGCTGGTCTTCCCTGTCAACGTAAACCAACCGCGCATCGATACAATCGCTATACAGCGTCTGAAGCGCAGTAAAATCGCCCACCACAGGCCCAAACATCGGATCGGCCGAAACGTCGGCCCAATGAGCCAACGCGTTTCCGGCAACCGTCAGAAGCAAATCGCGATCCTCGGGAACACCGCTGGCAAGGTTGAAATCGGCGAGAATATCGGGATCAGGGGCGATGGTAGGAAGAGCGTATTTTATCTGTTGAAGCTTATCGGCCAGAGCCTCCGCGGCGGTGGTGAAAAGCTTGTTTTTCGCGTTTGCCTGGTCGATTAGCGTGAAATACGGATCGAAAGCCGCGTCGTAAGCGTCGATCATCGTCTCAAAAGCCCCGATGTCCGGCACGATATGCGAAGGAAAATCCGAATCGCCCTCGTGATCGACGAGAAACTTCAAAACTTCCAATCGAATCCAACCCTTATAATCGTCATAACTCAAACTTGCGGGATCTCTCGTGTATTCAACTGACATCTTGCCCTCCTTGGAATGCTCTTTGAACGTTCGTTCATCGAATTTTGAAATTGCGAGGCCGTCCGCCGAAGATTTTTTTGGCCTTCCGACCGAAAAAACACCCCTCCAGACGGTTTTGGATAGGTCGCCGGATGTTTCGGGATGGTCTATGGAAGAATCGTTTGGCCTCCAGACGAAAAAAAGAGGCCTCCCGATGTCCGGGAACCCCCTCCAGAAGTTTCGACAGCCCCGGAGGAAGTTTCGTTTGGCCTCCCGACGGGAAAAATACCCCTCCAGACGGCCGGGAACCCCCTCCCGAAGTTTCGACAGGCCCAAAAGAAGTTTCGTTTGGCCTCCCGACGAGAAAAACAGGGCTCCCGAAGAAAGTTTTGGCCTCCAGACGCCGACGAGAGGCCTCCAGACGGGAAAAATAGCCCTCCCGACGCCTCAACCACGGGCATTAGACCAAAAAACACCCCTTTTCGACCTCAGACCAATCCCCTCGGCCCAAAATCCTCGCATTTTCAAAGATCAAACAATCTTAACAATACACCCAAAAACTAATTTAACGTATCGAATATGTCAAGCGGTTTCTTCTTCCTCGATTATGTCTTCATTCATCTCGCGAATTTTATCTGACCAATTCAAAGCTATTTCAAATACCCTGTCATAATCGACTTTTGGAAACCCTTTATATTGCTTTTCGTAAGGCTCGTTGTATATCCTGTGAATAATTTTATTTCTTAAACTGTTTAACTGAAGAAGTTCGTTCATCTCGTCTTCATTAAATGCCCCCATAGCAAAAAGGACTTTAACGATGTCCTTGAGAGGAACCTCATCGACAATATCCCATGTTTGAGATAGATCCGTTCCTGATTTTACAGCCCCATGTAACATAAGAAGACTTCTGGCTTGATTTTCAATAAACCCATGTAAAACCTGAATAGCCTCGACGTAATATCCCTCTTTATATGCCTTGAGGGCGTGCTTCGAAGGCCATTCCTTTATTCGGATGTATTCTTGTTTATTTGCTGTCCTATCGCACATATTCAGTTCACTCCGCCCTACTTCAAATAAACCACCCGTTTCGTTATCGTTTCGGTCCCTGAGCCTGTCGAAGGGCCAACGGTTGCGCGAACCAGATAAATTCCGCTCCCAACCGACGGTTCCGGTTTCCAAATTTGCTCGCCGCCGGGCAATTCGCCAACCTTCCGCCCCTCTATATCGAATATCTCGACCTTAGCATTCTCCGGCGCGGAAATATGGCAAGCGGAATTGAAGGGGTTAGGTTCGACCGTCAGAGCATAGCGGTCGGGTGTCTTGTTATCTTCGAGCATACCGTGATATTCGAATCCGGCATTGGCGGGATATGAAAGGTCTCCGAACCCGGTTGAATCAGGCGGTGACTGGACTAGCGCTACGAATTCATAATCTCCGTGCGGAAGGCTATCGCGCAATACGCCGGTTTCGTAAACAGTGGGCGAAACCTCGCTGAGATAGACGTATTCAAGCTCGATGATGCCTTCCTCGTATTCGGGCACCTCATAAGTCGTATCAGTTCGCACGAAATAAACCCAGCAGGTATCGATTTCCTCGGAAGTCTCGACATGGAAGCGCACCGTTCCCGGATATGTCGTGGTATCCGCGGTAAAAGCGAGTATCTCCGGCGCGTCCATAGGAGACCGCGAACCGTCGCCAACGCCCCAAAAAACATCGTCCGCGAATGAACCGTCGCCACCACTCGGTATCGGATATGAATGTCCTACGCCATCGCCATTATCGTCGAGAAGCGGGATTTGTGGCGACGGGATAAACTCATCTATCATCTCCGCTGTCCAGTTGAAGGTCTCAGCCCAATCATAGCCCCTATTCAGTTTTATCCAGATAAGATAACCGAAATAGACAGGAGTCGCGCAATATGAATTGTAGGTTGCATTGGCCGCCGTCATTATTATTCGTTCATCGGAGGATAATTCATCAATAAAAGAGCCGGATTTACAACAGCTTATTATCGTGTAAATATCATCTCCACCGCTCGCAGAAGAGTAGTTTGAATAATAACCGTTCAACTCAGTAGGAGTGAGAATCTTCGTTGGATCAGTCGGATTAAGTATATCAAATCCATAAAGGCAGTATACATCAGGTGCCCCGTGATCGGTGAAATAGACGTAGAGTTTTGTCGATGCTCCCGCTCTATCGGCCGCCCAGGTTTCAAAGGCGTCCTGGATATTTGTTTTAGTTGCAAGTCCGTTCACGTCGTTAAGCCCGTCATCGTCAAGGTCCAAATCGTCAGCATGATGGAGAACGTAAATGTTCTCCTTCTCAAATTCACGCCTAAGGCAAGTCTTGTAAGCTAACTCCATTGATCTGTAATGGCGGTCTTCCCAAGTAGAGTTGATGAGGATGGAAATGGCTTCGGAGTCTATAGAATCAGGTTCGCAATAAATATGGCTTTGAACAGGTAAGGACCTTTCAATATCGGTTCCATCACCAAGCTTTCCATGGTCATTATCTCCCCATGCCCAAACCGTTCCATCTGTTTCGAGTGCGAGACTATGTTGTGATTTAGAATCGATTTGAATAATATTATCTAAACTGCTTATACCATCAGTTCCCAAAACATATCCCGGTTCATCTTGCAAAATAGTGGTTCCATTCCCCAACTCTCCATGTGAATTATATCCCCAAGATAATACAGACCCTCCGGTATTTAAAGCCAGAGTGTGACAACTTCCGCCAGTTATGCTACTAATATCGCGAAGAATTCCGGTTCCATCTACACTAATTGCATGAACAGGGATATTAGAATCAACTCCTGGAGTATACGATAATCTACTGCCACCTGAGTTTCCATCCCCAAGCTGCCCATAATAATTATATCCCCAAGTTAAAACCGTACTGTCAGAAGCTAAGGCTATTGAATGTGAATTACCCGCCGCTATACTCTCAATATTTGTAATGAAACCGATTCCATCTATGCCATGAACTTGAACTGGCGTGGTCCTCCTATCAGTTGTTCCATCTCCTAATTGTCCGAAGTTATTTTTTCCCCATGCCCATACAGTTCCATCAGATTTCAGGGCTAAAGTGTGGGCATATCCTCCTTTTATTGCAATTATCCCAGATAAATAACCTACTCCTCCAGGACCTTTCACCTGTATAGGTTTTGTTCTATATGTTGTAGTACCGTTCCCCAATTGTCCTTCGTCGTTTTCCCCCCATGCCCAAACTGTGCTATCTGATTTTAAAGCTATTGTATGGGTTTGCCCCGCTGAAATTGCTGTTGCATTTATGAAATATCCCGATCCATCCGTGTTAAGAACTTGAACTGGTGTAGTTGACCTGGTTGTTGAAGAATTTCCAAGTTGTCCATAAGTGTTACTTCCCCATGTCCATATTGTTCCATCCGATTTTAACGCTACTGAATGTGTCCCTCCTGTTGCTATAGAATTAACGTCTACTAAATAATTAACACCTCCAGAATCTACTACTTGCACAGGTTCATAACTTGCTGAAGATCCTGATCCGTCTCCGAGTTGCCCAAGTGTGTTATGTCCCCATGCCCATACCGTCAAATCTGATTTTATGGTTAATGAATGAGACCCACCTGCCGAAACCATTATAGGACAGGTATCTGCAAAATAACTGAACGCAAACGCCATAATGAAAATAAGAACTCTGAGTGAACTCTTCATTCTTCCCCTTTCGTGTTTCTTATAATTAACATCATACCTAACAAACCGCAAGCACTATTTTGAAATTTCCAGCCAGCCGTGGCGTTTGTCCTCTTTGTAGTCGTCGTGGAGGAGGGCTATCTGTCGGGTAGCACCCGTGGCACCCTCCGGGCCGCGTTTCATTCGCCCAATGCCAGCGCGGCGGGGTTGTTCGAGGTTACTTTATCGTAGGTTTCGCCGCTTCCCAAACGGCTTCAGGGTGTTTCTCGGCAACCCTCAGCAATCGCAGGGCGGGGCCGTCGGGTGTGCGGCGTTTTTGCTCCCAGTTCTGCAACGTCCGTTCGCTTATCCCCAGCATCGTCGCAAACTCCCGTTGGGTAAGGCCAAATTTCGCGCGTATCTTTTTAACGTCCAGCGTTTCGCTCTCGAACACACGCGAGGGTTTTTGCTCGCCGCGCAATATCTTCCCGCCCTCTTTCACGCTTTTTATAAGTTCATCGAACATTTCCTTTTTCATTTCAATTCCTCCCCGACCACGTCTTTGAGAATACTTAACTGCTCCGCGGTCAAATCGTCGGTTTCCGCTTTCGAGTAGATGTAGAGCATCAGGAGTTTTTCGCCCGAGACGCAGTAGTAAATCACGCGCAAGCCGCTTCTTTTGCCTTTGCCCTGAAAGGGCCATCGCTTTTTGCGAATTCCACCGCTTCCGGGTATAACCGCCCCGGATTTCGGGTGTCGTGCCAAATCGCTTTGAAGCGCAGTATATTCAAGGTCGCTTAGCAACTCCGTTACTCTTCTCGTGAATATTGAAGTCTCGATAAATATCATCTTACTCGCCCTCATAATACGTCAACGGCGTAGTTAAGTCAAGGTTTATTTCACCTCCAGCCAGCCGTGGAGTTTGTCGGGTTTGTAGTCGTCGTGGAGGAGGGCAATCTCGCCGTCCGGGCCGCGAAAAATTGTCTCGGTTACTGTCGTTTCGATACGGCCTTCCGGCCTACTCAACGACCGATCCGTCTCCGGTGGCTGAGTAGGGGCTTCGCCCCGTATCGAAGCCCTCATCCCCTTCGCCGCTTCGCGCACCAGGTCGGCGGTCAGGTTCGTCGGTTTCGCCCCATCGGCAGGGTCGGGGGGCGGGTCGAGGAGGACTATTTTCGTCGCGTCGCCGCCGAGGGCGCATCCCACCACCACTCGCAGGGAGATCGGGTCGGGCGCGGTAATGCCCTGTGTCTGCAGTTTGCCCTCACTCAGCGCCAGGCTTCCCGCAGTTCCGGTGGTGCCCTTCGCCTCGAATATCCCCAAACTGCCGTCCGGGAAGGTGCATACGAAATCGGGCCGCCGCGAGCCCGTGGGAAATACCGCCCCGGCCTTTATCAGCGCGGAGCAGTCCGCCCAGGTGTCGCACCCGAACAGCTCCTCCATAGCCCAGCAACAGAACCCCATCCCGAACTCGTCCGCCGCGACGGCTTTCTTGTGCGGGTCCTCCATCTGCGGCGTGATTATCAGCTCGTCCTCCTTCCCGAACGCGAACCCGTGTTTCCAGAAGGGATACAGCGACATGGTGGCGAAGGGGTCGTCCCTCAGGTTCGCCTCGCCGATTGTCCGGCAGAGATGCAATGGCAAAAGCTTTCGCGCAGTCTCGTAGCTTCCGAAATCGAATTCCCGAAAATCGCACACGACGAATTTGTCCAGCTTCAAATTAGCGAACATCGCCTCAAAGGCGGGGAACTCGTTCTCGTCGAGGTTGACGATGACTTTGTTTTGTTCGATTGTTATGTGCATGATAAACCTCCTTAATGCAATTTAGTATAGAAATGGCTGTAATGCAATAAAAAAAAGCCCCCATGCGGAGCACAGGAGCCTTTAAGGTATATTTGCCTTTTTCTACTTCGCGGTTGCCTTGACCCGCTCTTCCTGGGTCATCTTCGCAAGGCGTTCGACTTCGGAGACATCGAGGCCGAGGCCTTTTGCCACACGCGTGCCGTAATCCGTATCGACCTTGTAGAATAATGCCGCTTGGCGTAGCTGGATGCGCTTTTGGGCGTTTTTCAGGTGGCCGACGATGTTGCTCACGAGGTGCTCGCGGTCGTTATCTTTCATGACTTTGTTATACAGGTTTCCGGCTTGAACGAAATCGACATCGCCAAGTTTATACTCATGGCGCGCCGCTAATCCGCTGACATCGATGGGTGGAAGAGCGTATTCGTCATCGGGGTCGATATTCGAGAAGCTGTTCGGCCAGTAGTTCGGGCCGCCGCCGCCGTTGTTATCGCCGCGCATTGCGCCGTCGCGCTGGAAGCTGTTCATCGGACAGTTTTTCGGCGCGTTAATCGGAAGCAGATGATAGTTCGGGCCGAGGCGATGGCGTTGGGTATCGCGATAGCCGAAGAGCCTTCCCTGAAGCATCTTGTCCGGCGAGGGGCCTATCCCCGGGACGAAATTGGCCGGAGCGAAAGCCGCTTGCTCGACCTCAGCGAAATAGTTCTCCGGATTTTTGTTCAGAACCATTCTCCCGACCTCGATGGGCGGGAAATCGCTGTGTGGCCATACTTTTGTGATGTCGAAGGGATCGAAACGGTAATCTTTGGCCTGCTCGGGAAGCATGATTTGAACCTCGACGCGCCATGAAGGATAATCCCCCTTTTCGATGGCTTCGAACAGGTCGCGAGTTGCGCAGTCGGGATCGATACCGCGCATCTTGTCTGCTTCTTCGCCGGTGAAATTGTCGATGCCCTGTTCTGTTTTGAAATGGAGTTTTGTCCAGAAATATTCGCCTTTTTTATTATACCACATATATGTATGTCCGCCGTAGCCGTTCATGTTGCGGAATGTCCTTGGTGTGCCGCGATCGGAGAAAAGGATAGTTACCTGATGGTTAGATTCGGGAGTTAGCGAGAGGAAGTCCCAGAACATGTCCGCATCTTTTAGATTTGTTTTTGGGTTGCGTTTCTGTGTGTGGATGAAATCCGGGAATTTTAGTGAGTCGCGAATGAAGAACACCGGGGTGTTGTTCCCCACGAGGTCGTAATTGCCCTCTTCGGTGTAAAATTTTACCGCAAAACCTCGCGGATCGCGCTCTGAATCGGCGGATCCCTTTTCGCCACCGACAGTGGAGAATCGGGCGAAGACATCGGTCTTTTTGCCAACTTCAGATAGGAATTTGGCTCGAGTATATTTCGAGATGTCGTTTGTTACTTCGAAATATCCGTGGGCGCCGGCACCCTTGGCGTGAACTACGCGCTCGGGGATACGTTCGCGGTTGAAATGCGCCAGTTTCTCGATGAGGTTCACGTCGTTGAGGGTGACAGGCCCTTTTTCGCCTGCGGTTTCGGAGCTGATATCGTTATCGATTGGAGCCCCAAAACCGGTGGTGAGTTTCTTCTTGTCGTCTTTCATTTGCTTTCTCCTTTTGTGGATTTATTATGTTGCTGAACTTTCTTTTCCGAGCATTTATTGCAAATGCCCTTAATTTCTACCAGAAGACAGGATGCCTTTCCGAGTTCTTCGATTTCTCGTGGGATTTCGAGTTTATCGAACTCCTCACTGTAGAAGTCGATGATTGCTCCGCATTCGGAACAAACGAAATGGTGGTGAGTGTCAATGTTGGCGTCGAATCTCGTTTTCGCCTGGGTAGTTTCGATTGTCGATATGAGGCCGAGGTCTTTGAGAAGCCATAGGGTGCGATAAACGGTATCCAGCGAGATTGTAGGAACTCTTTTGGAAACAATCTGAAAGATTTTTTCGGCGTCCGGATGTTCCTGTGACTCGATAACCGTGCGGTAAACCTCCATACGCTGATGAGTGGCTTTAACTCCGGCTTCTCTTAAGCGATCCTTGAAGGATTCTATTCTGATTTCTATGTCGCTTCGATTTTTCATAATTATTTGTAAATAGTAATATATTCCTATTTAGGAAAGATGCAAGTATTTTGTTAAATTTGATGGTGGAAAGATGCCTGAAGTATCCGCGCGAACATCGCCTGAAACACCGGAAACTCCTCAGCGTCCAGATGAACAATTACCTTGTTGTCCTCGATGGTTATGTTCATTTATGCACCCTTCGGGAATTTCAAAGCTTCCTACGGATCTTCGACAAACATCAAATGACAAATGAATTTCAAATGACTGAATGTTAAATGACGAATGCACATGTCTCTGTCGTTCCGAACAACCATCCCCATGTCATTGCGATGCCTGAATCCGTAGTAACCGAGGGGAGAAATCTCTCGTGGATTCGCAGGAGATTTCTCGACAAGCTCGAAATGACAGGCAGGCCGAAATTGGTCATTTGGCATTTGGATTTTTGGTTTCATTTGTTATTTGTAATTTGGATTTTGTCATTTCTTCCGTTCCTCCTGAATCTAATTTAGCAGGTGTGGGAAATTGTGCAAAAAATAAAAGGGGCGACCCACCGGTTCGCCCCTGCGGGAATTTTCGGTTACCCAAGGTGAATCGTGCGTAGCACGTCGAGCATGTTATCCCCGGAATTCGCGGGCCGTTGAGCACTTTATCAGTCGGCATCCGCCAGCAGTTCCGTGTCTTCGTGGGTGTAGTGGGGGACGCAGAGGCAGAGGAAAACCAGAGGGGTGTCGCCGGTGTTCGTTATTCGATGGGGCACGCCGGGGGGATTGGCGATAGCGTCCCCACGGGCGATTTCAAGCTCCTCGCCATCCTGCCACATTAAGCCTTTGCCGTCGAGGATGTAGTAAATCTCCTCGACGGTTCTGTGGATGTGCGTGGCGGTGGTGTCTCCGGGATAGACTATGGCTTCGGCGAGGGACTGCCTTTCGATACAGCTGTTCGCCGGAGCCATAATCTCGCGGATTTCGCTCTTGTCTTTCGTGATGAAGGCGGGGATATCGTTGCGGTTGATTCTCTCCATAATCCGTTTCTGCTATTTGAATTCAATCACATAGGGCATCAGATACAATGCCTCGCCGTCTTTGAAGGGGAATGACGGGACTTTTTCCAGCTCTTCGGCGAAGGGGAGTTCCGCGCGAACCTGGCTGAGAAGATCCATCATGTCGAAACTTCCGAGGGAGGGCATGAACCAGAGCTCAAGGTCGTCGGTGTCGGCCTCGGTTTTTTCGACGAGGTAGTTGAGGGCGTCGAGGAAACCGCCTATCGAATCGACCAGGCCGATATCGCGGGCGTCCATTCCCACCCAAACGCGTCCCTGAGCTATGGTTTCGACGCTGTCGATGTCCAGAGTTCTGCCGTCGGCGACCTCTTTTTTGAAGATGTCGTAGAAACGGTCGATGGAGTTCTGCATTCTCTCGCGTTCGGAGGTGGAGAAGGTATCGGAGAGGGCGTAGATGCCGGAATTATCTCCGCGTTTGAACTCGGTCTGAGTAACACCGATTTTGTCGTAAAGCCCACCAGCTGAGAATTTCCCGCTGATAACGCCTATCGAACCGGTGATTGTCGCGGCATCGGCGAAGATTTTGTAACCGGGAGCGGAGACGTAATACCCGCCGCTGGCCGCCGCGCCGCCCATGCTCACGACCACGGGCTTTTCCTCGGCGGCTTTGGAGAGGGCGTGGGCCATGAGGTCGCTTGCCACGGCGCTTCCTCCGCCGGAATCGACGCGCAGAAGGATGCCTTTGACCGAACTGTTATTTTTGGCGGCGTTAATAGCGTCGACTATTTCGCGGTTTCCCGTGCTGACCCCGCCCATGAGGCCGCCGGAACCGCCGTTGCCGTAAACTATGCTTCCGTCGATTACGATAACCGCAATTCTGTCCGGCTCGCCCCATTCGAGAGCGCGGTCTTGCTGGAAGGCGTAAACGCCTATGGGCGATGTTTTGAGGTCTCTTTCGTCCTTGATGTAATCCTCGAATTCGTCCCAATACATGAGGCTGTCAACGAGGCCGAGTTCGATGGCTTCGAGGTCGGTGTATGGGCCGCCGTCGATGATCTCGCTGACGCGTTCGGGAGTCATGTCGCGGGATTCGGCGATCCCCTCGACGAAAACCTTTTCGAGGGCGTCGAGGATTTCTTCCATGTTCTGAGCGGCGAATTCGGAGGGTTCCTCGCGCATGAACATCTCCATGGCGGATTTGTATTTGCCCGCGTGGAGGAAATCCGGCTGGATACCGATTTTGTCGAAGGTGCCTTTGAAGAATGTCATATTCGCGCGCAGGCCGAGGAGATTCACGCCGTTTCCGGTGGGGGAGACCGCGATGAAATCCGCCGCGCTGGCGAGATAGTAGGAGACGTTGCCGAGATAGTCGGCGTAGAGGACGATGGGTTTGCCGTTCGCCTTGAACTGCAGGAGGACGTTGCGGAGTTCCTCCATCTGGGCGTATCCGAGAGCCGGTTCGCGGTATCGTATGATGAGCCCTTCGACTTCGTCGTCGTCTGCGGCGGATTCGAGGGTGCGTAGGAGGCGTGCGAAGGATTTGCCGCGAGCGCCGAAGAAGGATGCCCGGGGATTTTCTACGTAACTGCCGGCCAAATCTATGCGCAGAGCGGAACTCGGCATGGGAATAAGGCTTGGAAGGCGTTGGGTGCTTGCGGTCGAATATAGGGAATATGTGTCCCAATTGTCGGATGGGCCGCTCATGGCCTCGAAGCCCGTGCCGCTGAAGGGGTTATCGAAACGGAACCCTGCGGTGAAGTTGTCGATTGGCTCATCGGGGCCTTCGCCGTAATAATCGTATCGCCCGAAAAAGCGGACGCCTTTGACCACGTGAAGTTCGCCTCCGAAGGCGTAATAGACGTTGTTCTTCCATCTGCCCTCGAAGAAATCGTTCCACTCGGTGGCATCGGGTTTGGCTATTTCGCCGAAAACTGTAACGCGCCATGTTGCCGGGCGGAGGCCGATTCCGAGGGTGTGCATGCCTGAAATTTCAGGTGTATTCTGGTATGTATAGCCGGTGGCAAGGTATTTTGTCGGGCGCGCGTTGATTCCGAAAATCCATCCGTTGCGCCATCCGCCGTCCCATGCGTCGGAGGAGGTCCATGTGCGCAGATAGCCCATGCCGAAGGTTCTGTCGCCGACACCCGCGCCGAGGGACCATCTGTAAAGGCCGCCTTCGCGTTCGTATCCCCATCCGAGGCCGCCCATGTTCATCAGGAAGCCGTGATGGTTGGTTATGTCGATATTTGCCATGGAATCCGTGCTGAATGTGGTCATCAATGCCGTTTCAACGCCGTGGCCGAGGCCGAGGTAGGCGGGGTTCATGCGAATTCCGCGAAGGTCGTCCACTGTGGATACGCCCCATGCAGGATTTTGCGCGAGGGTGCACGCCGCGAAAATCAACACGATCATTAATGCTAAACCTCTAAATGCTCTCACAATGCCTCCATATGATAGATTTCCGACAGAATAATCTGTTCGATGGAAAGATAAGCGCTTAATACAAAATGTCAAGCAGTTTTTACATTTTGTGTCTTTGTTTCTGATGAAGATTTTTCGAGGGAAGATTTAGAAGAAGCAAAAAAAAACCGCCGAAGCGGTTAGTCTTTTTTCGGAGTGTATTCGATGACGGCTTCGAGAAGGCGTTCGATTCCCTCCGATGCTTTCATCAGGGATGTGTCCAACGTGAGCCCGTTTGCGGAAAAGATTACGTTTGCGGGGTCGAATAGGACTTCCTGAGGGCCGACATGGACAGGGGTAACGCCGAGGTTCGACAGCCTCGCGGCCAGCATGGCGTCTTCGCCTATAGCGATAATAGGTTCGCTTTCCGTGCGTTTGAGGGCGACGATTACCAGCGCGCCGCCGTAGCCTATGGTGCCTATGGCTTTCTTGCGGACATGCATGCCGATGATGAGATTATGAACCTCGCGGACGATTTTACCGTCGATGCCAGCTGAGTTTATGTTCGAGAGATTCTCGATGGGGCCGCGTCCGCCGGGGATTATGAGGGCCTGCAGGTCTTTGGCCTCGATTCTATCGATGGGGAGGGCTTCGCCGCGAATGACCGGCGCGAGTTCTTCGAAAAGGTCGCGGGGCTTGTATCTCTTGCCTCTGCCGGGTTCTGGTGTAAGCTCAGTGGGGATTAGACAGACCGATATTGCGCCGCGTCGTTCAATCTCGCGATAGATAAAAGGGAGTTCGAGAATTTCTGTTCCGTTCTCGAAACCCAGACCGGAAAGGAGTATGCCGATTTTGCCCGGCAAACCCTAAGCCTCTTGAGGCTCTACGCTGATCGCTTTTTTCCCGAAACGGTTTTTTCCGAAGACAACTACGCCGTCGATCATGCTGAATAGCGTGTCGTCTTTAGCTCTGCGGACATTGCGCCCGGGGTGGAATTTCGTGCCGTGCTGGCGGACGATGATCCCTCCCGCGCGGACTGCTTCGCCCGCGTATCTTTTGATGCCTAACCTCTGTCCTTGCGAGTCGCGTCCATTGCGCGAGCTTCCTACGCCTTTCTTATGAGCCACGATAACCTCCTGTGGTTCTTAATTCGACAATTTACTAAATTTATAGATTTATTTTGTGATGGCAAGGCTTTTTTGCACACGCTATCAAAAAAGATGGGCGGCTCGATTATAAAATCAACGGGGCAGGACGCGTTCGATGTTGTCCGAAAGGGTCCAGCCCTCCTCGCCATTGCGCAGTTTGATGCGGGAGTAGTTGTCGCGAACTTCTATTTCGGCGACTTCCATGCCCTCCTGAAAAGTGTATAGGAGCTGGGAGTTTGTGTATGATGCACTTCTAATTTCTGTGCCGGGTTGAACGACTATGGCTTTGTCGGTCTCCCAGATGTTGCCCTGTTTGAATCCATACAGGATCAGCACCAATGTGAACAGAGTCCAAAATGCGGCTGATATCCAGAAGGCGAAACGCCGGAAACCGCCCCGGACAAGGAGCCACAGGGCGAGGAAAATCGTTGCTGTTATGCTGAAAGCGATAATCGCATTTCTAAACTCGACGGCGGAAAATTTGTCGAGGAAGGCGTAGAAGTAGCCGAGAAAGGTGTTTTCGTAAACATCGGCGACTTTTGGGCCGCCCTCGCTTTCGAGGACGATGTCAACTCGAGTGAGCCGGGCGAATTCGATATTCTCGAGAATATCTTCGTTGCGGGGTTTGAGCTGGTGGGCTCTCTCCCAGTTCAGAATTGCTCTGCCGACTTGATTATTGCGAAAATAGGCATTGCCGAGGTTGAAGTAAGCGCGGTAATCCGCTACTCCGGCATCTATGGCGGCGAGGTAGTTTTCGATTGCTGTTTCGAAATCTCCTTCGCGGTAAGCTGAATTGCCCTGATTGTAAAGGCCTACAGCGCCGTCGGAGGCGAGGGCGGAAAAGGCAATAATAGCTATAAATGGTATGATGTATCTCATTTTCATTTGAAAGCTCTGTCGATTTTCACTATAAGGTCTTTGGTGCGGTTCAGTAAATCTTTTGATACTTCTTCCTTTTCGCCGGGGGCGAAGCGGATGAAGTTAAGCTCCTCGAGAAGCCCTTCTATGGAGTCCAGGGTTTCGTCGTCGATTTTTCGTTCGGCAAGGCGGTCGCGGATTTCGGCGAAGACGACGCCCTCGCGGGGGAGGCTGAGTCTGTCGGCGAGATAGTGGAGCAATGCTCCCTGAACCGTCGCGACAAAGGCTTCCATATCGCCGAACTGGGACGATGCCGTGCGAAGGTCTTTGAAAGCGCGTTTTAGGGCTTTGGTGTATCTTGCGTAGCCTATGTCCGAAGATAGTTTTTCTTTGCGGCGGCGGAATACCATTATAACTGCGAGGAAGAGGAATTCGCCGAGGAGGAAATAAATGATGCTTCCGCCGTTGGGTTTGGCCAGAGAGCCTCTGCGAAGGCTTTTGGCGTCGGAGGCGATGTGTCGAATATCCTGCCCGACACGGAAGACTTCGCCTCGGGAGACTATGCTTCCGGTTCCGCCCGCAGAATCCTTTCCTTTTGCGATTCTGATTGGAATCGGGCCCGCGGATTTTGTTACATATTTGCCTGCATTTAAATCGAAATAGGTCAAATCTACCTTTGGGAGTTCGAATTCTCCGGGGCTTCTTGGGACGAGGACGTATTCGTATCGCTTTGTGCCGCTGACTATGTCTCTGTCGGTGTTGATATTGCTTCCCTCCTGAACGCCGTATTCTTCGAAGGATGACGGGAAGTTCAGTTTTGGGGCGTTTAGATTCTGAATGTTGCCCGTGCCGGAGATGCTCACAATATAGCTGAAGGCTTCATTTGTGGCGAGGGTATCCGCCTTTAATTCGGAGACCATGGAGAAATCTCCGACGAGACCGTTGAAAGTCGCAGGGGCGCCCGACGGCAGGGGTTTTACGTCGATACTGATAGGACGGGCTTTTATTTCTATATTTTGGCCGCCGGTTCTGAACCCGAAGAAATCGCGCTGGGTCAATGCAGTGGCGGTCAGTTCCATCGGTTCGATGGTTTTGTCACCGGGGGAAAGGGGGAACAGCGCCCATTTGCCGAGGACTACCGCGCTGTAAACCTGGCCGTCTATGGTTCTCCGCTGATAATTCAGGCTTTTGGCGCGGTAGAGATTATCCGCCCAGAAGCCATTGAATGAGGGTTCGCGGGAGAAGGAGATGTTGGCGAGCTGATATTGGGTGTAGAGGGTGTATGTAACGACAATCTGCTCGCCGACAGTGGCGGACTTTTTGTTTGTGGTCGCGGAGAGGAAGACTCTATCGCGAATATCGCCTTCGTCGGGCTGGGAGGGGGTTGGGGAGCTCCTCGGCGATGGCGAGCTTCTGCCGGAGACACTGCCCTCGACTACTTCGACCTGATATGAGGGAGTATTTTTGGTCTCGCCGTTGGCAGATATTGGAATTTGGGGGACAGTGAGATTGCCTTTGCGGGTTGGGGCGAGGATCATCTGGTATGTGTAAGTGATCTCTTTGCTCATTCGTCCGCCGATGAGCTGGAAATTCGTGCTGGTCGATCGATTCACACCCGCAAAAGCCCAGTCGTCGGTGTTTGGTAGAGAAGGTTGCTGGTGATTGTCGAGTTTGTCGCCGGAGACCCTGATGGTAACGGTAAGGTTGTCGTCGATTCCGATTCGATTGGAGCTAATGTCCGAGGTAACCGACCATTCCCCGTGGAGGGCCGCAGTCGCCAGCAAGAGAAATAGTGATATTTTAAGAATTAGTTTTACCATGGCTTTGCGTGTTGGCCTCCGCCTCCCTGCCTCTGCATTTTTTCTTTCTGCAGGTCATCTTCGTTCTGCTGAAGGGCGTCGAGAAGGCGCTGAGCTTCTTCTTCGGTCATGTCTTCGGGGTTTTCCCGTTGTTGTTGTTGTTGTTCCTGCTGTTGTTCCTGCTGTTGTTCCTGCTGTTGTTCCTGTTCTTGTTGGTCTTGTTGTTGTTCTTGATCCTGCTGTTGTTGTTGCTGGTCTTGTTGTTGTTCCTGTTGCTGTTGCTGGTCTTGTTGCTGTTGATTCTGCTGTTGTTGCTCCTGTTGCTCTTTTTCGCTGAATTCTTTGATAAGAGCGCGCGCCAGCTCGAGATTATATTTCGCGTCCTCGTCTTTGGGATTGAACTCGAGGGCCTTCTGATAGTGCATCACTGAGCGCTGAAGGGAATCCTGCATGAAATAGGCATTGCCCATGTCGTATTGAATATCCGCCTTTTCGATGTCGTCAGTTGCCAACTCATAGGCCTTTTCCAGCTCTTCGATGGTTTTTTCGTAATCTCCCATGCGATATATAGATAGAGCGGCGTTATGCCGTATCGCCGGGGAGTCGGGTTTGCTGAGCTGGGCGCTACGGAAGTTGTCGAGAGCCTTCTGGTAGTCCCCTTCTTCGTATGTTTTGATGCCTTTGGCGTTGTCGCCGTAGTAACTCGCTATTAGGGGCAGAGCGATTAGCAATAGTATTATTGTATATTTCATCATCCGCATGTCGAACAATTTCCGGTTGAGCAACCCCCGCAGGAACATGAGCCTGAAGAGCAGTTATCACAGCCTTGAGCCTTCGCGACGCGGGATACACCTCGGACGACGTCTTCGGAGCCGCATTTCGGGCATGCACCGGGCTCGTCTCTTTTAGAGATAGGGCATAGACGTTCGAAGCTTTGCCCGCAGGAATTGCATTTATATTCATACATCGGCATTTTGTTTTGCCTCGTTTTTGATGTTTTCTTCTTTGATGTTCTTTTTATCTTGCTGTTCCTTCTTTATCGCCGCAAATTCCGCGCCGAGAAGGAAGATGTTCATACTGTAAAATAACCAAATCAAAAGGGCTACTATTGCGCCGAGAGCGCCGTATAGCTTGTTGTAAACGGCCAGATTGGACAAATACCAGCCGAAAAGTCTCCGCGATATTTCCCATAAAATCGCCGCGAAAAAACCGCCCGCGAAAGCTGTTTTCCATCGGACATCGATATTCGGGCCGACTTTGTAGATGATTGTGAACATCATCATCATTAGGGCCGGGATGAAAAGGGAAACCAGCAGATTCCACAGCAGGGGGATGTCTTTTGGGTCTATGCCGAAAAGGCTGACGGAGAGGTCGGCAATCATCGCCTGAACAACTGTCAGGGCTATCGAGGCCACCAGAAGCCCGCCGGCTACGAGCATGAAGAGATATACCACCCCCGTGCGTTTGAAAAATCCTCGCTTTTTGCCGGTTCGGAATATTTTGTTTACCGCGACTTCGACCGTGAAGAAGACTCCCGTAGCGAACCACGCCAGCATGAGAAGGCCTACACCGCCGATAAAGCTTTTCCCGGAAATAAGGGAGTTCAGCACTTCGCGGATTTCTATCGAGCCCTCCGGCATTATTTGGCCTATGCGTCCGAGGGAGGTAACGAGTCCCACGGCGTCTCGCTGATTGCCCAGAATGAAGCCGAGAATGGACAGTCCGAGGAGAGCCAAAGGGAAGATGCTCATCAGAAAGTAGAAGCTGAGGGCACCTGCGAGGTTCATCGCGCCGTCGGCGTTGAAGCGGCGAAGGAGTCGAGTCGCGAATTTGAACCAGCGCTTGAATGTCGGAATCGAGAATCTCATCCTTATAATATATCGCAAAGAGACTTGATTTCAAAGAGCAAATCGGACATTTAAGTCCACCAGGGTTTTCTCGATGCTATCTTTGGCTTTCTTTCGGGCAGAGCGCTGGATAAGATTACAAAAACCAGCGCCGGCAGAAGCGCCCAGTGATAGCGTTCCTCGTAATTTGTAAACACCTTGCTTTCGATTTCTGATTTTTCCATGCCGGCTATTTCCCGCAGGATTTCGTCCAGTTCCGCAGATCCGGGGCGTGCAGGATAGTATTTGCCGTTCGTGGCAAGGGCAACTCGGCGCAGAGTCATTTCGTCGAGTTTTGTTGTTACGACGTTGCCCTGATTATCTTTGAGAAGGCCGGTCTTCATTCCGGAATTGTTGAATGTCGGTATCGGCACGCCGCTTGGGGATCCGATTCCGATGGTATAGATGATTATTCCCGTTTCGGCGGCCGATTCCGCTGTCTCGACAGGTTTGCCGATATGATCCTCGCCGTCGGTTAGAAGCAGGATAACGTGTTGGCGGTCTTTTTCCTCGGGGAAGGCCTTTGTAGCGATTTCGAGGGCACGTCCGATTGCTGTTCCCTGTTCCGGGATGACTTTTGTGTCGAGGGCGTCGAGGATCATGAGGGCGGCTGAGTAATCGGTGGTCAGGGGGCAAGCGAGGAATGCGTCTCCGGCGAAGGCTACGATTCCGATTCTGTCTCCCTGCAACCGTTCGATAAGGGTTTTCAGCTCGAATTTGGCTTTTGCCAGCCGGTTAGGGGCGACATCCTCGGCAAGCATGGAGCGGGAAAGATCGATGGCGACTACCATGTCGATGCCTTCGCGCTTAACCTCTTCGAGCTTGGTGCCCATCTGGGGGCGCGCCAGGGCAAGGATGAGGAAGCCGTAGCCGAGAACGAAGAATACCCGGCGCAGGACGAGGAAACCTTTGCTTCGGGATCTCATCAGTTTCTGAACCAGCTCTAACTCGCCGAACCGTTTGAGGATAGCCGTTTTTTTCCTCTCGACGAGAAGGAAGAATATGGCCAGAATTGGTATTCCTGAAAGAAGGATCAATGCGCTTTTGTTTGCAAACTGGAACATATTATGCTATTTTGTTTTGGTGAAAATTATCACAGCCGACGCCGCAAAGCCTGTCATGCCGGGGATTTTGAGTAATATCGAATCCGTGGTGTAAAGAACCGGAGAAAACCAGTCGATGGCTTTGAAACGCCGTAGCCTTTCCGTTATGTTGAAATACTTAATTTCGTAATCGCCGAAGATTTTTCCTATGGCTTCGATTTCGTCGAGGCGCAAAGCACCGCCGCCGGGGGATTCGTGGCACACGAAGGGAAGATTTGCTCGAAGTTTGAAAACCCATTCTCGGGGCTGTATCGGTTCGAGGAAGACGGCTTTGCCGCCGGGTTTGAGAACCCTCGCAAGCTCTTCTCCCGCGGATTCCAAGGGCAGATGATGCAAAGAAACCTGACCTACGATAATATCGAAAGAATCATCCGGAAATCCCGTATCGACGGCGCTTAGATTGCGGACATCGATCTCCACTCCGTTGACTTGTGCCGAAAGGCGGGTCAGTTCGCACATCCCGTTTGAAACATCTATGGCTGTAACATCGGCGCCCATCATTGCCAGCAAAGTCGAAGCGTATCCGTAGCCGCATCCGACATCGAGAATTCGCTTGCCGGGGGCGTCGAGAAGTTCGCGCCAGAAGGCTCGATGGCGGGGCGGTCTGTCTTCGCGTAAATCCACTATCAGAGCTGATTCGCCCTCCTCGTTCAGGAAACGCAACGCTTCGGCATCGAAATGGGCGGCATCCTCGGCGTCGTGTTCGGCCTCGCGGCCCCTTTTCTTGAGGGGGTTGTCGTAGAAGGTCTTTATGTCCATCTCAGCGCTCATCAGGGTATCTTTCTGAATATCGTGTTTTTCAGTAAAATGTCCGCCAGAAGTAGCAGGAGCCCCAGCCAGATGAAGGTCGGGAAAAGTTCGCGGTGGCGGGTGAACTGACGCACTTCGACTTTGGTTTTTTCGAGCTGGTTGATTTCGTCGAAAATCTTCCTGAGGCCTTCTGTGTCGGTGGCACGGAAGTATTGTCCGCCTGTAATATCGGCCACTGTGCGCAGAGTCCTTTCGTCGATTTCGACCGGCATTCGAACGTGCCTGCGCCCGAACAGGGGGTCATCCACGGGGTAGAGGGCGTGGCCTTCGATTCCGGCGCCGATGGTGTATGTTCGAACTCCTATAGCTTTTGCGGCGCGCGCGGCGGTGATAGGATCGACCTCGCCCCGGTTATTGACGCCGTCGGTGAGGAGGATCATCACTTTGGATTCCGCCTCGGAATTGCGCAGGCGGTTGAGGCCGGTGGCTATGGCTGTTCCTATAGCTGTGCCGTCCTCTATCTGGCCGATATGGACGCCGTCGAGGAATTCGAGGAGGACGCCGTAATCGAGGGTTAGGGGACATTGGGTAAAGGCTTTGGCGGCGAAAACCACCAGGCCGATTCTGTCGTTGGAGGAGGTATCGTCAGCGCGGCCTTGAATGAACTCGGCGGCTACGCGTTTTGCGGCTTCCAGGCGGTTTTTTGGTTTGAAATCGAGAGCCTGCATCGAGCCGGAGATGTCGAGGACGAGGACTATATCCACGCCTTCTGCGTAAGCGATTTCTTGTATGGAACCTGACCTTGGTCTCGAAGCCGCGATGGAAAGGGAGAGCAAGGCCACTAGTTCCAGCCACGCCAGGCCTATGTATAGAGCGGCTTTGGCGGATTTCTTCCCGCTTCGGACGAGGTTGACGTTGGAATATCTCATGGAGCTTCCGCGCCGTTTGCGCCGCCAGATGAACAAAGCTATAGCGAGGGGAATCAGCAGAAGCCACCACGGGGAGGCGATCTCCACGGTGCCGCCGAAAAATGGGCCTAATATAGCGTCAGCGAAACTATTTATCCAGCCGGCAATCATGATTCGCGCTCCTCGTCGTCCGTCTGAGATTCTGTCTGCTGAGTTTCCGAATTCTTCTGTATGTCGTCATCTTGAGTTTCTTCGGGGGGTTCCTCTTCGGGTTTAGGCTCTTCCGGTTTGGTTTCCTCGACGAAAGTTTTGGCCAATTCGACAGTTTCGAGATGCCAATCGTCCGGAGGGATTAACTTCGCGAATTTCACGAGGTCGCACCGGTTAAGGATTTCGCGCACGCTTTTTATTTGGTCGTCATCGAGAGGGAATCCCGATTCTTCGAGGTTTTGAATTGTCTCGAAGGTTGAAAGTTCGAGGGCCTGCACTCCGATTCGTTTTTCGATGTATTCTCGAAGGATTTCCGATAGCTCGCTGTAAAATGCCTTGAAATCGCCCTTTGCGATGAGCTGGGATGCCAGCAGAGCGGCGAATTCGGCGAGAGCGGCCTCATGGGGTGGGATTTTCGGCGCGGAGAGGCTGAAGATACCGCCCGCCCGGCCGCGATTTTTGCGCCAATATATGAACCCGATTATCAAACCGGCCAGAATAAGGGCGACTACGCCCAGGCCTATCCAGAATTTTGGGTCGCGGGGAATGCGTTTGACATCAGTTATGTCGCGTAGAAGCTCTTCCTTGGCCATCTGCAGGGCTTTGCCGGCGGCGATTTGCTTCTCCATGCCGGCGTATTGGGTATCTGTTTCGGTGAAGGAGCGGATTCGCGCCCAGTCCTCTTCGGAGAGCAGGGATTTTACCGTAATCTGTATCGGTTCGGTGCGGAGGAAATGGACACTGTCATCGACGGTGTATGCTATCGCGGTTGGAGGAATCGTCCAGTCGCCGGTGTCGTAAGTGCTTATGTAGTATATAATTTCCCGGCGCTTAAGGCCCTCTTCGGTGTCGCTTTCGTCGCCGAGTTTGTAGTCTGTGATTTGGAACTGGCCGAGTTCCGCTCCCGCTCCGGGCCAGGCGACTTCGATGTCGGGGGAATGGGTGATTACCACGCGATACTCGATTATATCGCCGATGGTAATGGTTGTAGGCTCAGCATGGGTTTCGATGCTGGCGGTCTGGGCTGAAAGACAAATCGTCGTAAGGAGAAATAGTATTATAACTTTGAGCTTCATAACAGGTTACATGTTTTCCGGGTAGAATTGAACGTCCTGGGCTTCGAGGAGGTCCTCGAGGAGCTTTCCCTGAAGCCGTCCCATTTTTTCGAGACGCGCGGCTTCCGCGACCTGGCCGCGGACTTCATCGAGAGGTGCATTCCCGAATTGGGATTTGTGCTGTTCGTAGTAAATTTCGATGTCCGTGGGGCTTATATCCACTCGGTTTGCCACGTTATCTTGGAAGTACTCGTTTGCGAGAACATCTTTCCGGGCGGTTTCCATGCGGTCGATAACCTCCGGACGATTGTCGTAGCCTTCACGCAGAGCGGCTTCGAACATCAACTGCTGGCCGACATAAGAGCGCGCGAACTGAATCTTCGCCTGTTTGCCGGAAAACTGTCCGGCGAGTTCGGGGGGAAGCTGGGATATGGCTTCCTCTATTTCTTCGATACTGATTGCTCTGTCGCCTATTTTCGCCACGATTTTGGACGGCTCGACTTCGCTTGCGGGCTGGCCGAGGGTGACGGATTTCTCCAGAAGACGCTGAGCCTGACTGCGTTTGCCGGTTTTATCCAACTGTTCGATTATATCCCGTTCAATCTGATCGGCAAGGGGGTGGTCGGGATAATAATCTTTTAACTTATAATATGCGGAAAGGGCCAGCCGTGGATTGCGTAGATGTTTGGCGGCGATTTCCCCCATCTGGTGGAGGATGGAGCCGGCCTGGTCTTTGCCGAGCCTGTAGTTGCTCACGATGTAGTCGAGCTGTTCATATGCCTGCTCGTAAAGTTCGTTGTTGACAAGGGTTACGGCGTGGGCTTTCGCGGTCTCATAGGGCGGTTTCGGACTGCCGTTGCGGGAGAAATAGACCAGTCCGGCGCTTGTAGCCAGAAGGCATATCAAAAGGGTGATTATTGCGATTTTGTATAACTTGGTGTCAGCCATGATTCACCTCCGTCAATATCTTGCGGCGCGTTTGCGGAAGAATGCCGTCAGTTCGTCGATGTATGGTTTGTCGAGGCGGATGTCGATATGGTCGAGGCCGATGCGTTTGAAAACCTTTTCCCGCTGAAGCTGTGCCTTCGAGACGTTGATTCCGAAGGCTTCGCGGAGGGAATTGTCGGCTGTATCGACCATGATTGTCTGGCCGGTTTCGGCGTCCTCGAATTCCACGAGGCCGATGTTGGGCATGTCCTCTTCCCTCGGGTCGGTGATTACGATTGGCACGAGGTCATGTTTGCGGGCGGAGACGGTCATGGGTTTTTCGTAGCCGGCGCCCATGAAGTCGCTCACCATGAAGACGATTGCTTTGCGTTTCGTGATTCTGTTGAGATAATCCAGGGGCAGGGCAAGGTCGGTTTGGGTATCTTCCGGCTCGAAATAGAGGAGTTCGCGAAGGAGGCGCAGGACGTGCATTCTGCCTTTTTTCGGCATTACCACTTTCTCGATTTTGTCGGTGAACATAATGAGGCCGACGAGGTCGTTGTTTTCGATTGCGGAGAATGCCAGCAGGGCGCAGATTTCCAGGGCGATGTCCCTTTTCATCTGGGTGGCGGTGCCGAACTCGCCGGAGCTGGAGACATCTACCATGAGCATGACAGTAAGCTCGCGTTCCTCCTCGAATACTTTGACATGGGGGATTCCCGTGCGGGCGGTAACGTTCCAGTCGATGTTGCGGATGTCGTCGCCGACGGTGTATTCGCGCACTTCGGAGAACTCCATGCCCCTGCCTTTGAATACGGAATGATATTCGCCGGAGAAGATATCGTTCACCAGCCTCTTGGTTCGAATATCGAGAAGTCTAATCTTTCGTATTATCTCCTTAGGTATCATGATAGAATCGTATGGGTTGCAATTTAATATTATCTTTTAGAAGAACCACCATATTCCCAGAGTAGCTCCGAAATAGCCTTTGTCGATGAAGGGGCCGTTGAAGGATGTAGTTTTGACCTCCGCGCCTCCGTAGTCGAGATTCTCTGACATGAACTCGGAGCCGGCGGTGATTCCCATCTGGACATTGACATCGGGAATGCCTATTTCTTCGAGGAAGACCTCGATTCCGGCGAATACCCCCGGGCGGATAGTGAGCACATTTCGCGACAAATCAGTTCCGCCGGAGCTTTCGCCGCTCTGCATCAGGTAGTTGAAATCGAACTGGGGGCGCATGAAGAAGCCGATGTTTTCTTCGAGGCGCATAGGGAAGCTGTAGCCCACAAGTCCGCCTATGCGCAGGCCGGAAAGTTCCTCGCCATCTTCGACTTTTTGAGTTTCGATTACGGGTATATGGGCGAGGAAATCGATTCCGTAGTGGTCTGCTATGGTAAGTTTGTAGCCGACCGAGAGGGGCGAGCTTGATATGCCCACCGCCGGCGCGAGCCTCGATGGCGTTTCTTCGGTAACATCCTCGGCGGAAAAGAGCGCCGAAGCTGTTAACATTAGGATTGTGATTGCGAGCATATACAGTTTCATTTTTCTCCTAAATTATTTCGTCCTGAGCTGTATCGGATATATAGCTGGTGTCGATATCGCCCAGGTAGATTCTTCCTTTGCCGGATTTTTTTGCGGCATACATGGCTTTGTCCGCGGCGGAGAGAAGTTCGTCCACCGTCATTCCTCGGTGCCATGGGTATAGTCCGATGGATGCTGAAATTCTTCTCTGTTCGAAGAGCTTCTGAACCCTTTTTGCGGCTCGAATTGCGCCATCGGTGGCAACATCTTCGAGGATTGCCACGAATTCGTCGCCGCCGTAGCGGAAGCCTACGCCTTGCCCCATAATTCCTTCTGCGAGGGCTTCCGCGGCGTCGTGGATGAGTTTGTCGCCGGCGCGGTGGCCGTAGGTGTCGTTGTAGCTTTTGAGATCGTCCACATCGAGGAATAGGAGGACCATGTTTTTTGCTTCTCCGTTGACAATACGGTCGAGTTCCTCCATCAGGAAAACAGAGCTATAAAGCCCGGTTGTTCTGTCGATGTTGAGCATTTCTTTCAGATACTGAGCCTGTTTTGTGGCTCTATTGACAATGTGCAAACCGAAGGCGACGAGGACTATCGCGGCGGTTGAAGAGATAAGAATTGCCCATTGGACATGTTCCCGAGGGATTAGATGCTGAAGGAAAATATCCCCGAAAATCACGGAGACTGCTACGAAGACATAGACCTGTATAATTGTGGGCGTCCGCTGGGTGCTGACGTCCATCTTGCTTTCCGGGGAAGCGAAATGTTCGACGCTCCATGAACTTGGATCGAGTTCCGGTGTCGAAAGGGGAATTATGTCTTGATTTTTGGGCATTCGGCTACAGTTTCGCTCTTTGTTTTAGGGCACTTCGACGGCGCCGAGAATTTTGCGGACAATATCCTCCGGTGCGATTTCTTCTGCTTCGGCTTCGTATGTAACTATAACGCGGTGGCGGAGAACATCCATGGCGATGGATCGGACGTCTTCCGGAGTAACGTAGCCCCTGTGGTTCAGGAATGCGTGCGCTTGAGCGCAGATACGCAGGAAGAGGGTAGCACGGGGGCTTGCGCCGTATTGAATCAGCTCGCCTAAATCCCCGAGACCATACTGCTGGGGATTTCTGGACGCGAAAACGAGGTCGAGGATATATGTTTCGATTTTTTCGTCGATGTAGATTTCGCGAACGACTTCGCGGGCGCGGATAATTGCGTCGGGTGTTACGACTTTTTCGGCGAAGGGTTTGCCGGCTTTGCCATGGAGCTTCATTATCTGGCGTTCTTCCTCTTTTTTCGGGTATGTTACGATGGCTTTGAGCATGAACCTATCGACCTGAGCTTCCGGCAGGGGGTAAGTTCCCTGTTGTTCGATGGGGTTCTGGGTGGCCATTACCAGGAAGGGTTCGGGCAGGGGGAAGGTAACTTCGCCGATTGTTACCTGACGCTCCTGCATGGATTCCAACAGGGCGGACTGGACTTTTGCCGGGGCGCGGTTAATTTCGTCCGCGAGAATGATGTTTGCGAAGATGGGGCCTTTTTTCGTGCAGAAGGTGTTGTCCTTCTGGTTGAAGATAAGGGTTCCCACGAGGTCTGCCGGTAACAGGTCCGGTGTGAACTGGATTCTTTGAAAATCGGCATCCATTGTTTGGGCGAGGGTGCTTACCGACAGGGTTTTTGCCAGTCCGGGGACACCTTCGAGCAGAACATGGCCATTCCCGAGAAGCCCGAGCAGTAGCCTGTCTATAAGGTATTTCTGCCCGACTATAACTCTGGACATTTCCCTGCGGATATCATCGATGAATCGAGATTCTTTTTCGATTCGCTCGTTCAGTTTTTGGATTTCGTCATTCATCTGTATCCTCCCGATTAGAACGAGATTATTTATCTTCTTTTCGGTTTTCGTTTTCGATGCGAATTATTTTTTCGCCGTGGGCGATTAGGGATTCTATTCCAAGCTCGACCATGTCGGCGTCTCCTGCGTTGGCGTTCATCGCGGCAAACCGGACTTTGTCGGCTCGGTCGAGGGATTGGGCGACGTTTTTCAGAACCGGTGCTGGCACGCCCTTCATTTCGAGGGCTTCGACAAGCTGGTCGTCGGAGAGGGAGCGGGCGTCGATACCGTAGCGGTCGGTTACATATATTGTGAATATTCGCGCGAGGGCGCTTATGAGATTTTCCGGGTTGTCGTTTCCGATTTTTTTGGCTTCGCGGATGGAATCTCGGGCGGCTTCCTCCGGAGTGCGGCTGATTTCTTCGGCGTCGCGCAGATTAGCTTTTGATCTGCTTCTCCAATACAGGAAGAAAACTGCGACGCAAACGAGGACTATTCCTATTATAATAAAGGGCCATGCTTTCATCGGCTCTTTCGGGAAAACCGGGTCGGTAACCTTGATTTCCATTCTGCCGGTGGAGATGTTTCGGCTTACTCCGTTTGGGACATAGATATATTGAACTCTGAAGGGGTTGATGTAGGCCATGCCTATAGATGACGGCAGGAAGGTGTATTTGTATTCTTTGATAAGCTTTACGCCGTCGTCGCCTGATTCTGTGCGGTTAGCCTGAGCTGTTCCAAGAAGTTTGAGATTGGCGACGGGCGGGTTGCCGGGGTCGGAGATTGCATAGTCGTCCGGGTTGCCGGTCATTATCAGCCGAACTGTGAAAGTGAGGGTGTCGTTCTGGGGGATGGAATCCGCGGAAACCTCGCCCATAATCTGTATATCCCCCCATTCGGGAATGGACTTCCCTTGTTCAGTAAGGGTGTCCATCTGCGCACTTAGGGGCAGAGCGCAAAGAATCCCAATTATCATGATGATCATCACCTTAATGAACTCCCATTTTATCGTTTTGTTTTTCCACTTTGATAGTCAAGAACATCTCTAACAAAAACATTGGGAGACCCGACGATGGATATAGACAAAGCAACCGCATCCGCCGCCTTTGCGATCCACTTGTTTCTAAACCCGTCGGGCCGTCCCATTTTATGGAGGCGTTTAGAGGAAAGGAGGAGGGGGGGGAACCTTCCCAAAAAACGCCTCGAATACACGCGGACAACCGAAAGGAGGAGCGAAGAAGCTATCCACGCGGTAAAGACATGTAAAAGAACTCTATTCTTCCGGTTTGATGACGAGATACAACATCCCGCCTCCGCGGCCTATTAAAAGTAAAACAGGTTTCTTGCCATAAATTTTGGCGAGTTGCCGTTCGTATTCGGCTACAGTTCCAACCGGATTTCTATCGACTTCGAAGAGGATATCGCCGGGGATAATGCCGGCTTTGTCTGCCTGGGAACCGGGTTCGACATCATCTATAAATAGGCCTTCTTGGAAGCCGTATTCTCTTGCTGAGGACTCCTCGGCAACTGAGAGTTCGAGCCCGATGTCCGCCTGGGGCAGTGTTTCTTCGATCTCTTCGGCGATTTTTTCTGTGCCGGGAAGTTCGGTTAGGGTGACATCGATGTCCTTCTCTTTGCCGTCGCGGATAATACGCAATGATATTTTGGAGCCGGGCTGTTTTTCGGCGACTCTGTTACGCAAATCGGATCCGGTGGCGAGGTGTTCGCCGTCGAGAGAGAGGATTATGTCTCCGGAGAGCAGTCCAGCCTTGTCGCCGGGAGAATCTGGCATGACGCGGGTAACGAGGACGCCTGAAGGTTCGTCCAGATCGAAGGCTATGGCTAAATCGGGAGTTATATCCTGAATTCCCACGCCGATGTAGCCTCGGGAGACATAACCTCGGTCGATAAGCTGGTCCATTATTATTCGAGCCATGTTGACTGGAATCGCGAAACCTATACCGCTGTAAACACCTGTTCTGGAAGCTATGGCGGTATTTATCCCGATAACTTCGCCCCGAAGGTTTATGAGCGCGCCACCCGAGTTGCCCGGGTTTATCGCGGCGTCGGTTTGGATGAAGTCTTCGTAGTCGGTTATTCCCATACGGTTGCGGCCTTTGGCGGAGATAATTCCGGCGGTAACCGTGTGGTCGAGTTCGAAAGGATGGCCTATGGCCAACACCCATTCGCCGATACGTATTTCATTGGAATCGCCGAGTTTGGCGGATTTGAGAGCTACTTCCGGCTCTATTTTTAGGACGGCGAGGTCGCTTTTTTCGTCGGTGCCCACTACTTCGGCTATGTATTCGACGTCGTCACCGCTGATTTTGACTTTGATTTCGTCGGCTTGAGCTATTACGTGGTTGTTCGTGAGGATATAGCCGTCTTCGGTAACTACTACGCCGCTTCCGAGGCCCTGTCTGCGGTATTCGCGGTATTGAGGTTCTCTGTTTCGGGGGGCGGGATCCGGCATGCCGAAGAATCGACGGAAGAAATCGTCGTCCCATCCGAAGAAACCTGGGTCCTGGTATTGAACGCGGATTGTCTGTTCGGAATAGACCGTGACGATGGTCGGGAGAGCCTTCTCGACGATATCGGGGAAAGAGTATGGGTCGGAGGGCATAACCGGGGCTGTCTGCGCAGTTGCTGAAGTAACCAGAAACACGATTATCGCGATGAGTATCGAGAGGATGGTCCTTATGTATTTTTCGATGGATATCATGATTATGCCATTTTGGTTTTCATAGATTTATTGAGATGCGCCAGCAGAAGAGCCAGGTCTATGGGTTTGGCGAAGAAAAAATCCGCGCCGAGGCGCAGGCTTTGCAGTCTGTTTTCCGGAATACTTTCGCCGGTAACAATCAGAGTTTGAATGTCCGGATTCGATTTTTTAATGTCGGACAGAAGCTGGAGTCCTGTAGGGCCGTCGGCGAGGTTTATGTCGAGAATGACGATTCCGGTCTCCGGGGTTATCCTCGATGGAACCTCTTTGCCGCTGTTTTCGACATCGCAAGAGAAGCCGTGAAACTGCAGATACTCTTTGAGGGTATCGGCGGCGGCTATGTCATCTTCTGCTATTAATATTTTCTTTTCGTTCTTCATAATCTCATCCCCATGGAGTTTGCAAACGAAATGCCAAACAGAGTTTGTGAAGTATAAGTCAATGGTATTCAATAAGAAAGAAGAGTTCCCTTTCTAATCCATAGTTATCTATTCGGTCTGAAAAATCGACAGAACTCCATTTGTTTTCATTCGATTGCCACAATGGCAAATGACTTTTTGTGGAATAAAAGTTTTTGCGCCTTGACATTTCCCATATCATTTCTTTATTATTAATAGATATGAACGAATTTTATAACAAACGATACTAAGGAGGTTCGATGAGAAAGGCTATGTTTGCCCTAATCGCTATGCTCTTAATCGGTTCCGCTTTTGCGCAGACCGACACCATTTTCTTCGAGGGATTCGAAGGAACGGTAGATTGGGAGGTAGGCGATCTCTACTGGTATGGCGATACTTTGACTTATTGGCATGCCGACACATTTAATTCCATCGATGGAATGAGTTTCTGGTGCGGCACAATGGATGTGGGCGGCACCGGATATGACGGCTACAACGACGGATGGCTCCAGTATATGGATCTGGCGGAGATATCTCTGCCCGGGACACCATCTGGCGACCTTCTTCTGACTTTCGAGCAGAAGCTGAACTGCGAGCCATCGGGCGGGGATCCGACTGGATATCCATATACTTATGACGGCTGGGATGGCGCCGCGGTTTGGATTTCCGATGACGGCGGAGCAACCTGGGAAGTTATCGAAGCGACTGCTCCGGCTCTGGCATATGACTGCGCCAGCCTTTGGGGCTTCGGTTTCACTGGTTTGGGCAACAATTATCCCGCGTGGACCGGATCGAGAGGCGAAACGACACCGGAGACCCCAATTTTCGATCTCGAAGATTACGCCGGCTCCGATGTTATCATCCGTTTCGTGTTCGCTTCGGACATGATGTTCTGCACCGGCCCGACCCATTCCGACGACAGCTACGATCCCGATATGTTCGGTTGGATTATCGACAATATCGTTGTAACTGACGATGTCGATACCCTCTATTATGCCACAGATGAGACAGGCGACTTCACCGTCTCTCAAGGCGCTGAGCTTCAGACATGGGAAGTCACCGACGAGACGGCTTCCAGTGGAACTTACAGCATGATGACCAGGGCATACAGCGAATCTTACGCTACTATGATATCCCCGATGATTTTCATCCCGGATACTTTTGCGGGCAAGCTGTATTTGGATGTCAAATGTGAATACACGACTTTCGACCCGGACGACGATAACAATCTGGACGACTATTTCACAATCATGATCATCGATTCGACTGCGGACACGACGATACAGATAATGTATAATTACTACCGCGAAGGTCTTATCGACGAAACATGGCGGACTTTCGACGACGGCGCTCTTTTCGGCGCAATGACGAATTCTCTCCGCGATTTCGCCGGTCATGATGTCCGCATCATGATTATGAGCAGAGCGGACGGTATTCCCGATACTTCTCAACATCTTTATGTAGATAATATTTGTATCGAGGGTTATTACGCGCTTCTGCATGATATCGCTCCGGTTGATATCGCCGCAGGCCCCCTCACCGCTGGTGAGCGCGGGAGATTCACGGTTGTTCTCGAAAATCAGGGCATGAGTTTCGAGACTATGATTCAGGTGAACGGAACAATCGAATACCCCGACGGCTCGACCACCGACGAGACTTTCTGGCCGCGCCCCAGTATCGAAGGCGGCGAACGCGCAACGGTTTACAAGGAAGTTCTGGATTTGGAACCGGGAGATTATACAATTACCGCATGGACATCTCTGGGAACCGATTTGGATACCGGCAACGATACTATCGAAGTTACATTCACCGTTCCGGATTTCGGCACTATGGAACTCGGTTGGGACGACGGCGTGAACGACGTGGCTTCGGATGTTACTTCCGGAGTTACCATCGATGGTTTCCTCGGCGGCGGCCCGGATGTTGGGGATGCCCTTGGAAACAGGTTCGTCGTGGGCGATGATATTTCCGACGCCGAACTCACCGAAGCCAAGTTCTTCACCAATTATAGCGGTCTGGCAAAGATTACGGTTATGGGACATTTCGCGGGTATTCCCAACGGAGCACCCGTTCTTTACACCGGCGATCATACCGTAAGCTCCGACGATGATGGATCCTGGGTCACAGTCGATCTTTCTTCAGAAGGAATTTCCATTCCGGATTCAATCTTCTTCATCTTCGTCGGCACGGCTGTTGACAGCCAGATGCCGGTGGTCGGCATCGACGTTACCAGCCCGTTGGAACGTTGGGGATTCGCGGTTCTCGGCCCGGACACAATCTTCCTTCGCGAAGGTTCGGGCGCGCCGTATAACGCCATCGACCTGATGATTCGTGCGATGGTCAGCGGAACCCACGGAATCGATTCCGATGACAACAGACTGCCGAAGGAAGTTGCCCTTCACGACAACTACCCGAACCCCTTCAACCCGGCGACCGCTATCACTTTCGAGCTTCCTCAGGAGGCGAAAGTGGAGCTTTCCGTTTACAACCTGCTTGGCGAAAGGGTTACGACCCTCACCGACAGCAGAATGCGTGCGGGAATCCATCGGGTAACATGGGCCGGCAGAGACGACAACGGCAGGGATTTGCCCTCCGGAGTTTATTTCTACAGGCTGAACACGGAAGAAAAAGACATAACCAAGAGGATGGTCCTCATTAAATAGGATGTTCTTCATCTCAGAAAAAAGGCCGGGGCAATCCCGGCCTTTTTTATTATATTGTCATTATGGACGATACGAAAAACAGAATTTCGAGGGCGAAACCGGGGCGGTTGGATTTGTGGATAATCGCTCTGGCGGCGGCTCTGTTTCGCGGGGCACATCTCTTTTTCTGGTCGAAGACGCCATGGTTCAGCCTTCCCTCCCTCGATGAGATTTACCACCACATCTGGGCGGGACAGATTGCCGATGGGAACCTGCTTTTTCCGACGGCTTTTTTCCGCGCGCCTTTTTACGCCTATTTTCTCGGCGGGGTCTATGCCGTATTCGGGACAAATCCCTGGGCAATACGGCTTATTCAGAGCGGAATAGGCGTTGGCGGATGTGTTCTCGTGGCGATTCTCGCCGGAAAAATATTCGACGACCGGCGGATAGGATTTCTGGCCGGGCTTTTCATGGCACTATCGCCAATGCCAGCCCTTTTTGAGTCTCGTCTTCTGCTGGATTGGATGCTTATACCATTGTCGACTCTGGCGATGATTTTCCTTGTCGATTCAGCGGAAAATGGCAAGGGGCGGGATTTTTTCCTCTTCGGCCTTTTTGCGGGGGTTTTCGCGATAACGCGGCCTAATATTCTGGCGGTCTTTCCATTTTTACTTCTATGGGCAGTGTCGAGATGGAAAAAGCGGTGGATACGCGTTGCTATTCTGGCAATTGTCGGTATAGCCCTTCCAATTTTGCCGGTTTTCGTTCATAATATCGCACGAGGAGAACCTTCGCTGGTAGCCACGCAGGGCGGTTTGAACCTGTATCTGGGCAATAATCCGGAAACGGACGGCATTACTCCTGTGCTTCCCGGCCACGGCGGCACCTGGACGGTGCGTGAGGCGTGGAAAAGCGCGGAATTCGATACCGGCGAGAAGATGACATCCAGTGATATGAGCGATTTCTATCTGCGCAAGACCCTCGATTTTGCGAAAGAGAATTTGGGCCAACAGATTCGACTTTTGGGAAGAAAAATTGCGCATCTGCTGTCCCCGGTGGAGCATGGCAACAATGGAAGCCCTGAGTTTTTCAAGCGGTATTCGCCGCCACTTCGGTCGCCCTTTGCGTGGGGGCTTTATGTTGTGTTGGCCGCCGCCGGGTTGCCTGTGGTTCTGCGTCGGCGGAAGGCGGGGGTTCTATTGCTGTGGGGAGTTTTATACGGCGCAACGGTCGTGATTTTCTTCGTGAACGCCCGTTTTAGACTACCTCTGCTTACAGCTATTGTGCCGATGGCGTCGGCGGGAGTGTTTGGTGTTTATGACAGCATTGCGCAACGGGATTTCCGAGGGCTCGGACTTTCCATCGGCCTGGGAATTATTGTGGTTGCGGCTTTTGCCGTAGGTGATAATACTCGATTGTCGCCCAGAGGCGAGGCGGAGAGTTATTTTGCTCTGGGAAATCTTCATCTGCGCGCCGGACGAGTTGAAATGGCGGATTCGGCTTATGCGAAAGCGCTGGAAATTTCTCCGGCCATCGACCGTGCTAGTTTAAATCGGGGGATAGTCGCTTTTGAAAGGGGGGATTATTCGAGGGCGAAGGAGTTTTTTGCCGAAGAAATAGCAAAGGGCGGCGAAGTATCGATGGCGAACACAAATCTGGGCGTGATAGGGCGTTTGGAGAAGGATACCGCCGATGCTATTAATTTTGGTGCCGTAGCGGTGGAAACCGACCCGATAAATTCTCAGGCGAGGATTAATCTTGCTCAGAGCCTTGTGGAACTTGGATATGCTGATTCAGCACTTTCGGTTGCGAGGCGGGGTTTGGAGCTGGATTCCCTCAATCTAAGGTTAAAGTTAGTAGCAGGGACGGCGTGTTTGAGCATTGGCCGAGTCGATTCTGCTGTGGTTTATTTCCGCGGGGCGTCGTCCGAACTTGAACCTTCTACTATTGCAGATTACGAGTTATCGGATGTTTACTCGGCGGAGGGCGCCGGCGCATCTCCCGATTCGGTGATTCGCGGATATGCCTTCTACAATCTCGGTCTTGCGGAGGCTATGCGCGGCGATTTTTCTCTGGCTTTGGAATCTTTTGAGAAGGCATTGCATCTAATTCCCAACCACGCCGATGCCTGGGCCAGTTACGGCGGCCTCCTTACGCAGATGAACTCGGACAGCGAGGCTGAGAAAGCCCTTCTGCGCGCTATAGAATTGGGCAAAGGAAGTCCGGAAATCCACTACAATCTCGGCCTGATATATGCCCGTGGGGGGAATTTTCCCGAAGCATACGCGCGGTTCAGCCGATCGGTCGAAACAGATTCGAGTTTCATGCCAGGGCGTGAAAAAATCGATATTTTGGAAAAATTAGCTGAAGATGGCAAAATTTCCCTTGAGATAGAGTAGTTCATAATATATATTAAAACGATTATTGCTTTGATATTAAAAATGAGTTTAATTTAACTAACAACAAGGAGGAAGTAAGGATGCGGAAATTATTTTTCACAAGCCTTATCTTACTAATCGTTCTCTCGATTTCGGCTGTCGCTGATGACGCCAGAATGGGAGACGGTTATCCGGTCTATTCTAACCCGTTTATGCCGGAACGTCCCATCGATTACTCGCATTCGTTTGCGCCGATGGACATAGACACCACACCCCCGTTCCCAGCTTACCACGGGCTTCCGCTTCACGCGGTCGGTGTTACGTATTACGATATGCAACACAACACCACAAAGGGCAGGAACATCGCCGTAGATACCGAAGGCGGAGTTCATATCACATGGATGAATGCTCTGGATGAGGGTTTCAGTAACCGCAGAGTTTACTACAACTACAAATCGGCTGAATCTGACAATTTCGAGTGTTCCGATTCCACCGGTGTCCGTGTGGACAATAGGACTTACGCCGGTTACTCGAACATCTCCCTCGACGACGGCTCTACAGTGCCTACTGTAACCTATCATGACCGGGGTGCATCGCCGGACTACATTACCAATGTTTCTTATGACGGAACATACTATGCCACCATGGGAGCTTCCCGCTGTGGTTTCATTTCACCGGCGGAAATGCCTGCGCCCTGGGAATTTGAGGGTATTCCTCTTGCGGCAATCTGGCCGAAAATCGCTCAGATCGACACGACCATCTTCATGGTTTCTACACCTTCGACCAGTGATACGACTATTGGCGGAACTTATCTTGGCCAGAGCGTAATTTATTACCGCGGGTGGATTTCCCCGGCATGGGGCGGATTCACCGAGGCGACTTTCGAACCGCCGGTTGAAATCGAAGATGACCAGATTGGTATCACCTGCGATATTACAGCCTATGCCGACGGTCCCGAAGTTACGATGGCTTATGTCCGCCACGATACGAGTGTTTCGAACGACACTTGTTATTGCGAAGAAGCCAACTTCTATACTACTATTTTCGATGCCGCCGCTTTAATGCTTCGGCGCTCGACCGACATGGGCGCGACATGGAGCGACCGCGAGCTGGTTACTCAGCCGGGACTTCATATTTACAGCGACTATCCGGACACTCTCTATCTCGGTTGGTATCTCGACACTATGTTCACGCCTCCCGAGACGGTTGAAGTTTACCGTCCAGTTTATTCGAGGCCTATCGATGTGAACGTCAGTTACAGTCCGGATGGAGTGCTTCATGCAGTATGGACTGGAGCGATTCTCACCGCCCATGAGGGATGGGAATTCAGCTGTGAGGCTTCTTGTTCCGTGGGCGCTTATTGCCAGTCGATAATTTATCATTGGGATGATGACCGCGACGAAATAGACACAGTGTTATTCGACCCGATCTGGCGCGGCGCCGGGTGCCCGGACGAAGCTGGAATTACACATATCGGTTACAGCTATGAGCCTCAGGTTGCTATAAGTGAAGACGGGGTTATCTTCGTTTTCTGGGAACAGATGGCTTCCGAATACATGTGGGTTGGTGAAGATGATACTTTCTACCTCGACGTTTCCGAGACCGGATTCCAGAATTCCGAGATTTGGGGCGCATGTTATGATCCCATGGAAGGCGAATGGTCGGATCCTCTGCTTATCACGAACACTTATTCTACAGGATGTCCCGCGGGTGAGTGTATGAGTGAGATCGAGGTTACAGTGGCCGAGAGAGTCGATGATTTCGTTCATCTTACCTTCATTCTCGACACCGACGCCGGATTATTCCCCTATGAAGAGGGAACTTCGAGTCTCGCGAGGGTGAAATATCTTGCTTTGCCTACCGATGAAACTGTAACAGCTATGTATGCGGGCACTCAGATTGCATCGTCTATCGATGAAGAGGTTTTCCAGCCTTCTAATATGCCGGCGAACTTCCGTTTGGGTTCCAACTATCCGAATCCATTTAATGCCGCTACAACTTTCTGGTTCGATGTTTATGAACCGGGACGTTTCGCCATCGACGTTATCGATGTTAACGGCAGAATCGTAAGCCGCCTTGCCAACAAAGAGCTTGGCGAGGGCAGACATCGTTTCGTTTGGGAAGGCAAGTCGGACAACGGCTGGGTCGTCCCGAGCGGAGTGTATTTCCTCAGAGCTTCCGATGCGGATGGCAACGAGTTCACTCGCAAGATCACTCTGATGAAGTAGCATCGCCCATTAATGGGTTTTACGGGAGCGGGTTCATCGAACTCGCTCCTTTTTTTGTTCCAGAGCTTGACCTGAATATTGATTATCCTTATTGTAGTAATATGACAGAAATAAAGAAGAGATAAATTTTCACAAGGAGGAAGACTTGAAAAAAGGTTTATTCTGCTGTTTACTCTGTCTGGTGATTTTCGCCATGACCGGAGTCGGCCAGTCGGATGTGAGGAATCGGGAACTGCCGCCGCCGTCTCCGAATCCTTATCAGAGGGCTATCGATTATGATACGCCGATGTCATTTGCTCCCATGGACACAGCGACACCGGATTTTCCGCCATTTCACGGATATCCTATATATCGTGCCGGTGTAACATATTATGACATGCAACATAATATTACCAAGGGCCGTAATATCGCTGTCGATCCCGAGGGCGGAGTTCATGTGGCGTGGATGAACGCGTTGGACGAGACGTTCAGTAACCGGAGGATTTTTTACAACTATCTGGCACCCGAAGGCACAGCCTTTGAATGTGCCGACTCGACCGGAGTCCGTGTCGATAACCGGACGTATGCTGGCTACTGCAATATTTCCGTCGATGATGAAAACCTTGTTCCGACGGTAGCATACCACGACAGAGGCGCCTCGCCTTCTTACGGCACTAACATCTCATACGACGGCACTTATTACGCTACTATGGGGGCTTCCCGTTGCGGGTTTATTTCGCCGGCGGAGATTCCCATGCCCTGGGCGCCAGATGGACTTGACCTTCAGGCTATCTGGCCCAAAATTGCTCAGCTGGACACGGTAATATTCATGGTTTCAACGCCATCGACTGCAGATACGGTTATTGGCGGGACATACTACGGTCAGAGCGTCGTTTATTATCGCGGCTTCATTTCCCCTGACTGGGGTGGTTTTACCGAGGCGACTTTCGAGCCTGCGGTAGCTTTGGACGACGACCAGAATGGAATTACATGCGACATCGCCGCCTGGACAGACGGTTCTGATTCACGGGTTGCCGTCGCGTGGGTGGGTGTCGATCAAACAACTCTTGAAGACACCTGTTTCTGCGACGACGAAACCATGTGGGCGAATCTTCTCGACCCCGCTTATATAGCCCTCCGCGTCAGCGAGGATTTAGGCGAAACATGGTCGCCTATCGAGGCTGTTACTGAAGCCGGAGTTCATATCTATTCGGATTATCCGGATACGATTTATCTCGGCTACGAAGTGGACACCATGGTTACGCCGCCCGAGACCACCGATGTATATCGTCCGGTTTATTCCCGTCCTCTGGATGTGAATGTATCTTTCGGCCCCGACGGCAAGGTTCACCTCGTTTGGGAGGGCGCGCTCATCAGCCCCGCCGAAGATTGGGAATCGACCTGCTTCGGTTCGTGCTCGACCTCCGTTTGGTGCAGGACGATTATTTATCATTGGTCCGAAGGTATGACCAGCCTCGATACTGTGTTTATAGACCCTGTCGGCTACTGCAATGCATACAGCCGGATGACTTATCTTGGCAACTCCATCGAGCCGCAGATTTCGATAAGCGAAGACGGCGATGTATATGTATGCTGGGAACAGCTCTACGGGGAACTTCTCTGGGACTTCGAAGACAGCGATACTCTCTTCTTCTATGACATGAGCGACGAGGGCTGGGAGAACTCCGAGATATTCTGCAGTATGTTGCCGTCGGGAAGCACCGAATGGGGCGACGCCATCAACATTTCGAATACCTACACGACAGGATGTGTTGCAGGCGAATGCTGGAGCGAAATCGAGATGACTCTCGCCGAGAGGGTTACGGACGACAAACTCCACATGAGTTTCATTCGCGACACCTATTCGGGTTTCAGCGCCCTTCTGGGAACAGGAACGGCAACAACTTTGAGCGATGTTTACTACTTCGGTGTTCCCCTGACGGTTTTCGATCCGGATAACGTCCCCGAGGTCGATTTCAACGGTGTTACGATGCCGGAGACTTTCCGTCTGGGACGCAACTTCCCGAACCCGTTCAATGCCGCGACCGGTTTCTGGTTCGACGTTTACGAGCCGGGACATTTTACGGTGGATGTCGTAGATGTCCTCGGAAGAACTGTCAGCCGGGTTCTGGACAAGGAACTCAAGGACGGAAGGCATCATTTCGTCTGGGACGGATACGCCGACAACGGCTGGATAGTCCCCAGCGGCACATATTTCCTGCGCGCCACCGATTCCAACGGTTCGCAGTTCTCGCGCAAGATAACGCTGATTAAATAATAATCGGCGCAAATAGCGCAAATAAGCCATCCAAAGCGGGCGGAGACATCTTCACCCGCTTTTTTTCTTGACATAGCAATTTCTTGCTTCAGACCAATTGACAAAGAAAAATATTGAATTCGAATAAAATTAGGATATATTAACTTGTTAGCCAAACGTTTAACCTGGAGATTACCATGGCAGAAAGCTGTTCAAGTCAAAATCCTCCCGATGCTCAGAAGAAGATGATAGAGACCCAGTTCGCGATTCGGAAGACTATGAACCGAATCAAACATAAGATTATCGTCCTTTCCGGCAAAGGGGGAGTAGGGAAATCCACGGTGGCGGTGAATTTGGCGTATGGACTGGCGAAGCTTGGATACCGCGCCGGTTTGCTCGATATCGACATCCACGGCCCAAGTATCGGCAAGATGGCGGGAATCGAGAATATGCAGATAATGGGCGGCCCGAATAATATGATTCAGCCTATTATCAAGGACGATGTCCGCATTATCACCATGGCGAATCTTCTTCCGCCGGGCGATACTCCGGTGGTCTGGCGCGGGCCGATGAAGGCCAATGCCATCGACCAGTTCCTCAGCGAAGTTGATTGGGACGATCTGGATTTTCTGGTTATAGATTCACCTCCCGGCACCGGTGATGAGCCATTGAGTATTATCCAGCGTTTGCCGGAGATGGACGGCGCGGTAATCGTAACTACACCGCAGGACGTTGCCCTTTCGGATGCGCGTCGGACGGTGAGTTTCTCTCGAATGCTTAAAATACCGGTTTTGGGGATAGTCGAGAACATGAGCGGTTTTGTGTGTCCCAGTTGCGGCGAACGGACGGACATTTTCAAGCGTGGCGGCGGAGAATCCGCGGCGGGGAATCTGGATGTCGATTTTCTTGGAGCTTTGCCCATCGAGCCTGCTGTTATGGAGGCTTCGGATGCCGGGACGCCATATGTAAAAGCTCATCCCGACAGCGAAACCGCCGCCGGGATGATGAATATCGCCGAAAAAATCGCCGACAAGACTATTCGTAAAGGGTAGCTACAGGCCGGAAACCTCGATGTCCTTGGGGTAAACCACCATGAACCGCAGGATTGCGGTCTGTTTGTGTTTCGAGGGCACTTCCAGTTTCCAGCTGAAGATTCCTCTGCTGGGCTCGTCTTTGAGTTCCGGCACAAACTCCATATCCTCTATGGAAATCCTGCTGTCTCTCGACACGGGAATCTGCTCGAAAATCTCTATATTTATGCTTCTGCCGAGATTATTTGCGATTTCGGTCTGGTAACCGTAAGCGCGTTTGCGTTTGGAACCGAAGAGGCCGCCCTTCGCCGCGAAGTCTTTTAATATGGTGCGTTCGACCTTGATAGCCTCCACCACGCCCATGGATAATTCCATCTCTTCCCCCGGTGCGACGAAATTCGTCCGCGATTCGCCTACATAATTCTGCCCCTGAAAGATTGATACCGTTCCGGCAAGTAGCGGGAAATCGCTGTCGTTAATGAATTTGGCGCGCAGATATGCAAACTCGGAAATTTTCGGGACTGCGACGTAGGATTCCTCCATATCGAATTCGAAGATTCCCACGCTGAGCTTTTTCAGGCTGTTGTCGGCGGGGATATCGACCCTACCGGGAATTTCGAAGTTCACGCTTCCTCCACCGCTGGTAACAGCTTCTGCTGAGGAATATGCTATTTCTTCCGGTTCCGGTTCGAAGCCCATGTCGGCCATCATCACTGATTCCGAGGCGTATGACATCGGAGCTGGCGGAGGCGCTCCGGCGGTCTTTGCGGAACGGCTGTATGTTATTGGTTCATAAACGTTTAAATACCAGGGGTCGAGTTCCGGAGCACGAGCGCCGAGGGCGGGGCGGGATGTTGATAATGTAACTTGCACGCGCTTCCAGTCCTCGCCGGTGCGTTGTTTGACCTGACCGTAATAAGTCAGCTCGACTTTGCCGGTTTCGGAGTCGGCGCGGGCGTCGTAGGATGGTGTCCAGCCGGCGTTTCTGACGTTGTATGAAAGCTCGACGTCCGCTTTGCCCGCTGAGGTGCTTTTTATCGTGAAACTTGCGATGTAGCCTTTGTCCTGGCCGTAACCGAGGTTCTGCCGTTCGCGCTGAAGACGAATGCGTTCTTCTTTGAGTTCCCGTTCGAGTTTGGCAAGGGCGACCTGTCTGTCGGCAAGGCCGGAGAGTTCCGTTTCGAGGAAGTCGAAGGTCTGCTTGTAGCCCTGTGCATTCACGCTTCCGGAGCGGATTTCGAAAGTTGCTGAACCTGCGGATATATCGCCGATGTTGCTTAGATATGTGCGCTGGATTTCGAGAGCTTGGCGACGCTGGGTGAGGGCAGTGAGTTCGTCTTCGATGACTTTAAGGCGTTCTTCGATTTCGGCTAACCTGCCGCTGTCGGGGGGTTCGTAGTTTTTGGTCATCTGGACGGCTCCGAAAGTAAGGCCGCCGGTGCCGGATCCGGAAAGGCGGACGGTCGATGGCTCAGCCGACGGCGGGATGCCTTCGATTTCGAACTCGTGTTCGCCGGATGCTGTAATTGTAATGCTCGCCTTCCGCACGACAGTGGCTCTGTCCGGAAAAACGACTACTCGGTCTATGCTCGAACTCACGGCCATTAATGAAAATGCGGCCAGAAGTCCGAGGAGGATAAATCTACGCATAATGCTCCTTTCGGGATGGTTCAACATCGTAAATTACGATGAAAAAAACATTTAGGCAAGGGGGAAATCTATTCGAGCCAAACTACCGTTTCGATACGTTCTGCGGTGTCGCCCTCTCTGCGGTAAGAGGGGAGCCATTTTTCGCGGAAGGTCGAAAGGGGAGGGGGAGAGATGTTTTCGACTGGGACGCCGAGATGGGTGAGTCTTGAAGTTACCTCGGCGGGAAGGTCGAGGAGATATTTGCCGCCGGACTTTTCGCGGATGCTGTTCGGGAAACGCCATGCTACCTCCGGGCCGACTTCGTAATCGTCTCCGAGGATGCATGGACCCAAAGCACAGTGAATATTCGCCGGAATGGATGAGTATTCTTCTTTGAGCAAACGCATAGTATTTTCGATAATTCCCACTACGGTGCTTCGCCAGCTTGCGTGGATAACACCTATGAAACGGGGGTTTTCCGATGCTATTATCAACGGAATACAGTCCGCGGAAAAAACCATGAGGGGTTTTCGAGGAATGTCCGTAATGATGCCGTCTCCGAAAGAACCGCTTGGAAAGGGGTTGCGGTCTTTTTTTGAAACCAGATGGACGGTTCCGCCGTGAACCTGTTTCATGTAATGGGGGTTTTTCGGCGCAGAATCCTGGATTTCTTCGAGGGAGAAAGGCACTTCCGGAGCGGGTCGGGGAGTTATCAGCTCATGGCCGAAGCCGGGTATATTGAAGGATTTAAGTCTGTAGAAAGCCATTTATTCCTCGTTCGATAATACGGATTCTTCATTGATAGTTTTATTGGCCAATTTGGCGGAATCTACGGCATTTCCGCTGTCGGCGAGGATTCCGGCGATAAGGCCAGAGATAAAGAAGAACTCGATGGCCACCGGAGGGCCTCTCAGAAGGCAATCGAGAATTTCGCCGACGCCGACGGCGATTATCGCCCAGAGAAAACCGTAGGAGATGCCTTTTTCAAGACCCTTTGCGGAGCGGATGGCGCTTATAGCTATCCAGAGTAGAGTTCCGAAGATTCCGAGAAGCATGATTAGGCCGGGAATTCCGAATTCAGCGGTTATGTGAAGATATAAGTCGTGAAGATGCTTTTTCACGAGATAACCGGTTTCGACGGGCAGGTTGCGCCCTTCCATCAGGTCGTAATATTCTTTCGCGTAAGGGACGCCTCCCGGGCCTATGCCGGTAATCGGGTGGTCGGTTATAATCTCGGCGGCCATAATCGCCATGTTTTTCCGGTAGATGTAGCTTGGGTCGTCGGTGCCGGTTCGGTTGATTCTATAACGCACCTGAGGGAAAATAGCGACGGCGGCGGCACCGCATAGTGCTATTGTTATAAGGAAAAGCAGTGAAATGCGTCTTCGCCGTCGAGTAATGGCCGAGTGAATCAGCGCGCCGGTTATGGATACGGCTCCAGCCAGCCATACCCCTCTGCTTCCAGTGAGGAAGATCATAAATGCAAATATCACGCCCACAATCCCGAGGAAATAGGTCTTTTTTGTATCGATTTTTGGAGTTAAAAACATACCGAGAATGAGATGAAGGGCGATGAGGAGAATGGTTCCGAATTGGATGTGGGTATGTAAGCCTTTAAGCAGGCCCTCACTGCTGAAGTTTGGCGCGTGGAAAAGGCTCAGGTAAGCCATCAGGGAAACAGTGCCGAGGATGAGAAGAGAGCCTAACCAAACATAGATGATTCGAAGATTATATTTGCTGGCGATAGAATATCCCAGAATAAAGGGCAAAACCCAGTGGGCAAAATAGGTGAAAAGAGCGGCGAGAGATTCCGGCTGGTTGTCCGCTACGAAAAGACTGAGAGCTAATCCCCAAAGGAAGAAGACGGCAAAAAGAGTTATCAAAACTTTTTTTGGGCGGGGTGTTCGCTTGTGTTCTATGGGAAAGGGGAGGGTGAAAATCCCGAGGACCATGGCGATATAGCCCGAGACATGCCCCCATGGGATTGCGGCCATCAGGGCAAAACCGCTGAAAGTTCGTAATGATAGACCTATTTTTTTGAGGGATTTCATTTCTTTTTTTTAAAAAACTCCCCCCCTTACGTAAGGAGGGGAGTTTGGGTTGGAATCCTCTGAATAAGGAGATTAGGGCATGTAATATCTAATCATGCACTGCATGATTATTTCTGTCCTAGTTTCATATGATTCTCCGCTTGTGCAGTGTGTCGGCGACACAAACTGCATCCACAGATTCTCGGTGTTTTCAGGGCTTGAATAGGGCGGAGGCAGGATATTGCTTCCGCTCGTTCCGAATTTGCCGTAGAGGCCGTTGGTTGCCCACTGCAAGTCCATCTTGACGTAGTCGTTGACAAGGCTGAATGATGCAGGGGGTGTCAGCTCGTCGTTGATGTGCAGTCTCAGCACGAACATATCGATATTCGGGTAGAAGCCCGGTGTCCATGGGCCAGGTTCCGTAATTCGGAATCCGAGGTCGATGGGGACATTGCCGAGATTCGTTAGTCTGATAACATCGCCCGGATCCATTGTCTCCGTGTGCATAGGCGGCAGGGTATCCGGAATATCCCAGACTGTTGGAGTAATGGAGAAGTCCATCACCGCTATTGCGGCAAGGTAATGTGCCGTGTAAACTCCGGGGGCTTCCAGAGGCGGAAGTTCGTGTATGATAGCACCGCCGTCGCTCCAGTTCTGGAATGTCCATACGGAGTCGTTTGTCCAGCCGGGGTGATCGGCGATATTGAACTCGGTAACGCCGATAGTTGGAGTAGCGCCGGAATCCGCCCAGAACTTGACATCGCTTTCGCGGTGGATTGTGTCCGATTCGTAGAAGATGAGGCCGTATTCGTGTGCCGGCTCTTTAAGGATTTGGACCTTCATTCTGGAATCGTAGTAAGCGATGAAGTTTGTCGGAGTAATGATTGAATCCGTCCAATGGAAGATATCGCCGCCGTCCGACCATTCACGGAAGAAGTATCGGATTGTGTCTTCGGCCTCGACAGTGCTGGAATCTATCTCCGAAACGCCTATCTCGTGGGGCGGTCCGGGTGTCCACCAGAAGATATGAGCCGCTTCGTCCCAGATAGTGTCGCCATCGGCGTAGATGAAGCCCCAGCTATGGCGCGGGCTCTTTACTACCGGGCACATGAGCTGGCCGTCATAATAGGCGGTGAATGTGGTATCCGTGTCGATTGGGCCTACCCAATGTTCACGGGTTCCGCCGTCTGACCAATGGTCGAAGCGATATCTTTCGCCGGATGCAGTGGAATCCAGGTCCGGAACTTCGATGATATGATAGCTTCCGCGTCCCCACCATGTGGAGTAGATGGCCGTGGAGTCGTGTTCTATCATATCTACTTTTATCCACCCCTTATCGTTCTCTTCCGGATCTTTCAGGATAGATGCGAAGACAGCGGGAGCGTAATAGGCCGTGGCCTCGTAGGACATATCCATTATCTGCCAGTTGTGGAAGAGGAGGGTATCTCCGGACATTGACGTATCGGACTCCGGTTCGACATGCCAGTGGACGAATCCGTGGTATGTTCCGCCGTCGAGAACCGGGGTTTCGCACTCGTAGAATGCGGTGTCGTTTTCGTTATACCAGCCCTCGCCGGTAAGGGTTGGAGCTGTAGTCAAACCCTCGTAGAACAGGGACAGATAATATTGACCAGTCCAGTTCCATGTGAGTTCGGTGTTTTCGGTTATCTCGAAATAGACGCTATTAAAGGTGTCCGATGTGTCTATCGCTCCGAATTCGCTGACTAGATCGAAGCCGGTGCAGAAGTATCTGGTAACGGAATCGATTTCTTCCCAGGGCATCACAGAGGCATCGATAATAGAGTTTAGGCGCCAGTATGTAACACCCCATGGAATAGGCGGCCATCCGTAATCGCTGAACACGATGAGTCGAGCTACCGAGTCTTCGTGGAGCCAATTCCAGTGGCAGGAGCTGGGCATGGTTATTTCGAACCATATGGAGTCCTGAGGGCTGGATGGCGGTGCGCTTCCGGTGCCGGTCATGCCGATACAATACATGGAATCGTAGGGGGCTGGCGCCGGGTTGTCGGTTATCCAGGCCGCTACGGTTTCGCCCTCGAAATACCAATGGGTTCCCACGGGGGGTTGAGGAGTATCGAAACCAGCCGGTGGTGGGCCGTCATTGGTAACCTCGAAGGCATACTGCATCTGCCATTCCCAGGTTATGGTGCTGTGATTGAGGATTGAGAAGTCGGGAATCGTGTTTCCGGTTCCGGATGGCGGAGTGGAGCCTGTGCCTGTCCAGCCGGTGCAGTATGCTCTAACTCCGGGCGCTACGACAACCGCGCTGTCAACATGTGCCGACGGCACTGTGGTTCCGGGAATCCAATAAGTTGTGCCGTATGGCCATGGCGAGCCGTAAGGAGTGTTAACGGTAAGGGTTACGGCGTCGTCAGTCCACATCCAATCACAACTTGAGTTTGTTGTGATGTTGAACCCGAATTCCGTGTGCGGATCGGAGGGCGGCAAGTTGCCTGAGCCTCTGTAACCCACGCAATACATAGTGTCCGACCCTGTCCAATATGGATTGTCCAGCATCTGGCCATAAACCCATGCGCCTGCACTATGCATATATGTGCCGGGCAGAGGATTCGGTGAACCGTAGTCGCCCACGTTTGAGACTCTGAATTCATAGACGTTCGACCAAAGCCATGTCAGGTCGGAATCTACCCATATGGGGAATACGACATGGTTCGAATCTCCCGAAGATGGCGGGCTTCCAGCGCCGCGCCATCCTACGCACTCGTAAACGGAAGGTCCAACTATTACTGAAGAATCGACATCGGCATCTACTTCGAAACCGAGAAGCCAGGCGGTAACACCGTAGGGCCAGGGCGAACCGTGGTCGCTACGGACATCGAGCAAGGCGACTGTATCTCTGGGATACCATAGCCATTCGACATTTGATGGTTCATCCAGATGGAATCCGAACTCGGTGTGGGGGTTTCTGGCAGGCGCGGAGCCGGAACCGTTGAAGCCCACGCAATACATTGTATCCGTACCGCTCCAAACCGGATGGGTTACGAAGCCGTAAACGGAATCGCCGGCGTTATACCAATGGTCGCCTACAGTCGGCGTTGGGGAATCGTAAAGATCCGGCCAGCTGAAGATTGTCAGTCTGTATTGGTGTTGCCAATTCCATGTTATGGATGAAGTGTCGTATATCTCGAAACTGGTGATAGCGCCGGTTCCGGAGGCTGGCGCGCTTCCGGTGCCTGTCCAGCCGGTGCATATCCAGCGGTGGCCGTCGGGGGTTCCCGGTTCCCATGGGGATGTAACGAAAGCATCGACTCTTGCGCCGGGGAGCCACCATGTGGTGTCCGAAGGAATCGGATCTCCATGGTCGCTATAGACATAGAGCGGATATCTGATGCTCGTCCAGTTGTATATTATGGTGCATGGGTCAATGACATTGAAGTTGAAATTCAATTCCATTGTGTCGAGACCTTCCACGCTGGAGCCGAAGCCGTGCCAGCTTGTGCAGTAAACGAGGCTGTCTCCGTCGAGGGTATCGACTGTGTTGTTTACTCTCAGATATAGCGGCATTCCCGCGACCGCCCATATATCGTCCACCGGGTCGAGATCGTTCCAGATGATTCCGTTAGTGGAATACTGAGGATTATCGTGCTCGCACTCGATATGAACCAGATATTGAGTCTGCCAAATCCATTCGAGGGTTCCCGATGATGTCATAGTGATCGGGCACTGAGTGGAGTCTCCCGTTGCCGGAACCGGGCCGGTGCCTTCCCATCCGACACACTTGTATCTGACTCCGTCATCAGTTTCCGAGAGGTCGAAAAGCACTGCCCATGCGGTGAATTCGGTTCCTGCCCAGAAATAGTTCCAGGCGCCGGCAGGAGGCGCAACGGGCCCGTGGTCGGAAATAACCAGAAGACTTTCGACTTCGGATTCGTGTGCCCATAGCCAGTTTAGGCTACATGGGACGCTGACGGTAATATCGAAGGAGTAACCCCAGCCCGTAGTCGGCATACCGCCGATAACGAGGTTGTAGCCGACGCATCTATATTCGCCGTCGATCGGGTTAACTCTGGGAGTTAGTGGTGTTCCTGCGGGGAACCAGTGGACGCCTTCCGCCGGATCGGGGTCGTCATATTCGGAGACGACTACGAAGCGAAGTTCCTGCTCGAATTGCCATCTTAGTTCGCCGCTGGATGTCATTGTGATGATGACATCGTTGCTGTCTCCGCCTGCGGCGGCTTCGTCCGGGCCGGAGCCAATCCAGCCGGTGCATGCATAGCGGGAACCGCCCATGTCGGGGGTCGCGGCGTTGACGTGGAAAGTATCGACCGTGCCGGGGACATAGTAATAATGGCCTGCCGGCGGATTCGGACTCGCCATGCCCATAATCCATTCGTAAGGATCGGATGTAACGTCGAATTCGAACTGATCTCCCCAGAGCCAGATGATTCTGGAGGGTCTGTATATCTCGAAACTCGCCATAGCGAGGTCGCCGTCGGTAAGGCTTCCGAAGCCGAGGTAGCCGGTGCAATACATGCCGCCATCGGGGCTTGTAACATATGCCAGAACGGTGTCGCCTTCGAAGAACCAGTGTTTTCCGAGGGCCGGGTTCGGCGAACCGAGACCGGTATCGGAGGTTTCGACGTAGAAAGACCACTGTTTGCGGTAAACCGCGGTGCAAGTATATGGCCTATCCACGAATACCGGAGTGCTGGCGTGAGTCGGGTTTCCGAATGTAGCGCCTTCGGGAGTGCTTTCCCAGTGGGTGAAGACGTAGCGAAGGGTGTCGTCCGGGCCGTCGTCGCCGATGATCGAATCGGTGGTGATTGTGGGCATGGACGCGCCCTCATACCATCCGTCGCCGGTCTGAGTGGGCACGAGGCCGTCGGTGCCGGTGTAGTCGAGTTCGATGCGGTATTGTCTCAGCCATTCGGCGGTTTCGGTGATTGGGTTGTTCATCGTAACATCGGCAGAAGTGTCCGGGCCGGTGTATGATCCTGCTCCGGAACCTTCCCAGCCTTCGAAGATATAGCGAATTCCGCCGATGGGAGGTGTTATTCCTTCCACGCCGAAGTTGGCGATGTCGCCTTCGTCATACCAGCCTTCGCCCCACGGGGTGCCGTGGTCTGAATCAACTTCGAGGTAGTATTGTTTGTTGAAATAGGCTGTCCATGTGGTATCGCCTACCGGAATGACCGTGTGGCAGGTATCGCCGAGGTCTGACCAGTGATCGAAGACATATTGTGTTGCACCGAAAACCTGCGGAGATATCGCGCATATCTCGTGTTCGGATGTTGGCGCCCAGCCCATCGGGTAGCCGCTGAGAACCGAATCGCCGTCGGCAAGCAGGAAGCCGTAGCCGAAGTCATTGCGAAGGGTAACCGAGACGACGTTGCCGTAGCGGATGTTCGCCATGAAAGCGCTGGTTACGGGGTCGAAGACTCTGGGGTCACGGGCGACCCATCCGAGGGTTGTGAATTCGCCCATCCAAAGCGGCGAGCCGCAGTCCGCCCAGGGTTCGTAAACGCCGGATAGGTTGGAAACGCCTGTCCGAACGCCGCCGACATAGAGGGTTTCGCAGTATGTCGGGTTTTCCGGCAGATAGGGGCCGATGAGATTGATAGTCGGTTTCCATTGGTGGTAGGCCTCGGGGACGTAGGGTCCCAAACCATCTACCACGCCGGAAGCTCCGGTAACTATTTCCCACCGCTGGGATTCGGAGATGATCTTCGGATTTTCATATTGATAATTGCTTCCGCAGTCCGTCCAGCCGGTGTATGGCGTTGTTCCGCCGACGTTTTCTCCGCCGTAGTATCTTTCCGTAAGGGTGAAGTGGGGAATTGCGTGGGTGCATTCCGGTTCGTTCAATTTGCGGGGATCGGAGAATCTCGTCATATACTGGAAGTAGTAGTTAGGAGAAACAGTCGGGGATAGAACGAGTCCTGTGGGTTCCGGGCAATACCAGCGCCAGTCGCCTGTTGGCGGAGTCGGGTGGGTGGCCGGATAATTGTATTCGCCGCGAACATTCGCCCATCCGACATAATCGGTGAAATCGACTTCGGTGAATTCGAAATACTCGTATGTGAAGGGGAAGGACGGAATGGTGCTGATTGTGCATGCGGGGGAGTTCGCGATGGTGGAAGTGAAGGTTGTATAGTATTGATTCCAGTAGATGACATCATGGGTGGTTCCCGGAACGGACGGAGTTACGCAGAAGCTGTCTATTTCGTCATAAATCCAGCGTTCGGAGGCGTCCGAGCCGGAACTAAGTCTGCTCATGCATATTTGTGTGCCGGGGTCGTGGTAAATGATGTGATAGCCTGTCGTGATGGGTCTGGAAATATTAACATCGAAACTGCGGTAATGAATATGAACTGTTCCGCCCATGGGGTTGGCCAGAGAATCATGGAGCATGACGTTGAAGTTGGTTCTCCACCAGTTCGCGCCGTTGTAGTAGATGTCGCCGTCGGGGTCGCTCCAGGTATCCCACCATACGACATCGAGCCTTCTGGTAGTGTCGGAGAGGAAGAGTCCTATGCCCGGCCAAAGCTGGTCGCCGTAGGTAGTTTGGTTGACCCGATGCTGATCCGAACGCAGGGTATGCCCGCCGTCTTCCGACCAGACGCAGTAGATATCGGTATCGATGTGCCTTTCGTCGTTCCATACCATAAAGGTATTCATAGCGTCGTCGAGGCGAAGTTTGGGTTCCCATTCTTCCGCTGAACTTGCGGCTACGGGAGTCGGAAGCGGCCAGGAAGAGCCGCCTGTAGTAGTCATCGAGTAAAGGACATCGTAACCCCATCCGGAAATCTGAGTGATACCTGCACGGGTATTGCCGAGGGAATCGACGCGAAGTCCAGCGGGGACGACATATCCGCTCGATACGAATTCGTCCATACTGTTAGATGGACTGAAGAAGGGATTGTTCACACGTCTATAATACCCTGTGGCGGAACCGAGGGATAAGATTCCAGTTGCCGTGTAAATACAATGAGTTGTTGCCGATGATCCCGTCCCTTGAACATCCGAGCCGGTCAGGGAGTTGTCCATGAACCATTCATGCATAATTCGGTGTTTGCTTTGGAACGATCCTCCGTGGTTGATGGACGTTCGCATGTCCACCTCATACCACGTGTAATCGATCCAGAATGGTGGAAGCCCTTCGTATAGAATAATCAGAAGTATCATGATGGCCATGGAGACCATATGTCCTTCGTCGGATTGGCCATAATAAGTAATACAGACATTTCCGGCGTCGTCGACATTAATATCGGGGCCGCCTTCGTCATAGTTAATCGAGATGAACAGGATGTTGATGTCGCTGTTTGCGATGGCCTGATAGTGCCCGAAGGTGGAACCGCCGCTGTTGCTCTTGCTGTAATATACGTCGCCTTCGAAGGTAGTATCGGTGTATAGATAGCTTCCGGTGGTGTCGTAGTAATCGTGGACATGCCAATCTACGTAGTTGTAAACGACATGGACGATTGCGCTGGGTCCCGTTCCCCAGACCGCTACGCGGGGGGAGTAGTTCGTTCCGACATTGTCCACGACGATGGCGGTGCTCCAGGAGTGGCCGGCATCGGTGGATTTTGAGAACATGATTGCGTTGGCTCCGCCGCTTATGGCCTCTCCCCAAACAGCGTAGATTGTGCCGTCGTCGCCCGTCACACAGTGGGGTTGGCGCTGTGGACGCGAGTTAGGGATACTGACCAGGACATCGGAAGCCATAAACTCTTCTGACGATCCGGGGTCGATGGGCGGAGGGTCGTCGTGAGACGGCCTTGCCGATGCCGGAGTTGTTCTGACCGGTTTATAATCGAGCTTTGTCGGCGAAAGAGCGGGCATATATAGCGCGTCTTTCGGGTCGAGTTTTCTCGGTGCCGGAAGTTCGTGGCGGACGAAACCGTTGTCGATGATCTTTTCTGTTATCGAAGGCGGCCTTCGATAACTGGTATCGGTTACCACGACTTTGGTTGGATTTTCCGATTCTTTCGCCGCGCGGTTGGCCATCTTGATAGTATATGGGTCATCCGCCCAATCCTGAGCAAGAGCCAGGCCGGCCATTAGAATCAACATAAGAATTGAAATTGTTTTCCAGGCGATGCGCATCGCTACCCCCGTGATATTTTATGTGGGTTTTTGTCTCAAAGAGTGATTCAAGCTAATATACTCTTTTTGTTATGATTATCAAATTGTTATTAATATTTATCAATGAAGCGTTATCCTCGCTGTTACTCGAACTATTAAGGTTTGAGTCGAAATATCGCTCGTGTATGTCGGTGAATGTAATTGAAGCCATATTTTTTGGGCTTCTTCCGGACGAACAAGCCATCCGTGGGTGCCGAAGTTCTCAGATGTGCACCATGTGTTAGTTTCTTTGATACAGTCCCTTACCGGATTGAACAGAATCGGCGGGAAAGGATCGACGTTCATATTTGCCCTAACGACTACCCTATCGACACCATGAATACATCCGCAGGTCCATGATGTAAGGGTGTCCTCCATGGTCATTCCGAAGCCGAAATCGAGGGGGATATTTCCGGTGTTGGTAGCGGTAATCCCCTCCGGCGGGATCATTGTAACGGTGTAATCGGCGGGAGTCAGACCGCCAATATTCCAGAAGTTCGGGCTTATCTCGAAAGCAAGTTCGTAAGCGAACCAGTCGTAGAATGCTGTGATAGAATCCGAAGTGCTTACGGTGAAAGCCTTTGGCATAGCCGTATCCGCAGGGACGCCGTCGAAATTGATGAAGGCGTAAGCTGAATCGCCGCTGTAGTCGATTCGGGAGACTGATAGATAGTGGGTGTCTGCGGATGGCGAATACCATTTTTCTATCGAAGAAACGAACTCATAGAGGGTATCGTCGATTGTGATTGTGCCCAACTCCTGAGGCGGATGTTTAGCCGCGACGAATCGGTATTGGTGGTCGTAATTGGCTATCAATTCAACGGAGCCGACCATGGGTTCGATGATATGAGCCAGCGCGCCGCCGTCGCTCCAGTTGTTCCAGACGTATCTTTCGTTATCCGAGACCACGTCGATTTCGCTAACTCCCACCATTGGTGCGCTTCCGGGCGCGAACCATACTTCGACCCGCGAAGAGTCGGGGTAGGATTCGGCATCTATTCTGAAATTTCCTTCCGAATGGAGAGGATTTTTTATTAGAGTCAGTTTGTATTGAGGCATATAATAGGCCGTAAGGTTCAGACCCGTTTCTATCGGGCCAACTTCGTGGGCGATAGGGCCGCCGTCCGACCAATAATCGAAAAGGTATCTTTCTCCGCCGGCGGTGTCGGAGAGCGTGGCTTCGATGTCGTGGTAGGTTCCGACCGCCCACCAGTCTCCGTAGGTGTGGATGCCGTCGTAAAGGACGCCATCGACGATAAACCCGCCGAAATCCTGAGCAGGGGATTTTGTAAGAACGCAGAACACCGCCGGGCCGTATCTTGCGGTAAGGGTGCATGGCTGAATAAGATTGAGGGAAGTGAAGGGGCGTGTGTCGTCGTCGATGGTAACTGCGCCGGGGTCGCTTGGGTTCCAGCGGACAAACCCGTAATGGTCTCCGCCGTCTTCCAGCGAAGTGGAAGTTGTAATATCGACATCGGTGCCTGCCGAATACCATCCCTCGCCGGTCTGAACTGGAATAGCGGCTCCGCAACCTTCGTATTTGAGGGCGAGCAGAATTTCGTTTTCCCATGTCCATTCGAGGGTGCTCGCGCCGGTCATGGTTATCGGAACGGCGTTTGAGTCGCCAATCGAGGGGACATCGTTCGTGCCGCGCCATCCAACGGCGGTTTGTCTGTTGTTTTCGGCAGTATATGAATAGGGTCCAGCGGTCGCCACGAGGCTTGTTCCCACCGGAATGTAGTTTCTTCCGGCCGGCGGATCGCATGGGCCATAGGCGCTTGTAACGTCGAGGGTTACGACATCTACGGCCTCCATCCATTCCCACTGAAGACCCGATGGTGCGGTTAGGTCGAAATGAACCGAGTCTCCCCATCCGCTACCAAGAACTCCCCAGCCGTCATAGCCGACGCAATACCATCCGGCGTCGGGGTTCACGGTGATGTAGGCATCAACTGGCTGATCGGCTTCCATCCAATAACTTCCGACCGGCGGAACAGGGGATCCGAAGCCGGAGGGATTCTGAACCTCGAAGGTGTATTGATGTTGCCATAGCCATGTGAGAGTGCCGCTGGATGTCATATTGAAACTTGTAAGAGTATCCGGGCCTGTGGTTGCGGGGCCTGTGCCATGGTGGCCGATACAGCGGTATCGTTCGTGGGAACCGATTTCTTCGGTGCAGTCTGTGATATAGCAGTTCGCCATTATTCCGCGGGGATAATAAGCCCAGCCCTCGGGAGGATGAGGCGTGCCGTGATCGCTGGAAACCAGCAGGCTCTCTATCGAGCCGATGCCCATCCAAATCCACTGAAGGGTGGAGTAGCTGTCGAGGAAGAAAGTAACTTCGTCCACGCCGTATTCGCTTCCGATACTGCCGGTGCCGAAATAACCGACGCAATACATGGTATCGACAGGATTGGTTGTGATGTAACATGTAACCCAGCTATCGGCATTGAACCAATGCTGGCCCTCAGCGGGAACAGGGGTATCGTAATCTCCGGGATTGTCGATATCCACGCGGTATTGATGTTGCCATTGCCAGAATATCAAGCTGTTTGTGTTGAGGACGATATTCAATGTTGTATCCGTGCCGCTTGGCGGAACATCGCCGATGCCGGTCCAGCCAACGCATTCGTATCTTTCGGTGCTCGATATGTAATGATATTTGTTGACTGCAAGGGTAACCTCGGAACCGGTGGCGTAAACATGGGTTCCCACTGGAGGATTAGGAGTGCCGTAATCGCTGTGGACAGTGAGTTCGACGACGGATATATCCCATTGCCATGAAACCGAGCTGGGCGAATCGAGACTGAAGCCGAAACTGGTTCCGGTGCCCGACGATGGCGCGCTTCCTGTGCCGATGTATCCCGTGCAGACGATGGAATCTTCCCACGGGGAAACGACATTGCCGGTAACCCAGGTTCCGGGATCATAGTAATGAGCGCCGGTGTCCGGCGAAGGTGCGCCGTAATATGAAGGTTCGGAATCGATTAGAAGCCTGTATTGTTCGTCCCAGTTCCATGTGATTTCAGAATTAGTGAAAATGAACCACGAGCCTGTCGAAGAGCCGGTGCCGGATGGGCATGAGCCGGTTCCGGTGTAGCCGTCCACTGTCCATGCGATACCCGGGTCGAAGGGATCCGGCCATGGAGAGGTTACGCTTGCGCTAATTTCGCTTCCGGGGAACCAGTAAGTTGTGCCGAAGGGGAAAGCGTCGCCGAGACCGCCGTCGTGGACGGTGAAGCTGACTACCTCGTCATCCGGTGCCCAAAGCCAGGTTAGGCTGGTCGGGGCTATCATAGGGAATACGATGGAGTCCTGGGGGCTGTGAGTCGGCAGGGCCGGCGGAACACCATCGAAACCGATACAGACATGGGAACCATCCGGAGAAAGCACCCGCGCCATGACATAGGAACTTGCGTTGTGCCATGTAACTCCGGTGGGCGGCGCGGGAGAGCCATATCCCGAGGGATTATTCACAGTAAGAGAATACTGCAGGTTCCAGTTCCAGGTCAGAGTGCAGTTTGCGGTTATGTTGAAATCGACATAGTTGCCGGCGCCGGAGCCAATTACCGAGGTTCCGGTGTATCCGGCGCATGCCGCCCTCATCGAACCGGTGAGGTAGAAGGGTGTGGGCACGGTGCATTCGACATAATCGCCGGGATCATAATAATGCCTTCCGACCGAGGGGCTTGGAATGCCATAAGTCGATATAATATCGAGGGTTAGCTGATTATCCCAATGCCATCGTATCGTTCCGGGGGAGGTCATGTGGAAACAGGCAACGTCTCCGGTTCCGGAAGCCGGCACGGGGCCGGTTCCTGTCCAGCCGGTGGCGAACATGTGGTCGATGACATCAGGACTGCCTGCATTTGCGCAGAAATACACACCGACATCGACCCAGTTGATACCAACCGGCGGGTCGGGGGTGCCGTAATCCGAGATAACTTCGAGCATATACTGAACTGAATAAACCGCCGTAACGGTGTAATGTTTGTCCATCAGAACCGTTGTTGTGGCCGCAGAGCTGTCGCCGAAGAAGGCGCCGGGCGGCTCGCTCTCCCAGTGGGAGAATCCGTAGCGTATTCCTGTAGTGCTGTCCCAGCCCTCGCTGGCGGTTATCGTAGCGAAGGAATCCGCCCAATACCAGCCGGTGCCGGTGAGGGTGGGGACATGGCCGCCGGTAGAGCCGGAATAATTCATGTCGAGCTTGTATTCCGTGTTGAAGAAAGCAGTGTAGATTATGTCGTAATCCGGCGTGGTTATATCGTGACTGATAGCACCGCCGTCCGACCAGTGATCGAAGGTGTAGCGAACCGTGTCCGCAAAGGTCTGGGGCGAAATAGCGCCGATATTGTGCACGGAGCTTGGACCCCATGAATTAACACTGGGAGAAGGAACCGTGGAATAATCGACATTGATGTTGCCGAATCCGAAATCGTTGCGGACTGTTACTGAAGTATTATTCGAATAGCGAATCGTCGAGGAGAAATATTCGAGGGTCAGGAAGAGAGTCGAGTCGATGGCATACCAGCCGAGGGGGTTTGTGGTGTCCGAAAACTCGAGTTGTGCGCCGCAGTCAGACCATTGTTGCCAATCGTCGTAGAGGCCGGATTCGACATGGGGGTCGCCGAACTGCCAATGCTGGGTGGTAAATGTATAGTTGCTCGATGTCGGACCGACGAAGAGAATTAGGGGATACCATTGGTGATAATAATCGATATCGACTCTTCTCGCGCCGATAACTATTCCCGTAGTATCCGGATCGACGGTTGCCCAGCGCTGAATAGGGGACAAATCGACCCAGCCGGTTGCGTTGTAGGATGTGCTCCGGTCTATCCATGTTGTGCATTCGACCGCGTCATTGATAGTATCGGTAACGATGCCGCTGAAGCTCGTGTAATCAAGTTCGATGTTTGGCAGAGTGTGAGTGCATGCCGCGGGATTGCCCTTTATAGCGTCGAAAATCACCCTGTATTGATGATGATAATAGCATGGGAAAGCTCCTCCGGAGGACGGCGGCCGATAATAAGACGGCGATATAAAGGTCCACCCGCCAGGATTTGGAATCGCCCAACGCTCGGTAGAGCCGGAACCTGACCATTTCTGGTCGAGGAGGATGTAGTTCATTGTGATGTATTCGTCATCGAACCAGATACGGTAAGAATCGGCAACCGCGAAAGTGGTGTCCTGAGCTTGTTCGAAGGCATAATACTGGAAGCCGGGAAGGGGCGAAGGGGGGGCGCTTGGGATATAATCGACGTCCAGTGCTACACCGGTCATGCTGTTGCCGTTGAAATACACATCTCCGGCGTCGTAGCGGGTGTCCCACCATGTTACGGAGATGAATCTCTTCCAGCCGTCTCTCTTGAGGCCTATATTAGGCCAGTATTGGTCGGAGCCGCCGGTGTCCTGATTTGCTTTGAGTTCGGTTTTCCATGTAAGACCGCAATCGTCGGAGTAGCGGAGGAAAATATCGGTGTTTCCGAATCTGGCGTCGCGCCAGACAACGATTGGGTTGTCCTGATCGTCCACTGCGATAACCGGATCGACTTCTTCGGTGCTTCTGGCGGAAATAGTTACGTATGAACCAAAGGAAACGCCGCCGTTATGGCTTCTGACGTATCTAATATCTCCGTAGCCGTTGGTGCCGGTTTCGAAAATATATGCAATATGAGGATCGCCGTCCGGCCCGACATCGAGGCCTCCGGGGATTACGTATTCGTTGTCGCTGTAGGCGGAAATCGTAACGTAAGATGAGGGGATGCTGGGGGTGCTTCCGGCGTTTGTAATCTTTTTGTATCTGACATCATAGTTCGCGCCGGTTGTTGTGGCATCGTGAGTCCATGCGAGGTGAAGCTGGCATGATGCTCCGCCGCCGTAAGTGGCGAGTGCCGGCAGGACGTCGTCGTGTTGGCCGCCGTAGTTTGTGAGGGCGTAATTTCCGCTCCAGGATGCGCCCCTGTCAGTAGTCCGCTTCATGTATATTTCGGATTCAGCCTCGTCCGGATCACATCCTCCGCCATCAGTCCATCCGTAAACATATGCTACATATGCATATCCAGCATCGTCGGTAACAACGGTTCCCATATCTTCGAAACCACTCGTGGCTTGAATAGCCCAAGAGTAGGGCCATGAGCTTCCGCCGTTGTTGGACACGGAGCAGTAAACGTCGTAATCGTAGTAATCCGGGTCATACCAGTAGGTATATGTAACGTAAACGTCGGCGGTGCTTCCAGTCCCGTAGCAGGCTATTCCGACGTGATTGTTGATTCCGTAGCCATCGACGAGGGTGGCGTCTGCCCAGCTGTCTCCGCCGTTAGTTGATTTGCTGAAATAGACCCAATAATTGCTGGTGTTGATTTCCTGCGCCCATGCGACGTAAATTGTGCCGTCGGTTCCCACGCATGAGGCCGGGTGAAATTGCTGATAAGTGGCGTCGTTATTGACTCTGCCGTCGTTATTCCAGTTGTTGTCGATCAGGATGTCTCCCGAATCTGAGGGAGCGGATGGCCCCGGTCTTCTACTGCCGGCATATGTGCCGTAATCCGGGTTCCATGTGTTTTTTGACTTCCAAGCGGAGTATGCTTTCAGGCTTGATATGTAGGAAGTGCCTTTGACCTGCCGCATGGCCTCTTCCTTCACCCATTCGGGCACCGGGATAGGTTCTCCCTGCGCTGGTTTTGGGGCAAGTTCTTTGAAGATATTCTTTTTGTGGAGGGAGCCTTTTTCGGAATGGTCGTCGAGGCGCACGGAAGGGGTGACAATGGGACGTGAAGACACAACGACTCCCAATATCATAACCACAACGACGATGTAACCAACTATTCGCAGAAATTTCAATCGAGACCTCCGTATTTTTAGACAGCGCGAAAAAACAGCGACCCAAACTATAACTCTTCGCGCAATCGATACATTATAAATGATACATCGGGCTTTGGCAAGTTTTTTTATTATTTATATAGGAAAAAAGAACCCTCGATTTCCGAGGGTTCTTAAGAAACATATTTATCTCAATGGCTGAAAGCCCTATTTCAGGTAGATAATCGGAGTCGAAATCGAGTTATCCGCCGATGTGAACCGAACGAAATAAATCCCCGCCGGATTATCGCCTGCGTCCCAACGGACAGTATTTTGGCCCTTTGCGGTTTTGTCTTGAATCGTTTCGACGAGCCTTCCGCCCACATCGAATATTTGAATTCGAGAATCGCCGTCGGTCGGATTCCATATGGAAATCTCGACGGTTGAGTTGAAGGGATTCGGATGGGCATTTATCGTAAGCTCTTCGGGCAGATTTTCCGACATTTGGCTAATGTCCCCTACGGTTTCTGACCCGAGGATGTAGATGTTATTTATATACCATCCTGCTTCGGTATTCACACTGCTTGAACCGAAATCGAAATAGACCGTGATAGTTTCGCCCGCCCATGGTGTGAGGTCGATGGCCTCGAACTGCCAGAAATTGCCATTGTCATCGCCGCCGTAAACTGTTTCCCAGCTTGTATATAGACTATACTGGGAGGCGGTGCCGTCGTATCCGTATTGCGGATGGACGATGAAGGCGTTTTCCGGGTTGCCGTCGGTGGAAATTTTGATGTTTCCGCCGTCGTGGAAAGAAAGGGTAGTCGAACCCTGAAAGCGATACCAGTGGTAATAGCAGAGATATGGCGCTTCGATATCGGTGAGGTCGATTTCCGGAAGGGCGAGTCGGGATTGGGAACTGTCGTTGTATTCGCCGTTGAGTCTCGTTGCCCAGCATTTAGTGCCGATTGGGACACTGCTTGGGCCGTATCCCGGGACGCCGTATTGCCAATCCTCGCGAGGGCCGATGGCGCTGAGACCGCCGTTGGAGTTGCCAATGTCGAATTCATAGAAGGGCGCGGAGACGAAGGGGCCGTCGATTTCACCGCTGGCGGGGTATCTGTATGCCTCTCCGCCGGCGTTGAACTCGAAATGGTAGTTATGGGAACCGAGGGGCAGATATGTCGAATACTGAAAGATTATTCCGCTGGAAGTTAAATCGCCAACGCCGCTGTAAGTCATAATCTGCGGGGAACCGTCGATGAAGACTCGAACATTTGTGGGCGAATGGCTTGTCGGCGACGCGATGCGGACTTTGAAAGTGAACTCCGTGCCGGTGTTTCCCGCGAAGGGTGCTACCTGGCCAGCACCGGCGTATCCGGTTTTAGCAGGCTCGAGGGCGATGTCGTCGATGAACCATCCCTCGCCGTGGACGTATGTGTCCGAAGTCTGGGTAAAACGGAATTTGATTGCAGAACCCGGCGATACCGATCGGGAGGAGAGGTCGAAGAGGGCTAACTCCCAATCTCCGGAGGGGCCATTGTAGCCGCCGAGTTTTGTCCAGCCCGAACCGCCATCGGTGGAGTATTCGACGAAACAGCTGTCGTAATCGTATTCGGTAAAATAGTAGTGCCAGAATGAGAGCATAGGATTATCGGGGACGATAATTTCCGGTGTCTCGAGAACGGCGTCGATTTCGTCGGCATACATAAAAACCTCGTCCACGCCGGAATACCAGGCATTGGATGGCGAACCCGTGCGCCTCGATGAGATATGCCACTGTGCGAGGGAATTCCAGTCGCCGATACCGGATTCGCAGTCGTCGGTGAAACCCGCCTGGCCGATACTTATTCCGAAAGTGTCCACCGATGTGGGTCCGCGATAATCCGCCGCGGAGATTATCAGCTGGGCGATATATGGAGTAGGGCAAGCGGGAGCGATGTTCAGCACGAAAGGCACACTGCATCTTCTATTTCCCGACGGCACGATTGAGTCTATACCGCTGGATGCCGAGGTTATAGTGATGTATGGGTCTGAAGTGGCGAGATTAAGCATCATGAATCGTGCCGTTTCCCTGCCAGTGTTTTCGATATCCACTTCGAGCTCGATGCTTTCTCCGGGCTCGGGGTAGCCGTCGCCATCGCCTGCGGGATCCGCTATAGAGTGGGCGGAGTAGCCGGTAAGCGGCGCAAAAACCTCGATTTGGAAACCCAGTTCCCATGTGGAATCGGCGCCGTCCGTGGCGTTTAGGAGCATCTGCACCATTTCGCCATCGGTGATGGAGGGGCCGAAGATGCATTCATATGGCGTGCTGTTGGCAATCGTGCCATCGACGGGGATGTTGCCGTAGGTCTTCACCGAGTCGAGGATTGTAACTGCGGGGTTTTCGCTACGAAGCCTCCCGACTACGGATGTTGCGGTTTCTGTTCCGGTGTTCCTTAGGGGTATCGTTAAATCTATATTTTCCACGATATCAATATTGCCGTCGTCGTCGCCGTCGGAATCGTCCGTGCTCAATCCGTTTATGCTGAGCCATGGTCCGGAGCCGCCTACCAGGATAAATCCTTCGTATGGGATTTTGTTGTAGCATGTCGCGGTTACCCATAGGGTATCGCCGACGATTGCTCCGGCAGTTGGAATAACGGCGCTTCCCGATGAATTAGTGTATGCGGTCGAATGGACATTCCCGTCGTTGGTGATGCACACCAGAGCCTCGTTGACGGGGGATCCTCCCGATGTGATATTGATATTAACATTCTCTCCGGCTCCTATATTTGCCGGATGAACTGCGCTCAAAGGGGCGGGAGTTCTAAACCAGAGGGCAACGGAGGGGTCGCCGAGGAGGTTGTATATATCGTAGTAATAATTGGCATCGCTGGGATACGCCAGATATACCGCATAAAGCCCCCTGTTCATCATGCCGGACATGAAATAGTAGTCGTCCCAGAAAGCGTCGTCATACATTCGGCGTTCCATCTCGTCGTCTTCGTCCCAGTAACTGTTGTTTGATGCTCCGACAAATCCTATAGCGCCCTTGTCGAACTGTCGTATCCAGGTCTCTCCGAAACATTCGGTAAGATTGTAAGTGCCGGTTATGCATGCGTTTGAAATGACGAATGGGTATTCGCCTATATTCGTCAGGTCTTCAACATCGGAAGCGTCCATTTCCGGGGCTTCCCATGAGTAATAACCGCCGTGGCCGGAGTAGTTGACTATCATTCTGCCGTCGTTGATGGCGTTTATCGTCTCGATATGATGGTTCGGGTTGCTTCTTGCCTTGATTGTGTCGCAGGCGAAACCGGCGGGGCCGAAATGAGTCTGGACGGCATATCTGTGGGTGGCTTCGGCGACATGCCAGAAACTGCCGTCGTTGGATGCGAGGAAACATGCCTTGTCCGGAAAATCGTCGTGGCCGGGGAGGATATCGAAATGTTCGTAGTCGATGATGCGGTCGAGGAAGTGTTCCAGCTGGGCGGAAGATGCAGGGGAAATGCGCCCGACATAGAGTTCCGGGATATAGCCGGAGCCGTCCATGTTGCCGTAGGGAGTATCCGTAGCCGAACTGGAGCCTGAGCCGGTGAATCGGGGGACATCGGCGACATCGCCAACGAGAAGAACGAAGGTGGGAGCGACTGCCGCGGTGTCGTATTCGGCGAGAATCCAGTTGCGGATTCCGGTTGTATTTCCGCCGAGGCTTGCCGCCGTTCGAGTTTTAACGGTATAGCCTTTGCGTGTTTTCCAGTGAATCAAATCGGATAAATTGGATGAGTAGCTTCCGCCGGTGATAATAAGAAAACCGAGGGAGTTGACATCGGGCAACCATCTGGTTTCCCATGCACGGGGGTTTTCGATAAGCGGTTTGAGAGCGGCATCGTAGTGTTTCGATGAGTAGCGCTCTTTGATTCTGCGGGTTTCGGCGAAATCGGCGCCGGGGAATTCCACGGAGAAGCGCAGGCTCTGAATTACTTCGATTTCTCCTTCAGCGGGATTATAATTCACCGGTCGAATCTCGATTAGGGCGAGACGGTAATTCCGGGCGGTTTGGACATCGATAATCTCGACGCTTCTGTCGAAAACCTGCATGCTGGATTCGTAAACTTCTTTTCTGATGTCGAAATCCGGCCGATAATCCCGAATTTTCGGGACAGGCGCCTGCCTGGGGAATATGGGCGCGAAAATGCCAAAATCTTCTAGGCTATACGTCTCGGTCGCGATTTGGTCGATACTGATTCTCGGCGAGGCTCCAAAGGGTATCTGAATAAGTTTGCGGATGACCGGAAGACTCGGATGGCCGATTTCTCCGCTGGAATAAGCGTCGTTGAAATCTAATCGGACGAAATCGCCCTCCTCCGTTTCGAGTATTTCGGCGTCGAGGGATGTGCCGAAATATTCGAATATGGGATTTTCCTCCGTGCCGGGAAGGATACGTATCTCCGAAGTAACCCCTGTCGGAATTGTGAAGGCGTTGATTAGTCCGATGATAAGAAGAATGAAGAAAGCAGTGAACTGACGGCGGCTCATTTTGCCCCCTCTGTTTTGGTTTGCGAAAACTATATCATTTTAATATATGTATTATGGGATAAAATATAAAGGAAAAATTGCTTACTTTGTCATTTCCCTGGAACAAAAAAACCGCCGAGTTTCCCCGGCGGTTTAGAGTTTAGCTCGCGTAAGTTTTTACCAGTTAGCGATATAAACACATTCGTGGTAGCGGTGTTTTCTGCAACAGAGGTCGTCTTCGTGTTTGATATGCACCTTTTTGCCGCCGTTGAACATCTCGATGTAGGCCGAGATGAACCCCATGTCGTAAGCACATGGCCGGGGATTGTGGCTTTCGATTCTTGCGGTATTTTTGTCGGGCATCGATACAGCGTAGCCGCCGGCTTTGCCTCTGTGGTGGGCCTGATAGACACTGTCGAGGTTCTTAAGGGCCTCGGTCTCGTTCTTCATGCCTTCCGGAATATCCATCACCGCTGGAATTGCTCTACCTATGGCATAAAGGGCGGCGTCGCCCAATTCGCCCGCAATTTCGGAGAAGGCGTCGAGCCAGCTTTGCTCGGGATACCATTTGTCCGGATCGACATCCGCAAGGCCGTGTTTGGCCAGAATTTGTTCCGCCAGGTCCCGATGCATTATGCCATCGAGAATAGCGAGCATTGCGTTTCCCTTGACCTCCGCAGAGGGAGAAAGGGCTTGATATTCGGCACTCATATTTCCTCCAGTTTAGATCTTAGAAAAATAAATCAGCGGGCTATTATATGTAAACCCCCGCGAATTGCGAGGGTTTTTTCTTAGATAACTATCTTTTTCCACCGACCTTTTTCGGCGAAGCGTTTTCCCATGCTACAACGATAGGGCTTACGACAAATATCGAGCTGTAGGTTCCGATAATCGCGCCGATAATAAGTGCCAGGGAGAAATCGCGAATTACAGGTCCGCCGAAGAAGAAGATGCAGAGGAGGACTATGAGAGTTGTAAGACTTGTGATGATTGTCCGGGTAAAAGTCTGGTTGAGGGACCTGTTCACGAGATCCTCGAATTTCTCTCTGTATAGGATGCGTATATTCTCTCGTATTCTATCCGAAATCACGATTGTGTCGTTAATCGAATAACCCACGATGGTTAGGAGAGCGGCTACGACCGGCAGAGATACTTCTCTGCCCAGAATTGTGAGGATACCAACCGTGATGAAAACATCGTGAAATAGAGCCACCACAGCGGCCACTCCGAAACGGAATTTGAAACGGATCGTGATGTATATGAGAATACCTAATAGGGCGAATAGTGTAGCCCAAACCGCCTGATTGCGGAGTTCGCCGGAGACTTTCGGGCCTACGGTTTCCTGTCTTCTGAAGTCCACGTTGTCGGCGCCGTATTTGGCGCGGAGTTCGTCGAGGAGCACTTCCGAAAAGGCTCTGCCGTCTTCGAGCTTGATATCTGCGGGAACTCGGAAAAGGACTACTTTACCTTCCCCGACAGTCTGAATATCGGCATCGGAGACGCCAATAGCATCGACGATGGCTCTGATTTCGCCAATAGCCACTTTCTCTCCGAATCCTATCTCGATAATCTGGCCGCCCTTGAAGTCGATGTTATAGAGGGGGCCGCCGTTGATTATGAGAGCGATTAGCCCTGCGAGAATCAAGACGCCGCTGAAGATGAAGGCCTTTTTTCTTTTGCCGAGAAAATCCCAGTTGATGTTGGCCAAGAATTCCATGATCTATCTCCTTACGGATTATATGCTAAGTTTCTCGACCTGACGGCGAGAGGTTACAAATTCGAAAATCATTCTCGTTACGATGATTGCTGTAATCATACTGATAACGATGCCCATGAACAGTGTAACGGCAAAGCCCTTGATGGGGCCTGTTCCGAAGTTATAGAGGATTGCCGCGGTTATGAGGGTAGTGATGTTGGCGTCGATGATAGTTTTGAAAGCGCGGGAGTAGCCAGCATCGATTGCCGCACGAACTGTTTTGCCGCTACGGAGCTCCTCGCGGATTCTCTCGAAAATAAGCACGTTGGCGTCCACCGCCATGCCCATTGTCAGGATAATCCCCGCGATACCCGGAAGGGTCAGAGTCGCGCGGAATGCGGCCATTCCGGCCATCAGCGCGAAGATGTTTATAACCAGAGCGAAGTCGGCGATGATACCGGAGGCTTTGTAATATATGAACATGAATATTACGACCAGAATGAGGCCGAAGACGGTAGCTCTGACACCTTTGCGGATGGAGTCTTCGCCGAGGGTCGGGCCGATTGTCCTTTCGCTTTTGATATTCAGCGGCACCGGCAGGGCACCGGCTTTGAGGACGATGGTTATCATCTTGGCCTCTTCGAGGTCCGGAATGTTCGATATCTGGGCGTCGGAGCTTATCTTGCTTCGAATGACCGGAGCGCTATAAACCCTGTCGTTGAGGATGATGGCGAGTCTTCTGCCTATGTTCGATCCGGTAACCTGCGCGAAAACACGGCTACCCTGAGAATCGAAGCTCATATTCACGACCGGTTTGCCGGCGCTTCTGGGGTCATTGCCGCTTCCGAAACCGAAATTGGCTTTTTCTACTCTGTCGCCGGTCATTTCGACACGGTCATTGAGGAGATATAAGAGGCGGTATTGAATTCCTCGAATCATCTCGTCTTTTGCGGCCCAAACAAGCTCGGCGCCTCTCGGCAGAGCGGCTTTGACCTCGGGCATGGAAATAAGTCTTGAAACTACCAGATATTCGGTGCGGGGAACCATGATTACGTCGCCTTCGACTTCGACCAGGCCGGAGAAGGGTCTTGATTCGACCGGTGATTCGGTTGGGAAATCTTCATCCGTGATTACATCCTCGCCGCCCTCGCCGAAAAGGTCCGATGCGGCCAAGGTTTCTTCCGTGGATTCCGCTTCGGCAGTTTCGGTTTCTGTTTCGGGCGCCTGAGTCTCGGGGGTTTCCTCTGTTTCCGTGTCTGCTGTCGGGGCGGTTTCCGCTATTTCGGTTTCCGCGGGTTTTTCGCCCTCTGCGATTTCTTCAGGCTCGGTGGTTGTGATATCTACATCGGTATCTTCGATTTCCATCTTCTCATCGGTTTCAGGGGTTGTTTCTACACTTGCCGCCCGATAGGCCTTTGTGAGAAGTTGGGGGTTGTCGCGAAGGATTCTATCGGCGTCATCGACGAACTTGGATACCTCTTTATCCCTGCGGACGAGCTGGAATTCGAGAATAGCTGTCTCTTGTATAAGGGATCTTGCGCGCTCGGCGTCCTGCACGCCGGGGAGTTCGACGATGATTCTATCGCTTGCCGCTTTCTGAATAATCGGTTCGGCGACACCGAATTGGTCAACCCTGCTACGGACGACTTCCAGAGCGCCGTCGATGGCGGTGGTGCGTTCGCGTTTGATTGCAGTCATGATGTCCGCTTCGCTTCCGCCGAGGGTTGGGAAGTATTCGGTCATTTCGATGCCTTCACGCTTGAAAACACTCGGCAGAAGGTCGATTATGTCTTCGTTTCGGGAATCGGAGATTCTCTCTGCCTCGCGAAGGGCGTTCATGAGGGCGTCGTCGCGTTTGGCCGCGTTGTTGGATAGCATCGCAACCATATCGGGTTCCATAAGAAGGTGCATTCCGCCCTGGAGGTCGAGTCCCAGCTTGATGCCCTTCTCGGTGAGTTGTTCGACCATTTCAGGCCGTTGGATTTTGTCCTCGTCCGACATTATGCTGAGCCGCAGGGTCGGATAGAGGAAGTAGAGTGACACTATGAGCAGTGCTCCAGTTATGATTAGTCTCCAGAATTGCGCGCCGCGCATTTATCCTCCTTAAATTAGGTAATATTTTCTTTTTGTCGCAATTATGCCTCAAAAAGGCATAATTCGAGATTATAAGCGGTAAAATTGCATTTGTCAAAGGAAAAAAACAGGAAGGGAAATCATTCGCGCATTGGGATGAACTCGATTTCCACTCTGCGATTGGTGATACGCCCTTCAGGCAAGGAGTTGTCGCCGAGGACTACCTGCCTGGCAGAAGTTCCTTTGCCCCGGGTAATTGTGTATGGTCTCGACGGCCCGTAGCCGCGCGTGGACAAAACCGAGTTATTAGACACGAGCCAGGCGTCCAGTTTGTTTTCGGTGTCGAGGCCAAGGAGTTGCATCATGTATTTGCGGAGGGTGCTGTATTGCTCTTCTGCGCGGCGGTTAGAGAGTTTGACATTGCCGCTGTAAACGCCGATGGTGTCGGTATGTCCGCCGATTACAACACGAAGGGAACCATCCTGGGCTATGCGGGTAACGACTTTTCTCGATAAGTTTTCCATTCGGACTGAGGCGTAGTCCGGTTCTCCGAAAGCTCCGGCGAAAGTGAACTGGACGAGGATAAGCCTTTCGGCTAAATCGTGTCGGTTGGATTTGACAACCCGCAGGCTTTCGGGAAGGCTTCTGGCTGTCTGCCCGAACTCGTCTTTGACAATGAGTTCCGCGAGATATACGCGCTCCGGGGCTATTATTGTGCCGTCGCGGCCTTTCCAGTTCCACACGGCGGATTCTATCATCTTGTTATCGTCGATTTCCCATATTGTTCCATTGCGGCCGTCTTTGACCTCGATTGCGGAATACTGGATTTTGGATGCCGTGCCCGGATCGCATTCGAAATTAGTTTTGTCGAACCCAGGTTCGACACGAAGCTCGCTGGATGGAATTTCGAAAGCTCGCGGGCGGTAGAGGATAGCTCCGGCGGTAAGGGCAACTTTTACTTCCTCGCCGGGAGCTTCTCTGGCAAAGACCCTCTCTTTATACCGCGGGCCCAGATTGTTCGCCACAGACCTTTTGATTGTAAAGGCGGAATCCAAAGTGGGGGCTATGCATACAACCTCGAAAAGGTCGTTGTCATCGAGTCTGCCGCGAATTGTTTCGTAGTCGATGTCGCTGAGACGCATTCCTTCGAGAAGCCATTTGCGCGGCGGGCGGGCATAAACGCGAAGCTCGACGCGCCGATTTTCCTGCGCAGTGTAGATTTTACCAAGACGGGTGCCTTCGAAATCTTCCTTTTCGGCGCGGCTTCGGGAATAATCATGGTCGTCGGAGATTCGGACGCGGTCTATCAGTTCGGGATGTTCATCGATTATCTTCCTGCCGACTCTTTCCGCGCGGCTGACGGCCAAAGTCGAGCCGGCTGGAAAGTCTGCGGCCTCGCTGTCTTCGAAATAGCCCTCTACCATAATATGCGCCGAGGGATTAGAGGCGAGTCTTTTGCCGATTATGCTTAGAAGGGAGTCAAAACGAGGGTTTACCTCGATGTCCGCCTGGTCGAAAAAAACTAAAGGCACCACCGGTTCGTCTTCTGTGACGGTAATGAGTTGAGTAACCAAAAGGTTAGACGGAGTGGCTTTGATTACCGGACGGGGAATGGGGAAAATCTCGGCGGAGCAATTTCCGGTGTTGTTGGATTTGTCCAGTTCCAGAATTGTGCTCTGAAATTCGGGGTATTTCCCTCCCTCGTCGTCGGCGCGGATAGCGAATTCGTAATTTCCCGACTCATCGGGGTTCCATTTGAACTCTGCAATCTTGGATTCCTTCGGGTCGAGCTTGTCTATTCTTATGATACCGAGGCTTTCGCCGTCTGAGACGAGGTTGATTGGAATATTCGACGCCGACCGGACACCCTCGTTTGTTATCTCCGCCTTTATCGAGATATCTCCGTCGATTATCGGTGTGCCTTCGGCGAAAACTCTATCCACGGCGATATCCGGGTATGCGGGCGGCGGCGGCGCGAATCTATATGTGAGGGCGACGCGGTGAGAGGGATTGTTTATTCCGGTGGTGGGCAGAGAAACCTCATATCCGAAACCCGGGCCGGATTCTTCGCCGAAGAAGTAATAGACTCCCATTCCCAGCGCCCATCTTCCGCCGGAGAGGCTCATGTCCAGCTGGTTTTCCAGTAGGGCTTTGCGGATTGTGAGGGTAGGGTCGATGTCCTTTCCGAAATCGCCGGTTTCGTCATGGTATGTAATTACGGGGTTAAGTCGGACATCCCAAAGGGGAATCGAAAATTCGCATCCCGCTTGTATCTGCATGGGGAGCTTGTCAGTAACGCCCTCCTGCAGAGCCATATTAGGGGAATTTATGTCGTCGCCGATGACGAAAGCTCGCCATGTCTCGGTTTGATATGTGATTCCGAAGCCGCCGGAGAAGGCTGTTTTCGCCAAATCGCCGGCCAATAGGGGATCGCCCGGGTCGGCGAGGCGGAAGTTCGAGTCGTTGTAGCCCTTTCGGCGCATACGAAGGCTAATTCCGCCGTAGAGACCCACGCGGTTGGTCTCCGCTCTGGGATTCGCCGCACGGATGAGCCTTTGGCCGTAGTGAAGCCCGATGGACTGCATGGACATCATTTCCGATCCGAAATGCCCGAATGACAGGCCTATGCCCCGATTCAGAAAATGATGAGCATAAACGAAACTGCTCGAATAAAGCCCTTCGCCAATTCCCAGGAAAAATCTCTGGTGGTCGAAAGCCACCTGAGTCTGGGGCACCGTGGCCATGGACGCAGGGTTCAGAAGAATGGGCTTTTGCGGGGTGGCGTAGCTTCCAACGCCGCTGGCGGGATAACCGTCCATTAGAAGGGAGTTGTATGTTGGATCGACCTTGGGATAAATCAGATTAATATAAGGGTCAGAGCTTGACTGGGCTACGATGCCCGACGCGAAAGCAATTAGCATTACAATAGGTATGATAATTCTGAATTGCTTCATAACTCGACAGCCAGGGGTTTGTCCGGTTCCGGGGTTGTTTCGACAGGAAGGTCATATGCCCGATATAGGATTCCGATTCGGCAGGAGCCTTCGCCGATGTTCTTGCCCTGAATGCTTTCGACGGTCAAAGCGCCGATTTCCAGCATCCAACCGAGGTCCATAACACTTTGCGTAAGAGAGATAATATTGTCAAAACTGCCTTCGCCGCGAACCGAGAAGATGTATCTGCTTCCATTGTCGATATTCTCGTGGCCAACTGCGGATGCAGTCATGTTCGACAGTCCTTTTGATTTACCGAGCACCTCAATTTCTCGAATCAGTGCGCCCCGTTCGTATGGCGGAACGGGTTTCGGGTCGAAATCGATTTTTTCGAGGGGGGTGATTTTAGCCAATACAGTATTTCCGCTGGATGTTTCAACTTTAGAGATATCGGCGAAAGAGTAGCCGGGCAGGGAAGATTTCCCGAATCCGCAATCCTCTATGAGGGTGATGAAAAGTGTCCCTTCGGCGCCGGAAGAGATTGCGGAAATGGGGCATTCGCTTTCTGGGATTCCAGCCAGAATAGTCTCATATGCCCCTATCCATGGGACTTCTTTAAGACCGCCGGTAATTCCAGAGCCCGAAGTTTGGCCGGGTTGAGTCTGCGGCTGATTGTCCGGTTCGTCGGAGCCGTCGCCCATATTTACCGGCTGGCCGTCTTTCATAACCATATTGTCGGGCGGGCGGAAGGGCACTTGCATTACTTCGACGGCATCTTCCATCTTGCTTTCAAAATAGCTGGTCAAAAACAAATACGCACCGATTGCTACGGCAATCATAAAAAAGGCGCCAAAGACGGCATAATATAGCTTTTTGCCTTTCGCGGATTTTCCCTTTGGCTTCGCACCTTTTGCCGAGGAAGGTTTCCCTGCGGGGGCGATTTCTTCGGGGAGCAGATTTGTTCGGAGAAGTTTTGCCATCAGCTCCTCAATGCCAGTCCAAGGGCTTTGATATATTGATGCCAGCTGAGATTCGTCTTCTTGTCCTTCATCTTAAATGGAGTCGAATCCAGGGGGTTTTTCTTATATAACGGAATCTCCAACTCCACCGCGATGTAGTCGGCGACGTTGTTATCGACGTAGTTTCCGCTTATCATGAGCATCTCCGGCTTATTCTTCACCATGTCGAAACCCATAAGCTCGAATTTGCGCGTGAATGCTTTCACAACATGGAGAGCGAATTCGGGAATCGCATCGAACACCTTGCCGGAAACAAGGTCTTCATTGATTTTCAAGGGCACGCCGGGCATGAAAATATTTTCCCGAACCAGGGCGAAACTACTGTAAGGATATGCGATGTCGATTAGAAGCATGCTTTTGGCCGGGAAATTCCCCATAGTGGCGGCGATGCCGTTATAGAGGCATAGAATATCCGGTTCGATGCCGGCGGGGGCGAAACCGAGGGCGGGAAGAAGCGCGGCACGTTCGTCCACGGCTTCCGCGATGGCGGAGACCAAAATATCGAAAACGCCCTTATTGCTCTTGCCGGCCTCGATATGATCGAATCGGTATCCGCGGGTGTCCTCTATGAAATTCTGTTCGATTTCCCAGTCGAGACTGCTCTTTTTCATGTAGCCTTTTGGAAAATCGTAGGTCTTGAGGTCGCAGAACTGCATGGGGAGATTGATGGAGGCGATATCGCCCTTGATTTTGTGCTTCTTTTGAGAATCGGCAAAATGGGATATAACATCATCGATTTCGACGATTCTCCCCCAAAAAATCTGTCTGTTTGAGATAGCTATGGACGTTGCTTTTTCGATAACCACGCCCTTTTTGGAGAAATCCGCCTGCACAAGGACAGCGGACTTTTCGTCGATGGAGATGCCGATGGCTTTTCTCTTCGGTTCGAGCTGGACGCCTTCCGGAGCTGAAATCGGAGGCGCACCTTCGGATTTGGGCTTCTTCTCCTTCGGAGGAGCCTTTGTTTTGGAAGCTTTTGAGCCTTTCAGAAGTTTGTCGAGGCCTAATTCGACCTTAGTCCTCCTTTATTCTTCCCATGTGGCTCTACCCTTGATAACCTGGCCATGGCCGTCGTTCGGGCAGGAAATCGAGTAGAAAACAGAGTCTCTGGCGATGATGATATATGCGTCGCCGTCGAGGGGGCAAGTGAAAGAGAAGTTCTCATCCAGATAGGGTCTGAGAAGGGTCGTGTCGTCGGTGAAAAGACGCTTGGGAAGAAGTGTGTCCGGTTCGTCGGTCAAGGGGGCAATCTCTTCGCCTTCTTCGGTGGTGTCCGGCGGGGCGGGCTCCTCGACGACTGTGAGCAGAGAGGTGTCCCCGGCGGTTGTGAAGAACCGCATCATCGCCTCGGAAATGGCGAGTTGCTGGTCTCTGCATGCAATCAACGCCTGCTCTTTTTCCTCCATCCGAGTTTTCGGAATGACGAGGGCGGCTACAACGCCGACTATCAGGATGATTATTACCACATCTAAGATTGAAATACCAGATTTGCTGTTCACTGTATTCCTCCGTCTTGATTTATTTTTTGTTTTTCAATTTCCAATCGTGATGACATCTCGATTTTTTTCGACTGTCGCAGGGCCTATTCCTTTGACCCTCTGCAGGTCGTCGATACTTTTGAAGCTACCGTTGGCGGCTCGGTCATCGCATATTCGTTTTGCAAGGGCCGGGCCGACTCCGGAAAGTCTTGTCAATTCGCTCTCTCCGGCGGTGTTTATGTTCACCGGACCGGAGGGTTTTGCCGGTTTTTGCCTTTGCGAGGGCTTGGAAGCGTCCGCTTTATCGATGCCGGCATCGCCTGTTCTCGCGAAGTCTTCGATTTCGGATTCCGAGGTTTCGGGCATAGGGCCGAAATCCGGCAAACCCTTTTCGTCCGCGCCGGCGATGTTAACCACCAGTCCTCCGGAGACGACTCCGATAACAATCAGGGAAATTAGCGTTATCTCCTTTTTAGTCAACGGCAAATTCAAGAATAGTCACCTTTTGCAATTCTCAATCTGCATTACGTCCCAGACAACTTCAAAAACGCCCAAGGCAAAAAATGCCAATCTCAATAGTTTGAAATTAAGCAATAGTAGTCAGAAATGCAAGAGTTAATTTGACGGGGAAGACTTGATTTTGGAGTGGAGATATTTTGGAAAGGGGGGATGATTTGTAAAAATATAGCATTTATTAGCGAAATAAGACCACAATATAAATTTAGAATATACAACCGCCCCCTCTCCCGATTTCGGAAAAGGGAGAGGGGGCGGTGAGGTATATGGGTTCTCTCGGGGATTATTCCCCACTGGTTGTGGTTTTATAGATCGTTTTCAGAAGGGGGAGGTTGAACCTCTGAATTGAAATCTGAAATTTCCTTGTTATTGCTTTGGTGGACTTCCTCACTTCTGTTTTCAGGATAAACAGCTTTTGTTTTTGATGTTTTGAAAAACTCGCTTGTGCGGTAATCAGGGAAGTCTTTTGATTCGGGAAAGAGTTTTTGCATAGTATCGTCCACGAAGTCATCTCTGAAGTAATTATGGTCAGTCCTCGGTTCAGATTCATCGTATTTTGCAATACGTGCAGTAGCCATCCAATTGAATCGGCCATCGCAAGATATGTCTGAAAGGACACTGAAGCCAGAATTACTAGTAGATGCAACTCTCATTACTCCACAATTATCGACAGGAGTTAGGATGACAATAATTGGAGATTCGCTGGAGGCAATAGTTTCGAAGTTGTCATCAAATTCGATATAGGCTTCACCGTCACTTAAGCTCGCTTGTCCGACAACTTGAATGTTAACATCGTTTGAGAGCATTGTATATGCAACATCTTTTTTGGGTTCATCGTCGTTACTAAAGAGGACAATGTTCATGCCATTGGTAACAACATCGCCATCGAAGTATGCCGAAGGATGAATACCATCCGGATCTGCTTTCACGAATAAACCTAATTCTTCCGAAACATTCACACCGCCAATTTTTGCACCTATTGCATTTGTGCCAACCATACCTTGAGCAAGAATCCCACCCGTTAATATCTCACCCTCTTCGGAAGTTGGTCGTCTATAGTAACCTCCCGAATACCCCTGGGCACGAATCCCATAATAACCGCCCTCTACCCAGGCTCCATAGCCATACCAGTCTGACGGCCAGAACTGTGCGAATAGCCCGATGCCATCAACGCTTGAGGATGTAGTGCTCCATGCCTGCAAAACAGCATTATAAAGAGTTCCGCTGTATATACCCGTTGCTCCGTAGCCGCTTGTTGCATAGATAGCTGATGTTGTATAATCTCTGGTTGTCGAAGTTGTAGCGTTTCTTCCATATACACCCATATCACCATTCCCGTTTACATAGCCATAGACGCCATACGTTGTTCCATTTCCATAGATCCCGTAGTAACCATAGCCATAAACGCCATAGGAACTGTAACCGAGGTAGCCGTAGTAGCCGGAGGTGTTCCTGCCGTAGATACCATATGAACTACCTGAAGCATATATTCCATATGATGAGCTACCCAATCTTGCATAATTGGATCCATTATAATAGGCATAGACTCGATATGATGAACTCGCCCCTGTTCCAACGCCGAGATAGGTTGAGATGCGCGCGTTGCCGGACACATCGAGTTTATAACTGGGGCTTGTAGTTGCGATACCGACGTTGCCGGCAGGCAATAGCGCAATATCGCCAACATCGGTTGAGATAATGCCGTCTGTTCCGTTATGTGTTAATCCGATGTAGTCCCCCCATGTGCTTGAACGGCCGTAGATGCGGAGGTCAGCATCGTAGGTTCTGGAGCTCGAAAACGTAGAATAGAGACCGAAAACTTCATTCGAAGCATCATCACCGGAAATGTAGTGGAGGTCGTTGTTTGTGAACTGAATCCCCGGACGACCACCACCGGCATCTGTATCGGTTATTATTATTCCAGGGGAACCCGAACCGCTTATGTGGAGTTTGTTCAACGGGCTTGTCGTTCCGATGCCGACGTTGCCGCCGAAGTAACCGTCTTGACCAGTATATAAACCCCAAGAACCATATGCGCAATAAGTTGTCGAGGTTCCATTGCTATCCATGAAACGCCCGCCCATCGTGCTACCGTAAGAATAGATACCATAAGACGAACCAGAACCTGCATAAATTCGATAGGAAGTGCTCGGTGCTACTCCAACTCCTAAATTGGTTGAAATCCTTGAGTTTCCATTGACATCGAGTTTGTAGCTGGGGCCCGATGTTCCCACTCCGACATTTGTTCCGTTGTCGTAGATTTGGGAGTTGCCTTGAGTGTTAGTTCCGGTCCATTTTGAGACATAGTTTGAAGTGCCCGAGCCTGTTATTGAGGTTCCGCCGCTTACGGTCAGATTTCCAGTAATGTTGACATCGCCGTAGAAGTAGCCGGCGAGGGAGCTTGCGCCGGTATAGCCAGACCATGAACCTGCGTTACGGTCTATGCCCGCGATGGCGGCTCCGACGGAACCGCTTTCTAGTTCTCCAATAGTGCCGTAGTTGTAACCGGATGTCGCTCCTCCCACCTGTCCTCGGACACCATAAGCTCTGCCTGAGCTTCCTGCCCCGCCTGTCGAAGTGCCGTAAACACCATACGACCATCCCGTTCCGGATGGCACATGGCCTCGAATACCATAACCATGGTTTCCGCCGCTTGTTGGAGAAACTGTGTAGCCGTATAAAGCAATAGCGCCGCTGGTAGTAGAAGGCTGATAAATGTAGGCGCTGTAAAGGGAATTCCCCGACGAGTTTACACTCAGTTTTGAGGATGGTGAGTTAGTGCCGATGCCGAAATTACCACCAGAGTTGAAGTATGAATTCGCGCCGGATGATGCCCCCAACCAAATGCGAGCATCACCGTCCGAAGCAACATACATACCCCAGGACGATGAACCGGAAGCAGTAATGAAACTTGCATTTGTGTGAGAATATCCAATACCATACATGTTTCCTAAGTCAGAAACGTTAGGCTTGTAGCTTGAACCTATTGTATAGATTGGATTTGTATAAGTGCTGTTGGACCCGACGTTGTTATACGACCCCACAAAGCCTCCATTGTTATGGGCTGTTCGCCCATACCAACCGGCAACTTCAAGTTCGGAGCTGGGGCTTGTCGTGCCGATGCCGACGTTTGAGCCGTTGTTGTAGATATTACTTGATGCGACCCAGGAGGAGCCGTTGTGGCGGAGGGTCTGGTTGGCTGTGCCGGATCCGACTCCGCCTCCAGCGGTTGCATCGACATATGCTTTGGTTGTGGCGTCCGATGATGCTGTCGGAGTTCCCATGTTCGTTACTTTAGCGCCGGAAACATTGACACTTGCAGTTGTTGAGTAGGGGTCCAGAATCATATCGTAGGGAGCACCGTCCTGGACGTATATCTGACCGTAATTAGATGTAGCCGAACCATCCAAAGACCACTGCATACCTTCGCCCAGATCGTTCCAATATACCCAGTTTAGACCAATTATATCTGAATTGTTGAGGTTAATTCCATAAACAGAAGAACTCCAGTATCGGTTAGGGGTAGTAGAAAAATATCCTGTGCTGATAAGTCCGTTATTCATATCCAATGTGCCGTGAATATCGACTGTTGTGGAGAAATCCGCCGTGCCGTTCTGGTCGAGAGTGCCATCGTTTGTCAGTCCATCGGAGCTTGTTCGACCATAAAAGTCGAAAGTTGGAGTGTTCAGGTTAAAAGAAGCCTGAAGCAATCGTCCGTCGGTCTCGTAAAAATCAATATTGGCATCAGAACCAATTTCTAACTGACCATTGGAAGCGTGATGACGAATATATCCCCAGTCGCTACTATGAGCATTTGCATCCTGGTAGGCTTCGCCGAAATAGATTCCATTGTAATCAGCATCGTCGAATAGAATGTAATTGCTCTGCATCAAGATATCATTGGCCCCCGCTGTATTTCCTTCGATAAGGACTTCAGCCAGTGTTTGATTATCTTCACTCGCGGCTACTACAGCTTCGTCCACATACTGTTTATGAGCGAAATCTGCATTGCCTGTTCCCATATCTCCTACAGCTGAATAACTTGCTTCGCCGCTGACTTCCAATTTGTTGGCTGGTGTTGTTGTTCCGATGCCTACATTGCCTGCTTCCTGAACAAAGAGGAGAGAATTGGCCTTGTAATGAGGTTCCGAGGTATGGAAGCCTACCTGCCACCCCGCACCGGTATATGGCACGCCCATATACCAATGTCCGTCCGATGGCACTTCCATATACACACCGCGTCCGCGATAGTCGCTGTCGTGAGTGAGATTGAGGACGGCACCTAATGCGGCTGAGCCGCCATTGCCCTCTATCTTGGCACGGCCTGTGGTCGATTCGTAGATGTGAAGTCTATTTGATGGACTTGTTGTTCCTATGCCGACATTTCCGCCGTTGAAGAGGCCGTTGCCGGTGATTCGGAAGCCCGCGCTCTGATCCGAGGTAGTTTGATTCTGAATGTAGCTTCCGCTGGCACCTGAAACGGCATTGTCAACATATAATTTGTTAGCGACCTGATAGTTGGCTGTTGGCGCTGATGAGGGGGTTACAGGGAAACTGCTGAAGGTTTTGACTCCGGCAATTGTCTGAGCGGCCTCAGTGATATGGCCGTGTGTAACGCCTGAGCCGGCGGCTTGAATTCCCGTTAGGGAGTTATGGGCGTGGTTGTGGCTGGCAGGGGTCGGATTGCCCCATGTTAGATTGCCGCTTGAATAGATAAGAGCTTGGCCGTCTGTGCTCGGAGCAGAGACGAAGGCGTAGTTGCTACCAGCGAAATAGGGGAGCTGATTTGCTCCAGTTGGAGCATTAGAGCCAGATATAACTGAGCCAGTAGAGGCGTAGTATCCAATGGCATATTGGTTTCCGGAATTGACCGACCCTCCTCCAGACCCAGATATAAGCACACGGTTAGTAAGATCGTCGAAGGTGATTCCAATGCCTGATGCGCCCTCGAACCGAATTGCTCTATCCGAGTTTGTGATGCTGAATTGGCTTGTTCCGACGGCGTTCTGAACATCAACGAACTCTGTTGCGCCTGCGATGTCGGTGTTGACGATGGTTGCGTCGGTGATCATTGAGGACGTGATGGAGTTTGCCTGTCCCTCATTAACGTAACGAGCATCTCCCCAAGTGGTATTGAATGCTATATTGACAGTAGCTCCTGAACCGCCACCAGATAAACCAGTGCCAGCAACGATGTCTTGATTATCGCTTCCGGAAGCATGGATGTTGGCCAGCTGAGCGCTAGTGAGGTGCTGGTAGTCGCCTGCCGCACCGCCCTGAATTCCAGTTAGGGAGTTATGGGCGTGGTTGTGGCTGGTTAGGCTGTATCTGCCGTCGAGGTCAGTTTGATCCACTGCAACTTCGGTGGCTGTGGTCGATATACCCCATCCCGAGCCGACGTCGATTGTGAAATCACCTGTGGTGCCTGTTTCCGCGCCGATTACGCCTGCACCGG